>Ga0066710_100000811_pt1 | contig 20857 bp, 16 predicted proteins | sample GraSoiAngelo_159_FD_79666 | JGI IMG/M metagenome (GOLD analysis project Ga0066710, IMG submission 79666) | Grasslands soil microbial communities from the Angelo Coastal Reserve, California, USA - 14_1009_16_40cm | ecosystem: Environmental > Terrestrial > Soil > Grasslands | place: USA...
ATGGCGCGCTGAAGGGCGGCGGCTCGGGGCAGGTGGTGATCGCGGGCAATCCGGACGCGAGCAAGCTCTGGAAAGCGATCACGCACGCCGAAGAGCCCACGATGCCGCCCAACAAGAAGCTCTCAGACAAAGACCTCGAAGTTTTCAAGAAATGGATCGCCGGTGGCCTACTCGAGAATTCCGGCAGCAAAGCCATGGTCTCGACTAAGCCATCCGTCGACGTAAGCCTCAAATCCGCCGCTGTCGGAAAGCCCGAAGGGCCACTGCCGATGCCGGCCGAGCTCGCCCTTGATCCCGTGGTTCACACCAGTCGCAACAATCCGCTAGTCGGACTTGCCGCCAGTCCGTGGTCGCCGCTGGTGGCGATTGCCGCCCAAAAGCAGGTGCTCATTTATAATACGGACACGCTGGAGTTTCTCGGCGTGCTTCCGTTCACCAATGGCCAGCCCGTCGACCTCAAGTTCAGCCGTAACGCCAAATTGCTTATCGCCGGTGGCGGCCAAGGCGCGAAGTCAGGCAAAGTCGTCGTGTGGGACATTGCCTCGGGCGAACAGATCATGACGGTCGGGCAAGAACAGGACACAGTGATTGCCGCAGACCTGAGCCCGGACCAATCCAAAGTCGCGGTTGGCGGGCCGAGCCGTCTGGTAAAAATTTATTCTACGTCCGACGGCGAGCTTCAGCACAAAATCAAGAAGCACACCGATTGGGTCACTGTGGTCGCGTTCAGCCCGAACGGCGAATTTCTCGCCAGCGGCGATCGCAATGGCGGGATCAGCATTTGGGACCCGGACAATGGCCAGGAGTTGTTCACGCTGGCGGGCCACAAAGCTGCCGTCACGGCGTTCGCGTGGCGCGACGATTCCAAAATCCTCGCCTCCGCGAGCGAAGACGGCAACATCCGTTGGTGGGATAACGATGGCAAGCAAGCCAAGAGCTGGTCGGCTCACAGCGGCGGCGTGTTGTCCCTGTCTTTTGCGCATGACGGCAAAATGGTCTCCTGCGGCCGTGACAACCAGGTGATCACTTGGAGCACCGAAGGCAACAAAATCAAGTCACTCCAATTCGACGGCGAACTTCCTCTGCGAACGGCCTTTAGCCACAACGGTGAGCGCGTGATTGCAACTGACTTCGCTGGCCATGTTGCCGTTTGGGCCGCCCAAGACGCCAAACGCCTCGGCGACCTTGAAGGCAACCCCCTGCTGCTGGCTGAACGTCTTACCCGCGCGGAGAAGCGGCTCGCCGATCTTCAGGCGCAAGCAAAACAAACCAATTCAGAATTGAAGAACGCCGAAGCTGCCGCCGCGAAAGCCCGAACTGATGTCGAGGCGGCAAATAAAGCCGTTGAAACGACGAAGGCCGAGCAGAAAGCCAGCGAAGATCTCGTGGTGAAACTCAAGGAAGAAGCGGCCAAAGCGCCTCAGGAACTACTCACCCAGGTTTTCCCGCCGCCCGAGCACGAGAAGAAACTCGCCGATGCTCGCGCGGCCCGTGCCAAAGCTCGCGAAGCGACGACGAACGCCCTTTCGGCCATTGAAGCCCGGAAAAAAGATCTCGATACCGCTGAAACCAATCTCGCCCAGGCTAAAGAAAAAGACCCTGCGAAGCTGGTCCCAGCCGCCAAAGCCGAAGTCACTAAATGGAAAGCCGGCCTGGCCCAAACAGACTTGTTCCGTGCCCGGCAGAGCTTGGCCGCGTTGAAACGCGAGCTGGAGGCGTACAATGCCTTCATCGCCGAAAAGAAATCTGCGCTCGACAAAGCGGCTGATCCTGACAAATCAAAAGCTGAATCCGAGTTGAAGACCGCTGAGGCCGCCGCGAAGAAAATTTCGACCGACCTTTCCGCCCAGGAAGCCAAGGTGAAAAAGCTCGCCGCCGATTTCCACCAAATCAAGCCGACTCAGCTTAGCAGCCGCTAGGCTGCGGCGTCCGTTCGCGCTCGCTTGCCGAAATGGACCAGGAGGAACGCCGTCCAGACGACCAATCCTACAGCGAAGAGACCTGAGATCAGCGCAATGCCGGAGGGCAGGACAACCGGATTGCGAGTATTGGCCTGCACCACCAGATGATGCACACCCGCTAGAAAACCCAAGAACAAACAGCCGAGCCAAAAGCCCCAGCGCAGAAGGAAATCGAATGTTTGGGTCCGCCGCTCTGGAACGAGCCAGTAATCGCGCTGCGGAATGTTGATTGTCCACTTTGGAAAAAACCGTACCCCAAAGCATATCGCCACAACGATAATCGCGGCTCCCGTGCCCAAGGCCCCAAACACTAGCAGATAATTGTTGCGCGACATCCAGTCATTGGGCTGTCCTTGCCAATCGAAATGCGTGGCCATTCGGTCCGGCAGACCTGCTGCCGATGACACTAAATACCCGACAAACGCGATTGCCAGGAGGCCGAATACTATCCCGGGAACCGCTTTTGACTTCATAGCTACCTGGACCGTGCCACAGTTCCCACTCCAAATCCACCCAGCGGCAGCCACAAGCCTTGCGTGGCGTTGCCGTCGGCATGGTTGAGGTCAAACCATAAGCATCCCAGTGGCGCGCCGCGGCCGATCACCTTCAGGTCCGCGGGATCAGCGAGGTCGAACAGAACGAGATTATTCGCGTTCTGCTGCGCGACCAGCATGCCGGGGAAGTCCTGCAGCGCGCTCGCCGGATCGGTCAACACGGTCCGTCCGAGTTGCGCGAAGTTGCCGGTGTTCGCAATCGTCCAGGTTTCGAGGTAATGCGGGTAGCGGTTCGTGCTGTAGTAGTCGTAGCCGGGCCGGCCCAAAAAGATATTGTTGCCGACGACCCGCACCGGTTGCGGCCACGCGTTCGGCAATTCAAGGGAATCTACCAGGTGCGCCGACACCCCATCGTAAGCGAGTGCGTCCAGCCGCTGCGTCCAAGTCCACGACACGTACCCGTTCGTGTCGGTTTTCGAGTGCGACTCACTCCGGCTGGTGTACAGCAATGCGCCTTGATGCGAAATGCCCTGCAACCCCCCGGAAATGTTCACTGGCTCTCGGATCGTAGGATGGGCCGCGTCGGCATAATCCACAACGTCGAGGAATGAGCGTTGCACCCACGAACCCGAAGGCGTAATCACCACGTTCGATTCGCCAGTCGTCGCGTCGACAACAACGTTGGTCCGCGCGGGCGTTTTCCAAGGCGTGTCCAGTCCCGGCACAAATTCCGACGTTTGGTGGCTGACATAAATGAGTTCTTGCGCCGTAAAGGCCGTGCTGAAGCTCCATCGATTGCTCGCCGCGAGGTCCACTTTGGATGCAAATGCAGGCGTTGCGGGATCACTCACATCAAACGCGAACATCGTGCTGCTGCCGCTCGGCCAAAACCACGGCCACGCGATTGGCCTAGCCGCGCTCCCAACGGGGCCGCCCATCGGTCCGAGGCGCCACCACCACCAATCCGCCGCGCCGCCAACCCACACCAGCATGCCCGCTTTGGGCCAGAGCGGCTGCAATTCTCCGCCAAAGAACATCCCATCCAGCTTTGTTTCCACCCGGCCCACCACAGAGAGTTGCGGCAGGTCACTCAGATCGATCACGCTTATTATCAGGGGCGTGTCATTGGAATTCGTGTCCATCTGATCGCCGCTGCTGGCCGCGAGGGGATATGGCGGAAAGAACCAGATCGCAGGAGCCTGGGCCACATAAAGGTAGTTGCCTTGCTTGCTGACACCGCTGATCGCCAGATTGCTCAGGCTGAGCGAACTCAGCACATGCTCGGGATCTGACGCAAGTGTCACGCGCAAAAGCGCCTCGTCCTGATTTCCCCAGTTCCACCAGCCCCAACTGCGCGAGCCGTTCGCGACTTCAATCAGATAATCGCCCGCGAGTACCACGCGATCTACTGGCCAAGCCAGCTCGGTGGCGCCTCGGACCACCGGCTGGTCCCGATTGCTGAATTTCACGCTGAGCAGCTCCTGCCCCGAAACGGACAAGATTCGGTCGCCGTAGATCGTCGCGCGGCGCGGCTGGAACTGATGTTCGATTACTCCGCGAGCCGCTAACGAGTCGGCGAACAGGTCCACCAGTTGCACCTGTTGAACGGATTGGGTACCCGTCCAGCTTTGGAATGGCACGAGGATCAGGTTCGCATCCGGAAAAACGCCAAACGCGTGCTCATCCCAGTTCGCTTCGGTCCATGACCATCCCGTCCCGACCGGAACGCGGCTGAGCAGACCTGGATGCGCGGGATCGGCCACATCGAAGAGCGAAACGGTGGTACGATTGGTTTCAATCCCGAGCGCGAGCAATCGGTTGCCCAGTGGCTGCAGGAACGTGGACCAGCCGGGGACCTCGAGTTGCCCTGTGATTGCGGGGTGCGCCGGGTCGGAAAGGTCTACCAGCCACAACGGGTCCAGTCGGTATTGCACATGGAATGTAACCACATACGCGCGGTCGCCGTCGAAGCGCGTGGCATTCAATTGCTCGTTGATGCCTAGCATCAGACTACCCAATTTGGCAGGAGGGTCGCTGTCGCCGCGACCCAGGTGGAACGTCTCCAGCCGAGTCTCCACTTGCTGCGCGCCCCAAAGTTGGGAGATGATGGTCAGCAGTTCGCGATCGGCATTATAATTTAATTTGAATTTGTCTGAGATCCATCCCGCTGCTCTAACTGCGCTGCGGGTTTGCATGGTCCCATCCGGCTGGCTGATATCGACGATTCGGACCAGCGACTGCTGCCAGTTTGTTCCTTCTTCGCCCGCCACAAACAAATAATCCTCAGTGGCTGAGACCACGTTGCCGTAGCCCGGATACCAGAGCGTGCTCCGGCTCACGGGCGCCCCAGGATCGGCCAGGTCGAACGACGAGACGAGCGTTCCCCATCCCCACACATCATTTGTTCCTGGTGGCTGACGATAAACCTGCGACGCCACGTAAAGGGCCGTGCCAACCATTCGGCTTTCGGTGATGTAGCCTGCCAGCGGCAAGCTCGTCACGACCTCAGGCGTGCCCGCATTATCCTTGATCACCAGCACCTGGCTCTCCTGTCCGTTGTTGTAATAACAACCATTGCGCGCCAACAACACGACATGCTGCGATCCGAGCAAATACATGTCTTCGCCGGAGGCAGGCAGTCGCAACGTGCCGCGCACCATTGCGGCGTCGGGATTCGTGATATCGATGACTTGCAACCCGCGATACTGATTAAAGAAGTACAACGTTTGGCCGCGAATGTGCCAAATGTCCGACTCGACCACGTCCCGCGAGGGCTCACGCTGGCTCGGAGCGCCCCCCGCGCCCGGCGTCGTCCCTCGGCCGTCCGCCAGGGGCGAGCCACCCGGGCCGGGGGCTGATGCTGCTTCTCCTGTAAACTGATTTGTGCCGCCATAGAACGACGCCGGCAAAGGATCACTGGCGTCCGCGCGCAGGCGCAGCAACTCCACATCGCGTGAGCAGCCTGCGCGGAATGTCGTCGTCCCACCGCTGCCATCCAATCGCGCAACGGCGCGTGGTTCCCAGGCGCCGGGACCGAGGCGCGCACGCCCTTCCAGGGTCAGACGGCGAATACCGGCAGGCACACGAGCAGCCACTACAATGTTGGTACCGTCCCGTTTGATGGAAGTGATGACGGGTGATTCCGGTTCAGCTCGCCCATTCCCGGGATCACAAATGCACAGCAGCCCGCAAAGAAACCATCCCGCGGGTACGCGCCCACAAAAGTCCAAAGCACCTTTCGCGTTCATATCTTGACACCTTTGATTTCAACTTGATTAAGCCTTCCTTCAAAAAAACTGTCAAGCGCCAGCCGTTTCCGCTTTCGGCATGGCGGCGAGAGCAGGACAAACGTGCGATTGTCTAACGGTTTCCTTTTCCTTTCCTGGATTTGAAGAATTCCCACCGAACCAAACCGATGATTAAATGACCGTGGCCCTTTCATACTGTTCATCAAGTACAAAAAGAAATTCCGGCGAAGGTTACAGGCCTATCCGGCGAAACGGGACGGCCCTTAAGGAACGGCACTGGGGTCATAGCACCAAACCACTTTACCTGCCGGAAAAATGGCCCTGCCGCGAAACACGCTCGCCGGATCCATATCCACGACATCCTTGCCAGGCACGGTCAGTACATGGCCGGTGACAAACAGAATGTTGCCGGCGACGCGATTGTGGCGTCCGGGGAATTCGCTCGCCGAGGCTTTCGGCTGGCCGGTATAGGGCGGTTGGAAAGGACAAAGCCTTTCCTCGCCGGCAATTCCATTATCGAGGAACAACGCCGTTCGATCGGGCGCTTTGATTTCCGACAATTTTCGTTTCCAGGGGAAAGACAATTCCGCTCCTGGACCTGGCTCGGTGCCCTTTTCAAAGTCGCGCATCAACTTGGAATTGATCGCGAGCGAAAAGTTGGGATACGTGGCGGCTACGTCAGCAAAGCGCGCTCTTGGACAATGGAATATTTTAGCGCTGTAGAACTCCTGTTGCGAGGAGGGCGTTTGCGCATAGTAGGCCATGGGTGGAATGCCCGCCGTTTCCGCCAGGGCGTTGTACCATACGTCGGCATTGGTCGACGCACCGGTCATTTCCCAGGTATTGATGCCGTCAACGGCCGCTTCCCGAGGCAATTCATCATCGTTGTCGTGCGCGTATAGGTGCGCCGCGCAACCCCATTGTTTGAGATTGTTCATGCAGACCACGCGTTGAGCCGCGAGTTTGGCGCGCGTGACCCCGGCAAGAATCAGCCCGGCCAGAATCGCCATGATCGCGATCACTACCAGCAACTCGAGGAGCGTGAACGCCCAACACTTCGAAGGTGTCACGCAGATCCCGCCGCGCCGTTTATCATTTGTCTGCCAATGGCTCTTCATCAAATCTGGATTCCAAAGCCAATTTGTCGCGCAGCCCCGCAAAATCATTGTCGCTGTAGGGCTTAAAACCACTCGGATTGCCGAGGAATATCTGCAGAATGTGCGGGTCCTTGAGGCTCGTCATTGTCTGTTGAAGGCTTTTCGCAATTGATACCGGTAATCTGCTTTGCGCCACCAACACAGAAGCGGTGTCCGGAAACCGTTTCAGCAGGATAAGTTTCTCTTTCGCGCTCACCTGCAGGAACCGCCTTTCCGTCGCCACCGCTGCGTCGTAGCTGCCGTCGATGACCGCCTGAACCGGCGTCATGTTGCTGAACGGATTGCCCAGGTCGGAGGCGTCCATTCGCGAGCGTGCGTCTCGCGCGAATTCCTCATTCGCATCGACGTAGCGATATTTCGAGAGCTGATTAGCACGTATTCCGGCTTCAACCAGAAGGACCTTGGCCCAGAAGGTGAGCGTCGAATCCGCCGTGCCAAACAGAAAAGATCTATCCCGCAGGTCGGAAAGGCTTCTGATCTCGGTATCGGCCCTGGTGAAGATCACGGCACTGTCGTTCCGCACACCGCTTGGCCCGGGTGGAAGAACAAAGCTCACCAGCGGTTGGATTTGAGGCGCTTGCATTTTCGCACGCCAGTATGCTCGGGCACTCATCTGCATCAGGTCCACCTGGCCGGTGACCAGATCGGTCTCGGCCTGCCGTTCGGTCTTGTAAAGTCTCAGATCAACGCGCGTCGACGTATGAGTGCTGGCAGTCATTATCCGTTCGACATATTCAAGCAAGGGCGCTGCGCCCAGCACTCGATCCAGCGGATTGCCTGCCGCCACTAATGCGATCGTGAAGCGTTTCTCACCCGATTGTAAATGGGCCGGCTCTTTGCCAGCCATGGCTGACAGAGTCTCAGATTTGATGGCGAAAAATGGCTTGGGCAAAGCCCAAATCTCCTGAAGCTGTCGCGCCGTTTCGGTGCGGAGGATTGCCAGCGCAATTGATTTGTGTGCTTTCTCTTTGCGAGCATCGGCGAGGAGCCCGAGCGTGAGCGCCATCCCAATTACCAGACCTGCAATCAGGGTCGCCAACGCTGGATTTCTCGTAGTCCAGCGCCGCAGCCGCAGTATCCATCCCGCGGGCCGCGCCAAAATCGGCTCGTGTCGTCGCCAGCGCTCCAAATCTTCCGTAAATTCCAAGGCGGATCCGTAACGGCGCGCTGGATCCTTATCCAGGCACTTCAAGCAGATGATCGCCAGATCGCGATCGACCGACGCATTGATGAGAGCTGGATGCGTCGGCTCCTGTTCCATGACGCGCCGCAAAATTTCGATTGCTCTTTCTCCTTCGAATGGTGGCCGACCGGTGAGCAACTCGTAAAGAATCGCACCCAAACTGTAGATGTCTGCTGAACGAGACATCGGTTTCCCGGCCGCCTGCTCCGGCGACATATAGCTGGGCGTCCCAAGCAATTCGGAGGTTTGCGTTAGCGCTGGCTCCTGATCCAGCAACTTGGCGATGCCGAAGTCGGTCAGATGCGGGTTATCATTCTGATCCAGAAGGATATTGCTGGGTTTAAGGTCCCGGTGGAGCACCCCGCGCTCATGCGCGTAGTGGACCGCTTTCCCCACGGCAGCCATGAGATCGGCGATATCCACTTCCGGACGGGCCTTCTTCACCGCAAGACTTACTCCCTCGATCAGGCGCATCACCAGGAACGGATTGGCCTCGTGTTCGCCGACCTCATAGATCGCTACGATGTTCGGATGATCCAGCTTGGCCGCCGCTTCAGCTTCCCGGCGAAAACGCGCCAGTGCCGCCGGCGAAGCCAAGTCGCCAACGCGCAACATTTTCAGAGCGACAACCCGATTCAATGAACGCTGGCGCGCTCGATAAACAACCCCCATCCCTCCGCGCCCGATTCGTTCCAGAATTTCATAGTCCGCCAAGTCCAGGTTTGTCGTTCCTACCTCGATTGGCCCGCCTTCCGCATCCGTGATCTTGCAGGACAGGGCCAGTTCCAATAAACATCTTGGACATTGGCGAAAACTGACGTCCCTGTGGATCTCACCGTCGCAGGATGAGCACCTCAAACTTTGAATGATGGGCGCATGCGCACTCATGCGTTCATTATGTGTACAACAGCAAATAACATCTGTGGTTACAGCCGGCGGTCCGTCCGGTCCGGCAGGTGCCGTCAGCTCAGTGCAGCGAACAACTGCTGGATTTCGTCGTCAATCTCATCCGGGCTGGCCACCGTGCGTTCAATCTGGCTTCGCACCAGCTCGCCAAAGCGGCGTCGCAGGCGGTGAACGGTTATTTTGACCGCGCCCTCGCTCATGCCAAGTTCAGTGGCAATCTCGCGATATGGTTTTCCCGCACCGTCTCCGGTGAGACAATCCTTTACCTGCTCGAACAGCTCGCCCTTTTGTGCGGCTGTGCATTCGCGTTGAAGCTGGTTCATCACGCGCTCCAAAAGCATCAGCGCCCAGCGCCGATTAAAAATTCTCTCCGGAGTCAGGTGGTCAGATGGTTCCAGCGATTCACGGTCCTCGGCCTTCAGCTCGTCCCAGGATACAAACACGTGCTGACCACCTCGTTTCAGCGTATGCCTTTTGTGCCATTCATTATCCAGGAAATGCTTCAGCGATATTAGCAGAAAGGACCGAAAGCGTCCTTTCGATGGAGCCACTCCTGCGAAGCCCCGATTCTCCAGAAGATGCGCGAAGAAAGCTTGCGTCAAGTCCTGGGCTTCATGAAACGCGTGGCCGCGTCGTCGCGTGTAAGCGTAGAGCGGAAGCCAATAAATCCGGCAGAGCTTGACCAGGGCCTCTTCGGCGCCCTGGCCTGCCTTTAATACCACGCTCCAATGCGTGGTCTCAAATCTCACTGCGCCAGTGGGAGAACCTTCGGATTGGCCCGGCGACGGAAGCATAGATCAAAATGTGAGTTCACGCTGATTTAGCTCCTTCGGCAAAAATCTGTCAAGAGCGGCGGCCAGCCGGTCCGCAGAACCTAGTTCTCCGCGCCCACCTGCTTCTTGATCGCGTCGCAAATCTTTTTGCTCCACGTGTCGAGCAGCGCCGCGTTGCGGCCCTCCATCAGCAAGCGCGCTTTCGGTTCGGTGCCCGAATAGCGCAACAGCACCCGTCCGCCGTCCGCTTTCAAGGCTTCTTCAGCCTGTTTCACCAATTGCGAGACGCCGTCCAGTTGTTCGAACGGCCGCTTCTCGCGCACTTTAACATTCGACACTAATTGCGGGAAACGTGTCCAGCACTTCACGAGCTTCGACAGCGTCTGGCCCTTGTTCCTCATGATGCGCAGAATCTGCAGCGCCGAAACCAATCCATCCCCGGTCGTCGAATAATCTCCAAAAATCATGTGGCCGCTCTGTTCGCCGCCGAAGTTGTAGCCGTTGCGCAACATCTCATCGATCACGTTCTTGTCGCCGACGGCGGTCTGCACCACCTTGCCGCCGGTGCGCTTGATTGCGTCCGCCACGCCCGCGTTGCTCATCACCGTCGCGACAACGGTTTCCTTTGCCAGCGTTTTGCTCGCCAGCATGTCCGTTCCCGCAACGACCAAAATATCGTCTCCATCGACCACTGTTCCGTGTTCGTCGCACAGCAGGACGCGGTCGGCGTCGCCATCGTGGGCAATACCAATGTCCGCGCGCAGTTCCCGCACCTTTTGCCCCATAAGTTGCGGATGCATCGAACCACATTCCTTATTGATGTTCTTCCCGTCCGGCTGATTGCCAAACACGAACACTTCCGCGCCCAATTCGCGCAGCACGCAGGGCGTGGCCTTGTAAGCCGCCCCGTGCGCGCAATCGACCACAATGCGCAACCCTTCCAGCGTCAGACCACGCGGAATTGACGACTTGGCAAACTCGATGTAGCGGCCGAGGGCGTCATCGATACGGACCGCTTTGCCGATTTCGGTCGCGTTGGGGATAATCGCCGCGATTTCTCCGCTGAATACCAACTCCTCGATGCGACGCTCGATCGGATCGTCCAGCTTATAACCATCAGCGCGGAAAAATTTTATGCCGTTGTCGGTATAAGGATTGTGCGACGCGGTAATCACAATGCCCGCGTCCGCCCGCAAACTGCGCGTTACATACGCGACTCCTGGCGTCGGCAATGGCCCGATGAAGAGCACATCGACACCCATCGAAAGGATGCCGGAAGAAATCGCATTCTCCAGCATGTAGCCGGAGAGCCGGGTGTCTTTGCCGATCACGATTTTATGCTTGCCGAAATCCCGTGCATCCGCGTTCAGCGATTTAAAGACGTGCGCCGCCGCCCGCCCCAGCTTGAGCGCAGTCTCGGCATCCACGGGTGCCAGGTTCGCCGTGCCGCGGACACCGTCCGTCCCGAAAATCCTTTTTTCTGCGGTCATAGATATTACTCGTTACTACCAGGGGCGGGCGGCGATTTTACATAAACATGCGCGGGCCAGGTCTGCTGGATGGTCACGTCGCGCGGCGCGCTGACTTCGACGCGAAACGATCCTTGTGGATTCTGTACGTTCATGAGGTTCACGTAGACTTCAATATCATCTTCGCGCAGTTTTGCGAGGGACGATTGCTCGCCCAGAACTTTCACGGTCACCTCGCTCGGGTCCACCTGAAAAGGCTGGACGTTCTTGCCCGGCATCATCACCACCACCGGGCGTCGAAAATCCTTTGAACCCATCGGGCTAAACTGGGCGATATTCACCGGCGTCTCCGCCGACCGAAAATTCGACGAGATCACAAACCAGATCAATGTGGCCAAAACCAGCGAGAATAGCTTCAGCCAGAAATTATTCGAAATGTTCCGGTGGATGTACATGGGCTAATGCTGCGCCTCTGATTTCACTACCGGTTCAAGTTCAGGCGCTGGTTCAGCTTCCAATTTGTGCGTCCGTTCCGGCTCCTCCCGATGGATTACCGCCGGTTGCGGCTTCGCTCGCGCCGCCGACCACCGTCGCAGCCACTCGACCCATGTGCGGGATTTCGCCGGTTTGACCAAGACCGTCGTCAGAAACGCCCTTAGTTCCTCAAGCGACACGTGCCGCACCAGTTGGCCTTTATACGCATAAGAGATATGGCCTGTCTCTTCCGACACGACTACGACCACCGCATCGGTCTCTTCGGTCAGCCCAATCGCCGCCCGGTGCCGCGTGCCCAGGCTCTTATTCAGGTCCTGGCGCCGCGTCAGCGGAAAAATACAAGCCGCATAACCGATCCGATCCCCTTTGATCACCACACCACCGTCGTGAATCGCATTATTCGGAAAGAAAATGGTTTCCAACATTTCCGGCGTGGCCACGCAATCGATGGGGATGCCAGATTCGACCGACTCCTGCAATTGAATCGATTGTTCAATCGCAATCAAAGCGCCAATCCGCACTTCCGACAATCGCTCGGTGGTTTGGATGATTACTTCGATGTTTTCTCGCTGTTCGTGGCTGGTCTGGAATAACTGCATGTTCCCCAATTGTGCCAGGATGCGGCGCAGTTCAGGCTGGAAAATCACCACTACCGCAATCGCCAAAAACGCCGAGAACGTTCCGAGCAAAAATCTCAGCACGTTGAACTCGAAGAGTTTGCTGACGAGCGCGAGCGTCAGCAATACTACCAGAAAGCCAGTCAGAATCGAGAAGCCACGCGTTCCGCGGACGAAACTGAACACATAATAGATGATGACCGCAAGAATGAGGATTTCGATGGCCGGCCGCCAAATGACCCCGACCACTCCCACGGCGTATTTCGCCGCATGACTCACCACATCAAACATGCCTTTGCGTTGATTGCAAAATGCTTTCTGTCATCAAAATCGCCTGCCGCGTCGCGGTCACATCATGCGCGCGGACGATGTTCACGCCCAGGCTCACGCCCCAACATGCGCAAGCCAGCGATCCCGCAAGACGCTCCGCCGGCTGTTCCGCCCCGGTGACGCGGCCGATGAAACCCTTGCGCGAGGCTGCGAGCAGGATCGGCCGCTTCCATGTTGTAAAAGCCTTCAGCGATGCGAGCAACTGCAAATTGTGCTCAGCCGTCTTTCCAAACCCGATTCCCACGTCTAATACTACTTGATCGGCTGCAACTCCGAAAGCATTCAGTCGTTTTAAACGTTCGTCAAAAAATTCGTTCACTTCCTGAACCACGTTTCCGTAACGGGGATCGTGCTGCATCGTCTGAGGTGTCCCTTGCATGTGCATCAACACGTAGCCCGCCTTCGCTTCCGCGACGATCTCCCACATCTCCGGGTGTGTCCGATTGGCTGCGACGTCGTTTACAATCACCGCTCCCGCTTTGAGCGCCGCACGGGCTACATTCGGCTTCATCGTGTCCACCGAAATTGGAATTTTGCGCGCCAATCCTTCGACTACCGGCAGAACTCGGCGCAATTCCTGGGTTTCATCGACCGGCGCAGCGCCGGGCCGCGTAGACTCGCCGCCAATATCCAGGATATCCGCCCCTTCCTCCATCAACCGCAACCCATGCGCAATGGCAGCTTTGGCATTATGGAACCGGCCGCCATCGGAGAATGAATCCGGCGTCACATTCAGTACCCCCATCACCAGGGTGGGCCCCGGAAAACTCCAAACGCGATCGCGCACACGCCATTGCACCCTGCAAATTTATAGGAGCGCGGACAGCTTGTCCGCGTGAATCTCTAGACGCGGACAAGCTGTCCGCGCTCCTATTTTTGGATCAGCGCCCGCGCCCCAATCACCAGTTTCGTCGCAACTGCCCGCACCAGCTCATCCGGCACGCCGCGTTGCGGGTCGGCCGATTGGCTCAGCATGTGACATTGGTCGTTCACGTAATCGATCACGATGAATTCGCCCGAGTCCACCAGCGCAATCTCGCTCGAAAAAAACTTCATTCCCGTTAGCCCCGCGATCTGCCGCATGATCTCCTCCAACGGCTTCAGCCCAAACGTGATCGCTTCCTGCGGTGTCACCATCCGATATTTGTCCGTGTAACAGTTCCACCACGTGTACCAGATCGAATCAAACGCGTAGAACGCGCGACAGTACGCTGGCGAACCGTCGAGCTGTTTCGGCACGATCCGCCGCTGCAACAGGTAATGGGCGTCCTGCCACATCTCCGCCGAGCGCTTTAAATCATCTTCGCCCTTGCCGTCCATGATTACGCCCTTGCGGCCGTAACCCATCGCCGGCTTGATCACGAACGGCTCGCCTAGGAACTGCCGTTCCGCGTCCGACAACTTGAACTCTTTCACCTGCTCCTTCCCCACGAAGATCGTGTGCGGGACGTGAATGCCCGACGCGATCAGCCGCGGATGCAGCCGCGCCTTGTCGAACGCCGCTTGCGCCACGTCCGGCGGATCGATGATTTGGACATGCTTCGCCGCCGCGAGGCGCACCAGCTTGTGAAACGGTTCGTCGGGCTGATGATGCTCGCTCTGCATGTTCAGCAGCACGCGGCACCAGATTTCGCCCTTGTCCATGCATTGGTAAAAACGCTCCACCCAAAGCGGTTCGATCAGGAAAAAATTCAGATGGGCCTTGGCGCAATTCCGCTGGATGGTGTGGATGAACAAATCATCCGCATCCAGCTTCTGCGTCATCACAAAATCGTAAACTCGCGCCACGATTGCAGGTCCAGAGTTCGCCACCGGCCGGGATCAGTAGCCGTTGCCCGAATCCGTCCGCGTCCGCTGCATCAGCTCGATCTCGTAGCCTTCCGGAGCGTCAATGAAAGCAAAACCGCTGCCATCCCCCTTCATTGTGGGTCCATCCGAATATTTTAGCCCGAATTTCGCCAGGTGCTCCTCGAATTCAACCAGGCTGTCCACTTCGAACGCCAGATGCGTCAGGTCCGTCTGCACCTGCACCGGCCCGCTGTTGGGAAAACTGCAAATCTCGATCAACTCCTCGCTTTCCGGCGCTTTCAGGAACGCCAATTCCGACCCGCGCGGCGACTTGTGCCGCCGAACCTCCTGTAATCCAAGCACTTCCTTGTAGAACTTCACCGTCCGCTCCAAGTCATTCACTCGATATCGCGTATGCAATAACTTCCGTGCTGTACTCATTACTGGGAGAATAGCGAACTCGTGTGGAGGCGAAAAGCCGAATCACGCCCATTGACGCGATCTCGAACTGTTGCTGCGGAGGCCGAAAAGCGTTTACTGTGTAGAGAATGAGTTCCGGTGATTTGTTTGGCAGCCCCGAGAGCGCGCAGGAGGCGCCGCAGCGGGCGTTTGTGAACGCGCCTCTGGCGGCGCGAATGCGGCCGCGCACGCTGGATGAATTCGTCGGGCAACAGCATATCCTCGGGCCGGGACAATTGCTGAGGCGCGCGATTGAAGCGGATCGCATCCAATCATTGATATTTTACGGCCCGCCGGGAACGGGAAAAACTTCGCTCGCGCAAATCATCGCGCAGACGACAAAGAACCGGTTTGAGCGCTTGAGCGGGGTGGAATCGAATGTAGCGGATATGCGACGGGTGCTGGCCGGCGCGGCCAATCGCCTGGCCAACACGGGGCAAGCGACGATTTTGTTCATCGACGAGATTCACCGGTTCAACAAGGCGCAGCAGGACGTCCTTTTGCCCGATGTCGAAGGCGGCGTGGTGCGGCTAATCGGGGCGACGACGCACAATCCATTTTTCTTCGTGAATTCGCCGCTCGTGTCACGGTCGCAAATTTTCGAGCTGCGACCACTCACTGAAGAGGACTTATTTGAATTGCTGAAGCGCGCGCTGGCGGATGCGGAACGCGGGCTGGGGCACATGAAGATTCGCGCGGATGAAGAGGGGCTGCGGCACCTGGCCAAGATCGCCGATGGGGACGCTCGCAAAGCGCTAAATTCGATTGAAATTGCGGCGCTTACGACGCCGCCCGGAGCAGATGGAGTCATCCATATCGATCTGAAGGCCGCGGAGCAAAGCATCCAGCGCAAGGCCATCGTGTATGACGATGAGGACGCCCATTACGACACAATTTCAGCGTTCATCAAGTCGATGCGCGGCAGCGATGCCGACGCGGCGCTGTATTGGCTGGCGAAGATGATTGAGGCGGGCGAGGACCCGCGATTTATTACCCGGCGGATTGTGATTCACGCGGCGGAGGATGTGGGCTTGGCGGACCCGATGGCACTTGTTTTGGCAAACGCGGCCCATCAGGCGGCGGAGTTCATCGGCTGGCCCGAGGCGCGCATTCCAATCGCGGAAGCGACGATTTACATCGCGACCGCGCCCAAGAGCAATGCGGTGATCAATGCGATCGATGCAGCCTTGGGCGACGTGAAGTCTGGCCGCACGCTGGCAGTCCCGGAGCATTTGCGCGATGCCCATTACAAAGGCGCAAAGCGGCTGGGGCACGGCGTCGGCTACGAGTATGCGCACGACCACCCCGACCATTTCGTGGCGCAGGATTACCTCGGTGCCGACAAGCGATATTACGAACCCACGGAACAAGGGACCGAAAAGAAGATCAAGGAGCGTGTGGACAAGTGGCGCGCCGAATTGGAGAAAGCGCGCAAGAAGAAATGATATACGATTTACGTGCGGAGCGTTGCTTCGAAAGCGGCAGAGGTCTGCCGCAGTCGAGGACGCTTCGCGATCCCGACAGGTTTTGGAGTGCGGCAGTCCTCTGCCGCTTTGGCTGAATGAACGCGGAAAAGCGAGAACTCCGGGACAAAATGCGCGAAGAGGCGAAGCGGCATTCCACCGAGGAACGCGCTGATGCGTCGCAGCAGATTTGTGAGCGCATCCGGACGCAAGCGGTTTGGAAGCAGGCCAACAAAGTTCTCTTGTTTGTGCCGACGTCGCATGAGCCGGACATTTGGCCTCTCGTCAAGGACCGCAAACAAGTGAGTTTGCCTGCGTTCAATGCGCAGCTTGGCCGTTATGAAGCCCGAGAAATCAAGGACGATAATGATCTTGTGGTTGGTCAATTTGGAATCCAAGAGCCCAAATCGACCTGCCCACTCGCTGACCTCGGCGCCCTCGATCTCGTGCTCGCGCCAGGCATCGCATTCGCATTAGACGGCACACGCCTCGGCCGCGGCAAAGGCTACTACGATCGCCTGCTCGAGAAGGTGCAAGCCTCCAAAATCGGCGTCTGTTTCGATTGGCAAGTGCTACCCCAGATCCCGCGAGATGGACACGATATCTTGATGGACTATTTAGCGACGCCGACGCTCTGGCGTAGCGGGGCGCATCGATGACCACTTCATGAGGATTTCGAGTTCGGAAGCAGGTTGCGGCCAAACGAGGTCCTGCCCGTTTTGAAAGTTGGGATTACTGCCTCGGGACTGATCGCCATTGCCACCGTCGTCTTTACCGTCGATGCCGACCGAGTATAGCAAGAAGGAATCGTCATCGATGCAGTACTTGAGGCACCGTCCATCCATGTAATCGATGGGCAATCGCGAAAGAAAGTTGAACATGAGATCCTCAAGGCGATTGGGCGTCTTCCCATGGCGAAGCTCGAACCGTTTGATGGCGATAGCGGTCGTGGTCAACTCCGCCGTGGCTTGGGCGATCCAGGCGCGCTCGAAGGCTTTGGACAACGAACCATACATCAGGGGCGCTACCGCGAAGCGCATCCGATCGTACGGGCTCATCGCCGTTTCATAGATTCTCTCCATTCGCGCGGGAAGCTTCGCTCCGGCATTTTCCAAAACCGTCTCCCGTTCCGCGACGAGCATGCGCTGCATTAGCTTGCAGTAGTGGAGTTCATCGTGGTGCGACCAGGCAAATTTCCAGATCGGTGTATAAACCTGGTCGTGAAGAGTGGCTGGAATATTCTTTAGCATATCCGAGAACCAGTCCCACGACAGGAAGGGCAGCCCCGTGCCGCCTCCACCCAGGGTGCCTGTGGGATCGAATAGTTGCGACAAAGGAAGGTCCGACGTACGGAAGCGTTCATATTCGATCGCGGCGATGGCGCGCTCCATAGACAAGGCCTTTTCCATTTCGTGGAGGAAGGTGAGATCAGCCCAAGCTGTCTGAAGCTCGGTCAGTTGGGAGTCTGTCCAGCCATCGTGTTGCAGCACCTGCCACGTTGCGGCGAAGGTGAGATGCGTAATGGCGATACGCACGAGTTGCGAGATCAGGATTGGCTCGTCCTTCTCCGCCTGGGCCAGAGCAAGCATACCGTTGAGTTTGGCGAAAGCGGACTCGGGTTGCCCTTGGTGAAGATCTTCCAAAGCCGCCGCGGACAGAATCTGGGAAACCGACTTTAGGCGCGCTAAATGAGGGATCAACAAACTAAAACCGGAGCGATAATGGAGGTTGGCGTTAAAGCGCTTCTCCGCCAAAATATCCAGAGCCTCTTGCATCAGGCCCTCTAACGGCGCAAGCTGTTCAGCTACGTTTACCCAAGTAATATTTGTGTCCCTGGAGTTGGCGTCCGGCCATTCGTTAAGTTTCGAGATAACGATGACCTTACCAGGCGCTGCATATTTGGCGGCAGGTGGGTAAAGCTGTAATGGGAACGCCGACAATTGCCCGGCAATCCACGTGAGTTGCTGCAGCCCGTTTTGTTCCGGAGGCACTGGGGGCGCGGCAAGCCGATCAATGTCGAGAATTTCCCCACTGCCAGCCATGCGTCCTTTCCATCGATTAAGCATCCACGGGCCGCGGAGGTGCTCAATGAGGAGGAACAAAAACGCGAGCGCGCCCAACGAAAGAAAAATAAGCAAAATCTTTCTGCCAGGGTGTTTCAAGACTGGTACTATAGTGTGTCGTGGGGATTTTTCAAAGGCCGCGGCACATCAGGTTTAGCCGTTATTTTCGTGAGGCTTTCCAAGCGAGGATTTCTTCCTCAGAGGGTGATTGCGGCCAAACGAGGTCGCGGGTGTTTTGAAAATTCGGGGTGCCTTGAGGGGACGTGATGTCGCCGTGGCCATCGCGACCGTCTGGTCCCACAGAATAAAGAAGAAAGGTAGAATCTGAGTCGCGGCAATAGCGCAGAGGCTTGCCGTCCATGTAGTCAACCGGCTCATCTGCGAGGAATTCCGGAACGAGTTCAGTCAAAAAATACGGCAGAGCGCCATGCCGTAAGGCATAGCGTTTGAGGGCAATCGCCGTGGTCGCGATCTGGGCCGTGGCCTGAGCAATCCACGGCCGTTTCATCGAAACTCCCAGAGCGCCAAGAACCGACCGCGCGAGGACGAAACGGATGCCATCATAGAATCCCAATGGCATTGAGTCGATGCGTTCCATCGCGGCAACCGCAGAGGCGCCAGACTTCAGAGGAATACAATGGCGATGGACATTCAAAATGGATTGCACGGTCTCACACCAATACAGCTCGTCCTGCCGCGACCACGCAAACTTCCACACCGGCGTATAGATCCGGTCGCGCACATCAAACATTTTCGCAACCCAATCCCAGGACAGCAGGGATGGTGTCGGCGCCGCAACGAAGGCGCCGGATGGCTCGAACGCTTCGGACAGCGGTACGTCCGAATCGCGGCACCGCTCATATTCCGCGACAATCATCGCGCGCTCCATCGCGAAAGCTTTGTCCATCGTGTGCAGAAAATCGAACTTGGCCCATGCCTGCTGAAGTTTGGCCAATTGTTCATCCGACCAGCCGTCGCACTGCAACGCCTGCCAGGTCGCCGCGAATCCAATGTGCATGGCGGCGATGCGGACGTATTGCGATACGATCATCGGTTCATCTCTTTCGACTTCCGGCACCATGAGAAGAGCCTGCAGTTTCTCGAGCGCAGCGCCGTTTTGCCGCTGGTGAAGGTCGTGAAGCGCCGCGATCGCCAGAAACTGGGCCACCGACCGGATGCGTGTCAGATGGTTTAACGCCATGTTGAACCCGCCGCGGTAATAGATATTTACCTGAAAATGCTCGCGCTGGAGCGCTTCGAGTGCGGCTTGGATATTAGGCTCAGCGATGGCCAAGTACTGCGCGACGCGCGACCACGTCACAGTCACGTTCGTGCCTTTAAAGCCACGACTATACCACTCGTTCAACTGCGGAACTGGGACCCACTTCCCAGGGGCGATGTATTTGTTGAACGGCGGAGTAATATCGCCCGGGAAGTTCCCCAACTGCCCGGCGGTCCAGATCAACTGCGGCAAGCCGTTTTCTTCGGCCCGCGGCGGAATCGGTGCAAGCTTGTCAATGTTCAACTCCTCGCCGTGCGCAGCCATGCGCGCTTTCCAGCCCTTGAGCATCCATACGCCGCGGAAGTGCTCAAAAATCAGGAAAAGAGCGATCAGAGCAACGAACGAACCGAAGCCGATCAGCAGCTTTTTACGCGGGCGTGTCAACAGGCCAGAGTAACCGCTCAGCGGCGGACGAACAAGCAGCGCCCGAGCATCCGGCGCGTCTACGATTCGGCGGCCGGGCTGGCGACCGCGCCCGGAGGGGTCGCGACGGGACTGGCAGGACTCGGGATGGAACCCGTCGGCGTTTGAACCAGACTCGGAGGCGCCGCCACTGGACCAGGTGGTATGGCGGCGGGGCTGGGCGTGGCGATGGAGCCGGGCGGCTGCGTCATCCAAACCCATTGGCCCTTGATCGCGGGGCCTAATTGAACGAAGTCGCGGAAGTCCACCGGCTTGGTCAGGAAGGAATGAGCGCCGAGTTCATACGCCCGCTGCATGTCGAATATGCGATCGGAGGTGGTGAGCACGACCACGCGAAGGGCCGGTAGATGCTTCTGATCGCGCAGCCATTTCAACACGCCGAAGCCGTCCGTGTTCGGCATCTTCAAATCCAACAGCATCAACGCAGGGAACGGATAGCGCCTGCGATCGGCATAGATCCCCTCGCCACGCAGATAAGCAATCGCCTCCTGGCCATCCTTAACGACCTGCAACGGATTGAGCAGGTTGGCTTTGGCAAAAGCGCGCTGGATCAGAATGACATGGTCTTCAGTGTCTTCCGCCAGCAGAATAGTCTCTGACTGGAACTTGTCGGTCGGATTCACAGCGACGGCATAATAGCAGGACCGTGAACGTACTTAAGTAGGTAAACCCCCACCGAGCGTAGGGTGCTCTGTCAGGCTCTAGCCTGCTTTATGGATCAATTCCAGGCTCAAAATCGCGTAAGC
>Ga0066710_100000814_pt1 | contig 20798 bp, 15 predicted proteins | sample GraSoiAngelo_159_FD_79666 | JGI IMG/M metagenome (GOLD analysis project Ga0066710, IMG submission 79666) | Grasslands soil microbial communities from the Angelo Coastal Reserve, California, USA - 14_1009_16_40cm | ecosystem: Environmental > Terrestrial > Soil > Grasslands | place: USA...
AGATCCGCGAAACGCAGCTGCCACACCATCCAGGCCGCCTCCCACACGATGCGGCGGCTCATCTTGGAGGTCCCGGCGCGGCGGTCCACGAACAGGATCGGGATCTCGCGGATCCGGAATCCCAGCCGCCAACACTTGAACGACATCTCGATCTGGAACGCGTAGCCGTCGGAGCGCACTCGGTCGAGCCGGATCGCCTCCAGCGCGCGCCGCCGAAAACACTTGAAGCCGCCGGTGGCGTCGTGGACAGGCAAGCCGGTCACCCAGCGCGTGTAGGCATTGGCGCAGTAGGACAGGATCAGGCGCGAGAGAGGCCAGTTCACGACCGTCACGCCCCCGTTCAGGTAGCGCGAGCCCAGCACCAGGTCGTTGGTCTTGGCGGCCTCGAGGAAATCGGGGATGGCCGCGGGATCGTGCGAGAAGTCCGCATCCATCTCGAAGATGTACTCGGCGCCGCGCTCGAGCGCGTAGCGGAACCCGTCGCGGTACGCGGACCCCAGACCCTGCTTGCCCGGCCGCTTGAGCAGATGGACGCGTGGATCGCTCGCCATGCGCTCCGCCACCACCTCCGCGGTTCCGTCGGGCGAGTTGTCGTCCACCACCAGCACCTCGAGGCCATGCGGCAGCTCCAGCAGCCCGTCGAGCAGCCGCCCGATGTTGTCGCGCTCGTCGTAGGTGGGGATGATCACCAGCTTCTCCACCTAGGCACCCCCGGGCGCGGCGCGAGCCGTTCGACCGATGAGCCGCGGCGCCACGATCAGTCCCACCGCGACCAACAGGCTCACGAGCGACAGGCCGAGACCCAGCCGCACCGCACGGGGCCGGAAGTGGAACGCCACCCGGTGTCGCCCGGCAGGGACTGCGACCGCGCGGAGCAGGTAGTCGGCCTTGAGAATCTCGACCGGCCGTCCGTCCACCGTGGCGATCCAATCCGGATACCAGAGGTCGGCGAGCCGCAGAAGACCGGGCCCGGGAGTCTCCACGTCGATCGTGACGTCGTTGAGCCCGTAGCGCACGATCCGGGCCTGCGCACCCTCGACCGGACCCAGCTTGAGGCCCGGATCCTTCTCGAGCCACGTGCCGCGGGCCGCGTCGAGGGTGCCCACCGCCACCGAATCGAGGATCGCGCGCGCCGGATGCGCGACGCGGTACTCCCCCACCACCGTGGCGCGCGGCAACCCCGGGACCCGATAGATGATGCGCGAACCCTCGAACACCGGCGGCGCTCCACCCGGGATGGGCTGATAGACGATCGCATAGCGCACGTTGAGCAGCCGCATCCAGCGCACGTTGTCGATCAGCTGAGAGTCGTCGTAGTCCTGGAACAGGCGCGGCTTGGCGGCGTGATACCCCCCCACCGAGGAGATCCCGAAGGCGGCGAAGCGGTTGCTCTGGAAGTCGCCGCGCTCGAGCGGCAGCACGCGGAAGTCCTGTGGGGGACCGGCCTTCTCGAGGAACTGAATCACGTCGTCGCGCTCGCGGTTGGCATCGTTCTGCACCTTGTCGCCCACCGCGAGCGCCATCACGCGGCCGCTCACCGGCCACAGGTCGACCAGCAGCAGCACCAGGAGGATGAGCGAGGCCATCGTGGGCTTGAGCGCGCGGCGGCGGGTGAAGACCAGCACCGAGACACCGAGCAGGCCCAGCAGGCACGCGCGCCCGAGATCGGAGGCACACGCCTGGAACGCCGCTTGTGCTGCCTGCGGAGAGAGATCGGACCGCCGCGCGTGCACCGCTTGCAGGTAGCTCGCGCGCCACGCGTCCTGACCGAAGAAGCCGATCACCATCGCGATCCCGAGGACGCCGGCCATGCCCCACACCAGACGCCCGAGCCATGGGCCGTGCCGTTCCGGATCGGAGGTCTCGTCGAGGACGCGCGTCCAGCCCCACGAGAGCGCGAGCGCTGCCGCGAGCTGGAACAACACCAGGATCATCACCGGGACGCGGAACTTGTTGAAGAGCGGCAGGTGCCGATAGAGGATTTCGTAGAGTGGAAAGTGCTTGCCGAAGGCGACCAGCAGCGCGAACAACGCCAGGGCGGCGGCGAAGGCGCGCGGCGGGCCCGTGGTGAGGAGGGCCGGCACCGCAAGGAGCGCCGCCACGATCCCCAGGTAGGCGTTGGGGTAGTCGGTGAAGGGCATCGCCCCCCAGTAGGTGGGCCCGCCGAATCCCACCGCGCCCGGCACCAGCATGGACGGCAACTCCCACGGACCGAGCGACCATGCGGTCGCGTACTCCACGCCGACGCCGCCGTCGGCACCCCCGCCGCGGATCGAGTAGCGGGCGTAGTCGCGCAGCGGCAGGTTGTAGAAGCCCGCCAAGCCGAACGCGAGCGCCATCGCGGCCGCCACCCCTGCGGCGCGCCCGACGCGCACGCCGAGTGCCGGCGTGTCCGGCGTCCTACGGAAGCCCGCGAGCACGTCCACCAGCGCGTAGAGCCCGACCGCGAGCCAGGTGTAGAAGACGATCTGCGCGTGTCCGCGCAGCATCTGGAAGCCGCCGGCGAGCGCCAGCCAGCCCAAGTCGGAGAGCCTGCCGCGGCGCTGCCACCGCGCCGCCAGCCACAGCAGCAGGGGCAGGTAGGCGGAATCGACCAACTGGCTGCCGTGTCCGTGGGAGCCGACCGCGACCAGGTTGGGCGCGAAGACGAACGCCGCCCCGGCGAGCAGCGCGCCCTCGGGGCGCGCCCCCCACTCGCGCGCGAGCAAGAACAGGAACAGGGCCCCGAGGAAGTAGTAGAGCAGGAGCCAGGTCATGTCGGGCAGCGGCACGACGCGCGCGACCAGCGCGAGCGGCCAGTCGGGAGGATAGATGAGCGGGTTGTAGGCTCCGCTCGCGAACGAGGGCATGCCCAAGAACACGTACGGATTCCAGAGCGGGTAGACGTGGTCCTTGTAGAGCGACTGCTCTCCCGCACGCACGAATCCCGCGGGCGCGGTGGTGTCGGGGGACACGAAGGTCTTCCCCTCGAGCACGACCTGATGGAAGAACACCACCGTAAGGAGCCCCAGCAAGGCGGCGGCGCGGCCGGTGGTGAGCCTGCTTCGCGTCCCTCCGCTCGCCGGGCGGCGGGCCTTCGGCTTGACCTTGCTCATGGTGTCCGCCGGAGAAGTCGCGGGCTCACGTCAGGGCGCGAGCGCTACCCGCCGCTCGATCTCACCCACCATGCGCTCGGCCAGCATCCCCCAGTCGTAGGGCCGCGCCAGGGCCCGGCACGCCTCGCGGTCGGGGGAAGCATCGAGCGCGACCCGGACGGCGGCTTCGAGCGCGGTCGGGTCGGCGGCGAATTGCAGATGCGGGGGACGCGGCGTGAGATCGAGGATCGGTGTGCTGATGACGGGAACTCCAGAGGCCAGGTACTGGTAGACCTTGTTGGGATTGATACCCTTCACGAACTTGTCCTGCGCCCGGAAAGGTATCACACCGAGGTCCAGCCCCTGCATGTAGGCCGGGACCTCCGCGTAGGGCCTCGGCCCCAGAATCGCCACTCCTTCGCGCGCCGCCAGCGCCCCGACCGCCGCCGCCGTATCGGGCGAGCCGGGACCGATCAGGACCAGCGTGCCGCCGCGCCGCGCGCCGCGCAGCACCTCGAGGGTTTCGAAGTCCAGGAAGTGCGATAGCGCTCCGAGGTAGCCGATCCGGGGCCGTGGCAAGCGTTCGAGATCAGGCGGCACCGGCCGCGGCGTCGCGAAGTGCTCGAGCTCGACGCCATTGCCGAGCAGGACCAGCGGCCGCGCGATCTCGCCCTCGAGCTCGCGACGGTAATGCTCGGACACCACGAACAGCGCGTCCACGTGAGCGATGGTGCGCATCCAGTACTCGCGCGCCCAGGGGGGCGTCCCCGCGAACTGAAACGGGCTGTCGTTGAAATCGTAGAAGGTCATGCGGTGGGGTCGTCGCGCGAGCGCTCCGGGACAGTAGATGTTCGAAGCCAGGAGCACCGGGCGGGGCTCGACTCCGAGGCGCGCGAGTACGGCGCCGAGCCAGCGCTCGGCGATCCACTCGAACACCGCCCTGCCGGCGCGACCCGAGGTCAGCGCGTTGTAGAGGGCGCTCGTCGTGCCGGGCTTCAAGAACGGCACGGTGAAGATCGTCACCCGCCCCTCGCGGCGCGGCCGCCACGGATCGGAGCCGCCCAACGCGGGCGGTTGGGCGAAGAACACCCGCCAACGCTCGGGGAACCGCGAGAGCAGGAATTGTTTGCGGGTGCGGAAGTAGCCCCAGCGCACCTCGGACAGGACGACGAGGTCCATCAGGATCGGGGCGACCACCGGCGGGGCGGCGCGACGGAACCCAAGTCCGGGTGCCCGGGCCATGGAGCGGGACCCGCGAGGGAGCCCGGCCCGCGCCGGGTGTCCTCCGATGCCGAATGCGGGGGCCCCGAAGACTCGCGCGCGCGATCTTCCATCACCTGGACGTAGGAACGGTGAAGCCCCGGATGGTCGTACGGCAGATCGGGCCGCTCGACCAGGCGCGGGTCGCTCGCCAGCCACTTACGGGCCCACGATTCCAAGGACAGCCAGCGCCATACCTGGAGCCCGATCGCGCGGCGACTCTCGAGGAAGGCGTCGAGCTCGGCCGCCACCGCCTCTCGCTCCACCCACTCGTGCCAGGGGCCGGGCTCGAGCAGTCGCCGCTTGAGCTCGCCGGCGTGGCGACGGCGCAGCCAGATATCGGTCGGGGTCTCGAAACCCATCTTGTCGCGTCGCGCGAGCACCGATTCCGGGATGCGGTCGCGCAACGCTCGGCGCAGGATCACCTTGGTGGCCGCCCCCTCGAGACGCGCCGAGTCCGGAAGCGAGAACGCCAACTCGACCAGCCGGTAATCGAGGAACGGCAGTCGCGTCTCGATCGAGAACGCCATGCTGTTGCGGTCCTCGTAGCGCAGCAACGAGGGGAGCAGCCGCTGCAGGGTATCGAACGCCTGCTGGCGGAGCACCGCCGACCGGAACTCGAGCGGTCTTGGCGCCGGGCTCGCCGGGAGTCGGCGCAGCCCCGCGCTCAGCACTCGATCCTTGCCCTGGCCGAACCTCCGCCGTAGTGGACGCACCAGCGCCGACGGCAGCCACGGCTCGAGCGTGAGAGCCAAGGCGTGCGTCGGGCCGAGCCGCCGCGCCACCGGACCCCATAGTGCGAAGAACGAAGCCACATCGCCTGCAACCAACAGGTCGCGCAGCCTCAGCGGCAGGTAGCGCAGGTAACCGGCGAGCGTCTCGTCGCCACCTTGGCCGTCGAGCAGCACGCGCAACTCGTGCGCTCCGGCGAGCGCCATCACCTTCCACTGCGAGTAGAGCCCCGGCCCGGCGGTCGGCTCGTCCTGCTGGAAGGTCATGCGCTCGAACACCTCCCAGAAATCGGCGCCGTCCGGAACCACGAGGTGCGACGTCGCGCCGCTCGCCGCGACCGTGTCGCGCACGTAGGGGCGCTCGTCGTAGGCGGGCCCCTCGTCGTAGGCGCAGGTGAACGCGTGCAAGGGACGCTCGACCAGGCGGGCGGCGGTGGTCACGACCGCGCTCGAGTCGATGCCGCCCGAGAGGCACGAGCCGACCTCGACGTCCGCGCGAAGCCGGAGGCGCACCGCGTCGGTGAACAGCTCCTCGAAACGCCGCTCCCAGTCGGCCGGACCGCCCGGGGCAAGGCGCGACGGATCGAGCCCCCACCAGCGCGTCATCTCGAGCCCGCGCTCGCCGATCCTGAGGAAGTGACCGGCGGGGAGCTGCGCCACGCCTTCGAAGAAGGTCTGCATCTCGTGGTCCACCCAGTCGAGCGCCAAGAAGTCGCGCACCGACGCGGTCCGCGCGACGATGCGAAGCGGCTGCGTGAGCACGAGCGCCTTGGGCTCCGAGGCGAACGCCAGCGTTTGCTCGTCCCACTGGAAGTAAAATGGCTTCACGCCGAAGCGGTCGCGCGCGCAGAACAGCTCGCGGCGCGCTCCGTCCCACAGCGCGAACGCGAACATGCCGTTGAAACGCTCGAGGCAGCGCGCACCCCAGCGCCGGTGGGCGGCGAGGATCACCTCGGTGTCGCTGGTGCTCGTGAACCGATCCCCCAGCGACTCGAGCTCGGAGCGCAGCTCGACGTGGTTGTAGACCTCACCGTTGTACGTGATCCAGGTGCGGGCCTCGGGCCCGCACATCGGCTGGTGGCCGGACGGCGAGAGGTCGACGATCGAAAGCCTTCGATGCGCGAGCCCGACCGAGAAGTGGGTGTCCCCTCGCAGCTCTCCGTGCGCTCGGTGCGGGGCGTAGGGGAGGCGGCTCGCGAACACTTCGGCGGGGGTCGCGGCCCCGCCCAGGGTGCGGGTGACCCCCGAGCGCGCGTCGATCAGGACCAGGCCTTCGTCGTGAGGGCCGCGATGGCGCAGCAGATCCGACATGCGTTGGAGTCGCCCGAGATCGACGCGCCCCGAGACCCGGTACAAGCCCGCGATGCCGCACATGGAAGGCTCGTTACCCTCCGATCCCGTCCGCCGCCCGGGAGCGCGCGACGGCACCGCGGTCCGCACCCACCCCGAGCGCCCACGCGGCCAGAACGAACCCTCCCGCGACCGCGAGCTTGAGCGCCCAGCCCCGCGGACCGGGCGGCGCCAGGCGCTGCGCCGCGAGTGCCAAGCCCAGCGCCAGCGCGAACACGAGCAAGAGCCGTCCACCCCGGTAGGGCATCGGATGCACCCGCTGCGCCGCGGCATAGGTCAGCGCCACCAGCACGACGTGGGCCGCCAGCGTGGCCGCAGCCGCGCCCGCCGCTCCGAAGCGCGGGGTGAGCGTCGCATTGGCCACGAGCGAAACCAACGCCGCCCCGAGCGCGGTCGCGCCCAGCAGCGGCGTGCGCAGCGAAAGCTGGATCCCGAGGCAGGCCACATAGTAAGCACCGTAGGCCACCGCCGCAAAGGTGAGCACCAGCGCCGGCCCCGCGGCCGCGCGATACTCCGGGGGAACGAGCAGCACGAGCGCCTCGGGGGCGAAGCTGCCGATCACGAGCGCTCCCAGCGAAGCGACCGCGACGTAGAGCGCGAGCACGCGCGCGTACAGGCGCGGCGCGTCGGCCGTTTGCGCGCGCTCGTGGGCGAACGGAAAGAACGCGAGCGAGAACGCCGACACGCCCATCATGGCCACCGCGAAGAACTTGACCGCCACCGCGTACACGCCCACCTCGGCGAGGCCGCGGTGCCGTTGCAAGAAGAAGCGGTCGGAGGCGATCACGACGCCGTACGCGAGCGAGGCGGGCACCAGCGGCAGCCCGAAGGAGAGCATCCGCGTGAGCACCGCACGGTCTCCGCGCGGCGCCAGGCTCGGGCGCGTGAGCACGAGCCCGAGCACGGCGGTGAGCGCGTCGCCGGCGAGCTTGCCATAGAGCACTCCCGCCACGCCCAGGCCGCGGTGAAGCACCAGCCAGAGCGAGATTCCTCCGGTGGTCAGGGTCTGGACCAGGTTCAAGGCGATGAACTTCCAGGGCTGGAAGGTGACGCGCAGCACGTCGTTCGCGAACAGCACCAGGAGCGTGAACGGCAGGGTGGAGGCGCCGATCAGGACGTACTTGCGATAGGCGGAGGATCCCACCAACCCGCCCGACAGCGGCGTGGCCAGCCAGGCCAGCAGCAGGGCCGCCGGGAACGCCATCGCGATCCGAAACGCGAGCGACGTCGTCACCATGCGCCGCCGCGCCTCGCGGTCGGGCTCGCGATAGAAGAACCTCACCAGGGCCGAGTCCATGCCGAACACCAGCACCAGCACCACGAACTGGGAATAGGCGAGCACCAGGTCGGCCACGCCGTAGACATCGCGGGTCAACACGCGCGTGAGCACCGGGACCAGCAAGAGCTGGACGGCGCGGCCACTCACCTGGCCGAGCCCGTAGACCAGCGACTCGCCGGTCAGACGCTTGAGCGCGTCACGCACGGTCGGTCTCGTGGGCCGCGGGCGTCGGCGCCGCGGGGGCGCGGCGCAGCGAGTGGTAGAGATCGAGCAAGCGCCCGGCGATCACGGGGGCGGCGTGCTCGCGCTCGACGTACGCGCGGCCGGCTTCACCCAGGCGGCGGCGCGCGGACGGATCCTCCAGCAACTCGGCCAAGCGGAGCGCGAGGTCCTCCTTGGTGCAGCGCACCACCGGGCAGCGGTCGAGCCTCGGCTCGAAATCCGGACGCACGAAGCACAGTACCGGCTTGCCCATCGCCATCGCCTCGACCGCCACCATGCCGTACCAACCCATGAAGAGCTGGTCCACCACCACGTCGGCCTCGGCCAAGCGGGCCTTGAGCTCGGTCCAGGGAACGCGCTCCACCACCTCGAAGGCGACCCCCGGGAAACGCCCGGCGAGCGCGTCGTATGCCTTCTCCACGTAGCGCGTGCCCTTGATCAGGCGGTTCGTGGGGGCATGGAGTACCCGCCGTGCCGCCTCGCCGCCCGGCCGGAACGGGTAGTCCGCCACGTCCACCGCGACCGGAAGATGCCGCGCGCGTAGCGCGGACTCGAGCAGGTCCGGAGTCGAGACCAGCTCGGCGTCGGCGTGGCGTGCCGCCTGGGCCAGGATCACGCGCTGGCGCGGAGGGACGCAGAACGGGTCGCACTCGGTGCAGGTCGCATGGCTATGGGTGGCCAGCATGTGGGCGCGGTTGCGCACGTCGCAGCCGTGATAGTGAAACACGATCCGTGCACCGAGGAGGTGATGGAGAGGCAGATCGAAGTTATGGGGCGGGATCAACGTGCGCCCGAAGTGGAAATGGAGGATGTCGTAACGACCGAGGTGGCGCAACGTGGCGGCCAGATACCCGGCGTAGCGCGGAAGCAGCGGGAGGCGATCGTAGGGCTTGAGCTCGTCGGGCTGGTACTGCGGGAAGCTGGGATTGTAAGCGAGCGAGTGCGCTCGCACGCCGAGCGCGCGCAGCGCGCGCGCCAAGATCGAGGCTTGTCCCGCGATCTCGGCCGGAGCGTGGAGCACGCGCAGCGGCCTCATCGCGGCCTCCCGAACGGATTGTCGGACCCGCACCACGGGCAGGTCCAGCGCGCGGGCCAGGGGCGCGGCGGATCGAGCACCGCGTGCTCGCCGCAGGCGCGGCACACGTGCGTGACGCGGCGCGCCCACGGCGCGCGTCGCGCACCAGGTCCCGCCGCGCGGCGGAAGGTGGCCACGAAGTTGGCGTCGCGGGCGAGGTCCAAGCCGATCGCGCGATGGACCCGGGCGAGCGCCGTCGTGAACGGGGCCTGGAGCCGCCGCGTGCGCGGATCGTTCATCCACGAGAAGCCCGCCGGCACGCGCGCCAAGGACTCGATCTCGAAGCCGCGCGATTCGAACAACGTCAACAGCGTCTCGAGGTCGAAGCGCTGCTGATGCTCGAGGCGCTTACGGAGCTTGAGCAGCGCGTACTTGGCGAACAGGCCGGCGAAGCGGTAGAGCCGATCGTCGAACGAGGCGCTGCGCGGCACCGCGACGTAGAGCGTTCCGCCCGGCGTCGTCACCCGGGCCAGCTCGTCGCAGCACGCGGAGAGCTCGGCCACGTGCTCGAGCACGTAGTGGCAGATCGTGAGGTCGAACGACGCGTCGCGGAACGGCAGCCGCGCCAGGTCCGCGCGCAGCACGAGGACGTGCGCCGCGGGCTCCGGCGGGCCGGGCGGAAACTTGATGTCGAACGACGTCACCGCGATGTCGGGGCGCTCGGCGTAGCGCCAGGAGCCGGGGCCACATCCGGCGTCGAGTGCTCGGGTAAGGGATGGAGCGCCCGCGATCAGCTCGCGCAGGAAGAGAGCCGGTTCCCCCGCCGACCGTTCGGGCCGGCGCGCCCAGGGGGTCGCGATCGTCACGGAGCCACCTCGGACGCAGGCCTGCGGCGCGCCGCGTCCCACAGCGCGCGCGGCACGGCGGCGGCCGCCGCGATCCGCCCGTGCAGCAGCAGCCACCCGGACAGCGCCACCTGCTGGACGAGGAAGGCCGGCAGCCAGGTGAGGCGCCCCACACCGCGCGCGTGGCGGGCGAACAGCTCGAGGTTGGCGCGCAGCCGCTGGTAGATCTTCCACGCGCTCGCCTGCCCGCTCGCCGCCGATACCTCGTGCCACACCCGGGCCTGCGGCACGAAGCGCAGCCGAAGCCCAACGGCGCGCGCGCGCAGCGACCAGTCCGCGTCCTCGGCATAGATGTGGTAGCGCTCCTCGAGCAGCCCCACCTTTTCCCACGCTTCACGACGCGCGAGCAGGCAGCAGCCGGTGACGTAGCCGGTGTCCTCGACCTCCCGATATTGCCCGCGGTCCATGGCCCGCAGCCCACGGTGCGCGGTCAGCCCCAGGGCCGTCACGCAGACTCCGCCCGCGTACCAGATGCGCCGGCTCGGCGCCGCGAAGTAGATGAGCGGCGCGACCGCTGCGGTGCTCGGATCACGCTCGAGTACGCCCAGCAAGTGCTCGATCAATCCCGGATCGGGCAGCGTATCGTTGTTGAGCAGCATCACGGCGTCCGCCCCCGCCCCCTGTGCGCGCACGAGCCCGGCGTTGTTTCCGCCGGCGAAACGCCGGTTCTCGGGCAGCGCGAGCACCTCGGCGCGCGGGAACTCGCGGGCGAGTGCTTCGACGGTGCCGTCGCTCGAGCCGTTGTCCACCACCAGGACATGGACGGTCCACGGCGAGGGGACGCGGCAGCGCGCGAGGGCAGGCAAGAGCGCGCGCAGGTGCGAGAGCCCGTTCCAGTTGAGGATCACGATCCACAGCTGCTTCACGGCGCGCGCGCTTCCGCTCGCGCCGCGACCCCGAGATTGCGCGCCGCGACCGCGGCGAGTGCGACGAGCAGCAGTGCGGCGGCTACGAGTGGTGCCCGGGGCACCCCCGCGTAGCCGGCGTAGAGCCACCAGTAGTCGAGCGCGTGGAGCAGGCGACGCTGATCCTCCACTCCCACGCCGATGCGCGGGTCCACGATACCGCCGCCGCCCAGTCGCGGTGCCTGGCCGCGCAGGTGCTCGCCCAGATTGCGCACCAGCATGCGCCAGTGGTCGGCGAGGGGGCTGAAGCGGGGATTGAAATGGCTGTCGCTCATGAAGCGCGGATCGGAAAGGGGAAGCCGGTACGGGTAATCGCCGGCTTCGCGCATTTGAGCGCCGAAATGGATCGACACGCCCCCGATTTGAACCAACACGCCGGCCAGGCCGAGCGCCACCGCCGCGACACGGGTCCGGCGCGACGCCTGATCGAAGGCGAAGGCCACTCCGAGGAACACGAGCGGCAGGATGGGCACGAGGTAGCGCGGACCGAACGAGCCGTCGCCCGCCCAGTGCTGGAACGTGCCGTAGAGTCCGAGCGCGAAGATCGTCGCCGTGAGTCCCGCGACCGCCGCGGCCCGCGCGCGCCCGCCGGCCGTCACCATGCGGCGCCAGCCCGCCGGAGCGAGCCACAACGAGGGCGCGAACCACAGCACTCCCTTGCCCGACGAGATGAGCAGGCCGTAGAGCCCGACCAGGAGCGGCGTCGTGTAGGCGGCGGGCGTGGCTTGCATGCCGTAGCCGGTCTCGAACGGGTTGCCGAAGCGGGCCCAGTCGTAGAGGGCGTGACCCACGAGCGCCAGGGCAAACCCTCCGAGCACCGGCCACGCGCGCCGTGGTCGTGAGACCAATGGGAGCGCACACAGGATCGCGAGGGGCGTGACGCTGAGCTTGGCGGAGACCGCGAGCAACGCTCCGAGTGCCGCCGTCCAGAGCCGCTTCGAGCCGTCCCCCGCGCTCCCCGCCAAGACCAGCAACAGGCCGAGGGCTTCGAGCGGCTCGGCCATGAAGCTCTTCGCGTACACCCACAGCGGCGTGGCGAAGCCGAGCAGCAGGCTCGCCGCCAGCGCCGGAAGCACCCGCACGCCGAGACCGCGCGCCGCGGCGTAGAACACGCCCAGCAGCACCGCGGTCAGCCCGGCATTCAGGAACGAGGCCACGAACCGCGTGACCAGCGGACGCCGCGCCTCGGGGGCGGCCGCGGCCATCACCTCGCCCGCCGCGACCAGCGGCAGCGCCAGGACCGCCTGGCCCGCGGCGTTCTTGGTGACCGGCAGGCCGCGGGCTCCGATCGCCGTCGCTCCCTCGGGAACGTCGATCCTGCCGTGGAGCAGAGATCTCGACAGCTCCAGCATCGTGACCTCGTCGCTGCCGACGATGCGCCCGCCGCCGGTCACCGCATAGACCAGGAACGCCAGCAGCGTGAGCCGACGTGCGGTGGATTTCATCGCCACCCCCGCGCCGGCTTCAGCGCATCGCCCAGCTCGAGCAGGCGCGCCGCGAGCGCGTGCCACGAGTGCTTCTCGCGCAGCGTCTGGACACCGGCGCCCAGCCTGGCCGCGAGCCCGTGCTCGAAGTAGCGGACGATCGCCGCCGCCAGCGCGGCGGGGTCCCCGGGCGGCACGATCAGTCCGGTCTCGTCGGGGCGCACCGTCTCCGAGAGTCCACCCACGTCGGTGGTGATGACCGGGAGCCCGAGAGCGTACGCGACGTGGGTGACACCGCTCTGGGTGGCCGCGCGGTACGGCAGCACCACGACGTCGGCGGCCTTGAACACCGCTTCCACCTCGGAGTCGTCGAGGTAGCGCTCGAGCAGCCGCACCTGGGGCTCGCCGCCGGCCGCGGCGGCGCGCGCGCGGTAAGGCGCAGGATCTTCGTAGAACTCGCCCGCCACGACCAACGTGGCGGGGCGGCGGGCGCGCACGAGAGGCCACGCGTCGAGCAGCACGTCGAGGCCTTTGTAGCGCCGGACGTAGCCGAAGAACAGCACCACGTCTCCTTCCAGCTTCAGGGCCTCTCGCGCGCTCTCGCGCGTCCACCGGCCGCGCTCGAACTGGGCGTAGAGCGGATGGGCCACGCGCCGCCGTGGGGCCTTGGGCTTCAAGCGATCGAGGTCACGCTCCACGCTCTCGGACATCACCAGGTACCCGTCGGACCGCGACAGCATCCAGCGAGTGAGCGCGTGATCGCCCGGGCGATGTTCGTGCGGCACGAGATTGTCGCACACCAACACGACGCGCGTGCCGTTGCGTCTCGGCCGGCCGACGGAGGACGCGAACGCCGGCCCGAAGAACGGGAGCCACCATTTGAGCACCACCAGGCCGGGCGCGAAGCGATCGAGATGGGAGGCGACGCGCGGCCAGGTCCACGGACCCACGCTGTCGAGCAGCGGTACCACTGGAAAGCGCGGCGGCGCCGCCGCCGGATCGCGCTGGCTCCCGCCGGGGAACAGCAGGCTCGGGTACTGGCGTGTGAAGGTGACGCCTCGCACCTCGGCGTGGGGCATGAGCGCCTCGCCGAGTAACCCCAGGTACTGCGCGATGCCGCCGCGCCAGGGATGGAACGGCCCGAGGAGCGCGATGCGCATGTCAGCGCGCGCGCGTTCCCGAGTGTCCCCGCCCGCGCGCCGCGGCTCCCGCGGACCAGGTGATGAGGCCGCGACGCTCGAACTGGAACGGCACCACCTGCCCGCCGTGCCGCTCGAGGGCCGCCGCCACGCGGTGCTTGCGGTCGAAGCGGGTGAGCAGCAGGAAGTACCCGCCGCCGCCCGCTCCCGGCATCTTGCCGCCGATCGCGCCGGAGCGCCGCGCCAGGCCATAGAGGCGGTCCACCCGGCTGTTCGAGATCGAAGGCTCGAGCCGCTTCTTGGTCTCCCATGCTTCGTGCAGCAGCTCGCCCATCGCGTCCACCTCGCCGAGCAGCAGTGCCCGCTTCATCTCGTGCGCCTCCTGCTTGAGCCGATGCATCGCCTGCACCGTCTCCTCTCGGCCCTGCCGATAGGCTTCGGTCTGACGCGCGATGATGTCGGCCGACTCCCGCGTCTGGCCCATGTAGCAGAGCAGCAGTCGATACTCCAACTCCTGGAGCACGTCGGGGCGGACGCGCAGCGGGTTCACGATCGTGCTGTCGGCCCCGAACTCGATGAAGTTGAATCCGCCGAAGGCGGCCGCGTACTGGTCCTGCCGGCCGCCCGCGAGGGCCAGGTCGACCCGCTCGATACGGTAGGCCAGCTCGGCGGTCTCGTACGCCGACAGCGGCCGCTGCAGCCACGCCCCGAGCACACCGATCAGCGCCACCACGATGGTCGACGAGGACCCCAGCCCCGAGCCCGGAGGGGCATCCGAGTGCACCCACAGGTCGGCACCGCGGCGGACACGAAGCGCCTTCACCGCCGCCTTGATCAAGTCCAGGCTGCCGTCGAGGCGTACGCGCCGGGGGTGGTCGTACTTGGCCACCAGGTCGTAGTCGAGGCTCGCCAACGTGAGCTTCGAGTCGCGGCGCGGCCGCAGCGACGCGTACGCGTACTGGTTGATGGTCGCCGACAGCACGATGCCGCCGTGCTCCTCGGGATACGGCGACACGTCGGTACCTCCGCCGCAGAACGACAGGCGCAGCGGCGCGCGCGCGCGCAGGTAGGTGCCGCCCCTCATGTCGGAAATCGCCGCTCCGCCCGTTCCCACGACTCGGGGGTGCCGATGTCATAGAAGGTGCCGCCGAGCCGCTGCCCGCACAGCCGGCCCGCCGCCGCGAGACGGGGCAGCACGTCGCGTTCCAGCGAGGCCGGGCTCTCGCCGGGGAGCCAACTCCACAGGGCCTTGGCGAAGGCGTAGACGCCACCGCTCGCCCAGGCGGGCCCGCGATGCGCCGGATCCTTCTCGACGAAGCGCAGCACCAGGCCCTGCGCGTCGCATTCCACGCGCCCTTGAGCGGTCGCATCGGCCACTTCGAACAGCGCCAGCGCTCCCACCGCGCCGCGCTCCCAGCGCGCCCGCTCCAGCGCCCAGGGATCGCAGTCCGCCAACGTGTCGCCATTCACCACCAGCGTCGGGCCATCCACGAACGACGAAGCGAGTCGCAACGCCCCGGCGGTTCCGAGCGGCTCGGGCTCGGCCGAATAGGAGAGCGTCACCCCGAGCGTCGCGCCGTCGCCGAGCGCTTCGCGCACGCGCTCCGCCCCGTGGCCCACGCACAGCACGATGTCGCGGATTCGATGGCCCTCGAGCCAGGCGATCTGTCGCTCGACGAACGGACGACCGCCCACCGGCACCAGGGGCTTCGGGAGATTGCCGAAGCGAGCCCTGAGGCGCGTGCCGAGCCCGCCGGCGAGCACCAGGGCCTTCATCGGCCCGGCTCCCCTGCGGCGCCGCCCGCGTTGCCTCCCGACCACCGACTCACGCATCGCCGTCCAGGTTGTAGCGCCCGCGCGCCGGGTAGTCCACGCGCGCGCCGAGTCGAGCGATCATCTCGCCCAGCAGCCCCATCAGGATGAGCTGGATGCCGAGCAGCACGAGCCCTGCCCCGAACAGCATGAGCGGGCGCACCCGGATGGGATCCCCGCGCACCCACAGGGCCACGAACCACAGCGCGAGCAACCCTCCCGCCGCGAGCGAACCGAGGCCGATGCGGCCGAACAGGTGGAGCGGCTTCAGCGCCGAGGTGGAGAGAAACGCCGCCGAGAGGAGGTCGAGGAACCCGTTCACGAAGCGCGCGGCGCCGAACTTGCTATGGCCGAAGCGCCGCGGGCGGTGGCGCACCGGCGTCTCGACGACGCGGAAGCCGCGCCAATGGGCGAGCGCGGGGATGAACCGGTGCAGCTCGCCGTAAATCTCCAGCGATTCGACCACCTCGCGCCGGCAGAGCTTGAGACCGCAATTGAAATCGTGCAGCCGGACGCCGGAGACCCGCGAAACGACCGCGTTGAAGAGCAGCGACGGCAGCCGCTTGCTCAAGGGATCGCGCCGCTGGCGCTTCCAGCCGGTGACCAGGTCGTGCCCTTGCTCGAGCACTTCGGCGAGCGCCGGCAGCTCGGCCGGATCGTCCTGCAGATCCGCGTCCAACGTCGCGATCCATGCCCCCCGCGCGAGTCGAAAGCCGGTGGCGAGCGCGGCCGACTTGCCGAAGTTGCGGCGGAACGACAGCCCGCGCACGCGCGGGTCGGCCGCCGCGAGGCCCGCGACCACGCGATCCGAGCCGTCGCGCGAACCGTCGTCGACGTAGATCACTTCCCACGGACGTCCCATCGCCTCGAGCGCCGTCACCAGCTCGCGGTGGAGCTCCGGCAGGCTCTCGGCTTCGTTGTAGGCCGGCACCACCACGCTCAGGGCGAGGACGTCGCTCACCCGAGCACCCGTGCGTCCCACGGCCGCATGCGGGTCGCGCCCCACCTCACGCCCGTGCATAGAGCCCGCGGGCCCACTCCACCTCCTCGGCGAGTCCTCGCTCGATGTTCACGGTGGGCACGAATCCCAAGTCCGCCTCGAGGCGCGCGGCGTCGGCGCAGGTGCGCACCGGGTCGCCGGGCGCGTGCGGCTCGAAACGGATGTGGGCCGCGATCCCGAGCGAGCGCTCGAGGATGGCGATCGCCTCGAGCACCTGGACCTGGGAGCCGCCCCCCACGTTGTAGACGCCCTGCGCGGCCCCGTGCCGCCACGCTCGGAACGTCGCTTCGACGGCGTCCCGAACGAAGGTGAAGTCACGCGTCTGGCGGCCATCGCCATAGACCGGGATCGGCTCGCCGCCGAGAATCGCGCGGCAGAAGCGGTGGAACGCCATATCGGGGCGCTGGCGCGGCCCGTAGACCGTGAAATAGCGCAGCGCGACCACCGGGATGCCGAAGTTCCGACCGTAGAGCAGCACCAGATGCTCGCCGGCCAGTTTGGTCACTCCATAGGGAGAGAACGGCCGTGGCAGAACGTCCTCCGACGTGGGATAGCGCTCCGCATCCCCGTAGACGGAAGACGACGAGGCGTACACGAATCGCTCCAGCGGGGTGTTCCGGTAGCGCTCGAGCAGGCGCTGGGTCGCCAGCACGTTGTGGTGGACGTAGGTGGCGAAGTCGGCCCCCCACGACGCGCGCACCCCCGCTTGCGCCGCCAGGTGGAACACCGCGCGCGCCTCGGGAAGCGACCTCAGATCGGCCGTCCCCAGGTCCAGCTCGCGCAGCTCGAAGCGCGGGTCGCGCGAGGCGGACTCGAGGTTGCGGCGCTTGAGCCCGGGGTCGTACGTGTCGGTGAAGCAATCGACGCCGACCACTGTGGCCCCCTCGCCGAGCAGGCGCTCGACGAGATGCGAGCCGACGAACCCGGCGGCTCCGGTGACCACGACCAACGGCGAGGCCATGGCCACTCTAGGGAGGACCGCCTGGCTGCCCGCGCCAGGGCGCCGCCCGGCCCTGTCGAGAGAGCTGCTGCAAGGCGGCGCGCGAGGTGGAGTCGTCGGGGTGGTCGTCCGCCCAGCGTTGCAGGTAGCTCAACGCCCGCTCGTGGTCCCCCATCTCCCACGACAGCGAATAGGCCGCGAGGTAGGCATAGTAGTTCTGAGGGTCGAGCTGCACCGCGCGGTCCAGCTCCTTCAGCGCGCGGGCGTTGTCGCCCCGCAGCATGCGGGTCACCCCCAGATAGTAGTGAGCCTCGCCGCTGCGGGGGTTGCGATCCGCGAGCCGCTCGAACAGCGCGAGGGCGCGCGTCGTGTCGCGCCCCTCGAGGTAGTAGCGACCCAACAGGACCAGCATTTCCGTGTAGTCCGGGAACATCCGCTCGATCCGCTCCATCTCCGCGATGGCGAGCTTCATCTCGCCTCGATGCTCGTACTCGAGGGCGAGCTGCAGGTGGGCGGACGCGTAGTTGCGCGACAGCGTCGAGGCGTTCTCGTCCTTGTAGACGGTGGAATCCCAGCTGCCGTCCGCACGGAACAACCCGCGGTAGCGGAAGATGTCGTACACCGCCTTGCGGGTCGCATCGACGTCGAGATCGGCATGGAGCGTGTCGGGGTTGACGCGGTAGACCAGGCCCTCGAGCGTGAAGTTGCGGTCGAGACCCATGTGCTCGGGAACCGTGACCGCGAAGTACGGCTGCTTCAGCCAGCCTCCCTGCGGCGCGTGGTCGTGCTCGATCAGGTGCCGCACCATGTACTGGTTCGCGTAGATCACGTTTCCGGCCTCGTCCTGCACCGCTCCTTCACCCAGCGCCCGGATCGCCGCGTCATCGAGCTTGATCGGCAGCTTCGGTTCCTGGTCGCGGAGCTGGAAGATGTACCAATCGGTGTTGAGCAGGCTGAGGTTCACGACCCGCACGTCCCGGCGGAAATTCTCCACCTGCTGCATGTACCAGAGCGGGAAGGTGTCGTTGTCGCCGTTCGTGAACATGAAGCTGTTCGGCGCGAGCGGGGCCAGCATGTTGTACGCGTAGTCGCGGGCGACGTAGTTGCCACGCCGGTCGTGGGTGAACCACAGGTTGGCGAGCAACAGGAACGGCTGCGCCACCAGCAGCAGGGACGAGGCCGCGATCGCCACGGTGCGGGGCTGCGCCTGATGGAACGAGTCGCGGACCCAGTGGATCACCCACGCCACGCCGAGGCCGATCCACAGCGCGTAGGCGTGGTAGCCACTCTGGAAGAAGTAATCGCGCTCGCGAACCTCGTGGTCGGTGAAGTTGAGGAACAGAATCATGCCCGCCGTGGTGAGCCCGAGGAAGACTCCGGTGGTGAGGAAGGAGGTTCGATCGCGCCGCGCTTGCCAGGCTCCCCCCAGCAGCCCCAGCGTCAGCGGTAGCAGGGCGCCCCACGCGCCGGAGGTCGGAAACAGCGGCCACTGCCGGCGGAAGTAGCGCCAGAACTCCTTGTCGAGCTGGGCCGACCACGGTGCGCGCCGCACGAACATGCTGGTTTGACCGTATTGCTTGCGCTCGAGCAGGTCCCGCAGGTTGCTCCAGTTCGACGGATTGCCTTCGTTGACGGCCGGGTGCTGGGCGGCGCGGATCGGCAGGTAGAGGTGGGTCGAGTATCCGACCACCATGAGCGACAAGGCCAGCGCCAGGATCCTTCCCTCGCGGCTGCGCCGCGCGAGCAGCACGAGCGGCAGGGTGACCGAGGCCACCGCCAAGAGAGCGGTGGGGGGCGTGAAATCCTGATCGCCGAACGCCACACCCATGCTGAAGACGGCGCCCACGGCGGACAGCCCGGCCACCCAACCGTTCAGCTGCTTGCGGGCGGCGAGCACCAGGAAGAGGAACGTGGAGAGCCCGATCACCGCGCCGGCCATGCGTTCGAGCCCCATCACCACCAGCAACACCGACAGGAAGGGCATGGCGAACACCAGGGCGGCCTTGCGGTCCACCAGAGCGATCAGGACCATGAGCGGCAGCCCCATGATGCCGACCCCGAGGTGCAGTCCCACGCACAGCCACATCACGTACACGCACACCAGCAGCGGACCTGCGGTCGGTCGTTTCTCGTGCGCCTCCCACCAGCGCAGGCCGAGCCAGAACACCAGGATCTGCGCCAGGCTCATGAGCGAGTAGACCTCGGCCTCGATCGAGTTCTCCCAGAACGAATCGGAGAAGGCGAGCATCAGGGCACCGGTCACCGCTCCGACCCGCGCGATCCACTCGTCCTGCACGCCGCGCGTCGGCCCCTGCGCGATCCGGATCAGCCGCAGGATGGTCAAGAACGTCAGCGTCACGGCCAGGGCCGATGCCACGGCCGACAAGGCGTTCACGCGTTGGGCGATGGTGGCCCACGGCACCAGCGTCGCAAGCCGCCCGAGCAGCACGTAGAAGGGGGTCCCGGGGGGATGCGGGATTCCGAGGATGTTCGAGACGGCGATGAACTCGCCCGAGTCCCAGAACGGAACCGTCGGGGTCAGCGTGATCAGGTACACGGCGGCCACGAGCAGAAAGACGCCCAGGCCGAGCCACAGCTCGGCGCGCCGCATCCAGCTCATCCACTCCTCCGAAGGTTTCGCGCCACGGCGCGGCGACGCGGGATCCGCGCGAGAAACACCAAGCCGCCCAACAGGCTCACCGCGACGGCCACCAGGTAGGTCATGAACTGGAGCGAGAACGCGCGAGTGCGATCCACCCCCACCAGGCCGAACATCAGGATCCCGGCGACTTCGCGCACCCCGATGCCGTTCAACGAGATGGGAAGGGAGACTATCACCGCCAGCAACGGGACGAAAAGAAAGAAGTAGACGATCGGCACGTGCAGCCCGAGCGAGCGCGCCACCAACGCGTGGACGCCGACGCGGGCGAGCTGCGTCACCGCGGCGAGCGCGAGCATGCGGGCGAGCAGCAACGGTTGCTCTCGGTACCCCGCCAGCCGCGCCGCCAGCTCTTCGAGGTGCGGCCCGAGCCGGCCGAGCCCCACGGCGTCGAGCACCCGCTCGCACGCCGGCAGCAGCGCCGGATGGAACACGGCCCAGACCAGCCCCAGGCTCAACCCGAAGAATCCGGCCAGCGCCAAATACATCAAGGTCAGGTGAAATTGATCGATCGCCGGCACCGTCGTCACCAGCGCCAAGCCCGCGAGCGCCACGGTGCCGACCAACCGGTCCATGAGCACCGCCGAGAACGCGGCCGCCCGCGTGGGCCCGTGACGCGAGGCGTCGAGCACCCGCGCGATGTCCCCTCCGATGTTGGCGGGCAGGAAATTGTTGAAGAACAAACCGATGTGGTAGTAGGCGCACACCTTCCAGAACGGGATCCGGATCTCGACCACCCGCAGCAGGCGCCCCCACAGGTACGAGCCGAGAAGGTTGCTCGCCAGCATCAGCAGCCAGGCCGCCATCAGCCACTCGGTACGCACGGTCTTCAAGGTGGTGGTGAGCTGGTCCAGCGGGATGCGCCGGAACAGGAACGCCAGGAGTCCCACGCTCAAGGCGATCTTGCCCGCCATCATCAGGCCACGAGTCCAGGTGGGCTTGAGCGCCATCGTCATCGGGCCGTCCCCTGGGCCAGCAGGAAGTCGAGCGATCGAGCGGCGCACTCGCTCCATTGGAAACGGGCCGCCCACTCGCGTCCCGCCCGAGCCAGCCGCTCGCGTAGGTCGGCGTCCTCGAGCACCC
>Ga0066710_100000816_pt1 | contig 20795 bp, 18 predicted proteins | sample GraSoiAngelo_159_FD_79666 | JGI IMG/M metagenome (GOLD analysis project Ga0066710, IMG submission 79666) | Grasslands soil microbial communities from the Angelo Coastal Reserve, California, USA - 14_1009_16_40cm | ecosystem: Environmental > Terrestrial > Soil > Grasslands | place: USA...
ATCTTCGCCCTCTTCTTCCTCGGCCTCACGACGATCGGCGGCGTCTTCATCTGGAGCTGGCCGATCGTCGCGATCGGGCAGCTGCTCGTCGCGCTCGGCTTCGCGGAGCTGTCGAGCCACTTCCCGGTGGCCGGGTCGGTCTTCCAGTGGACGAAGTACCTCGCCGGGAAGACCTACTCGTGGTTCGCGGGCTGGATATATCTCTTCGCCGGGATCCTGACCGTCGCCTCCGTCTGCGCGACGCTGCCCGTCGCGCTCATCCCGGCCTTCAACAACATGGGCTGGAATCTTGCGAGCACGGGACACAACCAGCGGCTGATCGCGCTCGTCACCCTGGTCGCGATCACGGTCATGAACATCTTCGGCGTGCGGTTGGTCGCGCTCGTCAACAACACGGGCGTGCTGTTCGAGATCCTCGGCATGGTCGTCTTCGCGTTCGTCGTCGCGCTGTTCCACCACCATCAGAGCGCGGCCGTGATCTTCCACACCGGCGGGACGAGCCTCACCACCGGCACGTTCCTCGTCGCGATGTTCATGTCGCTCTACGTCATCTACGGCTTCGACACGGCCTCGACGCTCTCGGAGGAGACGCGAAATCCGCGGCGGGAGGCGCCGAGAGCGGTGATCGCGTCGGTGATCGGCGCGTTCGTCATCGGCGGCGTCTTCCTCTACGCGATGCTGCTCGGGATCCCGAACATGAAGACCGCGATCAAGGAAGGCTGGGGGCCGGCGCAGATCATCGACGCCAACTTCGGCAACGCCTTCTCGACCGTCTTCCTGCTCGTCGTGGCGGCTGCGATCTTCGTCTGCTGCCTGGCGATCGAGACGTCGACGATCCGGCTCTGCTTCGGCATGGCGCGCGACGATCGGCTGCCCGGCTCGCGCTGGCTCGCGAAGGTGCAGCCGAAGCTGCACACGCCCGTGCTCTCGTGCATCGTGATCGGCGCGCTCGCCGCGGTGCCGATGATCCAGTACGCGGGCGTCGCAGTGATCGCGATCGCCGCGACCGGGATGATCTACCTGAGCTACCTGATCGGGAACTTCGCGCTGCTTCGGGCCCGCCTGCGCGGCTGGCCGAGGGCGAAGGCGCCGTTCTCGCTCGGCCGCTGGGGCCTGCCGATCAACGTCCTGGCGCTCGCCTGGGGCGGCGGGATGCTCGTCAACATGGCGTGGCCGCGCGCCGCAACGAACCCGCGTCCCAAGGAGCTGCCCGGGACGCTGAACTTCCACTGGCACTGGCTCAACGGCCAGCCGGTGCTGTGGACGGTGCTCGTCGTGATCGTGCTCGTCGGCGGGATCTACTACGTCCTCGTCCAGCGGCTGAAGCCCGCGCACATGCAGGCGCCCGAGGGCGAGCTCGTCGAGGCGCCGCCGGCGACCGCGCCCCTCTAGCGCCGATGGAGCCGCGGGAGGTCGCGGAAGAGTTGTGGCCGGGCCGCGCGGTCGACATCGAGCCGCTTGGCGGCGGCATCACCAACCACAACTTCAAGGTGGTCGCAGACGGCGAGGCGTTCGTCCTGCGGATCGCCGGGCGCGACACCGAGCTGCTCGGGATCGACCGGGGCGTCGAGCTGCAGGCGTCGCGCACGGCTGCGGCGCTCGGGATCGGCCCGGAGGTCGTCGCCTTCGTCGACGGCTGCCTCGTGACGCGTTTCCTCGACGGCGAAACGGGGCGGCCGGGCACCGCCGAGGCCGGCGCGCTGCTGCGGCGGCTCCACGACGGGCCCGCGATCCCTGGATCGTTCGACTCGTTCCGCGTCGTCGAGACGTACGCCGCGACCGCCGGCTCACCGCCGCCGGAGTACCTGCGAGCGAAGGCGGTCGCCGACCGGATCGACGCCCGCCGCCGCGGCGTCGAGTCGCGCCCGTGCCACAACGACCTGCTCCCGGCGAACTTCGTCCACGACGGCGAGCGGCTGCGGCTCGTCGACTGGGAGTACGCCGGCATGGGCGACCCGTACTTCGACCTTGCGAACTTCGCGGTCAACAACGAGCTCGACGAGACCGGTGAGGAAGAGCTGCTCGCCGCGTACGGCGGCGACGACGCGGACGCACTCGTCCTGATGCGGTTCATGTCCGACTTCCGCGAGGCGATGTGGGGCGTCGTCCAGCAGGCGATCTCACAGCTCGACTTCGACTTCGCCGGCTACGCGGCGCAGCATTTCGGACGGATGGAGCGGACCGCCGCGGAGCAGCGTTTCCGGCGGGCGCTGCGGTGATCCCCGAGCGGGCGCGTGCGGTCGTGATCGGCGGCGGCGTGATCGGCTGCTCGATCCTCTACCACCTCGCGAAGCTCGGCTGGACGGACTCGGTGCTCGTCGAGCAGTACCAGCTCACGTACGGCTCGACGTGGCACTCCGCCGGCCTCGTCGGCCAGCTGCGCTCGTCGCTCTCGCTGACGCGGATGATGCAGTACTCGGTCGGGCTCTACGCCGAGCTGAAGGAGCTGACCGGCAACGACCCGGGCTGGCACCAGCTCGGCGGTCTGCGGCTCGCGTCGTCGCAGCCGCGCCTGGAGGAAATTCGCCGCCAGGCCGCATGGGCGAAGACGTTCGGGCTGCCGATGGAGATCGTCTCCGCCGAGGAGGCGCAGGCGCTCTTCCCGCCGATGTCCACCGACGGCGTGCTCGCCGCTGCGTTCATCCCGGACGACGGCTACCTCGACCCGAGCCAGCTGACGGTCTCGCTCGCCGACGGCGCGCGGCGGCTCGGCGCACAGATCCAGCTCCGCACACGCGTGACAGGCATCGAATGTCGCGACGGCCGCGTCGCCGCAGTCGAGACGGACAAGGGCCGGATCGAGTGCGACGTCGCCGTCAACGCAGCAGGGATGTATGCGCCCGAGGTGGCGCGGCTCGCCGGCATCGACGTCCCGATCATCCCGTACGGCCACCAGTACCTGATCACCGAGCCGTTCGACCCGCCGCTCGAGCCGCTGCCGACGCTGCGCGATCCCGACCGGCTCGTCTACTTCCGCACGGAGGTCGGCGGGCTCGTGATGGGCGGTTACGAGCGCAAGCCGTATCCATGGGCGCTCGACGGCATTCCGGCGGGCTTCGAGGCGAAGCTTCTCCCGGCCGACTGGGATCGGATGGAGGAGCTGATGGAGAACGCGATCTCGCGCGTCCCGGCGATGGAGGACGCGCAGGTGAAGACGTTCTTCAACGGGCCGGAGGCGTTCACGCCCGACGCAGACTTCCTGCTCGGCGAGACGGACGTACCCGGCTTCTGGATTGCCGCCGGCGGCTGCGCGCACGGGCTCGCGGGCGCCGGCGGGACCGGCAAGGTGATGGGCGAGTGGATCGTCGACGGCGTGCCGGAGTGGGACGTCTGGCCGCTCGACGTGACGCGGTTCGGACGGCAGTACCGCAGCCGGAGCTACACGCTGAAGCGCTCGTACGAGGCGCTCTCGAAGTACTACGACATCAAGTATCCCGGCGAGGAGAGACAGGCCGGCCGCCCGCTCCGCGTCTCGCCCGCGTACGCGCGCCACCGCGAGCTCGACGCGGCATTCGGCGAGAAGGCCGGCTGGGAGCGCGTCAACTGGTACGAGTCGAACGCCGCGGGCGGCGATGATTCGCTTCGGCCGCGCGGCTGGGCGGGCGCGAACTGGTCACCGGCGATCGAAGTGGAGGCGCGCGCGGCACGCGAGGCGGCGGCGCTCTTCGACCAGTCGAGCTTCTCGAAGCTCGAGGTGCTCGGGCCGGGCGCGCTCCCGCTGCTCGAGCGCCTGTGTGCGAACCGGATCGACCGGCCCGTCGGCACCGTCGTCTACACGCAGCTCCTGAACGCGCGCGGCGGGATCGAGGCGGACCTGTCCGTCCTCCGCCGCGCCGCCGATCGCTTCCTGCTCGTCACCGGCACAGCGTTCGGCACGCACGACCGCGCGTGGATCGAGAAGCACGCACCGCGCGACGGCTCGGTCTACGTGAAGGACGTGACGTCCGCCTATGCCTGCTTCTGCCTCTGGGGGCCGAACGCGCGCGACGTGCTGCAGCCCCTGACGACGATGCCGCTCGACTTCCCGTACCTGACGGCCCGCGAGCTCTCCGTCGGCGACGTTCCGCTGCTGGCGTCGCGGGTCACGTACGTCGGCGAGCTCGGCTGGGAGCTGTATGCGCCGAGCGAGTACGGGCTCGCGCTCTGGGACGCACTGCACGCCGACGGCGTTACGCCCGGCGGCTACCGCGCGATCGAGTCGCTGCGGCTCGAGAAGGGCTACCGCGCATGGGCGTCCGATCTGTCTGCCGAGACGACGCCGTACGAGGCGGGCCTCGGCTTCGCGGTCAAGCTCGACAAGGGCGACTTCCTCGGCCGCGCGGCGCTCGATGGGCACGAGCCCGCGGAGAAGCTCGTCTGCCTCGTCCTCGACGACCCGCGCGGCGTCGCGCTCGGCTCCGAGCCCGTGCGATTACCGGGCGGCCAGCCGCTCGGCCGCGTCACGAGCGGCGGCTACGGCTACGCCGTCGGCGCGAGCGTCGCGTACGCCTACGTCCCGAGCGAGCGCGCCGAGCCGGGCACGCGGCTCGAGGTCGACATCTTCGGCGACTGGGTCGCTGCGGAGGTGCGCGCCGAGCCTTTGTACGATCCGAGGGGCGAGCGGGTCCGCGCGTGATCCTCGCGATCGACCAGGGGACGACCGGGACGACGTGTCTCGTCGTCGACGACGAGCTGCGGATCCTCGGGCGCGGCTACGCGGAGCTGCCGCAGATCTTTCCGCGGCCGGGGTGGGTCGAGCACGATCCCGAGCAGATCTGGCGGAGCGTGCTGGACGCGGCGGGGCGCGCGCTCGACGGCGTCGACCGGACGCAGCTGACCGCGATCGGCATCACGAACCAGCGCGAGACGACCGTGCTCTGGGAGCGCGCCACCGGACGGCCCGTCCACAACGCGATCGTCTGGCAGGACCGCCGCACCGCCGAGCGCTGCGGCGAGCTGCCCGCCGAGCTGATCCGTGCGAAGACCGGACTCGTGCCCGACCCGTACTTCTCCGCGACGAAGCTCGAGTGGTTGTTGCGCGAGCTCCCGGCGAAGGGTCTCGCGTTCGGCACCGTCGACAGCTGGCTCGTCTGGAAGCTGACCGGCGGCCGCGTGCACGTCACCGACGAGACGAACGCATCGCGCACGCTGCTCGCCTCGCTCGACACGCTCGACTGGGACGACGAGCTGCTCGACCTGTTCGCGGTTCCGCGCGACGTCCTGCCGGAGATCCGCCCGTCCGGCTCCGACTTCGGCGAGGGCGAGCTCCTCGGCGCCACGCTGCCGATCCGCGGCATCGCCGGCGACCAGCAGGCGGCGCTCTTCGCGGCCGGCGGCGCGAAGGCCACGTACGGGACAGGCTCGTTCATCCTCGTCGAGACGGAGGAGGAGCCGGGCGGCGGCGTCCTGCGCACCGCGGCAGCGCGGCTGGAAGGAGAGGAACCGCGCCGCGCGCTCGAGGGCGCCGTCTTCGTGACCGGCGCGGCGATCCAGTGGCTCCGCGACGGCCTCGGCCTGCTCGGCGACGCAGCCGAGAGCGAGGCACTCGCCGCCTCGCTCGACGACAACGGCGGCGTCTACTTCGTGCCGGCGCTCGCCGGCCTCGGCTCGCCCCACTGGGCCCCCGGCGCCCGCGGGACGATCACCGGCCTGACCGGCGGCACGACCAGGGCGCACATCGTCCGGGCGGCGCTCGAGGCCGCCGCGTACCAGACCCGCGACGTCCTCGAGGCGATGCCGCCGCTGGACCTGCTCCGGGCCGACGGCGGGATGACGCGCAACCGCTGGCTGATGCAGTTCCAGGCCGACCTGCTCGGCATCCCCGTCGAGACCGCACGCGAGCCGGAGCAGACGGCGCTCGGCGCCGCGCTGCTCGCCCTCGCCGAGCGGCGCCCGAGCCCCGCCGGCGAGATCTTCGAGCCGCAGCACCGCGACGCGGAGCGCCTCTACGCCGGGTGGCGCGAGGCACTCCGCCGCACGGTCTGATTCTTCGCCGTCCAGCCGCATCAGCCGTGTCCCTCGGACGCGCGGGCTCGTCGGCGGTTTGCAGCATGTTCGAGCCGCGGGCACGTCGTCGACGGGCGCGTCCCGGGACCTGGACCGGACCAGGTCCCGGGACAGGGCCGCGAAGGCCTACCCGGCTACTTGCCGAGCCACTTGTTGACCTTCGCCTTGTTGGCGGAGATCCACTTCTGCGCCGCCTGATCGGGGTTCATGTGGTCCCCGGCGATCATCTTGGCGACGGCGTTCTGATCCGCGTTCGACCAGCTGAACCGCTTGACGACGCCGACGGCCGGCGAGCCGCTCGACGCGAACTTCTTGCTCATGAACTTCAGCAGCGTGTAGCTCGGGTACTCGCACGCGTACTTCTTCGGGTCGCCGCCGAGCTTCTCGTCGTCCAGGCAGCCCTTGAACCGCTTCGGCAGCTGGATGCGCGAGACCTGGTACGTCGCATTCAGGTACTGCGGGTCGTACCAGTAGAAGAGCACCGGCTTCTTCTGCTTGTAGAGCTGCGTCCAGCGCGCGACCTGCGCGGGCTCCGCACCGACGCTCACGAACTTGAGGTTCAGCCCGAGCGCCTTGATCAGCGTCTGGTCCTTCTGCTGGTAGGAGGGGTCGCCGCCGAGGAACATGCCCTGGGAGCCGGACTCTGGGCTCTTGAAGAGCGTCTCCTTGCCCTTCAGCCCCTTCCACGTCTTGAACTCGGGGTGCTGCTTCATCAGGTAGGTCGGGATGTACCAGCCGATGACGCCCTTGACCCCGTTCGCGCCCGCCCGCACGACCGTCTTCTGCTTCGTCACGTACTGGTCCCACTGCGGCTGGTGGCCCCAGTCCTCGAGGATCGCGTCGGTCTTGCCGTCGGCCATCGCCTGGTAGACCGGGACCTCGGCGACCTTGGTGATGTTGACGTGGCACCCGAGGTTCTTCTCGAGCACGTTCTTGACGACGTAGGTGTTCGCGGTCGAGCCGGCCCACGCCTGCTCGTTGATCGTCACCGTGCCGCACGCCGACGACCGCGCAGCCGCGCTGCCGACGGTGACCAGCACGACGACGACGGCCGCCGCGGCGACCAGCCCTCCTGCACGAACCTTCATTCCTTCCCTCCTTGTCTTGTCACGCCAGATCGCCGAGCCGTCGGCGCCGCCGCCCCTGCGTCACGCGGTCCAGCGCGATGCCGAGCGCGAGGATCGCGAGCGAGGCGAGGACGCCCTGTCCGAACAAACTGCGTTGCAGGCCCTGCGCCACGTCGTAGCCGAGCGCGCCGGAGCCGACGAGGCCGCCGATCACGACGACGGCGAGCACCATGATCAGCCCCTGGTTGACGCCGAGCATGATCGCCTCGCGCGCCAGTGGGATCTTGACCTTCAGGAGCACCTGCGCCCGCGTCGCCCCGAACGCGCCGGCCGCCTCCACCGAGTTCGGCGAAACCTCGCGGATGCCCGCCTCGACGAGCCGGATCACGACCGGCGACGCATAGAGAACGGACGCCATGACTCCTGGGACGATCGAAACGGGCATCAGATAGATGAACGGGATGATGTAGACGAGCTGCGGCAGCGTCTGCAGGACGTCGAGCACCGGTCGCATGCCCCGCCGCGCGCGCTCGCTCTCCGCCGCCCAGATGCCGAGCGGAATCCCCACGGCGAGGGTCAGGACGGTCGCGACGAGCACTTGCGAGAGCGTGTCCATCGCCGGCGTCCACTCGTTCGCGACGCCGACGACCGCCAGCATCGCGGCGACGATCAGCGCCGGCCGCAGCCCCGAGACGAGGAACGCGATCAGCGCCAGCCCGAAAACCATTGCCGGCCACGGCGTCGCCACGAAGAAGGTGCGCAGCGGCTCGAGGCCGTACTGGACGATGAAGTTCCCGATCGGATTCGTGATGTGGAAGACGAACGTCGACGGGTTCTGGACGTAGTCGAGCACGCTCTGCACCTGACGCAGTAGCCAGCTCTGCCCGGTCCAGCCCGTCCAGACGCTGCCCGCCCCGAACGCGTACCCGAGCCCGACGGCGAGGCCGACCGCGGCGGCGCACGCGAGCGTGTAGAGCCGCAGACGGCGCTTCTTGCCCTCCGTCAGGTGGCGGTGCGCGGGGTCGGTTCGGATCGCCATCGCCTCGGTCGCGCGGTCGAGCGCGATTGCCATGATCACGATCGCGACGCCGGCGAGCAGCGCCAGCGCCGGGTTCGAGTAGAGGCCGCTCGTGACGACGTCGCCGAGGCCCTGCCCGCCGATCAGTCCGGCGATCACGACCATCGAGAGCGCGAACAGGATCGTCTGGTTGACGGAGAGGAGCAGCATCCGCCGCGCCAGGGGGAGCTGCACCTTGAAGAGCGTCTGGAGCCGCGTCGCCCCGAGCGCGGTCGCTGCCTCGACGGTGTTCGGCTGCACGCCGCGGATCCCGAGCGCCGTGATCCGGATCGCCGGCGGGATCGCGTAGATCAGCGTCGTCGCGACCGCCGCGCCCGGGCCGACCGAGAAGAGGATCACGATCGGCATCAGGTACGCGAAGGCCGGGATGATCTGCATCGCGTCGAGCACCGGTGTGATCGCCCGGGCGAACCGGTCGGAGCGGCCGGCGAGCACTCCGAGGGGCAGGCCGATCGCGAGCGCCAGCGCGACCGACGCGAAGGTGAGCGCGAACGTCCGCACGCTTGGCTCCCAGAGGCCCATCGCTGCGAACGCGGCGAATGCGGCGGCCACGCCGAGCGCGGCCCGGCGGCCGCCGTAGCGCAGGACGACGAGGACGCCGAGCACGGTGGTCCCGATCCAGGTGAGCTTGAAGAAGAAGCTCGTCAGCCAGCCGACGATGTCGTCGAGGAAGCTCGCGAGACCGTTGAACGCGCGGAAGACGATGCTCGGGTGCGGCAGGTTGCGGTGGTCGCTGAGCCACGTCTGGAACGAGTCGAGGTGCGCGGCGAGCGAGTTCCACGTCAACGACGCCGGCCACGGGACGTCGTTTCGCCAACCGAAGTACGAGATCACGATCCCCAGCACGACGGCGACGACGAGGCCTGCACGGCCGCGCCACCACGGACGCGGCGCGGGGGCGGCAACCGCGCGGGCCGCCGGCTGCGCGACGGCCATCAGGCGCTCTCGCCCGCGATCGCCGTCAGCACGGTCTCCCGGTCGACGACGCCGACGACCCTGCCGTCCTCGACCGCGCACACCGGACGCTCGCTCTCGGCGATCACGGGAATCGCCTTGCGCACGTTCGTCCGTACGTCGAGGCGCGGTCCGTCCTCCTCGCCCGGCCGCGCGTCGCGCATGATCCAGCGAATCGTGAGCACGTGGCTGCGCGGGATGTCGCGCACGAAGTTCTCGACGTACTCGTCGGCGGGCGAGCCGACGAGTTCCTCGGGGGTGCCGAGCTGCACGATCGCGCCGTCGCGCATGATCGCGATCCGGTCGCCGAGGCGCAGCGCCTCGGGCAGGTCGTGCGTGATGAACACCATCGTCTTGCCCGTCTCGTGCTGGAGGCGGATGACCTCGTCCTGCATGTCGCGCCGGATCAGCGGGTCGAGCGCGCTGAAGGGCTCGTCGTAGAGCATCACCTTCGGATCGACGGCGAACGCGCGCGCCAGGCCGACGCGCTGCTGCATGCCGCCGGAGAGCTGGTCGGGGAACGAGTTCGCGGAGTCCTCGAGGCCGACGAGCTGCAGCACCTTCTCGGCGCGCGCGAGCCGCTCGGCCTTCGAGACGCCCTGGATCTCGAGGCCGAAGGCGACGTTGTCGATCACACGGCGATGCGCGAGTAGGCCGAAATGCTGGAAGACCATCGAGGACGTGTGGCGCCGCAACTCGCGCAGTTCCGCCTGGCTCGCGGCGGTGACGTCCTTGCCGGCGATGTCGACCTGTCCGGCGCTCGGCTCGATCAGCCGGATCAGCGTCCGGACGAGCGTCGACTTGCCCGAGCCGGAGAGTCCCATGACGACGAAGACCTCCCCGGGCCAGACGTCGAACGAGACGTCGCGGACGGCCGCGACGCAGCCGGTCTTCGCGCGCAGCTCGGCGCGCGGGAGCTCGGCGTCGGACGTGCCGATGATGCGGTCGGCGTGGCGCCCGAAGATCTTCCAGACGCCGGCGGCCCGGATCAGGGGCTCGCCGCTGCGGTCGACGCGGCTGGCCGGCGGGGCGGGCAGAGCAAGCGTCGTCACCCGGACCATTGTTTCTCCTGCTCAGGGCGCTGTCCAGCGCGTACGCCCACCTAGGGCCCGGCGCCGACCTCCTCGGGCAGCTCGTACCAGCGCCTGCGCTCGCCGATTCTGGCCCGGAGCTTCCAGCCGCGGGACTTCGGCTCGGCCTCGATCCGCTCCTGGAGCCGGCGCAGCCTCGCCGCAACCCGCTCGCGGTCGACGTCGTAGACGTCGAGGTGGCTCGCGACGGCGTCGAGGTTGTGGGTGATCGTCCGCCAGAGGCCCCAGTCATCGGCGCAGAGCTCGGCGACGCGCGCGGCGTTGACGCCGCTGTCGTCCTCGGTCACCTCGTGCTCGTGCAGCAAAGCGACGGCGTCCCGCACGTCCTTCTCGTTCAGCTCGACGATCTGGAGCTTCGTCAGCAGCAGCTCGGCAAGCGGAACGGTTCCCGGGTCGACCCCGAGCCGGCTCTCGAGCGGGATCTCGTGGCACATCCGAAACACGCGCACGAAGACGTCGACCTGGCGACCGTGCACGTCGTCGTAGAAGAGCAGCCGCTCGCGGGAGTTCATCGCGTTGAAGGCGACGTCCGGGTCGTAGCCCAGGTCGCGCAGCAGCATCTGCGTGTCGCCGACGGCCTTGCGCGTCGTCGCGAAGTCGAGATCCTTGTACTCCCGCTGCAGCGCCGCGGGCAATCCTTCGGAACGGAGCCGGATCGCGACGCCGCCGAGCAGCCGCAACGGGACGCCTTTCGCCTCTGCCGCGTCGAGGACGCGCCGGCCCTCCTCGACGATGTCGTCCCGAATCTCAGAAGAGGCCGACGGTCCTCCCCTCGGCGTCGATGTCGACGTTGAAGGCGGCGGGGCTCGCACTCAGCCCGGGCATCGTCTGCATGTCTCCGCAGAGGGCGACGAGCCAGCCGGCGCCGGTGTACGCGCGGATGTCGCGAACCGTGACGGTGAAGCCGGTCGGCGCATTCGGGAGGTTCGCGTCGTGCGAGAGCGAGAGGTGCGTCTTCGCCATGCAGATCGGCAGCTTGTCGAAGCCGTCCGCCACGAACTGCTTGATCTTGTCCTGCGCGGTCTTCAGCAGGAAGATCCCGTCGGCGCCGTAGACGCGCTTCGCGATCGCCTCGATCTTCTTCTCGATCGGCGCGTCGAGCGGATAGATGTAGTCGAAGCTCGACGGTTCGTCGGCCGCGGCGACGGCCGCCTCGGCGAGCGCGGCCGCGCCCTCGCCGCCCTGCGTCACGGCTTCGTTCGTCTCCGCGGCGTACGCGCCGTGCTCGAGCGCGAGCTCGCGCACGAGCTGGATCTCCTCGTCGCTGTCGCCTGGGAAGCGGTTGACCGCGACGACGGCGTTGAGGCCGAACTCGCGGATGATCCCGAGGTGGCGCGCGAGGTTGGCTGCGCCCTTCTCGATCGCATCGGTGCCGCCCTCCGGATCCTGCGCGTGGTGCTTCAGCGCCTTCACGGTGGCGACGAGGACGACCGCGCTCGGCCGCAGGTTGCCGACGCGGCAGACGATGTCCATGAACTTCTCCATGCCCATGTCCGAGCCGAAGCCGCTCTCGGTGACGACGAAGTCGCCGAGCTTGAGCGCGACGCGGTCGGCGACGAGTGAGTTGTTCCCGTGCGCGATGTTCGCGAACGGGCCGCAGTGCACGAACGCCGGCTGGCCCTCGAGCGTCTGCACGAGGTTCGGCTTGATCGTGTCCTTCAAGAGGACGGTCATCGCGCCCGCGGCGCGCAGCTGCTCGGCGGTGACGGGCTCGCCCTCGAAGGTCGAGCCGACGGTGATCGCGCCGAGCCGCTGCCGCAGGTCCTGGAGGTCGCGGGCGACGGCCACGATCGCCATCACCTCCGAGGCGGCCGTGATGTCGAAGCCGGTCTGGCGGACATAGCCGTTGGCGCGCCCGCCGAGGCCGACCGCGATGTCGCGCAGCGCGCGGTCGTTGATGTCGACGCAGCGCCGCCACGAGATCGAGAGCGGGTCGATGTCGAGCTCGTTGCCGTGCAGGATCTGCGCCTCGAGCATCGCGGCGAGCAGGTTGTTCGCGGCGCCGATCGCATGGATGTCGCCGGTGAAGTGGAGGTTCATGTCCTCCATCGGGACGACCTGCGCGTAGCCGGCACCCGCAGCGCCGCCCTTGATCCCGAAGACCGGTCCGAGCGACGCCTCGCGCAGGCACAGCGTGGGATTGCGGCCGATCGCGCCGAGCCCCTGGGTCAGCGAGACGGACGTCGTCGTCTTGCCCTCGCCGGCCTTCGTCGGCGTGATCGCCGTGACGCAGATCAGCTTCGCGTCCGGCTTGTCGGCCAGCCGGTCGAGCACCGAGAGGCCGATCTTCGCCTTGTAGCGGCCGTACAGCTCCACCTCGTCCGGAAGGAGGCCCGCCTCCTCGGCGATCTCGCCGACGGGACGGAGGATCGCGCTCTGGGCGATCTCGAGGGACGAGGGAATCTGCGTCGCCAAATCTGCTCCTTCCGGCTCGGGGTGCGCGTAGAGTCGCACAAAGATGGCGACCGGAGGCTGCCTTTGCGGGGCTGTCCGCTACGAGGTCCGCGGGCCGCTGCGCGACGTGCTGATCTGCCACTGCACCGAGTGTCGCCGGTGGAGCGGGCACCTGTTCGCGGCAACCGCGGCCGCGCGTGCCGACTTCCACGTCGTGGGCGAACGCGGGCTGCGCTGGATCGCGCGGGCGGAGAGCGACACGGGCGCCCGGCGCGGGTTCTGCTGCGAGTGCGGCACGAGCCTCTTCTGGGACTCGCCCGATCGGGACACGGTCAGCATCGCGGCCGGCTCGCTCGATCCGCCCACCGGCCTGCGAGTGATGGGCCACGTCTACGTCGGCCAGGCGGGCGACTACTACGACGCGCCGCTCGGCTAGCTTGGGCCCATGAGCCCGAGCCCCTTCGAGGACATCACACGGGGGATCGAAGCGCTGCGCGAGCGGCTCGCGGCCTCGGCGGGCGCCGACCCGGTCGACTGGCTGAGCGAGCAGCTCGGCGGACGCCCGGAGCCCGAGCGGCCGCTCGACGAGATCCAGGCCGACCTCGACGGCCTCGTCGGGCTGGGCACGGTGAAGGACCAGGTGCGCGCGCTGACGGCGTTCCTCCAGGTACAGGCTCGGCGCGCGGAGCACGGGCTGCCGGAGACGGCGACGTCGCAGCATCTCGTCTTCCTCGGGAATCCGGGCACGGGCAAGACCACGGTCGCGCGGCTGCTCGCCGAGATGTACCGCTCGATCGGCCTGCTCAAGCGCGGCCATCTCGTCGAGGTCGACCGCGCCGGGCTCGTCGGCGAGTACGTCGGCTCGACGGCGATCAAGACCGAGCGGGCGATCCGGCGCGCGCTCGACGGCGTCCTCTTCATTGACGAGGCGTACTCGCTGTCGCCGGGCGACAACCAGCGCGACTTCGGCCCCGAGGCGATCGAGGTCCTGCTGAAGCGGATGGAGGACTATCGCCACCGGCTCGTCGTGATCGTCGCCGGCTATCCGGCGCTGATGCACCGCTTCCTCAACTCGAACCCGGGGCTGCGGTCGCGTTTCTCGCGCGAGATCACGTTCCCCGACTACTCGACGGACGATCTGCTCGCGATCGCCGAGCGGTTCGCTCAGCAGGACGAGTACGTCCTCGACGCCGCGGCGCTCGCGGAGCTGCGGCGGATCCTCGAGGGCGTCGAGAGGCGGCAGGGTTTCGGGAACGCGCGCTACGCGCGGACGCTGTTCGAGCAAGCGCTGAACGCGCAGGCGCTGCGGCTCGCGGGCGCCGACGCACGTCCCCTCGGCGAGCTCGGGCCGGAGGAGCTGACGCGGATCGAGGCGGCCGACGTCGCCGCAGCCGCGCTGGCGCTCGGCGACGGGGCCGAGCCGGTTCCGTCGCGCCGCTGGCGCCGCCGCCGGGACTAGGATCGGGGCGTGGCTCTCGTCGGCGACCAGGAGCGGGAACGCGCGGCGAGGCAGCTCCGGGCGCACTACCTTCGCGGGCGCCTGACCGAGGACGAGCTCGGCGCCCGGCTGGCGCTCGCGCTCGCGGCACGCTCGAGCCGTGAGGTCCGGAGGGCATTCCGCGACCTGCCGCCGCCGTGGCGGGACGGGGTGGACGAGATCCGGGCGGCGTTCGACGAGGCCCGGCGCGTGGCGCGCCGCTTCGGCTTCCTCCTCGCCGCGGCGACCGTCTGGAGCCTGGCGACCGTCGCCGTCGTCATCGGGCTCGGGCTCGCCGTCGCGATCGGGCACGTCAGCCGCGAAGCGGTCGCGGCCGTGCTGCTCGTCTGGCTGCTCGTCACGTACGCCGCCTGGCGCGTCGCCCGCCGCTCGTTCCGGCGCTGATCCTGCGGCATTCCGGGTTGACGAACGCCCGCGCCGCCTGGAGAATGCGCTGTGGAACTCGAGTTCCACATCGTGGATACACAGACTCCGACCGGGACCCAGTCGATCGACCGCGCGGCGCAGCTGCTCGTCCGCGTCGTCGAGAGCGCGCAGCCGCTCGCGGTCGGGGAGCTCGCCGACTCGACCGGTCTGCCGAAGAGCACGACCTCCCGGCTGCTCGCCGCGCTCGAGCGGCAGGGACTCCTGCAGCGGGTCGACGGGCGCGGACGCCTGCGTCCCGGCCCGGTACTGCTGCGCTTCGCGCAGCGCGACGTGCCCGAGGCGAACCTCGTCGAGCTGTCGGCGCCGGCCCTGCGCCGCCTCGCGGACGAGAGCGGCGAGACGATCAATCTCGGCGTGCCGACCCCGGTCGGCGTCGAGCACCTCGCGCAGCGTGACAGCCGCCACTTCGTCGGCGCGACGAACTGGGTCGGACGGCGTGTCCCGCACGACGTGAGCGCGAACGGCAAGGTCTTCCTCGCCTTCGGCGCCGCGCCGCCGCCCACGGACTTCGACGAGGAGCAGCGCGCCGCCATTCGCGCCCGCGGCTACGCGACCGCCATCGACGAGCTCGAGCACGGACTCTCCGCCCTCGCCGGCCCCGTCCACGGCGCCCGCGGCGACGTCGTCGCGGCGCTGAGCATCTCCGGCCCCACCCACCGGCTGACCTCCGAACGCATCGAGCATCTCGCCCCGCTGCTCCTCGAGCAGTGCGCGGGCCTCCCGGCGCGGCTCGGCCACCACGACGTCGAACGAGGAGCGGCATGACCCACGACGAGATCCTCCAGGGCCTCTACGACAACACCCTGGTCGGCAACGCACCCGAGGTGAAGGACCTGGTCAACGCTGGACTCGAGGACGGGATGGATCCCGAGAAGATGCTCTACGACGCATTGATCCCGTCGCTCGAGGAGGTCGGCGCGCGCTTCGAGCGCGGCGACTACTTCGTCCCCGAGATGCTGATCGCAGCGCGCGCGATGCAGGGCGCGCTCGACATCCTGCGCCCGCTGCTTGCCGAGACCGGCGCGCAGCAGGTCGGCACCTTCGTCATGGGCACGGTGAAGGGCGACGTGCACGACATCGGCAAGAACCTCGTCAACATCATGCTCGAGGGCGCCGGCTTCCAGGTCTGGGATCTCGGCGTCAACGTCGCGCCCGAGACGTTCGTCGAGAAGATCAAGGAGCACAAGCCGGAGATCGTCGGCTTCTCCGCGTTCCTCACGACGACGATGCCGATGTTCAAGGCGAACATCAACGCGCTCGAGAAGGCGGGGATCCGCGACCAGGTGATCGTGATGGTCGGCGGCGCGCCGGTGACGCAGGAGTACGCGGACGCCGTCGGCGCCGACGGTTACGCGGCGGACGCGTCGACGGCGGTGCGGATGGCGAAGGACCTGATCCAGAAGAAGCGCGCCGCGGTTCCGGCGTAGCCGTGGCCGGGCCGCACGGACCGCTGGCGGCGGTCGAGTACGCCGTCAAGAAACCGATCTGGGGCTGTCAGATGTGCGGTCAGTGCGTCCTGCACTCGACCGGGATGACGTGTCCGATGAACTGCCCGAAGCAGCTCCGGAACGGTCCGTGCGGTGGCGTTCGGCCGAACGGCAACTGCGAGGTGAAGCCGGACATGAAGTGCGTCTGGCTGAAGGCCTACGAGCGGGCGGACAAGCTGCCCGTTTGGGGCGAGGAGATCCACGAGCTGCGCCCGCCCGTCGACAATCGGCTCTGGGGGACGTCCTCCTGGCGGAACTACTTCAGCGGCCGCGACAAGCAGACGCCCGAGGGTTGGGCGTGAACAGGACTAGACAAGCTGGTTGCACTAGACAGTCGCGACTGGTGCGCTTGTACAAGACAAGCCTGTACAGGTTGGAGAACAGGGTTGTCCAGGCTTGAAGACCGCATCCGCGCGGGCGGCTTCGTCCTGACTGCGGAGCTGCTGACCGTCAACACCGGCGGGCTCGACGCGGTCCACGAGCGCTTCGAGCCATACGAGGACTACGTCGACGCGATCAACGCGACCGACAACACCGCCGCGCACGCGCACGCCGCGCCACTCGCCGTCGCCATCGCGCTGAAGCAGCTCGGCATGGAGCCGGTGATGCAGCTCGTCTGCCGCGATCGCAATCGGCTCGCGCTCGAGGCGGACATCGTCGGCGCCGCGCTCCACGGGATCGAGAACATCTGCTGCCTCACCGGCGACGATGTCACGGCCGGCGACGAGCCGGAGGCGCGGCGCGTCTTCGATCTCGACTCGCCGCAGCTGATCGCGACCGCGCAGGCGATCTCCGGGGGCCGGTACCTCTCGGGCCGGCGAATCGAGCCCGCGCCGCATCTCTTCATCGGAGCGGTCGAGAATCCCGGCGCGCCGCCCTACGAAGCGCGTGTCGAGCGTGCCCTGAAGAAGGTTCGTGCCGGCGCGCGGTTCTTCCAGCTGCAGCTCTGCTTCGACAAGGAGCGGGTCGAGCGGTTCATGCGGGCCGCGGTCGAGTCCGGCCTCGCCGCGCAGGCGGCGATCATCCAGTCGATCTGCCTCGTCCGCTCGCCGTCCGCGCTGCGCTTCGTCGACGAGAAGGTCCCCGGGATCACGGTGCCGCACGAGCTGATCGAGCACTGCGAGCGCGCCGACGATCCCGAAGAGGCGTGCTTCCAGCTCGGCGCCGAGTTCGCCGCGCATGCGCTCGCGCAGCCGGGCGTCCGCGGGCTGCACCTGATCAGTTTCCGCCGCGAGGCCGGCATCGCGCGCCTCTGCCGCCAGCTCGGCATCCCGACACGTGAGGAGAGAGAGACGAGTGGATACCGTCATCCAGTCGCGGTCTAGGAGGGTCGTCATCGGCGGCGAGCAGCCCTTCTGCATCATCGGCGAGCGGATCAACCCGACCGGGCGCAAGTCGTTCCAGGCGCAACTCCAGGCGGGCGATCTCTCCCAGCTCGAGATCGACGTCTCCCAGCAGGGCGCCGCCGACGTCCTCGACGTGAACGTCGGCGACCCGCTCGCGGACGAGATCGAGCTGATGCGGCAGGCGATCCCGCTCGTCCAGAGCCTGACCGACGTGCCGCTCTGCATCGACTCTTCCGTGATCGAGGCGCTCGAGGCAGGCCTCTCGGTTTACGAGGGGAAGGCGCTCGTCAACTCGGTGACCGGCGAGGACGCGCGGCTCGAGGCGATCCTGCCGATCGTCGCGCGCCACGGCGCCGCGGTGATCGGGCTCGCGAACGCGGAGGACATCCCGATGCAGCCGGAGCGCCGGCTCGAGGTGGCGAAGAAGGTCGTCTCGGTCGCGGGCGACTACGGGATCCCGCCCGAAGACGTCGTCATCGATCCGCTCGCGATGCCGGTCGGCGCAGAGCCTCGCGCGGTGACGCTCTTCATCGAAACTGTGCGCCTGATCCGCGACGAGCTCGGCGTCAACATGACGTGCGGCGCGTCGAACACATCGTTCGGGCTGCCGGGACGGCACACGCTCGGCGCCGCGTTCCTCGCCGTCGCGCAGAGCCACGGGCTGACGAGCGCGATCATGGACGCTCGCAACACCGAGACGGTCGAGGCGGTGCGAGCGACCGACTTCCTCCTCGGCCACGACGAGTGGGGCGCCCGCTGGATCGCGAACCACCGCGCGAAGCAGGCGGCGGCGCAGGCGTCGTGAGCGCGGCGGAGCCGATCCCGCTCGAAGCCGCGCCCGACCGCGTCCGACTGCGCTTCGAGCAGTCCGACGGCACGGTGAAGGAGGCGCGCGTCCCGGTCGGGACGACGCTCTTCGACGCGGCGAGCTGGAACGGCGTCGCGATCGACTCGACGTGCGGCGGCCACGGCACCTGCAAGAAGTGCAAGGTGCGCGTCGCCGACGGCGAGGTGCCGATCTCGGCCGTCGACCCGCGCGCGTTCTCGCCGGACGAGCTGCGCGCGGGCTGGCGCCTCGCGTGCCGCGCGACCGCGCACGAGGACGTCGTCGTCGACGTGCCGCCGCTCCAGACGCGACCCAAGGCCGCGCTCGTCGGCGTCGGCCGGCACGTGATCCTGCGGCCGGCGGTGCAGAAGCGCTTTTTGCAGCTCGCCGAGCCGTCGCTCGAGGACCAGCTCTCGGACGTCGAGCGCGTGCTCGCGGCGATGGACGACGTCGAGCTGCGCGTGCCGCTCGAGCTCGCGCGCTCGATCGGACGGACGCTGCGCGCGTCGAACTTCGAGGTGACGGCCGTCCTCGTCGACGACCTGCTGATCGACGTCGAGCCCGGCGACACGACCGCGCGGCGCTACGCACTCGCCTTCGACCTGGGCACGACGACCGTCGTCGCGAATCTGCTCGACCTCGAGACCGGCCAGCCGGCGGCGGTGCGCTCGATGCTGAACAAGCAGCAGCCGTTCGGCGCCGACGTGATCTCGCGGATCTCGGCGACGATGATGGATCCGGCGGCGCTCCACACGCTGCGGATGCGCGCGCAGGAGACGCTCGCGGAGCTGACGCGCGAGGTGTGCGACGAAGCGGACGTCGATCCCGGCGAGGTCTACGAGATCGTCGTCACCGGCAACGTGACGATGATCCAGCTCGCGCTCGGAATCGACCCGGAGCCGCTCTCGATGGCGCCGTTCATCATCGCTGCGCGGAGGCTGCCACCGGCGGAGGCCGCGGACTTCGGCGTCGACGTCCATCCGCGCGCGCCGGCGGTGACGTTCCCTGCGCTCGGCGCCTACGTCGGCGGCGACATCGTCGCGGGGCTCCTCGCGACCGGGCTGACGCTCGACAAGCGGCTGCGCCTCTTCATCGACGTCGGCACGAACTCGGAGATCGCGCTCGGCTCGAACGTGCGCGTGCTCTCGACGGCCGCGCCCGCGGGACCCGCCTTCGAGGCCGCGTCGATCAAGTGCGGCATGCGCGCCGCCGAGGGCGCGATCGAGGGCGTGAAGATCTCCGCGGACGGCACGGTCGAGCTCGCGGTGATCGGCGACGTCGAGCCGGTGGGCATGGCCGGATCAGGGCTGGTCGACGCCGTCGCCGAGCTCGTCCGCGTCGGCGTCCTCGACCATTCCGGCCGCTTCGTTCTCGATCCCCCGGTCTGCGGCGACCGGCTCGGCAAGATCGGCGAGGAGAACATCTTCATGCTCCACGGCGACGTCTACCTGTCGCAGCGCGACGTCCGCGAGCTCCAGTTCGCGAAGGCGTCGATCGCGACCGGGTGGAACATCCTCTGCCGCGACCTCGGGGTCGATCCGGAGGACATCGCGCAGGTGCTGCTCGCGGGCTCGTTCGGCTCCTACCTGTCGCCGGCGAGTGCCGTCCGGATCGGCCTCGTCCCGCGGCTGCCGCTGCCGCGCATCGTCGCGGCGGGGAACGTCGCGGGCGAGGGCGCGAAGATCTTCGCGCTCTCCGTGCAGGAGCGCGCCGCAGCGACGGCGATCCTCGACGAGGTCGAGTATGTCGAGCTCTCGGGCCGCGCCGATTTCAACGACCTGTTCATCGACCAGCTGAAGTTCCCGGGATGAGCATCAAGGTCGTCGCCTGCGGAGCCCTGGCGATTCACGTCAAGCAGATCGCGAAGCGGCGCGGCTGGGACGTCGACGTCGTGCCGGTTCCGCCCGAGCTGCACAACCGCCCGGAGAAGATCGCGCCGGCCGTGCGCGCCGCGGCGGCTGGGGAGGACGTCGTCGTCGCCTACGCCGACTGCGGCACGCGCGGGGCTCTCGACGGCTACCGCCGGCTCGAGGGCGCACACTGCTACGAGGTCTACGGCGCCGAGCACGAGCCGGAGACGTACTTCCTGACCGACTTCCTCGTCCGCAGCTTCGACCGCGTCGTCTGGCGCGGGCTCGGGCTCGACCGGCATCCGGAGCTGCGCGACGACTACTTCCGCCACTACACCCGTGTCGTCTGGCTGGCGCAGGCGCCTACGCCCGAGCTTCGGGCCAAGGCCGAGCGCGCCGCGTCCCTCCTGGGCCTGCCCCTGGAGACGCGGCACGCGGGCGACGGCGGCCTGGAGCAAGCCCTGGAACGACTCGTCGAAGAGGAGACGCCGTGCTGACCAACACCATGCCGCGCTACGAGATCCTGTCCGAGGAGGCCCTGGAGACGATCGACCACGGCTGGCGGCGGATCGTCTCCGACCTCGGGATCGAGTTCCTCCATCCGGAGGCGCTCGCGGTGCTGAAGGACGCCGGCCAGCAGGTCGAGAGCGAGCTCGTCCGCTTCGACCCGGACTGGATCCTCGAGCAGGTCGCGAAGGCGCCGCATCAGTTCGAGCTCCAGGCGCGCAATCCCGAGCGGAGCGTCACGATCGGCGGCGACAACATGGTCTTCTCGTCCGTGTACGGCTGCCCG
>Ga0066710_100000817_pt1 | contig 20792 bp, 21 predicted proteins | sample GraSoiAngelo_159_FD_79666 | JGI IMG/M metagenome (GOLD analysis project Ga0066710, IMG submission 79666) | Grasslands soil microbial communities from the Angelo Coastal Reserve, California, USA - 14_1009_16_40cm | ecosystem: Environmental > Terrestrial > Soil > Grasslands | place: USA...
CGGGGCGCTGGCAGGCTGCTCCCCCGAGCGCCTCCTCTCTTCCCAGCTCCGCTTCGATGCTGGAAGCCTAGTAGGACCTGATTTCCGCATTCAGCTGGAACCCAAGGAGAAGGTTTTCGTCTTGGCGGTGGGAAAGGCTTCCGCTTCCATGGCCCGCGGTATTCTGAGTATCCTTTCGGCGGAGAGAGTGGACGGGCTAATGGTCATTCCCTTGGGGTCAGAGAGCGTGGCAGGGCCACTGAAGATGCTGCACGGCGATCATCCGGTGCCCAATGCCGACTCGTTCAGGGCGGGACGCAGGCTCCTCCGGTGGACGTCATCGGTGGGGGCTGGGCGGCACGTGATCCACTTGATCTCGGGCGGTGCTTCATCGATGGCCGCCGTGCCGTTGAGTCCGCTCCTCGGAACAATGGAAAAGTCCCTTCTCCACAGGCTTCTGGTGGGCTGCGGGCTGGGAATCCGGGAAGTCAATGTCGTGCGGAAACATTTCTCGGGTATCAAAGGGGGGCGCCTTCTGGCTCGCGCGCCGCGAGCTCACCATCTCACACTACTGCTTTCGGATGTGCCGCGGGAATGCCCGGACGCGGTAGGAGGTGGACCTACGCTTCCCGATCCCTCCACCTGGGACGAGTGTCTGGAGCTGCTTCGAAAGTCAGGCCTCATCTCCCAGCTTCCCGATCGGCTCGGCGGGCGGCTCCAGCGAGAGAGGTGGCCCGAGACGCCCAAGCCTGGGGATCCGAATTTCAGTGGTCAGCTGTGGCGGGTGGTCGGTGACTCGGACTCGCTGCTCGAAGAGGCGGCGCGCCGGGCGCGGCAGCTCGGGTATGAGACACGGACGCTGCAGGGGAGCGTGGAGGATTCGCCCGAGCCCTTTCTGGATCGTCTTTTCCAGACACGGGATCGGTGGGTGGGCTCCAAGAACCGGCCTCGCTGCCTGCTGGCTGCAGGGGAGGTCCGGGTCAGATGCCCGCTCGGGCAAGGCCAAGGAGGAAGAGCTCAGGATCTCGCGGTGGCAGCGGCCCTTCGGATGCGAGGGATGCGAGGCTGCCTCTTCCTTGCGGCCGGCAGTGACGGCGTGGACGGCAACAGTCCCGCGGCAGGTAGTTTGGCGGATCCTAACACTATTGCCCGAGCAAGACGCAGGGGCCTCGATCCCGAGGTCCTTCGGGCTCGCGGGGATACCCATCGCCTCTTCCGGCGACTGGGTGACTGCGTGGTCACCGGGCCCACGGGGAACAACCTGCGGGATCTTTACCTGTTTCTGGAAATTGCAAGGGAGTGACACATTTCATGCGCGTCTCAGGAGATCCGCGAGCGTCATGGCGAAGAGGAAAATGCTGATGCAACCGTTCACTGAGAAGAAGGCCCGGTTCACGCGAGACAGATCGTCGGCGCGGACCAGGGAATGCTCGTAAGTCAAGAGAATCCCCGTGCCCGCGACTCCCACGTAGAAGAGACCTCCCAGGCCCAGAACCCTCCCCACCCCCACCAGGGAGAGAATCATGAGCATGTGCAGAAGCCGCGAGCATCCCAGGGACGCACCCACGCCCCAGCGGCTGGGAATCGAGTGCAGGCCTGTGCGCCGGTCGAAGTCCGTGTCCTGGCAGGCGTAGATGATGTCAAATCCGGCGGTCCAGCAGAGTACCGCGAACCCGAGGAGCGCGGGCGGCCAATCGAGGCTTCCGCGTACAGCGATCCAAGCGCCAAGAGGCGCGCAGCCCAAGCTAGCTCCCAGCAGGAAATGGGCGCCCCAGGTAAAGCGCTTGGCGTAGGAGTAACCCAAGATTAGGGCAAGGGCAGGAAATGACAGCAAAAGAGCGAGGCGATTCAGCATCCCCGCCGCCGTGAGGAACAGGACGGAGCTGCACCCCAGGAATACCCAGGCAAAAGGCCGCGACAGCAGCCCTGTGACCAGCGAGCGCCCTGCGGTTCGGGGATTTTTCGCGTCGAAGGCTTGGTCCACCAGGCGATTGAAGGTCATAGCGGCGCTGCGCGCCCCCGTCATGGCTGCCAAGATCAAGAGCAGCGTCCTTGGGGACGGGATGCCATTGGCCGCCAGCACCGCCCCCACGAGCGCGAAGGGGAGAGCAAAGATCGTGTGCTTGAACTGGATCATGTCCAGCGTTGCGTCCAGCTCGCGCAGCGTACGTCGGAGAACGGAGTCCAAGGGAAAACCTACGCGCCCCATCTCCGGCCGAGCGAGTGGGGTAGGCGGAGCTGGTCCAGGATTCGGGCGTTGGTCTGCTCCAGGATTTCCTCGATACTCGCGGGACGGGTGTAGAAGGAGGGAACCAGCGGGAAGATCACCGCTCCGGCTTCAGAAGCGGCCAGCAGGTTCTTCAGGTGGATTCGGTTCAAGGGTGTCTCGCGGACGGCCAGAATCAGGGGGCGCCGCTCCTTGAGTGTTACGTCCGCCGCCCTTTGGATCAAGTTCGTGGAGATCCCGCTGGCGATGGCCCCCAACGTCCCCATGCTACAGGGGACAATCACCATCCCGTGGACCGGGTAGGAGCCGCTGGAGATCGGAGCGGCCATGTTGTCGGGTTGGTGGAAGACCACCCGGCCGGTGGGGTCGTTCGACAATGATTTGCGCATCTCCTCCTCGTTCGACTCCGCGGATCCCAGCTCGGCGCGCAGCGTCTGCTGGGCGAAGCGGGAGATCACCACATGAATGCGCTTAACCCGCGGGACAGTGAGTATGCCGCGGATGAACTCCCGCGCATAGGTGGTGCCCGAGGCGCCGGTCACGCCCACCACGAACTCATCCATCAGAATTCCCGGGATTGGGTTGAAAGATAACGCGCCAGGGCGTTACGGTCGCGCTGCTCCATGTGGGAGAAAAATAAGGCCATCTCATAATGATGGGCGCTCCTGCCTGCCTGGGGTGGATTGACCCGAACCACGACCGCTTCCGCACGAACTGGACGGGGGCGGGACTCCATTTGCTCCTCGGGCGGAAGCATCAGTACGAGTTCGAACCGGGTCATGAGGGGGAAAGAGCGTTCAGCCATCACGTGGACCCCTCCGAGACTCAAGTCTGTAGTGATCATCTCGCTGGAGCCTTCGTTCGGTGAAGAAGAACGAAGGGTGAGGCGATCTTTGACCCGCGGGTGGCTGCGCTTTTCCGAGGAGTGGGTCATGCCGCTCTCTCCACGAGGCCGGGGCTCGGCCACATGCTACGTGATGGTTTTCAGGCCTATCGAGGCGGGCTCACGATCGCTCCGCAGTCTAGGAGAAGGCCAAACGCTTGTCAAGGAAGGGGAAACGAATGGCCGTGGCGCGCATGTTATAATCCCACCCCCGTTGGGGATCCCATGCAAAAAGAGAAAATTCGTGCGCTTCTGCGGGCACTGCACCAGCGCAGGGTAAGCGTAGAAGAAGCGCTCTACCGGCTGCGGTTCCTTCCCTATGAAGACCTGGGCTTCGCAAAGGTGGATCACCACCGCAACCTGCGCCGGGGGCTTCCCGAGGTCATCTTCGGCCACGGGAAAACACCACACCAGATCGCTTCGATCGCTAAGAGCGTGACACGTTCTGGTGGGCCGGTCCTCGTAACTCGGGTATCGGAGGAGGCCGCCCGCCTCGTGCGGAAGGTACAGCAGCGGGCTGTTTATCACGCTCAGGCGAGGGCCATCGTTTGGCTTCCCCCTGGGTGGCGCTCCGAGGAGCGCCCGGGCATCCTCATCCTCGCGGCGGGCACATCGGACATCCCCGTGGCCGAGGAAGCGGCCCTCACGGCCGAGCTGATGGGCAACCAGGTGGAGCGAATCTATGACGTAGGAATCGCCGGGCTTCATCGGCTGGTGGCCCATCGCGACCAGCTTCTATCCGCGCGAGTGCTGGTGGTGGCCGCTGGCATGGAGGGAGCGCTCCCTAGTGTTGTGGCGGGAATGGTAGACGCACCGGTCATTGCGCTCCCAACCAGCGTCGGCTACGGGTCGGGAGCAGGGGGAATTGCCGCCCTCCTCAGCATGTTGAATAGCTGCGCCGGGGGGGTCCTGGTGGTGAACATTGACAATGGATTTGGGGCTGGCTTCTCAGCGGGTCTGATCAATCGACAGGCCCAGGCTGTCGGGAAGGGTAGAAGGAGCCCTGGAAGGGCAGCCTCACGAGGCGCGAAGAAGATGTAATTAGCTCACCCACAATAAGTTAATCACATAAAGATATTTGAAGTCCGATTCTTGACAAAAGTTCAGTCCAGGCATATATTTATCACGTAATTGTCCGCCGCCACCGGGGTAAGTCTCAGCATTACCTAGTGTTTATTTCCACAGCCTAGGTCCGCGGGTAACCCAACAGCTGGCATGACAATGCAGACTCATCCACTCGGGTCGAGGTCTGACAGGCGGCGGTCTCGAATAGGGACGGAACAGACATTCCCAGAGAGAAGGGGGGTATGCAAGGATGCCCTTGGTTAGGGTGAGGGAAGACGAAACCCTCGAGAATGCTCTGAGGCGCTTCAAGCGGAAATGCGAGAAGTCAGGCATTCTTTCAGAAGTCAAGAAACGCCAGCACTATCTGAAACCCAGCCAGAAGCGAAAGATTAAGGCCCTGGCGGCGCGTAAGAAAGCCCTGAAGCGTCTGGCCCAGGAAAGGCGCTACAACGATTAGGTCCGCTGCCTGAGCAGAGTCGGGGGAGCCGGGTTGAGGTCTGCCCGGGCGCCGGCCGTTTCTCGAATTAGCTATCGGGACAGACACGGGAGTCAAAGTGGTGCCCTCAAGGTCTGACCAAGAATTCCTTGAGACGGTCCGGTCCAGTGTGGATATCCGCGAAATCATCGCAGGATACATCCCGCTGAAGAAAGTAGGGGGCCGTTATCGCGGACTCTGCCCTTTCCACGCGGAGAAGACCCCTTCATTTTATGTGGATGGCGGCAAGCAGCTGTTCTATTGCTTCGGATGCGGGACTGGCGGTGATGCCTTCAAGTTCCTCATGCTCTATGAAAAAGTGGACTTCCCGGAGGCGTTGCGCCAACTGGCTCGGCGTTACGGGATTGCCATTCCGGAACGCGGCCATGCTGCTTCCTCAGAGCGCCCGGCGCTCCTGAGGATTCACCAGGCGGCGGTAGCCTATTTCCGAAGGGTTCTTCGGGAATCCGACGAAGGTAGGTCGGGGCGCCAATACCTCGAGGCCCGAGGTCTTGCGCCGGAAACAGTTGAGGCCTTCGCATTGGGGTATGCTCCGGCGCGTTGGGACGGCCTGAAGGAGACTTTACTCCGGCAAGGATTCTCCGAAGGCCAGCTCCTCCTCGCGGGTGTTCTGCTGCGGAAAGAGGAAACGGGCCGCACCTACGACCGTTTTCGGGGCAGGCTGGTCTTTCCCATTCGGAACCTTTTAGGAGAATTTGTCGGGTTCGGGGGCCGGGTATTAGGTAATGAGGAGCCGAAATACCTGAACTCCCCGGAAACACCGCTCTTCCGCAAGGGCGAACTCCTCTACGGGCTTGACCGGACCGCCGACTCAATCCGGAAGAGCGACCAGGCGATCTTGGTGGAAGGCTACATGGACTTTTTGAGCCTTCACCAGGCCGGCTTGAGTAATCTGGCGGCGACTCTCGGAACCGGATTCACCCCTGCACACGCGCGGTTACTCGCCCGGTTCACGCACCGTGTGGTCGTGAATTTCGATCCCGATACGGCGGGCCAGGTGGCGGTCCGCCGGAGCTTAGACATTCTCCTTGAATCGGGCTTCGATGTTCGGGTCCTCCGACTTCCCGGCACCCAGGATCCCGACAGGTTTGTTCGAGAGGAGGGGGTCCAGCGCTACAGGGACCTTTTGTATGCGGCCCCCACATACTTGGAGTACCTGGCTCGGGAGGCTGCCGAGAGCGTCGATTTAAACACCCCGGCCGGAAAGATCCGGGCGTTGAATCAGGTTCTACCCCACGTGGTCCGCTTGGAGAGCGCCCTCGAACGCTCCGAACAGGTGAAACTCTTGTCGGAGATGTTCCGTATTCAGGACGGGATCGTCCTCCAGGAATTGAAATCGGCACTGGCCGCACGGAGAACGAATTTGAAATCCCCATCTCCAAGGCAGGAATCGGCTGAAGCGCTGGCAGGGCCTGCGGCCCGGCTTCTAAAACTCTTCGTGGAGTTGCCCGAGGCCCGTCTTGCCATCCACAGGGTGGTGCGCGACGAGGACTTGGCCGGGACAGGCGTAGAAGGAATCTGGCGGGTCGCGAGGGATTTGGCCGAGGGGGATATGACTTACGGTCGGTTAGGCTCCAGGCTGACCGAATCTATCGACCAGGATCTACTCCTGAGGCTGGCCTCGACACCTGGACCGGCAGGGAGTCTGACCGAGGCAGAAGATTGTGTCAGGCGGCTTCAGGAAGCCCGTCTGGCACGCAGGCTGCAAGAGCTGCAGGAGAAGCTGGAGAAGGCCGCTGACGGGGCATCCGTGGACGACCTGCTGCGGCAGAAAATGGACCTAAGACGAGAGATGCGCGCGCTGAGGAGCGCCCCGTCCCCGTAGGCCGGGCGCGGCGTCTTACCGACCACCGGCCAGCGAGCCGGTATCCCAGCAAGGAGGCCCCGGTGGGCATCGAAGACAAGTACGAGGAAGTCAGACACCTGATCAACATCGGCCGGGAAAAGGGGTACCTCGTCTATGACGAGGTCAACGACATCCTGCCGGAAGAAGTCAGCTCTCCCGAGGAGATCGATGACATCTTCCTCCTCTTCGATCAGCTGGGAATCGAGCTCGTGGACTCGGAGACCAGCTACAAGCGCAAGGACGAAAAAGTCGAGAAGGAAGCGGAGCCCGAAGCTGAGACCGCGGAGCCGGCAAAGTTTGAGCTCACCCCTGGCATCCTGGACAAAACCAATGATCCGGTGCGGATGTATCTTCGGGAGATGGGCACCGTTCCCCTGCTTACGCGAGAGGGTGAGGTCGAGATTGCCCGCCGCATCGAGCGGGGGGAGAAGAAGATCGTTAAGGCTCTCTCCCGTAGCAACTACGTCATCAACGAGCTTCTCAAGTACGGCAAGCAGCTCCGGGCCCATGAGATCCGCTTGGCCGACGTGGTCTCGGTGGCCGTCGAGGAGGGTGTAGAGGACAACACCGAGGCAGGCCGCAAGCGTGCCCTGGAAGGAATTTCTCGGATCGCCCGCCTGCACACACGCGCCCAGAAGGTGGACAAGCACCTTCAGCGCCTCACGGAAGGATCCCGCATCTACACCAAGGAACTGCGCAGCCTCACCCGCCTGCGAGTACTTGTCGCCAGGGAGATCAAGGACCTGGATCTCTCCAACAACCGCGTTACCGAGTTCTCCAAGCGGATCAAGGAAGCGGCGGAGAAAGTGCGGTGGTTGGAGGAGGACATCAAGGGGTTCCGCAGACGCCTGAAGCTCTCGAAGCTCTCGAAAGTGCGCAAAGAGCTGAAAGACAAAATCGCCGCAGCCACTCAGGAAATCCGGGGACTAGAAGCGGCCATGGAGACGTCCGCCGCGGATCTTCAGCAGACTGCTGAGTACATCACCCAGGGTGAACGTGAGGCGGAAAGGGCCAAGACAGAGCTCGTAGAGGCGAATCTCAGGCTCGTGGTGTCCATCGCCAAGAAATACACCAACCGGGGGCTCCAGTTTCTGGACCTGATCCAGGAGGGGAACATTGGCCTGATGAAGGCAGTGGACAAGTTCGAGTACCGTCGCGGCTACAAGTTCTCGACTTACGCCACCTGGTGGATCCGGCAGGCGATCACGCGAGCCATCGCCGATCAGGCCCGCACGATCCGGATCCCGGTGCACATGATCGAGACGATCAACAAGCTGATCCGGACGTCTCGCAGCCTCGTGCAGGAGATCGGCCGGGAGCCCACCCCCGAGGAGATTGCTAAGAAAATGGGAATCCCCGTGGCCAAGGTCCGCAAGGTCCTGAAAATCGCCCAGGAGCCCATTTCTCTGGAGACGCCCATCGGTGAAGAAGAGGACAGCCACCTAGGGGATTTCATCGAAGACCGCGCCGTGGTATCCCCCGTCGAGGCTGTGATCAACTTGAACCTGAAGGAGCAGACGCAGCGGGTGCTGAAGACCCTCTCTCCCCGAGAGGAGATGGTGCTCAAGATGCGCTTCGGCGTGGGGGACGGAAGCGAGCACACTCTGGAAGAGGTGGGCCAGTCCTTCGCCGTGACCCGGGAACGGATCCGGCAGATCGAGTCCAAGGCCCTCAGAAAGCTGCGGCACCCCTCGCGTAGCCAGAAGCTTCGCGCCTTCCTGGAGAATTCCGGGCTTTAATTCGAGCCAGACTGTGCCAGGGTGAAGGGCCGGCCACGAAGCCGGCCTTTCTTATTGCGGGCCCCACGAAGATGTTTCGCTGGCTTTTTCAATTCCTACTGGTCCTGACGCTTTCCCTATGGGTCGGAAGCATCGTCTTCTTTTCAATGGTGCTGGCGCCCGGGATCTTCGCCGCCCTGGATCGCCCTGCTGCGGGAGATCTTCTGGCGCAGCTCTTTCCGAAATATTACCGGGTGGGGGTGGTCTGCGGTGGCGTGGCCCTGGGGGTCGTCCTGCTTCTCTTCCTATTCGATTCCGGATCCCGGGCCCTGCGATTCCTCCAGTCCGTCCTCGTGGTCTTTATGTTGGCCGGCACCCTCTACGCTGGCTGGGTGCTCGAGCCAAGACTTCACGATCTCCGGCAGGAGCGTGTATCCGCCACCACGCGTCCACGACGTGAGGAAGCGGATCGGCGCTTTCAGATGCTCCACCTCCGATCGGTGCATCTCAATCTGGGCGTCCTCGTTCTGGGGGTGGCCGGACTGGGAACGCTGGCAGTGCGCAAGAAAGCTTGAGGAGGCCAATTAGGGGGAGGAGGCCTTCGGGAGCAGTCCGAGGACGCGGAACTCGGCCACGATGCGATGCGCGACGTAAGCGTGGGCGCGGGCATCGGGATGGATCTCGCCCGGAATCATCCATTGGCTGAACTGAGGTGGTGCCCCAGCTCCCGTATCCACCACGTTCAGGCTCATTCCCGGAAAGAGGGCCTGCACCAGCTTGTCCTGATCCATACGGTGTGGGTTGGTCCACAAGACCAGCACGAAGGTCGCCCCCTTCGACTCCACGTACTCCTTCATGTCCTTCACCAGCGCCCGGGTCAACTCCATGCTGGGTGGTGGCCCCCAGCGGGTCCAAAACAGCTCCAGGAGATCGCAGACGTGGCAGTCCGGTATCTCGTCGTAGCGCCGGGGGGTGCTCACCAGGCGCAGCGATCCCCCCCGATCCACCGAGTAGCGGGGCTTGGTCCCCGGAAAGCGCGCCTTAGGGAAGATGAACCGCCGGTCGGCATTGTCGTTGCGTTTCACATGGTCCAGCAGAAAGGTATAGACCACCACCTGGGTGTTGAACTTCGGAAGGACCTGCTTGAGAGAGAGAAGCGATTGGTCCGTGCCATATCCCTGAACACCCAGATTGATGGCCTGGAACGGGAAACCTGGCATGGCGGCCAGCCTGCCAACGAAGGTCTCCTCGAAAGGCAGGCCGTGGCCGAAGGTGTAGGAGCAGCCCACGAAAAGTGCCGTGGGAGTGGCGGGGCTATGGCGGGTTGCCGGGGCAGCGACCCGGCTTCCCATGTCGTCGAAATAGATGCTGACCGGGCGCCCCTCGGAGCCGAAACGCTGGACTGTGGAGAGGTTCGGAATGTAGGACCAGCCCAGGACACGGTCGAAGCGGGAGATTTGGTATTCCGGGGGCGTCCAGCCGAGGCGAAAGGGGTAGTGAAAGATCCTGAGCCCAATTTCCGCGAGCCCCAGGAGGAGGCCAACTGAGAGAATCGACGTACCCAAGGCGAAAAAAGTGTGGCGCGCCGTGGGGAAGGTTCGGTAACTGAAGTCCCGCACGCGCTGGCGCGCCAACCAAGTCCACAGCGCAGCAGCGCCGGACGCCAGGCTCAGAAAAAACGCGGCCGGGCCCAAGCTCCCCACTTGCCACTGCAAAGGGAACAGGTTCCTGAGTACCTGCGGCCAGAGCAGAATCGCCAGGAGAAGCAGCGCGCCGCAGAGAAACACGGCCGAGAGCGGGGCTCGCGGCCCGGCCGGAGAGGGTGATCTCATCGAGGCGAGGCGGCGAGCCTTCGGAGGCGGCGGCATGCCTCCTCGAGATGGGCATCCTGCTTGGCGAAACAGAGCCGGACCTGTTGCTTGCCGTCCAGCGGGCTCGCATGGAAGGAGCTTCCCGGGACCGAGGCCACTCCGGCCCGGGTGAGGAGAAAGTTGGCCGCGTCCAGGTCGCTCGAAAGCCCCAAACCCGAGACATCCACGAGAAGGTAATACGCCCCCTGAGGTCGGAAGGGCCGCATCCCGATCTCCTCGCACGCCTCGCAGGTAACCGCCAGCTTCCGGGCGTAGTCGGCACGGAGCCGCTCGTAATAGGAGGGTGCCAGATCGAACGCCGTCACGACGGCGTGTTGGAGAGGTGTCGGCGCGCAGATGTAAAGGAGATCATTCAACAGGCCAATCTTCTCCATCAGCGCTGCGGCCCCCACCGCGTATCCCAACCTCCATCCCGTCATGTTGTAGGTCTTGGAAAACCCCGACAAGGTGACGGTGCGGTCCTCCATCCCCGGGAGCGACCCGATACTGACGTGCCGGTGGCCATCGTAGAGGATGTATTCGTAGATCTCATCGGTGATGGCCAACGTGTCGTGGCGCTGGCAGAGGGAAGCGATGAAATCCAGTTCCTCCCTGCTGAAGACCTTGCCGCAGGGATTCGAAGGAGTGTTGATGATCACCGCCCGGGTCCTGTCGCTGAACGCCCGCTCCAGCTCTTTGGGATCGAAGCGCCAGTCGGGCGGATGAATGGTCACGAATTTCAATGCGGCCTGGCACAGCCGTAAGATGTTCACGTGATAGCCATAAAAGGGAGAGAAGACAATCACCTCTTCCCCGGCGTCCACCAAGGCTAGGCAGGCCGCCACGAAGCCACCCGTGGAGCCCACGGTCACCACGACCTCCCGGTCGGGATGGCAGCGGATGCCGTTGTACTCCGCCATCTTCTCCGCGATCCGTTGCCGGAGCGCATCGATCCCCTCGAATTTTGAGTAGATGCTCAGGTCGCCCCGAACCGCGGCGATGGCCGATTCCTTCAGCAAGTCCGGCACCGGCTGGTCGCAGATCCCCTGCCCGAGGTTGATCCCTCCCAGTCGCTCGCACTCACGGGTCATGCGGCGGATATCCGACTGCACCAGTCCTCGGATGCGCTCCGCGAAGGAGTGGACCGACGTCTTGCCGCTCTTCATGCGGTCTCTTTCAACGCCTTGAGGATCTCCCGGCAGAAGGCAGGCAGATCGTCGGGCCGGCGCGAGGTGATCAGGTTGCCGTCCCGCACCACGTCCTGGTCGGCCCAATCGGCCCCGGCGTTCACCATGTCGTCCTTGATGGCGACATAGGAGGTGAGGCGTTTCCCCTTGGCGACGCCCGCGGAGGCGAGCACCCAGCCCCCGTGGCAGATGGCTGCAACCACCCGCCGTCGGTCGAAAAGATCCTTGACCAGCTTGAGGATGGGTGCGTTCTGGCGCAGCCGATCCGGAGCCCAGCCGCCCGGGATGACCACGCCGAGAAAGCTGTCAGCCCGTGCCTCCGAGGCCGCGACCTCGGCCAGGATCGGATAGCCGTACTTGGACTTGTACGTCGCAGCCGTGGGTCCCACTACCGCCGTCTCGTACCCTTCCTCACGCAGCCGATACAGCGGAAACCAGACCTCCTGGTCCTGGTAGTCGTTTTCCACGAGGAGCGCCACTTTTCCTTTACTCATCTTGACCTCCAACTCGCAAAGTGCCTAGGCCTATCCGACGCAAGGCCTCGAAAAGATGCCGTCATCTTAGCCTTTTCTTGCCGGAGCCTTCCAGCGGCCGCGGGAGAACCGGTTCCTTTCCAGAGGCCGTTCTCCGGAACCGTCCAAGGGCTGGGCCAGTGAACTGGCTCTCAAGGGGCGCGGTATCCATCAGGCTCGCGATTATCGCGCTGCACGAGGTTGCACCGATCTAGGAGAGAATCCTCTTCATGCTCTGTCCGAAACGCTTGAAATAGCGACGAGCCTCGGATCGCTGCAACGACGGACGTACAATCTCGGCGGGAGGTCCGGGCGAAGAGCGATCGTGGAGACTCCACGCGCCCGTAGTGTGCCCGGCCAGGAGAGCTGCGCCCAGCGCGGTCGCCTCCTCCACCGAGGACCTGAAGAGTGGTCGGGAAAGCAGCCCTGCCTGCATTCTCACCAGGTCGTCGGATCGGGCCAGTCCTCCGGCCGCTACTATTCGATTCACAGGAATCCTGCCCCTTCCCATCACTTCGACGATCTCGCGGATCCGACAGGCGATCCCGGCAAGGGTCGCGGTGCGGAGCTCGCCTGGCCCCACGCCGGAATGCAAGTCGAAGATTGCCGCCCCAACGTCGCTGCGCCAATGGGGAGCGGCGAGCCCGTTGAGGGCGGGAACGACCAGTGGAAGCCCTTGGAAATCCTTCGTCTTTGATAAACTCCGCCGAGCATGGCCTAGAATCGCTTCGAGCCACTCCACGGCGCTGCCCGCCGCATTGACCGTCCCCTCCAACAGGTAGTGCACGTCCTGCTCGGACGACCAGGCGACCGAGGTGAGGAGCCCGGGGATGCGGGCTGGACGCTGGCCCGTGTTCAGCGCGACGAAAGCGCCCGTGCCATAGTTGATCACCGCCTCTCCTCGCCGTCGGCAGCCCACGCCAATGAGCGCAGACTGCTGGTCGCCAAGAGTCGCGGCGATCCGTAACCTCGCTTTCCCGACAGGAATCTCGCCCGCCGGGAAGGAGCTCGGGCGGATGGGCGGCAGGGCGCAGTAGGGAACCCCGAACAGGTCCAGCAGCTCCGGATCCCAATCCAGCCGCTTCAAGTCCATGAGCAGCGTCCGGGCGGCTTGGGTGGGATCGGTGGACCAGGATTCACCCTCGGTCAGGCGGAAAAGGAGATACGCATCGAGGGTGCCGAAGCGAGCCTGTCCTCGTTCCGCTTTATGACGCAGGCCGGAGGACTGGTCCAGCAGCCAGCGGATCTTGCTGGCTGCATAATGGGGGCTCAGGCGCAGTCCTGTCTTGCGGATGATGTCCTCGGCATGGCGTGAGAGGGTGTTACAGATCGCCTCGCCACGCCGGTCCTGCCAGGAGAGGGCTGGCGTGAGCGGCTTTTGCGAGCCGGCATCCCAAAACAGGCAGGTGGATCGCTGGCAGGCCAAGCCCACACCTCGCACCTCGGCAGGGCCCACTCCCTTCATCACCCTGCGAAGTGCGGTGCGGACCGAATGGAGCAGCGATTCAGGATCGTGCTCCACCCAACCCGGGGCGGGATGTCGGGAGATCACCGGCACGGAAACGATCCGGCGCACCCTCCAGCGCTCATCCACGAGGCACGCCTTGGTCGCCGTGGAGCCTTGGTCGATTCCCACCCAGTAACGACTCACGGGCGCAGTATAGCACCCGGTGCCAAGCTCAAATTCCGCTATGATTGGCCCCATGAGCAGCTTGCGGCTGGGACTCATCGGGCTGGGGGCGCATGGCTCGCGCTATGCAAAGCATCTGGCGGCGGGCGAAGTGGAAGGGGCCGTTCTGGCAACGGCCTGCCGGAGGGACCGCGCCCGCGGCGAGGCGCAGTGCAGAGAGCTAGGAGTTCCCTTCACCGAAGATTACCGGCGCATGCTCGAAGATCCAACTCTCGACGCAGTGATCCTGGTGCTCCCCCCGAATCTTCACTCCCGGCTCGTTCCTGCAGTTCTCGACGCCGGCAAAGCGGTGCTCGTGGAAAAACCCTTGGCTCCGAACGCCGCTGCGGCACGGCAGTTGGTGGAAGCGGGCCGGCGGGCCGGGCGTCCCGCCATGATGGCCCAGACGCTCCGCTTCAACTCGGTGGTCCGGGCCCTCCGCGAACGCCGGGAACAGCTGGGCGCTCTCCGCCTGATCTCTCTGAGCCAACGCTTCGAGCCCTCCTCTCGGAGCTGGTTGGATGATCCGGAGGCCGGGGGAGTCCTTCTGAACACCGGAGTTCACTCCTTCGACCTGATCCGGTTCCTGACTGGTCTCGAGGCGGAGGAAGCCCTTTGCTTTTCGGAGCGAACGGTCACGAAGCGAACCGAAGATGCCTTCGCTGCAGTCTTGAAGCTCGGCGGAGGGATTCTGGCCGTGGTGGAGAACAATCGGGCCACGGACTCCCGCAGCGGGCGCATCGAGCTGGTGGGAGAACGCGGCCAGCTCTGGGGGGATCACGTCCACCACCTCCTGGCCGAGATTCGAGGCCCCGCCTCCCGGGTGCTCGACCTGCCGCCCCGGGTTCACACAGTCCGGGAATGCCTGGCGGCGTTCGTGGGCGCAGTTCGAGGCGACCATCCGGTCCCGATTCCCCTGGAAGACGGCTGGAAGGCCGTGGAAATGGTGGATGCCTGTCGTGAGTCGGCCGAAATGAGAATGCCCCGCCCGGTGGCGGGGCACGAAGAGAGGCGCTGAGCCGGCGTCAGCCTAGGATCTTAATGTCGTTCAAGACCTTCGCGACCGGGGAGTCCTGGGAGGCGAGTGTCTGCTCGCTTCCCATGACACTGAAGGTGTAGAGCTTGTCGTTGGAGAGATAGTAGTAGGTCTTCATCACTCCCATGACGCCTCTGGCGTCCCGAGTGCGCAACTCTACCTTTCGGATCCGCAGTTCCCCTTCCTTGACCACCTCGTCCACCTGGATGTCCAGCTCGAAGCCAGGCACTGGGGCCTCGATCTTGCTGATAAAGATCTCCTCCACGGCGGTGCGACTCTTCTCGGTGAACGGGTAGCAAGCGAAGTCGAGGAGCGCGTGAGTCCTGGGATCTTCCAGGCGAATCTTGTAAGAGGGACGGCGCTTCCCGGGCTCCGGCAGAGCCGGATCGGTCCAGCTGATAACTCGCCAGCCGGCAGGGACCACCATGGAGAAGCCATAGTTGGCCTCCAGGAACGGCTGTTCTTTGTCCACCGTCTCGCCCGGCATGGGATGTGCTCCGCGATGCTTGGGGGTGGTGGACTCCCCCTGAGGGGTCCGGGACGCCGCAGCCGGGGGCTGCGTGGAAGCGGTCTGGCCGGTCGGTGCCGTGCGATGGAGCCACAAATAAGCTGCACCTCCCATGCCCGCCATGAAGATCAGATACATCATGAACTTCGTCTTTCCACCCACGAGATTCTCTCCTTATTTGCGGGCCGATTCCCAAAATGAACCCGGGCGGCCGGATTCGCCTCGCTCTGGCCTGCCCTCGGCGCGGCGGCACACGGCAAAAATCTAGGGTCGGCGGGCGCGAAACGCAAGCCGGGAAGGGGGTCCCGAAAGGGGCTCGGAAGTGCTGTGCTATAATGCGCCAAATCCCGCATCTGTCGGGATTTGCCGCCACCTGCCGGGCCCATAGCTCAGGTGGTTAGAGCAGCTGACTCATAATCAGTTGGTTCCAGGTTCGAGTCCTGGTGGGCCCACCAAGAGCTTCGCCTTCAATCCTAGGAGCTTCGTTGGAGCCTCATCTCGAAAGGCTTTTGCACCTCCAGGAGCTTGTGTCGGAAATCGAGGACCTCAATCGCAAGCTCTCCACTATCCCCTCTCGCAGCCAGGACTTGGAGCAGTCCCTGGCCCGTCACCGTGCCGATGTGGCCAAAGCCAAGGACGAGTTGGCCAACCAGCAAAAAGAGCGCCGTAATCGGGAAGGAGATCTCCAGTCCATCGAAGCCAAGATCGTCAAGTACCAGGCCCAGCTCATGGAGGTGAAAACCAACAAGGAATACACCGCCATGCTGCATGAGATCGAGGCGGTCAAGAGTGAGCAAGATGCGGTGGATACAAAGATTCTCCAGGCCATGGAAGCGGTGGACATTCTGGAAACGGAGATCAAGCGAAAGGAATCGTCTCTGGCCGAGGAAGCGAAGCGAGTGGTCGGGGCTCAGGCAGCCCTCCAGAGCGAGCGTGAGGTTTTGGAGTCGAGGCGGGGGACCCTCGAGGTGGAGCGCCGGGAAACCGAAGCGCAGATCCCCTCCGAGCTCGTAGCCGAATTCATCAGGGTATCCCGCTCGCGCGGCGGTCTGGCGGTGGCCAGGGTCGTGGACGGTCTCTGCCAGGGCTGCTCGGTCAGGATCCAGCCACGCATCGTGCAGCAGGTCCGTCGCAACGAAGAGATTTTCCGTTGCGATTCCTGCAAGCGTTTTCTCTATTATCTCGAGGAGAAGCGTGCCGAGCCCCCGGCCGGGCACCAAGCCTAGGGTCTTCTCCGGGCGAATCGACGGGGGGGCCCGAGGCAACCCTGGGCCGGCGGGGATCGGCGTGCTGCTGGAGGACGAGACAGGCCGCCGGGAAGCCTACTACGGCTACCTCGGTTCGACCACCAACAACGTGGCCGAGTACGCAGCTCTGCTGGTCCTCCTCCACCGCTCCCTCCGGCGGGGCGCCAAGCAGCTCACCATCCACTCCGATTCCGAATTGCTGGTCCGGCAAATGCTGGGAGAGTATCGGGTGAAAAGCCCTCGCCTGCAGCGCTTCCACGCCGCCGCCCGGCGGCTCATGGCCCGAATTCCCAATGTGAGTTTCCTGCATGTCCCGCGGGAGGAGAATCGGGAGGCCGACCGCCTGGCGAACCAAGCCATGGACGAGCGGCACTCCTCCGAGCCGTTGCCCGGAGACGTGGCGGAGCTGCTGGAGGCGAGAGCTCAGGGGTCCCTCTCCTTCGGCGGGGAATCCTGAAGGAATGGATGGGATCAGAGAGCGGCTGGAGAGAATCCGGCAGCGGATGGCCGCCGCAGCCCGGCGCGCCGGACGCCCGCCGGAGTCAGTCCGTCTCGTGGCAGTGAGTAAAACCGTGGAGGCGGAGCGTATTCACGAGGCTTTGCAGGCGGGCCAGGTCCTGTTCGGCGAAAACCGGGTCCAGGAAGCGCGCCTCAAATTGCCCGAAGTGGGCCCGGGAGCCTTCTGGCACCTGGTGGGTCACCTCCAGCGCAACAAGGCGAAAGAGGCCGTGCGCCTCTTCCAGATGATCCACTCAGTGGATTCGGCGGAACTGCTCAGGGAACTCGAACGCCAGGCTAAGAAGGGAGCCGGGCATCCGCTGGAGGTCCTGGTGCAGGTCAACGTCGCCCGAGAGCCAGGCAAGCATGGGGCCAGCGCGGAAGAATTGCCGGAGATTCTGGCGGAGGCCGCAGGAATGCCCCATATTAGGCTGGCGGGGCTGATGATTCTCCCCCCCTACGACCCGGACCCGGAACGTTCCCGCCCGTATTTCCGCGAGCTGGCGGATCTGGCCCGCGCGATGAATGGACGCAGGTTCGAGAATGTTTCGCTGCGTGAACTGTCCATGGGAATGTCGGAAGACTTTGAGGTGGCCGTCGAAGAAGGAGCTACGTTGATTCGGATCGGGCGGGCGTTGTTCGGGGATCGCGTCCCTGCCGGGAAGAAGGAGCAGCTATGAGAATCACGCCGCTGGACGTCCGGGGGCACCGCTTCGCCGTGAAAATGCGGGGCTATGACCGGGAAGAAGTGCAGTCGTTCTTGAACTTCGTCTCGGAGGAGTTCGAGAAGGTGGTGAGCGAGGTGAGCAAGCTCAAAGAGGAGAATGGCCAGGTGAAGTCGACGTTGGGCGACCTCACCGAGCGGGAGCGGATCCTTAAGGAGACGCTCTTTACCGCCCAGAAGCTGTCCGAGGAGATGAAGGAGGAGGCCAAGAAGGAGGGGCGTCTGGTGATGCGGGAGGCCGAGCTGCGGGGCGGGCGGCTGGTAGAGCAGGCCCAGAAGAAGGTGTCGCAACTGGAGGATTCCATCCGCGGACTGAAGCTGGAGCGGGATACTTTCGAGCGAAAGCTCCGAGCCATGATCGAGCAGCACCTGAAGCTGCTGGAGATGCACCGTCAAGAAGAGGAAATAGCCGACAAGTTGACCTTCATCAAGCAAAAGCCCCCGGAAACAGCCCCTGGCTCCTGAAGGCAAAATGCGGGAGGCCGATCTGATCCTGGAGCATGCCGCACAGCTGGCGACGCCCCTGGGCCCCGCGCCGTGCACGGGACCGTCTCTTGGGAATCTCCGGGTGGTCCCGGACGGGGCCGTGGCGGCTGCCGGCGAGACCTTGGTCTTCGTCGGACCCAGCCGGGACCTCCCCTCTAAAGTTCGACTGAAGAGCGGTGGACTGCGTCTGGATGTCTCGGGCAAGACCCTGCTTCCGGGCTTCGTGGATCCCCACACCCACCTTCCTTTTGCCGGTTCCCGCGCCCAGGAGTTCAAGATGCGCCTCGCAGGACGGTCCTACGAGGAGATCGCCGTGGCGGGCGGAGGAATCCTCAGCACCGTGGAGGCTACGCGCGCGGCGGATGTGCCGGGCCTTGCTTCCCTGTCGGTGGCGCGTCTGGACCGGATGCTGGAAGGGGGCACGACCACCTGCGAGGCCAAGAGCGGCTACGGCTTGAGCCTTGAGGCGGAGCTGAAGCAGCTGCGGGTGGTGCGAGAGGTCGCCGCATTCCACCCGGTGGAAATTGTTTCCACATTTCTGGGCGCGCACGCGGTGCCGAAGGAACGGCGTGCCCATCGCGAAGAGTACCTGCGGGAACTCGTGGAGGAGATGATCCCGCGGGTGGCGGAGGAGCACCTTGCGGAATTCTGCGACGTCTTCTGCGAACGGACCGCATTCACCCTCGAGGAAGCCGAGGCGGTACTGGAGACGGGAAGACGGAACGGCCTGAAGCCCCGCCTGCACGCCGACCAGCTCTCCCCGGGCGGCGGGGCCGAGCTGGCTGCGCGGATGGGTGCTGCCTCGGCGGACCATCTGGAATTTGTTTCGGCGGCGGGGATCGAGGCGATGGCGGCAGCGGGTGTCACGGCCATCGTGCTCCCGGGAGCGGGATTCTTCCTCATGTCGAAGCACTGGCCCCCCGCCCGCCGCCTAGTGGAGGCCGGCGTCCCGCTCGCACTGGCCACCGACCTGAATCCCGGGACCTGCATGACCGAATCGATGGCCCTGATGGTCGTCCTGGCCTGCCTTGAGCTGAAGCTGAGCGTGGAGGAGGCCATCACGGCGGCCACCCTCAATGCCGCGCACTCCCTGGGGCTCGCCCGTCGCATTGGGAGTCTGGAGGAAGGCAAGCAGGCCGACCTCCAGGTTCTGGAAATCCCCGAGTATTCCCATTTGGTCTATCACTTCGGAGTGAATCACGTGGAAGCCGTGATCAAGAAGGGGATTGTGGTCTACCAAAGAGCCCAAGCGGCCGGATCCGTGAGGCGCAGCGGGTGAATGAGCCCCCTTGCGCCCGCGGGGAGGTCTGGGCTCGCGGCCACCCAAGGATGGCGCGGGGTTTCGACTTCCGGTCCACCTTGAGGTTCCAGGAGGGGGGGGATCCTTGACAGACGCGGGAAATCGGACGTAACTTGGGATGTGCCTGATCTTCTGGAGAAGAAGGAGAGGTCCTGAAATGCTGGTGGATTTGAAGGTGTCGGAATTCGTCAATCGCCTGGGTGCCGGAACGCCCACTCCGGGCGGTGGCAGTGCCGCGGCGCTGGCGGGCTCCCTGGCCGCTGCTCTGGGCGGGATGGTGTGCGAGCTGACCCTTGACAGGACAAAATATGAAACCGTGCGACCGGAGATGGAAAAAGCCCGCGACACTCTCGCGGGTCTTCGCAAGGACCTGCTGGCTCTGGTCGATCGGGACTCCGATGCCTACGACGAGGTGACCAAGGCCACGAAGCTCCCCAAAGAAACGCCTGCCGAAAAGGCTGCGCGCCAGCAAGCCCTGGGAAAGGCCAACCAGTTCGCCACCGAGATTCCGGTGAAGACCGCAGAGTCCTGCCTGGCGGTGATGGAACAGGTGAAAGTCGCAGCAGAGAAGGGGATTCCCAACGCCGCCTCCGACGCCGGAGTGGCCGCGCACCTGGCCCACACCGGCGTGTCCGGCGCGGTCCTCAACGTTCGCATCAACCTCTCCGCCATCCCGGACCAAGAGCTGGCGGGGAGGATCGAGTCCCGTGTGGCCAGGATCGAGCGGGAAGCCGCCCGTGTCCTGTCGGAGACCGAGGCGATAGTGTCCGCTCGACTGAAGAGATAAGGCTCACCCCCCAACCCTTCTCACAGGTCCACTCAAGAGCGTTCTTGGGTCCGGGGGCGCGCTCGCCCGCGACGCTACGCGCGAAGCCTCGCGAGGACTGTCCTCGTAGAAGGGATGTGGGGCGAGCGTCGAGGGGACAATGCAGGCCCAAACCGGCGTCGGGGGGTTGGCGGGACGAGGTTCGCTAGAGAGGGAACGATTCAGAACAACGGCGAGGAGACGTGCTCGTCACGCTTGTAATCATAGGTAAAAACCGGCGTCACAATGGGCACGGTGTAGCTGACGACGATATCAAAGCGACTGTTGCTACGCTCGGTATGGATCATCTCCCGCGTGATGGGGAGCTCCAGCTCTCGGGCCTTGTTGTAAACTCGCATCCGGATTTCGTCGTCATCCCGTCGCACGGAAGCAAATCTCGCTTCTTCCTCGATGAAGTCCTTGAAAGTATAGGAATTGACCATCACCGGAATGACCTTGACGCCCATATAAATCATCACCGCCAGGAGCACCAGGGCGAATAGAGTCCCCAGCTTGCCTTCTCCGCGTTCGCCGCTGACCGCCCGCATCATCCTTCCTCCGGCCCAACGTCTTACGAATTCGAAACCGGTCTCCCGCAGACCGAGCCGTGACAGAATATAGGGAGCGGGGGCCTTGGGATCAAGAGCGAACGCCCTTGTGCCGGCCCGAGCCCTTCCTCATGTTCCCCACACCCTGGAATTAGGGCTGCCTCAAGCGACACCTCGCTCCAGTCTCCACGCCGGGACATTCTGCAGC
>Ga0066710_100000818_pt1 | contig 20790 bp, 20 predicted proteins | sample GraSoiAngelo_159_FD_79666 | JGI IMG/M metagenome (GOLD analysis project Ga0066710, IMG submission 79666) | Grasslands soil microbial communities from the Angelo Coastal Reserve, California, USA - 14_1009_16_40cm | ecosystem: Environmental > Terrestrial > Soil > Grasslands | place: USA...
AAACAGAACTCTGTTCATAACGCGAACATGCTGGGAGCGGCAGCGCTTGCGCGAACATGGAGACATACGGGCATACACGAATATCTGGACGCTGCACGAACGGCCATGGAATATAGCTGCAGGCGGCAATTAGACGACGGCGCGTGGTATTACGGCGAGCATCCGGGCTATCACTGGATTGACAATTTTCACACCGGCTACAACCTGGATAGTCTTAAAAGATACATCAAATACTCCCGTGACGACTCCTGGCGCCGCAATCTTGAGGACGGTTTCGGCTACTTCAAACGGCATTTTATCGCTCCAGACGGCTGTCCACGCTACTACCACAACCGGCAACAGCCGATCGACATTCAAGGCTGTGCGCAAGTCATTGATACGCTAACTCTGTTTTCGGATGAAGATCGCGGAAGTCTCGATATTGCACTCAAAGTAGCCGAGTGGACGATTCGACATATGCAGGACAAGGACGGCCATTTCTACTATCGCCGTTATCCGTTGATCACCGCGAAGGCGCCCATGATTCACTGGGGGCAGGCAACCATGTTCAAAGCCCTGGCGCATCTGTCTACACGGTTAACAGAAAACGGTGCCGGCATGCCGAACGAAGCTAATGAGTGTGTTCGATAACCAGCCCAAGACAGCGTCGATGAAGTACGTCTTGATTACGCCGGCTCGAAACGAAGCTCAATTCATCGGCGTGACGATTCAGTCCATGATCCAGCAGACTGCGAAACCCCTGAAATGGATCATTGTGAGCGATGGGTCGACCGACGGAACCGATGACATCGTCGTTCAACATGCAAAAGACCATTGCTGGATCGAACTTGTCCGCCGACCGGAACGCACGGAGAGACACTTTGCCGGCAAAGTGATGGCGTTCAATGAGGGATACAGTCGCGTCAGGCGCCTGGACTGCGACGTTATCGGCAACCTGGACGCGGACATTTCTTTTGATCCGGATTACTTTGGGTTTCTCATGAGCAAGTTTGCTGGCGATGACCGGCTCGGAGTCGCGGGGACGCCTTTCCGTGAAGGAAAGGAACAATACAACTATAAGTTCACGAGCATTGAACATGTGTCCGGCGCATGCCAGCTTTTCAGGCGACAGTGTTTCGAGGAAATCGGCGGATATATTCCGATAAAGGGCGGCGGGATCGATTTGGCAGCCGTAACCACCGCACGTATGAAAGGCTGGCATACCAGAACTTTTCCTGAAAAGGTTTGCTTCCATCATCGCACGATCGGAACTGCGGGCCACAGTCGCGTGAAGAGTTTCTTCAATCAAGGCGTCAAGGACTCTGCGTTCGGAGCACACCCCCTTTGGGAGTTGCCGCGTTCTATGTATCAGATGTCCAAACGTCCGTTCCTCGTCGGCGGCGGCGCTCTCCTGGCCGGATTCCTATGGGGAATGGTCCGGCGCCGCGAGCGCGTCGTCCCGGCGGAATTGGTTGCCTTCCGTAGACGAGAACAAATGCAACGGCTCAAACAGTTCGCCCTTCGCGTCCTGCAATAGGTTCCGGCTGGATTGACTGAGTATTCATATGCCTGGAATAGCTGGATTCATTTCCAACTCTAAAGAATCACCGTCGACTATCGACACCATGATCCGGACGATGCTGCACGAACCAAGCTACACGTCCGGAACGCTGAGCGTAGAACGATTCGGTCTTTCCGCCGGATGGGTCTGTCATGGCAATTCGTATTCCGACTGTCTGCCGATTTGGAACGAGACGAAAGATGTCTGCCTGTTGTTCGTCGGAGAGAATTTTTTCGACGAATCGGATGCGCACGACCTTCGTTCCCGAGGCCACGTATTCGATCGGCACGACGCCACAAGCCTTGTTCATCTTTATGAAGAAAACAGTGATTCCTTCTTTTCGAAACTGAACGGAGTCTTCGCGGGACTTCTCATCGACTTTCGTCGCGGCAAGGTCATCCTCTTCAACGACCGCTATGGCTTGGGCAGGATCTATTACCATCAGACAAAAAATGGCTTTTACTTTGCGTCAGAGGCGAAGGCGCTCCTGAAGGTCCTTCCACATTTGAGGAAACTCGATCCGCGCAGCCTCGGTGAATACTTTGCTTGTGGCTGTGTTTTACAGGACCGTGCATTATTCGAAGGGGTCGCACTTCTTCCATCAGGCTCCGCGTGGGTATTCGGTTCCGGCGAAGTTTTGCAAAAGAACACGTATTTCGAACGGAAGACGTGGGAGACACAGCCTTCCTTATCGACGGAGGATTACTACGCGAAGTTAAAAACCACGTTTGCTCGCGTTTTGCCGCGCTATTTTGCAGACGATGAGCGAGTGGCTATGTCACTAACCGGCGGCCTCGACAGCCGGATGATCATGGCTTGGGCCAATGGTCAGTCGTCCAAGCTTACTTGCTACAGCCACCTGGGAATTATTAATAAATGTGCGGATGCCCGAATCGGACGGCGAGTCGCGGACGAATGCGGCCGACCACACCATCTTATTCAAGTCGGAGAAAAGTTCTTTTCCGAGTTTCCGACGCTGGCTCTGCGGACCGCGTACATTACCGATGGCATGATGGACATGACCGGTTCGCCAGGCCTTTATGCGAATCGTGTTGCGAGAGACTTGGCGCCGGTGCGCATGACTGGAAACTACGGCGGCGAAATCCTGCGTGGCCAGATCATGCTCAGGCCTGCCAAGCTGCGGCATCCTTATTTTGCGCCGGAATTTGCCATGCAGGTCGCCGACGGTTATAAGACTCTTGCGGAAGAACGCCGCGGTTCTCAAAACTCTTTCATCGCCTTTAAGCAGGTACCGTGGCACCACTATTCGCGATTTGCGCTCGAAGCCTCCCAATGGACGGTACGTTCCCCGTATCTGGATAACGAACTCGTGGGCCTCGCTTATCAAGCGCCGGCGGATGTACGCGAGAATCAGCGCCTTGCTGAACGCCTGATCGCGGACGGAAACCCGACATTAGTCAGGTTTCCGACGGATCGAGGTCCGTTGGGCCGGCCAGGTTTTCTTGGACGACTCGGCGAAATGTACCAGGAGTTCACTTTCAAAGCGGATTATGCCTATGACTACGGCATGCCGCATTGGCTAACAAATGTGGATCGCGTCTTTGGACCTCTTCATCTCGAGCGCCTTTTTCTCGGCAGACACAAGTACTATCACTTCCGGTATTGGTACAGGACTCAACTCGCGCCGTTCGTAAGGGACATTCTGCTCGACTCCAGGACTCTAGCGCGCCCTTACCTGGACAGAAACAGCATACGAAATATGGTGGAAGCTCACGTCGCGGGCCGCGGCAATTACACCATCGAAATTACCAGCCTGCTCAGCACCGAATTGATGCAGCGGCAATTGATCGACGGAATCTAGTTGTCTCAACCGTGGTCGGATCTGGGATATGATTATCATCAACGCCGACGATTGGGGCCGATCAAAGAGAGAAACAGACATCCCGCTCGAGTGCTACCGCCGCGGCCGAATCACATCTATCACAGCCATGATCTTTATGGCGGACTCACAGCGGGCCGCCGAGATTGCTCTCGATGAGAAGATACCAACAGGTCTGCACCTGAATTTTATCGAGCCATTCTCCGGCGACGTCTTCTGCTCGGGCTTGGTAGAGCGTCAGCGGGCCATCATTGGATTCCTGAAGAGAAGCCGCTTTAACCAGTTGCTATACAATCCCTTGCTAACGCGCGCCTTTGAATATGTCTTTCGGGCTCAACTCGATGAGTTTTGGAGACTCTACGGCCAGGCTCCGACTCATTTCGATGGGCACAAGCACATGCACCTCTGCGCGAATATGCTGATTTCACGTCCGATTCCACGGGGAGCAAAAGTACGTCGAACCTTCTTTTTTGATCCCGACGAAAAAGGATTTGTGAATCGCAGCTATCGAACCTTGATCAATTTTTCCCTCGCTCGGCGGTATCGTCTTACCGATTACTTCTTCGCATTATCACAACAACTGTCTGCCGAACGGTTCGCTCGAGTTTGCCGTCTTGCGTCGCAAGCCGACGTTGAACTGATGACTCATCCAGCCGTCCCTGCGGAAGCCGCTTTCCTCAAAGGGCGCGAATATGAAGAGAGATTGGAAGCATTAGCAAAGGGTACCTATGTCGAATTGCGCGGGAGCGACGACGCGGTTTGACGGTTTTGTAAGTCTTCGTTGGCAAAAGATCAAGCGGACCAGATACTGCCGCTCCACCACATCAATCGGCGGCAGTGGGCGGTAGCCTAGTCAGCTGATGGCTGAGACGTTCTGCGCTGTATTCATCCCCTGACGACACAACTCGAATTAGGGAGCCCTTTTCAATGACCATGAACAATACTGCCTGTGTTTCGATAAATGGTAAAGACATAGTCGTATCTCGGTGGTTCCCGCGGATCGCGAAACTTCGAAGCGAATACTTCATTCCGCTAAGTGGCCCTGCAGGTTTTGTTGCCGCTCTGAAAGAGTCTCGGCTAAAAGCCGACGCGTTTACTTTCGTCGACCGGTTGGACGATCGGATGCTGAAGCCTCTCCCCTTCCAGGTGACAGATAAAGTCGCGGTGATGCCGATTTCGACATATCAAGACTGGTTTGAGAAACAGCTTTACAACAAACCGCGGAACATGGTGCGCAAATCCCAGAAAGCCGGCGTCGTTATACGGCCGCTCGAATTCAACGACTACCTCATCTCTGGAATCAAGGAGATTTACGACGAGACGCCAATCCGCCAAGGCAAGCGCAATAGGCACTACAAAAAGGACTTCGCTACGCTGAAACGAGAGCACAGTACGTTCCTCGAGCGCAGCGATTTCATAGGCGCATTCTACAAGGACGAGATGATCGGGTTTGCTAAAGTGACCCATACAGATACGTATTCAATATTGATGAATATCCTCGCCAAGATTTGCCATCGCGATAAGGCGCCGACAAACGCTTTGATCGCAAAGACCGTCGAAGTTTGCGCGGAAAGAAATTCAAAGTATCTCATGTACGGAGTATGGGGTGCGCGTAGTTTGAGCGATTTTAAAGCAGCCAATGGATTTGAATGTTTCGACGTACCACGGTATTTTGTTCCGATCACCTGGAAGGGCATGCTGGCACTGAAGCTGGGCCTGCACCGAAGGTTGGTCGATATTCTTCCGCAGCGGGTCATCCAACTGGCAAGCGACACTCGACGGCGGTTGTTAGCTTAAACTACTGATGCGCACGATTTAGTGACCCTGTGATGGCGCAATTCGCACTACTTCTCTGCTGCGTTTTGATCTTCTGGTTGTACCGCACGGACCGCAAGCTGCGACACCTTCCTTCTCGGGCTTTGTGGATTCCCGGCTTGTGGCTGGTCCTCGTTTGCTCCAGGCCTGTTTGGTGGTGGCTGTCGAGCATTGGATTTGATTCATACTCACGCGCGAACAAGGGGGCCGTTGACGACATCGTTATTACGCTTTTAATTATCGGTGCATTTGTCGTCCTGGTTAGACGAAATGTGGACTGGGCGCGGTTTGTCCAATCGAACCAGGCGCTCATCCTGATATATGCCTATTGGCTGGTGAGTTCTTTTTGGGCAGCGAGCGGCAGTGTTTCCGTATACGTACGGCTGTTCAAGGACTTCGGCCATGTTCTGATGGCACTAGTACTACTGACAGAGGCCGCGCCGTGGGCGGCCATCAGAACAGTCTTCGTACGCGTTGCCTACGTGCTCCTTCCCCTTTCAATTGTTTTGAATAAATATTTCCCCGAAATCGGAAGAATTCGCAATCGAGGGGGAAGCGTGCTGTATGTCGGAGTTTCCATACACAAAAACAGTATGGGTCTAACTGCTCTTGTTTTGGGGTTAGTGGTCCTCGCCGACTTATTGAGCATCCGCAACTCTGATTCAGGCGCTCAAAAAGTGGACCGATTGATCCGATATGGCATGCTGGGATTCGTCGTTTGGAATTTGGTGATGTGCGACAGCAAGACGTCATTGCTCTGTCTGATTTTCGGAACTCTCCTGATGTGGGGCACAACCCGTTTGACTGCTCTTAAGAACCCTAGCCAGGTGCTGTTTCGATTTCTCGCAGTGTTTCTAGTCGTTGCACTATTCGAAACCACGCTTGGGATATCTGATATTCTGTTGGACAGTATCGACCGTGACGAGACTCTGACCGGGCGCACGCAGATTTGGCAATGGGTCCATGAAACTTACATGAATCCATTGGTCGGCGTGGGGTTTTATTCGTATTGGGAAACGCCCGGAGCACTGAAAATTGCCGAGCGTTTTCCGGGCGGCCTTCAGACCGTACACAACGGGTTTCTCGAGACGTACTTCGACGGGGGCGCCATAAGTATCGTTCTCCTCGTCCTATTCTTGATAATTGGCTTTCTGAGAACTGTCCGCCGCACACTCCAAAACACTCTCTTTGGACGCTTCACGCTCGTCCTGTTTATTGTCGCACTCATCTATAACTATTCAGAGACCAGCTTCTTCAGGTTTGAACCACTGTGGTTCACGCTGCTAATGACGACGATTGACTATGACAAACTGCTGACGAGACGTGAAATAGTTGCCAGGGCGTCCTATGCGCGATGCGAAACCGTCCATTCCGGATCGTATTAATCGGATCGGTTCAAATCGGCAGGACGTTACGGATTGTATGCATCTAACAAATAAAGGCAGAAATGTTTTGCGTGGGCTGAAGCAACGGTGGGGCACCGGAGAGATGAAGCGTTCGCTGTGGAATAAAGAGTTCGCCGCCGGACGTTGGGCTAATCTGGAAAACACGGCCGGAGATGTCATCTACCAATATCTTTTAAAGTACTGCAAGAATGGCAGTCTGTTGGATCTTGGCTGTGGTTCCGGCAATACCGGGTGTGAGTTGTCGGAGAGTGCGTATCATGATTACACAGGCGTAGATATTTCGGACGTGGCAATCGAGATCGCCCGAAAGCGATCTAACGCCAGCGGAAGAGAGCGGAAGAACCGTTATCATCACGGGGATATTACCACGTACACGCCCGACAGAACTTATGACGTAATTCTGTTTAGGGAATCGATTCCCTACATACCGAAGATGGCGATCAGGCACCAACTCGAAAGATACGCACGTTACTTGAAAGAGAATGGCGTGTTCATTATCAGATGGTATCACCAGGCTCAGGGTCAAGCGCTCTTGTCCGGGGCAATGAGTGAATACAAGGTGCTCGAGCACAGGCCAGAGGGCGGGGAGCCTTTTATAGTAGTTATGCAACCATGCAAGTAGGCATCAATTTAGGAGATCACATGTGTAGAGCTGAAGATGTCAGGACGGCGGAAAAAAGCCACATCAGCGTGTGCGTCCTGACGTATAAGCGGCCACAGTTGCTGGAGCGCCTGCTGAAAGAGCTCGAGGGCCAGGAGACGGGAGGACAATTTACTTATTCCATTGTCGTCGCTGACAATGATCGTCTGCGATCTTCTGAGGCTCTGGTCTCAGCGGTTGCTGCCACAAGCTCGATTCGCGTGACATACTGTGTGGAGCCTCAGCAGAATATCTCGTTGGCGCGGAACAGAGCGATCGAGAACGCTACGGGAGACTTCATTGCATTCATTGACGATGACGAGTTTCCGACGAACAGCTGGCTGTTGACTCTTTTTGAAGCCTGTCAAAAGTATCAGTCAGACGGGGTATTAGGTCCTGTCCGGTGTCACTTTGATGAGAAGCCGCCACAATGGGTCGTCAAAGGGAGATTCTATGAAAGGCCGAGTTATCCAACCGGCTACGTGATCGATTGGACAAAGGGCCGGACGGGAAATGTGCTGCTGAAACGACAGGTCTTTGCTGCCGGCGAGTCGCCGTTTGATCCGAACTTTCACCGCGCGGGAGACCAGGACTTCTTCCGGCGAATGATCGCAAAGGGACATGTCTTTGTCTGGTGTGATGAGGCGGCCGCCTTTGAGGTTGTTCCTCCAGTACGCTGGACTCGAAAGTTCATGTTGAAAAGAGCTTTACTGAGAGGAACGATTGGAATGCAACACCCGAAGGCGCGAGCCAAAAGGATCGTGAAGGCTTTGATTGCCGTCCCGCTTTACACCGTGGCTCTGCCGTTTGCCTTTCTGTTCGGACAACATCGATTTATGTACCTCTTGATTCGGGTGGTTGATCACACGGCCGGACTCTTAGCGCTTCTGCGCCTCAAGCCGGTGAAGAACCAACTCCTTACCGATTAACTTAACAATGAACGAAGGGCCCAAACGAGATTTCATAGCAAAACCGGACGACCTGGTTCTTATCACAGGCGCGACGGGATTCATTGGATCCAGGCTCGTATCGAACCTGCTGGATCGAGGCTTTCGAAATCTTCGTTGTCTCGCACGACGCTCCAGTGGAGTGGACCGGCTCGAAGCGATTCGCCGTTCTGTCGCAGCAAGAGCCCGTCTTGAGGTAGTCTCCGGCAACCTTCTGTCCCGCGATGATTGCATGAGGGCGACTGCAGGCGCGGCCGTGATCTATCACGTCGCGGCGGGGCGCGGCGAAAAATTCATACCGGATGCGTTCTTGAATTCGGTCGTCACGACTCGGAATCTTATGGAAGCTGCCATCAAGCAACAATCTGTCAAGAGATTCGTAAACGTCAGTTCATTCACGGTGTATAGCAATATCGACAATCCGAAAGGACGTCTGTTGGACGAAGAAGGCGCCGTCGAAAAGAATCCGGAGAAAAGAAAGGATGCTTACTGCTTCGCAAAGGTAAAACAGGACGAAATGGTTCGCGAGTATGGTGATCAACACGGTTTACCGTACGTAATCGTGAGGCCCGGTTATGTTTACGGACCCGGCAATGAGGGCATGACGTTTCGCGTGGGGATCGGCACTTGCGGTCTTTATCTGCATCTCGGCGGCTCCAACACAATTCCTATCACGTATGTCGATAACTGCGCCGAGGCTATCGCTCTTGCCGGATTAACTCCCGGAGTTGACGGCGAGGTGTTCAATGTGGTGGACAATGACCTTCCCTCAAGCCGTTGGCTGCTGCGCCAATACAAGAAGAACGTCCGGAGGTTTGCTTCCATTTACGTGCCGCATGCCCTAAGTTATGCGCTCTGCTGCGGCTGGGAATGGTATTCAGAATGGTCCCAGGGACAATTGCCGCCTGTATTCAGCAGAAAAGAGTGGCATGCCTCCTGGAAGAAAACCCGCTACAGCAATCAAAAGCTCAAAACGCGTCTGGGCTGGGAGCCCAAGGTTCCCACTTCAGAGGGATTGAGGCGTCACCTCGAAGCCTGCCGCTTAAGGGGAGTGCATGGTTAGATCTGCGATTGTGGGATGCGGAAAGATTGCGGATTCGCACGCACATCAGATGCAGCGAATCAATGGATGCGAGATCGTCGGCGTGTGCGATACCGAACCTTTAATGGCACGGCAACTGGCCGACCGGTTTCCCGTCCGAGAGTGTTTCAGCGATCTCGCGGAGCTTTTAAAGGAAGCTCGCCCAGACGTTGTACACATCACGACTCCTCCGCAAAGTCACTTCGGCATCGCCAAGCTTTGTCTGGAAGCTGGATGCCACGTGTATGTCGAGAAGCCGTTTACGGTTAACGAGCAGGAAGCTGAGAGACTGATCGCACTCGCCGACCGCAAAAAGCTAAAGCTCACCGCCGGCCACGACGACCAATTCCGCCACGCGGCGCGACGAATGCGAAAAGTCATTCAGAACGGTTACCTGGGCGACGGTCCTGTACATATGGAGAGTTACTATTGCTATGAAATCGGCCACTCGGGCTATGCCGGCGCGATCCTCGGCGATCCGCAGCACTGGGTCCGACGCCTTCCAGGAAAGTTGCTGCACAATATCATCAGTCACGGAATTGCCAGAATAGCCGAGCATTTAGTTGGCGAAATGCCTGACGTAATCGCTTACGGTTTTGTGAGTCCGCACCTTAGAAAGCGTGGCGAAAGCGAGATTATCGATGAACTCAGAGTTATTATCTCTGACGAGCAGCGAAACACGGCATATTTCACGTTCTCGTCCCAAATGCGCCCAGATCTGCACCAATTTAGGATCTATGGCTCCAAGAACGGTCTCGTTTTGGATCAAGATCAAGAAACGGTCATCCGGCTGCCCGGCAAACGAATGATCAGCTATGCCGAGAAGTTCCTGCCTCCTCTGATAACGGCAGGGGAATACGTCAGGAATGTCGCTGCGAATCTACGGACTTTTGTTTCAAACGATTTTCATATGAAGTCCGGGATGAAGCACTTGATCGAATCCTTTTATCAATCCATCGCCGAAAACACGCCTGTACCGATCCCCTACCGGGAAATCCTAATGACCGCGCGAATTATGGATTCCATCTTTGCTCAACTCGAAACAAATGAGCCGCGTGCTAGAAAGTTTCTGGTTGCAGAAGCGCGGAAAGCGTAAGCCCGGCGGAAGAAAACACCTCGTTCAACCTTTCGAATAACATCCAGGAGAGAGTCATGAGTCGGTTGCGTATCTTGGTATTGGGACCGGACTGCAATCCCGAGCAAGTCAGCATTCCTTTCGTTACCTACTGTCATGCGGCGGCGCTCGCCCACCTCCATGATGTCACTTTGGTCGCCCGTTCGGCGGTTGAGACCCCTCTGAGCCGAGCAAAAGACCCGTTTCGCGCCATCGAGATAGTCAGGACGCCATGGCTCGACCGCATGTTCGCCTGGGGGTTGCGCAGACTTTTCAATAACAACTATGACACTCAAGTGTTGACTGCTTTTCGCTGTCCGTTTTCGCTGGCTTTCGAGTGGCGCGCCTGGCGACAGTTGCGTCGCCGGATCTTTGCGGGCGAGTTCGATGTGGTACTGCGCGTCCTGCCGATGTCGCCGGTTTTACCCAGTCTCTTTGCCTTCCTTCTGCGAAGAGGTCCTATACCTTTCGTGCTCGGGCCGCTCAATGGCGGATTGCCGTGGCCGTCCGGATTCAACCAGTTGGACAATCAAAGGGAATGGATCTCCGGCTTAAGGAATCTGTATCGGTTTTTCCCGTTTGCCCGGGCGACCTATCGGCACGCGAAGGCGATCATCGCCGCTTCATCCCAAACGTATTCCGAATTTACAACGTACCCGGACAAACTGTTTTTTGTCCCGGAGCCGGGCATCGGTCCTTCTTTGTGCCTGGATGACTCACGCAATCCGCAGCCGGGCGACAAACTGCAGCTGATCTTCGTTGGGGGACTGGTTCCGCGGAAAGCGTGTGACCTTGCGCTGCGGGCCGCCGCGCCTCTTTTGAAAAACGATTCGGCTCACTTCACCGTTATCGGTGATGGCCCGGAGGAGACCCGCCTGCAGCAGCTAACGAGATCTCTTGGGATCGACCAGGCTGTTTCTTTTTGTGGCTGGATCAGTCACTCGGAAGTCCTGGAGCGCTTGCGATCCTCGGACGTCATGGTATTTCCATCCGTTCGCGACAACGGTGCGGGCGTCATCTTCGAAGCTCTCGCGACGGGCGCGGTCCCCCTCGTCGTGGACTTCGGCGGACCCGGCGATATTGTCCATCCGGCAGTAGGGTACAAAGTGGCGCTTAGTAACGAAAGCGATATGGTCTCACAGATGGAAAAGATCCTGACCGACCTGGCGCACGACCGAGGGGGCCTTGCCCGCTTGCGACAGCAAGGGATGTCCTACGCACGGGAACGCCTGACTTGGGATGCGAAAGCACAAAGTGTCACTCGGGTGTTGAATTGGGCTGTAGGACGAGGTCCGAAACCAGATCTCCCAGCTCCAAAGATGCTGCACTTGGAGCACGCCGGCTGATCGCAAGGACGGCGGCCAGGACAGCTTGGCAGATTAATTCTCGGAGGTTCTATGTCATCAGGAGTGCCGATGAAGGCTATCGAAATAACTCACAAACCATACACGATCAAGAATCTAGTCCGCCCTTTGGTTCGGCTGACGCTATCCCCAACGAATTTAAAGGTCATTCGATTTCAGTGGTGGCGTCTGTCGTCATATCTCCCTCGGCTGCTGACTTGCTGGTTCGTCAAACGCACGCCACAAATGTGGAGCTATGGTGCGCCCCTGACATCGACTCATGTCGCGAAGCGACTCGAGAAGCTGAACGCGTGGACCCCGACAAGGCTTTGTCGAGTTATGACCAAGAATGGAAGCGACAAAGGTCGCGCTCACAACTACACAACTGCGTATTCAGCGCTGTTCAAGGATCGGTATGACGAGCCTTTGCGGATCCTCGAAATCGGACTGGGCAGCAATAATGCGGATGTGCTGTCCAACATGGGGGAATTCGGGATACCGGGTGCGTCACTTCGCGGATGGCGGGAGCTTTTCCCGCGCGCACTGGTATACGGGGCCGACGTCGACCGCAGGATTCTGTTTCACGATGATCGAATCAAGACATTTTATTGCGATCAACTCGATCGATCGTCTGTTCGTCAGTTATGGTCGCACCCGGAGTTGCAGGACGGCGTGGATATTCTCATCGAGGACGGCCTGCATACCTTTGAAGCGAACGTTTCATTCCTGGAAGAGTCGCTCCATCACCTCCGTCCGGGCGGCGTTTACATTTGCGAGGACATCATGTCGGACGTGATCGACAAATGGCGCGAGCGACTGGAGACCGTCTACGCGAAACAGTACTCTACGTATGAGTTCGCATTTGTGGTTTTGCGGGACGGCGGGAATCAGGCCAACAACTTGCTAGTGGTTCGTCGAGGCGCAGCCTAGGTTTATTACGAGGAAAGAATGATCCCATTTGACGCCAGCGGAGACTTTCACCCCGTTGCCGAGGCCAGCGAATTACGGCGTCTCGCGGTTCGAGGCGCTGCGGCTACGGTTTCGGCACAATGGCTTGGACTCGTGCTTCAGATAGTCGGCACTGTGCTGTTGGCTCGACTGCTGACGCCAGCAGACTTCGGCGTAGTGGCCATGGTCACAACGTTCAGCATGCTCCTAATGAGTTTTGGATCAAATGGTTTTCACGAGGTCGTCATTCAGCGCGATGGCATAAGTCGCTTTCAAGCAAGCAATCTGTTTTGGATTACGTCCGCAGCTGGATTAGTCTTAACGATCGGCTTTGCCGCAGCAGCGTCGCTATTGGCTCGTTTTTTCCGAAATCCGCTGGTCACACCCGTCGCGATGACGATGGCGGTGGCGATCTTTATTACCGCAATCTCTGAGATACACATAGCGCTGTTAAAACGGAGTATGCGATTCAGCGCCGTTTCCGCCAACGCCGTTGTCGCCCGCGCGGTGTACACGGTCGTGGCGATCGCGCTGGCCCAGATTGGATGGGGATACTGGGCATTGGTGATCGGGATCATCGGATACGCACTCAGTGTAACCGTTGGAGCTTGGTGGCTTTGCCGCTGGATTCCAAGCATGCCAAGGCGCGGAGTGGGAACGCGCGCCATGATAGCATTCGCCGCAAACGTCTATGGCAGATTCACCGCGAACTATTTTTCGAGGAATTTCGACACCCTTTTGATTGGCTGGCAATTCAATGCCGCGGCCCTTGGACTTTACAAAAGAGCCTATGACTTGTTCGCACTTTGGGAGAGCCAGCTTACTTCACCGCTCCACAACGTCGCTCTGGCGGCGTTGAGCCGGATGAACGAGGATGCCGCTCGCTTTCGGCGATGCCTGGCCAATTCGCTGGGAATCGTCGCATTTATCGGCATGGCGGTGGGCGTTGATCTTACTTTGGTCGGCCAGGATGTAGTGCGCTTAGCGTTTGGCCCGAAATGGTCCGAATCCGGCAGGATCTTTGCTCTCTTCGGACCGGGAATTGGAGTGATGCTACTTTATAGCATCGTTGGCTGGATCCATCTGTCCATCGGAAACCCGGGGCGCTGGCTACGCTGGACGCTCGTGGAATCGGCTGTCACGATTTTATTGTTTGTCGTGGCATTGCCGCTAGGCCCCGCCGGCCTCGCTGCGGCCTGGAGTGCATCCTTTTGGATTCTTCCGATTCCCGCGTTCTGGTACGCCGGCCGACCGGTCGAATTTGGCGTGTCATCTTTCATAAATGCTGTCTGGAGGTATACCGTCGCATCGATTCTAGCAGGTTTGCTAACTGTCGCTGTTATCCGAGGCACGCTACTCTGGGGACCTCCACCAGACGTGAAGGTAGCGCTGGCTGCAACTGTCATCATTTCAGCGCTATTTGGCTCACTCTATTTAGGCGCCGTCACCTTGTTGCATTGGGGCTGTGCGCCGCTGCGGCAGCTTGCAACGCTTCTGCGTGAACTCGCTCCTGCTGGACGACCGAAGAGGACGGCAGCCGAATCTGTTTGAGGAAGTAAGTGAGCCAGCAAACAACTCTCGGCAAAAGAACAGCCGTCGACTACCTCGCGAGAGCGCGAAGACGACTTGCTGTGGAGACAGCCACTGCGCTATGCAGGAAGCCGATCGCTATAAAACCGAATCTTCCGCTAATCTCATTTACCTTCGACGACTTCCCTAGAACGGCGTTCCTCGAGGCCGGTCGGATCCTGGGAAGATATAACATCCTGGGAACCTATTACGTATCCTTCAGCCTCATGGGCAAACAATCCCAGCTGGGGCCGATGTTTCACTTGGAAGATCTCAAGGAATTGCTCCGTCAAGGCCATGAGCTCGGATGCCACACCTTTGGGCACTGTCACTCCTGGGACACGCCGCCCCACTTCTACGAAAGGGCAATCATCGAGAACCAAGAAGCGCTGCGTGAAATGGTTCCCGGGGCACGATTCCAAACGTTTGCGTACCCACACAGCTGGCCCCATCTCGGTGTAAAGAAAGTCGCTAGCGCGCATTTCAGATGTTGTCGAGGCGGAGGGCGCAAGCCCATCAATATCGGAACAGCGGACCTGAACCTTCTCTCCGCGACTTTTTTGGAGCAGACCAGAGACAATCCACGCGCAGTGAAGGCTCTGATCGATGACAACGCCCGCGCGCGAGGTTGGCTGATTTTCGCGACTCACGACCTGTCGGGTGATCCCAGTCCTTTCGGGTGTACGCCCGATTTCTTTGAGCAGGTTGTGCAATGGTCTGTGGAATCAGGCGCTCGAATCCTGCCTGTTGTTGGCGCTCTGAAGGTCCTACAGGGTTCTTTGTCTTTCTGAATTCAGGAGGTGTTTAATGGCGCGGCCGTGGAACCCGAAAGAGTTCGATGCGTTGTGGGAACGATCCATCTGTACGGATGAAATGAATTTTGGAGGTCGCGATTACTACCTTCGCTACCGCTCACGCTACAAGACCTGCATCGAGCGGTTCGCCAGGCTGGCACCGCCGGTGGGACCTCTCGATGTGCTGGACATCGGCGGCGGCCAGCTGGCGCTGATGTGCAAACGACTGTGGGGAGATCGTGGGGTCCTTGCAGATATACCAGGTCCGGAATTGCTGCATCACTATATGGCAAAGCAAGGCGTACCTACGGTTATCTGGAATGTTTGTACATCAGACGCGCCCTTTAAGGACAAGTTCGATGTGATCTTCTTTTCGGAGGTGATCGAGCATCTGCCGATACCGGGCTATATCGCTCTGGAGCGACTTCGAAATGTGTTGCGTCCAGGCGGCCTCATGATTTGCACGACGCCCAATCTCTACCGACTGCGAAACGTCTTCTTTATGGCGCTTGGCTTACCGATTTTTGATTATTTTCAATTGCCTGATGAAGAACACTCACTGAGTCATGTGATCGAATATAGCCGCGATCATTTGCGGTGGCAGTTCGACAAGGCGGGTTTCAATCAATTCGACATTGAGTATTGCCAGATGCATCATCTGCCGATCAATCCCTTATACCGTGTGCTGTCCTGGTTGGGTTACCCACTATTCCTCGCTCCGCGTTTTCGCGACAATCTTCTTGCAATCGCCTACGCGCCGAGTACCCCCAAGTGACGTCCACGACGGCGGGTTCCTTTTTCACGGCTGGATACTAATCGAAACCGCCGGCGACGCTGAAGGAGGAGCAAACGGGAATGCCCCAACTGCAGGCGCCGTGCCGTAGAGCACCTGGATACCGCTGGAATTCTTATAAAGCCAAACCGGATCTCCGGGGCGCCTGTTGATTGCGGACGTAAGCGTGACCGTGTTCGTGCTATAGTTGATCGAAGCGATGCACGCTGGGTTTCCCGTCGTGCTGACCGCTATACAGTCGGGGGTTGTGCCCGCCCATCCGTCCTGGAACGGGGAAGCATCCACCAGCACCAACGAAGTCCCAGCACCAGCATCCCCACTCGCCACAGCGGTTAAAGGTCCGCCCGCATTTTTCGCGGGGGATGAAGTGGTCAGCGTGAAATCGCCCGTTGCCACATTCGTCATTAACGGATCTGCGAGTATGCCGTGGGTTTCACCCAAGGCGCCGGCGTCGCAGCAGCGGAGATCGTAGTCTTTATCTATTGGGCCGATGTAGGGATTATCCGAAGAGATTGTTTGAGAATTGTAAAAGATGTTGTTGCGCGCCAGGTGAGCCGTGGAGGATATGTTGTACCACATCGAATTGCCAGAAGCGTTGTTGTTCCCAACAAACGTGTTGTTGTAGACGTAACAGCCCGGAACATTCGTCCGGCCGTTCAGCGTGCATTCCATCCCGCCCGAGCTTGCGGCCGGTTGGTGCTCTGAATTGAAACGAATAATGAAGTTTCGGTCGTTCGTATCTTGACAGAGAAAGAGATGATTATCCGTCCCTGTGTTGCTGTTCGCGCGATTGCCCTCGAATAACACGTACTGTGCGCCCGCTCCACATTGCCACCCGTCAATGTGGTATGTGGCGTCCCCGATGCTTGGCCCCATCGTGTTGTTGCGAACGACATTCCGCCCCGCAGTTCCAGAGCCGCCGGTAAAATAATCCCCGACATAGGAGACCGTGTTGTTCTCCGCTAATGATTCGGCCGTATTGTAAAACTGAACTGCAGACTCGGAACCGACCGATCTGGCGTTCCCGCAATGATGAATCGTATTGCCACGGATAATTGCGCGGTCCGCTTTTGTTGATCCATCACCGATTCGCACACACGGCTGCACGGTGTCATGGATGGTGTTGTTGTAGATCAGCGCATTGCTGCCATAAATCTGGACCTGCCGATAGCAGCATGAATCGCTGGTCATGCCCGACGCGGTGATCTCAAATCCCTGAACCGTAATGTAGTTTCCGTTAAGCGTGAAGCCGCGGACCTTCACTCCGACCGACGCGTTATAGACGACCCGCGAAGCGGATGACCCGCTAGCGCGCTGGCTGACTCGTTCGTCGTACGTTCCCGCTAGAACATTGCACGTGTCGCCTGCAACCATTACGGAAGCGCACTTGCCGATAGTCGCAAAAGGACCGCCGACGCCGCCGGATATCGAGGCGAGGCCGTTGTTGCTGTCGCTCGCTCCGCTGGCGGTCTTGTCCACGTAATAGTTGGTCGCATAGGCGTTGAAAGTGATAGCGACCAGTATGGCAGTCAGAAGAATTACTCTGTTCATTCAGACACTCCACGTGCATGTTCGGAGCCGCCTCTGTTCAACCGGAGGGTGACAAAAGGCGGCAATTTATGATCAACGCGAGTCAATGCCATTGCAACAGCAAAGTATGTAATCACGGCGCGTTTTCCAATGGTCAAAAAGGGACCACTTCCGCCGCCGGAAATGCACGCGATGCCATTATTGCTGTCACTTCCGCCGCTGGCAGTCTTGTCCACGTAATAGTTGGTCGCGCAGGCGTCGAAAGGAATGGCGACCAAGACAGCAATGAGAAGAATCACTCTGTTCATTTAGAACTCCACGTGCTGGGCTTCGTGTTCGACCCGAGAGTGGCAGAAGTCGCCAATTTATAATCAATGCGAGTCAATGCCATTGCAATAACAAAGTATATCGCCTAAATTGTGATTCAGGCTAGCGGACACCGAAGCATCGCTCTGGTTGTCCAGCACATCCGTCGGCAGTGCAGTAATCAGGTGGCATCCCGTTGACACTGCGCTGGTATCCCATGTGAAAGTGAAGGGTGCCGCGGTCAGCGCGGGCCCAAAATTCACGACGTCGAGTTGGAACTGAACCCTCGCGATGCCGACGCTGGTTTCAACGTTCGCAGCGACCGTAACTGTTCCCGCAAGCGACATGCCGCACGAGTTTACCGTAATCACGACTGTGGCGCTGGCGGACGCGGTTCCTGCGCTGACGGTAAGTTACATCGTATAGCTTTCCGCCGTCGAGAAATCGGCCGTCGTGTTCAACGTGTTCTTCCGGTAAGCGTGCTTGACTTTGACGGCAAGAACCCAAACCGAACTTCAGCCATCAACGACGAGGCGTGGACGGAACAGTTCCGATCAGCATTTAGAGAGTCGACCCGAATGCGGTATCAGTCCGGAGCGGCGTGTTGCAGCGAATCGTGATAATTCCACGGCATCCAATGCTGGCGGCTACGAGGTAGCTCCGCGGAATGGCGGTGGAGCTGAGTCAGATAATCGAAGGGATCAGCGGCGCAGAGTTGGCAGGTGTAGATGAGGCTCATGAAGATGTCTCCCACGTGAGCGCCATTTTCAGTTTTATAGAACAGTGAGTTCTTTCGATGCAGGATCGCTTTTTTCAGAGCACGTTCGCAGAGGTTATTATCTAGTGGCGCTCCAGCTTTTCGTAGGAACAGCGTGAACCGATCCCATCGGTTGGTCATGTACGCAATGGCTACCCCCAGACCGGAGTTCGGCTCAACACGGTGATGCTCAAACTGTTCGGCGAACCATTGTTTCAGCTCATCCATTAACGGCCCACTGTGGATTTGATGAAAGCGGAGGCGTTCTTCCGCGGACATCTTCTGCTCGTGTGCCATCGCATCATTTGCATACACGCGGCCGAGAACTTCTAAAACGTGACGTCACTCTTCGGGAAAGTTCGGCGCGACCTCGACGAAGCGCCGTCGAGCATGGGCCTTATCTTGTGCACAAGACTCCTCTGCCTTCGGCAGAGGCAACCTAAAACCGGAAACCGCACTTACACAAAATTCCGGACACTCCCGCGAAAAGCGAATGGGAACTCCGAAATCCGAACGGGAATTCCAAAACCGAATGGGAACTCCCAAATCCGAACAGGAACTCTGAAATCCGAACGGGAACTCCGAAATCCGAATGGGAACTCTGAAATCCGAACGGGAACTCTGAAAGGTATTTCGGGACTTCAAATCGCCGCTCCCGCGACAGCGGGAGCGGCGACTTGGGACGAGACTACGTGGCCATCTGCGTCACCGAATCACTCCAGTCCGTGTAACCGGACTGGATGACGGCACGAGCCTGAAACGCGTAGGTGGTACCCGGCGTCAAACCGCTGACGACCGTTGCCGAACGCATATTGCTAATCGGCTGAGTCGTCCATGCGGTCGGAACGCCGCCGGCGGGAACCGGCGCCCAACGCAATTCACAGCTGGCTGCGCCCGGGACACTGACTAACCGGACCTGGGCCTGGCCGCTGTTGGGACCGAGCTTAATCGAACGGATCTTCTCGGATGCTGTGGCTGGCTTCGTCTTCGTCGAAGACTGGGCTTTGAAACCAGACGACAGGAAAATCGTCATGTCCTCTTTACAGTTCGCCTGAACATACTTGGCGAGCTGGTCCAGAATCTTCACAACAACTTCCTTGCAATGGTTCCGTTGAGCCACGGCTTTCTTGCCACCGTCCAGAGCCGCCGAATTTGCAGCCGACAACGCCTGGTTGGCGGCAAGCAACGTCGGCAGATCGAACGGCGCCGGCGGAGCGGGAATGTTGGCATTCCCGTTCAGCGCGTTGTAGATCGCTTGCGATGTGGAGAAGACAGCGTCAGGCTTCATGCTACGGAACCCTGTTGCTGCCTTGATCGTTACATTTTTCTTCATAGCCTTACCTCCTTTCTGCGGACTTCGATTTACGCTTCGCGCTATCGCGCTTGCGCTTCGCGCCGCGATTTGGTTACGGACAAACACGAACTGCGAAACACGGATGAGAACTCCGAAGTCCGTTTCCCCGGCGCGAGTCCTTTCTGCCGGAAAAAGTGAAGCTCTCTATTCCAAGAGGGTAAGATTCCTGTGACAATGCACATCGCCTTAGCGTCGGGCCTACCGGCCATCGCCGCAAATGAATGAAATAGATCGACAAACCAAGTTCGAAGCCGACGCTCTTCAGGATGGCATCGTGCGCTATTGCCAAACTCGCGAATACGCCTTAGCGACGGACTCGAAGCCGGTACGAGATTTGGTGGCGGACGCTCTGAAACCACTGGCGCAGGCAATCCTTCAGGAACAACTCGCCTTGAAGGCTCCTGGAAGTCAGAAACTGCCCAGGTATGGAACACCCCTGTTATCGATCAGCCACGAAAAACTCGGTTTGATTACGCTGGGTACGTTGGTGAACACCATAAGCCAGTCCGAATTTGAAAACGGTGTGGCGCCGGCCGCCACATCCGTTGCATACGAAATCGGACAGCGCTGCCGGCTTGAAAGAATCTTTGATTGCTTTCGAAAGCGGGACGTGGATATTGCCCAGGAATTGCGTTCACGGAACCGGAGCCGAAATGCGGGGCGGCGAGCTGAAGACTTGGCACGACAGCTTGAGGATGATGACGACTGGGCAAAAAGCTACCGATCCTTTCACCTCGGTGAAAAGCTGATTGCGCTGGCAGTCCGTTTTGGAGTTCGATGGGGAGCCGATCTTTGAGTTACAGACGGTTCGAGAGAGTGACGCTCCGCGAAGCGCAAGCGCGATAGCGCGCAGCCTCAGGAGACATACGAAAACGACGCAACGAATCGCGCTCACAACCGCAGCCAGCGATTGGATCGCCAGCCACGATACGACGCTGGCATCCTTGTCGCCGGTTTATCTGCCGATGATCGTTCCACCTCGTCCATGGGCATCGCTTTCCGGCGGCGGCTAT
>Ga0066710_100000820_pt1 | contig 20781 bp, 19 predicted proteins | sample GraSoiAngelo_159_FD_79666 | JGI IMG/M metagenome (GOLD analysis project Ga0066710, IMG submission 79666) | Grasslands soil microbial communities from the Angelo Coastal Reserve, California, USA - 14_1009_16_40cm | ecosystem: Environmental > Terrestrial > Soil > Grasslands | place: USA...
GAACGACGCGAGCGCGCCGCCCAGCGCCATCGCGCCCGTGTCGCCCATGAACACCTCCGCCGGGAAGGCGTTGAACCAGAGAAAGCCGATGACGCCGCCGATCAGCGCGGCGCCGAAGATGGCGAGGTCGAGGTAGCTGTCGCTGCGGTGGCTCGGAATCGGGTTCGAGCGGATCCAGGAGATGACCGCGATCGAGAGGAAGGTGAGCAGCGAGATGATCGAGGTGCCGGCGGCGAGCCCGTCGAGGCCGTCGGTCAGGTTGACGCCGTTGACGGTTCCCGCGATCAGCAGGAACAGAAACGGGTAGAAGGCGTAGCTGAGGTTGAGGTGCCAGTCGACGATGGGCACGTAGATCTGCGTGTCGACCCCGCTCGTGTGGTTGATCGCGACCGCGACGCCCACCGTGATGCCGAGCAGGCCGAGCATCTTCCAGCGTCCCGGCAGGCCGAGCGAGCGCCGGCGGCGGACCTTCAAATAGTCGTCGGCGAAGCCGATCAGACCGCACCCGAGCGTGGTGCCCATGACCGTCAGCCCGGGCAGCGTGTACACGGAGAGAACGAGGAACGGTGCCAGCGTCGCGAACAGGATCAGCATCCCGCCCATCGTCGGCGTCCCCTGCTTGACGTGATGCCCGGCCGGCCCCTCCGCCCGGATCTGCTGGCCGACGCTCCGCCGCTTCAGCCAGTCGATGAACGTGGGCCCGATCACGACGGCGATCACCATCGCGACCAGACCGGCGATCAGGACGCGGACCATGCCTCGGCGAGTTTCGCGATGCGGGCGGGTACGCCTTCCAGCCCGACCGCCCGCGATGCCTTGACGAGCACGGCGTCCCCGGGGCGCAGGATGCTTTCGAGTCCCTCCGGCGCCTCCAGCCAGTGCATGTCCGCGACACCGGGCTGCATGTAGAGGCGCGCCAGCTCTCCCACCGCCACGAGCACGTCGACCGTGCCGGCGACGACCTCTCCCAGGTCACGATGATACTGGGCGGCTTGCTCGCCGAGCTCGGCCATCTCTCCCAAAACGGCGACGCGGCGGCGGCCCTGCGCCCGTGCCGACAGGTCGCGCAGCGCCGCGCCCATCGACGTCGGGTTGGCGTTGTAGGCGTCGTTGATCACGAAGCCGCCGCCCGGCAGCGCCGTCTCTTCACCGCGCCAGCGCGAGAGCCGGATCCGGGACGCCCCCTCCTGGACGCGCTCCAGCGGCAGCCCGAGCGCGCGGTACGCGATGAGCGCGGCGAGCAGGTTCTCTGCGAAATGCTGTTGCGTGAACGGGACGGTCACCCGGACGATCTGCTCGTCGAGCCGGAGCTCGGCGACGTTCCCGTCCATCCTCGCGCCGGCGGCGTCGAACCGCTCCACCTCGATGTCGGTGCGAGTGAGACAGCGCTCGAGCTCGGGCACTCCTGCCGGGACGACGGCCACGCCGCCCGCGGGCAGCGCGTCGATCGCCTCGGCGTTCGCGCGCGCAACCTCGTCGATCGAGCCGACCAGCTCCAGATGCTCGGGGCCGATGCTCGTGACGAGCACGTGTGTCGGTCTCGCGATCGCGCAGAGCTCCGCGATCTGGCCGCGGCCGCGCATCCCCATCTCCGTGACGAGCACCTCGGTCTCCCGCTCGAGCCCGCAGACGGTGAGCGGCAGGCCGATCTCGTTGTTGAGACTCTCCGCGGGGTAGACGGTCGGCACCGCGGCCGCACAGAGCGCGCCGAGGATGTCCTTCGTCGTCGTCTTGCCCGTCGACCCGACGATGGCCACGACCCGTGCGCTGCTCTTCGACCGCACCAGCGAGGCGAGCGAGGCGAGCGCAGAGTGCTGGTCGTCCGGGACGAGCGTGGCGGCTCCTCGTCCAGACGCGTCCTCGACGTACGCGACACCCGTGTTGAGCGCCACGAACAGCTCGCCCGGCCCGACCGTGCGCGAATCGGCGCGAACGGCCACGATCGCACCGTCGTCCTGCCCGCGCGTCAGACGGCCCAGCCCGAGCGCCTCGATCTCTTCCCAGGCGAGGCGGATCATCCCGCCCGCGGTGCTCCTCGCCGCGGCCGCCGGAGACATGTGCGCCCCAGCCGGGTCGCGGGGCACCCCAACCCACCACCCACTTTCAATTCTATCCTGACAACACGAGCAGGGCTGCGACCGATTCGTGCCGAGTGTGTGCCGATCGATCCACAGCGAGTGCGACCGCCGCCGAGTGCCCGGTCGAGCGGACTCACGCAGCCTCGCCCCCCGCCGCAGGCACGCCGCCCCCGAGCACCTCGCGCACGACCGCGAGATCGTCGAACGGGTGCACCACGCCGGCGATCTCCTGTCCCTGTTCGTGACCCTTGCCGGCAACGACGACGACATCCCCGGCCTCCGCGACCGCGAGCGCCCGCGCGATCGCCGAGCGACGATCGGGGTCGATCTCGACGTCAACGCCTGCTCCCTGCAGCACGTCCTCGATGATCGCGAGCGGATCCTCGGAGCGCGGGTTGTCCGACGTAACGATCGCGAGGTCGGCGCGGTCGCGTGCCACCCGGCCCATCAGCGGGCGCTTGCCGCGATCACGGTCGCCGCCGGCGCCGAAGACGACGATCAGCCTCCCCTGCGCAAGCTCGCGCGCAGCCTGGAGCACGATGTCGAGGGAGTCGGGGGTGTGCGCATAGTCGACGATGACCGTGAACGGCTGACCGGCGTCGATCGCCTGGAAGCGCCCCGGCACGCCGGTCATGGAGGCGGCACCCACGGCGATGTCGTCGTCGTCGATCCCGAGCAGAATGCCTGCCGCGACCGCGCCGAGGACGTTCTCGGCGTTGAACCGCCCGCGCAACGGGGTCTCGATCGCGATCCCGCCGGCCCGGAACCGGCTCCCGGCGGCTCCCAGCTCGAGCGCCTCGGGGCGAAGCTCCGCCGCCTCGCCGAGCCCGAACGTCAAGAGCGGGGCGCGGTGCGCGGACTCCAGCTCCTCGGCGAGCCGCGCGCCCCACTCCGTGTCCACGTTGACGGCCGCCGGCGGCGGCTGCGGCCCGACGAAGAGGCGCCGCTTCGCCTGGAAGTACTCCTCCATCGATTCGTGCAGGTCGAGATGGTCCTGGCTGAGGTTCGTGAACACGAGCGCGTCAAAACGCACACGGTCGAGCCGCTGGAACGCCGAACCGTGCGAAGACGCCTCGATCGCCACGCTCCGGTTCCCGGCATCCAGCATCTCCCTGAAGAGGCGCTGCAGATCGATCGCCTCCGGGGTCGTGTGCGGCGCCGCCCGACGCTCGTCGCCGACGATCCACTCGACCGTGCCGACGAGCCCTGGGCGTCGCCCCGCCGCGTCGAGGAGCGAGCGCAGCAGGAACGCCGTCGTCGTCTTCCCGTTCGTCCCCGTCACACCCGCGACCTCGAGCTCGCGGGTCGGCTCACCGAAGAAGGCATCCGCGGCGAGGGCCATCGCCGTGCGGCTGCTCTCGACGACGAGCTGCGGCGCTGCGACGTCGACCGGCCGCTCGACGACGAGGGCGACGGCACCGTTGGCGAGCGCCTGGGCGGCGAACTCGTGGCCGTCGGCACGCCGGCCGCGCACGCAGAAGAAGAGCGACCCCTCGGTCGCCCTGCTCGCGTCGTACGCCAGGTCGCGCACCTCGACCCGTCTGCGCCCGACCACCTCGACAGGGCCGAGCGCCCGGATCAGCGCCTCCAGCTCCACGGCGGAGAAGGCTAGCGGCTCGCCGTCAGCAGACGCGTCTGCGGTGCATCCGGCGGCACCTCGAGGTACTGGAGGTCGAACTGCGCGATCTGCGCGAAGGCCGGTGCGGCGACCACGCCGCCCCAGATCGTGCCCTTCGGCTCGTCGATCATCACCATCACGACGAGACGCGGGTGCCGCGCCGGGACGACGCCGACGAACGAGGCCACGTACTTCGTCGTCGAGTATCCGTGCGTGGTGGGCTTGTTCGCGGTACCCGTCTTGCCCGCGACGGTGTAGCCGGGGATGGCCGCCTCGGTGCCCGTGCCCTGGACGACGACGTCGCGGAGCATCGCCATCACCTTCCGCGCCGTCGCCCTGGAAACGACCCGGTGCCCGTGCGGAGCCTTGACCCGGTGCCCACCGACGTCGAGCACGAGGTGCGGCGTCATCCGCACGCCCTTGTTCGCGATCGTCGCGTACGCCGCCGCCATCTGCATCGGCGTCACCGCGATGCCGAGGCCGATCGGCACCGTCCCGATGGTGGAGCCCGACCACTGGTCGAGCGGGAGCACCATCCCTGGGCTCTCACCCGGGAAGTTGACGCCGGTCGTGGCGCCGAAGCCCCAGCGGTGCACCCAGCGAGAGAGCTCACCCGGTCCCAGCCGCTCCGCGATCGTGACCGTGCCCACGTTCGACGAGTGCGCGAGGATCTGCTGTACGGTCATCCGCTCGGTGCTGCGCGTCTCGGCGTCGTGGATGGTGCGGTCGGCGACACGGATCGTGGGCGGCAGCGTGAACGACGTCAGGGGTGTCACGACGCCGTCCTCGAGCGCGCCCGAGATGGTCACGAGCTTGAACGTCGACCCCGGCTCGTACACGTCTGTGACGGCCCGGTTGCGCCGAAACTCGGGGTTCACCGCGCCGAAGCGGTTCGAGTCGAAGCCCGGTGCGTCCGCCATGGCCAGGATCTGCCCCGTGCGCGGATCGAGGACGATCGCCGACCCGCCGAGCGCATGCCACTTCCGCACCGTCGCCTCCAGGATCGACTCGGCGTTCGCCTGGATCTGGTGGTCGATCGTCAGCGTCACGTTCTGGCCGCGGCTCTCCGGACGCGACTTGACGATGTCGACGACCCTTCCGAACGGGTCCTTGACGATCGTCTGGCTCCCTGCGGTGCCTGCGAGCGTGCCGTCCAGCGAGCGCTCGAGTCCCTCCAGGCCGCGGTTGTCGGTGCCCGCGTATCCCACGACCTGCGCGGCAACACTGGCCTGCGGGTAGACGCGCTTCTCCTCCGCGTAGAACCCGAGCCCCGGGATGTTCTGGCGCTCGAGCTTCGCCGCCACGATCGGATCTGCCTTGCGCGCGACGTAGACGAACCCGCGTCTGTGGTCGGTGAGGTCGCGGTAGACGAAGTTCGGCTCGAGACCGAGCGTCTTGCCGATGGCGAGCGCGGCACGGCGGGGGTCGGTGACCGCCTTCGGGTCGGCGAAGACGGTGGTCGTCTGCTCGCCGATCGCGAGCGGCTCGCCGGTGCGGTCGACGATCGTGCCGCGCCCGGCGGGAATCGGAATCGTCTCGCGATGCTGGCGCAGCGCCAGCTTCTCGTAGCCCGCGCCCTTCACCACCTGCAGCCACGCGGCACGGCCCAGCGCGAGCGCGAAGAGCAGGACGAACGCGAGCAGGAGGAGACGAATCCGCCGGTTCGGAGTCCGCGGGCTCACGGCTCGAGCTTGAGATACCGGGTGGTGTTCGGGTCAGCGGGTACGAGCCCGAGCTTCGACTGGGCGGCGCTGCTGATCTGGGCGCTGGCGCCCGCACTGGACAGCGCCGACTGCAGGCGCGCCACGTCCGCCTGCAGATCGACCCGCTGCTGGCTGACCTTGTCGAGACGGACGTTGAGCCGGAGGACGGCGACGTTGACGGCCACCACCCCGGCGAGCAGGACGGCCACGACGACGATCCACACCACGCCGCCGAACGTCGAGCGGGGGCGTGCCCGCGAGGCCGCCGACGCACGCGCGGGGCGGGGCTCGGCTCGGCGCCGCCGGGGTTCCGCCGGGGCGTTCTCGGCGTACGACGTCACACGGCCACCGCGGCGCGCAGCCGCGCCGATCCCGCACGCGGGTTGTGGTCGAGCTCGTGGGCCGACGGCCGCACGGCCTTCCGGGTCAGGAGCCGCAGCTCGGGCTCCTTGCCGCACGCGCAGACCGGGAAGTCCGGCGGGCAGGTGCACCCCTTGGCGCGCTCCTGGAAGAAACGTTTCACCGTGCGGTCCTCGAGCGAATGGAACGAGATCACCGCCAGCCGCCCACCGGGCCGGAGCATCGCCAGGGCCGCCGGCAGCGCCGTCTCGAGCGAGGCGAGCTCGTCGTTGACCGCGATCCGGAGCGCCTGGAACACCCGCTTCGCCGGGTGCCCCTCACCGAAGCGCGCGGGGGTCGGGATCGCCGCCTTGATCGTGTCGACCAGCTCCCCCGTCCGGGCGAAGGGAGCCGACGACCGCCGCGCCACGATCGCGCGCGCGATCGCCGTCGCGTAGCGCTCCTCGCCGTAGCGGCGGAAGATCGACACGAGCTCCTTCTCGCTCCATTCGTTGACGATGTCCCGCGCCGACAGCTCCGACGAGGTGTCCATGCGCATGTCGAGCGGTGCGTCGGTGGCGTACGAGAAGCCGCGTTCGGGGCGGTCGATCTGCATCGACGAGACGCCGAGATCGAGCAGGATGGCGTCGGCGCGGACGTCGTTCGCGGCCAGCTGCGACAGAACGACCGCGAAGTCGCCGCGAAGGAAGCGCGTCTCCACCACCCCCGAAGCCGCCTTGAACCGGTCGAAGAAGGGCTTGACCGTGGGATCACGATCGATGGCGACGAGCTTTCCCTTGCCCTCCAGGCCGCGCGCGAGCAGGCGCGCGTGCCCACCGGCGCCGAAGGTCGCGTCGACGACCGTGTCGCCCGGCTTCACTGCGAGGAGCTCGCACACCTCCTCGGCGAGCACCGGGACGTGCGGATCAGCTCCGCTTCTCTGCAAGACGTTCGGCAACATCGTCCACCCTCCCTTCGACGGCGTGGAGGTGCTCGGTCCAGGCGGTGCGGTCCCAGATCTCCAGGTGGTCGTAGACGCCGACGACGACCACCTCGCGCTCGAGGCCCGCACGCGCCGCCAGCTTGGGTGGCACCAGCACACGCCCCTGCTTGTCGGGCACGGCATCGACGACGCCCGAGAAGAAGAAGCGTTGCAGCTCGCGGGTCTCCCGCGAGAACGGATCGAGGCCGGCGAGCCGCTCTTCGACGACGCCCGTCCAGCTGGCGCGCGGGTAGACGTCGAGGTTCGCGTCGATCCCCTTCCCGATCACGACGCCGCCCCCGAGCGCGTCACGAAAGCGTGCCGGGAGCGTGAGCCGGCTCTTCTCGTCGATGGCATGCTCGTATTCGCCGAAAAACATGATCCGTGCCTGGGAGCACCTCCCACGCTGGACCACTTTACCCCACTTCACGCCACTTGACAACCCCTGCCCGCCCACCCGAGCACGTCCGCACGGTCACGGTCAGCGAGCGTCCCGACCTCGCCGACGCCGCCTGGGAGCGGACGAAGGACGTGCTGCCCGAGTACAACAACCACGGTCACGTGCTCAACCGCTACTGGCCGCGCCTGACCGAGGAGCTTCCCGATTACCAGTTCCACCTCGTCGACGACGAGCACGAGATCCTCGCTCGCGCACGAACGATTCCGGTGCGTTGGGACGGGTCGCTGGACGACCTGCCCGCGGGGATCGACGGTGCCATTGCGCGGGGGTTCGACGAAGGGGGTGCCAACGGGGGAATATTGGTTCCCGCGCGGGCTCGCGCTGCTCACCATCGACATCGACGCGAACCGCGGCAGCTACTGGGAGCCGAACGTCTGGATGCGGCACCACCTCTGACGAGGCCGTTCAGGCGTCCGTGTCCGCATGCAGGTCGACCGACTGCGGCGCCACCCCCCGCCCGGTCAGCGCGGCGGCGCCGCAGCGGGCCGCAAACGCGATCGCCTCGCCGGCGCCCTGGCCCGCCCCGAGCGCGTAGGTGAGACCGGCGGCGAAGCAGTCCCCCGCCCCGTACGCATCCTCGACCGGGCCTGGCGGAGACGCCGCCGAGTAGGGGCCGCCCGGCTGCGACCAGCCTCCCAGCGCGCCCGATGTCGTCACGACCAGAGTCGGCTGCGGCTCCAGGTCGCCCGGGTGATACCGCTCGGCTTCGTCCTTGCCGCTCCCGATCAGCGCGTCCAGCTCGACGGCGACGCGACGCAGCACCGCCAGCTCGCGGGTCGTCGCGGTCAGCACCCTGGCGGCACGGGCGCGGCGCAGCGCGTCGCCGTCGCCGGCGACGAAGAAGACGGCGTCGGCGTCGCGCAGCTCGTGCCAGGGCAGCGAGTCGTCGTTGCCGCGTGGGCGTAACTTGCGTCCGACGGTGGTGATCGTCCGCTCCCCCGTCTCGTCGACGTGCGTGAACGCCCAGCGCTGGGTCTCGCGCACGGGCGTGTTGAACACGCGCACGCCCCGCAGCTCGAGCTCCTCACGGGATCTGCGACCGAGCTCGTCGTCGCCCAGGCTCGTGAAGAGCATCGCTTCGCCGGCGAGCCGTGCGAGCTGAAGCGCGGCGACGCCTCCCCCGCCCCCGGCCTGCTCCCAGTCCTCCACCGAGTGTGCGATGTCGCCGGGCCCCGGCATGCGATCGACGCGGCAGAACCGGATCCACTCGACGTGCCCGACGACCGCGACCTTCATGCTCACCCGAGCTTCAGGAGACTCACCACGGGCGGGAGTCTCACAGATCGGTCGCGACCGACGTTTCAGGGGATGATGGAGCTCGTGCCCGCACCGCGTATCCCCCCGTTCGAGCTCTTCTACCGCGAGCACCGCGACGCGGTGCTCGGATTGCTCCGGCGCAGGCTCGGGGCGGCGGCGGCCGAGGACGCGTTCCAGGAGACGTTTCTGCGCGCGCTCGCCGCGTACGGGCGTCTGCGTCATGCCGAGCATCTGCGCTCCTGGGTGCTGACGATCGCGAGCAACGTCGCGATCGACACGCTCCGACGCATGCGGCCCACGACGGAGCCGCCCGATCTCCCGTACGAGGACGCGCGACCCGCGTACGAAGAGCTCGGGGAGCTGACCAACGGCTTGCCCCCGAAGGAACGTGCGGCCGTCGTTCTCCGCTACGGCTACGACTTGACCTACGACCAGATCGCAACGGCGCTCGACTCGTCGCCGGTGGCCGCCCGCCAGGCGGCGTCGGCCGGTGTCCGCCGCCTGCGAGGAAAGAAGGAACGATGACCGTCTCCACCGACCTCGACCGTCGCTTCCGCGAGGCGGCAGTGCGCGCCGGGCTGCTCGACGCCGGCTTCGACGTCGTCGATTCGCCCGTGGGCCCGCTGCTCGTCGCCGCGACCGACCTCGGCATCCTGCGGATCTCGTTCGACGCGGATCCCGACCGGCAGCTCGACCGCCTCGCGGAGATCGCCGGGCGCCGGATCCTGCGGGCACCCCGCGCCGTCGACCCGGTGCGACGCGAGCTGGACGAGTACTTCGAGCGGCGACGTGAGGTCTTCGACCTTACCGTCGACCTCAGGGGCACCACCCCGTTCACGGTGCAGGTGCTCGACGAGCTCGCCCGCGTCCCCTACGGGCAGACGGCCACGTACGGGGAGCTCGCCGCACGTGTCGGCCGGCCGAAGGCGGCGCGTGCGATCGGGATGATCATGAACCACAACCCGATCCCGATCGTCCTCCCCTGCCACCGCATCGTCGGCGCCAACGGCAGCCTCGTCGGGTACGGCGGCGGGCTCGACCGCAAGGAGCAGCTGCTCCGCCTCGAGGGCGCGCTCCTGTAGCCGCGACGCTACTCGAGAAGTCGATAGCCGACACCCCAGACGTTGACGACGAACCGGTCGTCCTCGTCGAGGCGAAGCTTCCGGCGAAGACGGCAGGCGTGCGAATCCACCGTCCTCGTGAGGCCGTTCGAGCGGAACCCCCAGACGTCACGCAGAAGCTCGCTCTTCGTCCAGACGCGGCCCGGGTCGCTGGCCAGACGGGCTGCGAGCTCGAACTCGCGGCCCGGCAGCTGGACGGGGATCCCGCGCACGTGCACGCGCCGTGTCCGGCGGTCGATGACGATCTCGCCGGCCTCGATCCGCTCGTCGCCGTTCGTGGCCGTGCGGCGCAGGATGGCCCGAATCCGCGCGACGAGCTCGAGGTACGCGATCGGACGTTGCAGCACGTCGTCCGCGCCGCGTTCGAGCGCGCGCACCCTGTCCACCGGGTCGCTGCTCGGCTGCGTGACCACGATCACGGGGACGTTCCGGTCCCACGTCCTCCCCGGCTCGCCCGCGCGCAGCCGGCGGCAGAGCTCGAGCCCCGTCGCGACCACGAGATCGGGCCGGGTGCGCTCGACGAGGTCGAGCGCCTCGCCGTCGCGCGTGGCCCCGAGCACCTCGAAGCCGTCGTCGCGGAGGTTGCGCTCGAGCAGCTCGCGGCTCCCCTGCTCGGGCTCGAAGAGAAGAAGAGCGCCGGCCACGCCGGGACGGTAGGCATGGCCGGGTCGCGGTCGCCAGTTGTCCTTTCGCCCGAGACTGTGCCGAGATTTCCTCAGCCGTCCTCAACGGGCGGTGCGCGGAACGTCCTGACGCGCTCGGGACGACGCTGGCACGGGAGGCGAGCCTGGGAGGAACGGCACTTGGGGGCTTCACTGCACGCCGCGTTGCGGCCGAAGCCCGGCATGACGGGCGAGAGGCCAGCCACCAGGGCTCCCGTGCACAAACCTAGAGGAGGGGGCTCGTCGGGGAACCACGGGGTTCCCCCACGCTTAGACGCGCTCGTCAGGCGACGGCGGAGGCCGGCTCCGCCGGCCGGGAACCGTCGCCGCCCGAGCGCGTCAGAGGCGTCCGGAGCGGATGATGCCCCAGAGCAGCCAAGCACCCAGCGCGCCGGAGAGGAAGAAGCCGACGACCGAGAGGAGGTGAAGGCCGAGCAGGTGCGGCCCCGAGTTGGCGAAGATCCCGATCAGCGACGAGCCGATCAGACCGCCGACGACGACGAGCGACACGGAGAGTCGGTTGGCGCCCCTGTCGACGTGCCGTGCAAGATCGTCGACTCCCGGGTTCTTCAGCTTCACCTCGAAGGTGCCATCGCGAAACTCCTCGAGCAGGTCGTGGATCTGGTAGGGCAGCTCGCGCGCGATGCCCGCGAGCTCGCGGGTCTCCTTCTGCAGCCGCAGCGACATGCGACGCGGTGAGAAGCGCTCTGCCATCAGCCCGCGGGCGTACGGCTTCGCCACCTCGAACACGTTGAAGTCCGGGTAGAGCTCGACCCCGACCGCCCCGAGCGTCGCGATCGCCTTGTCGAGCGTCACGAACCGCGTCGGCAGGCGGAGATTCATCGCGTAGATCAGGTCGAACGCCTCGCGGATCACCTCGATCGGGTCGATCTCGGAGACCCGGGCGCCGTAGTAGCGGTAGTAGAGATCCTCGAGCGCCGCCGCGAACTCGCGCTCGCGATCCTTGGGGAAGCGGACACCGAGCTCGGCGAGGCGACGTGGGAGCGCGCCGACGTTCTCGGTGGCGGCGTCGATGAAGAGCCGGGTCAGGCGGGTCATGTCCTCGTCGCTGAGCGACCCGGCCAGGCCGAAGTCGACGAGGCCGAGCCTGCCGTCCTCGAGCACGAGGATGTTCGCGGGGTGCGGATCGCCGTGGAAGAACCCGTGCCGGAAGATCATCGTCATCCAGACGTCCGTCATGCGGTAGGCGAGCTCGCGCCGCTCCTCGTCCGTGCGGCCGGCGACGTCGAGGTCGCGGAGCTGCACGCCCTCGAGTAGGTCGAGGGTCAGGATGCGTGCCGTGGTGTAGCGCCGCGTCACCTTGGGGATGACGACGCGTTCGTCGTCACCGAAGTTGCGCCAGAAGACCTCGGCGTTGCGCGCCTCGTGCAGGTAGTCGAGCTCCTCCCTGATCGAGCGCCCGAACTCGTCCACGAGCCCCTCCGCGTCGATGAAGTCGAGCGCGCGGACACGGTCGCGGACGAAGCGCGCGGCCGAGCGCATCAGCGCCAGGTCGGACTCGATCTGGCGCGGTGCATTCGGGCGCTGGACCTTGACCACGACCTCCTCCCCGGTCGGCAGCGTCGCCCGGTGCACCTGTCCGATCGAGGCGGCCGCGATCGGCGTCTCGTCGAACGAGAGGAACGCGCGCTCGACCGTGAGCCCGAGCTCGGTGTCGATCACCTCCTCGATCGCCGCGAACGAAACCGGCGAGACGTCGTCCTGGAGCTTGCGGAGCTCCGCGACGATGTCGAGCGGGACGACGTCCGGCCTGGTCGAGAGCAGCTGGCCGAACTTGACGAACGTCGGGCCGAGCTCGTCGAGCATCTCACGCAGCCGGCGTCCGCGGTCCGAGGGGCGATCCTCCTCGACGCTGCGCCGGCGCCGCTCGACGATGTACCCGAAGCCGTGGCGCGTCGCGACACGCCCGATCTCGGACAGACGGCCGAGCGTACGTTGCTTCGGCTGCACGGGCACGTGCTCAGTGTGGCACGCGCACGCGACGTGGAGCTATCCGGACTCGAGCAGCTTCAGTCGATGCTCGAGCTGGGCGACCCGGAGCGCGAGGTCGTTCACCTCCTCGCGCTGGACCAGGCGCAGCTTGACGATCAGCCGGGCGATCAGCTCCTCGCGCTTGAGCCCTGCGTGCTCGGCGTCGCGGCGCCAGCTGGCGAACGTGTCGCGCACGGCGGTGCGCAGCTCGTCGCGATCGAGCCCGACGAGCCGCGACAGGTCGTCGGCGAGATCGTCGGCGGCCTCGGCGGTCAGCGACGCCCAGCCGAGACCGGCCAGAAGCGCCGTCTCGATCCGGCCGCGACCGGGACCTGCACCGTTGTCCTGCTCAGACACGCGACAAGGAGTAGCAGGACCGGCGGCGGGATGACGACCGGCCTGCGCACCGGGCCGGATCGGCGATGAGAATCGGCACACGTTCGGAACGAAGCCGACACGCTCGGGACAGACCCCGAAACGCGTCCCGTAGCGCCGCCTGTGGAGAGATTGGCGCACTCTTGGCACTTCGGCACCCGCGGGCCTGTCGGCTCAGCACTGCCGAGCAGAACCCTGGCGCCGCTCGGAGCGAGCGACCCCCGTAGGGTCTACGGCATGGCGATCGTTCTCGCGCTCCTGGGCTCGGCGACCCTCGGCGCCGGCGATTTCGTCGGCGGGGCCTCGTCCCGCGACGCGCCGCCGCTCTGGGTGGCGACGCTCGGGCAGTCCGTGGCGCTCGTCCTCGCGGTGCCCGTCGCGCTCGTCGACGGCTCCGGCCACGTGACACGGACGGCGGCTGTCTGGTCGCTGCTGGGTGGCGCGGTGGCAGCCGTCGGTCTCGGGTTCTTCTACTCGTCGATGTCCCGCGGGCTGATCAGCCTCGTCGTCCCGGTCACGTCCGTCGTCGGTGCGGCGGTGCCGGTGGCGTACGGCCTCGGCAGCGGCGAACGCCCCGGGAATCTCGCCCTGGCGGGAATCGCGCTCGCGCTGGTCGCAGTGGCCGTCGTGTCCGCGATACCCGGACACGGCCACCGTGTCGCCGCCAGGCCGATCGTCTTCGCGCTCGCCGCGGGCGCCTGCTTCGGCGTCGGGCTCGTGTCCTTCTCACGGGTCGGCGACAACGCCGGTCTCTGGCCGGTGGCGCTGTCGCGGACGACGACGACCCTCGTCGGCCTCGGCATCGCGCTTGCGCTGAGCGCGCCCGCGGCACGCGAAGCGTCGCGCCGGACGCTGTGGCGGGCGGGCGCCGTGATCGGGATCTTCGAGGTCGCCGGCAACGCGTTTCTCTTCCTCGCGTTCGAACGGGGATCCGTCGCGGTCGTGTCGGTCCTGATCTCGCTCTACCCGGTCACCACCGTGCTGTTCGCCACGATGCTCCTCGGCGAGCGGCTCTCACGCGTGCAGCTGGCAGGCGTCGCGCTGGCGCTCGGCTCCGTCCTGCTGATCTCGAGCGGGTAGCGCGGTGGAGGACCGGCCCGACATCGGCTCGCTCGAGCGAATCGCGCTCGGGGTGGCAGAGGACTGGGGCCTCGAGCTCGGGCCGCCGTTCGCGCTCTCGCGCTACTCGTACGTCGCGCCCACCGGCGACGCGGTCCTCAAGGTGAGACCGGAGGAGGACGACGAGTCGGACGAGGAGGCAGAGGCGCTCGCGCTCTGGAACGGCGACGGCGCCGTCCGGCTCCTGCGCCGCGACGACGAGCGCCGCGCGATGCTGATCGAGCGCGCCCGACCGGGGACCGACATCTCCAAGCTGCCCGACGAGGAGGCCACAGCCATCGCCGTCGACGTCGGGCGATGCCTGTGGCGATCGGCGGTCGAGCCATTCCGCTGGATCGGAGACCACGTTCCGCGCTGGCTCGACGACGCCGAACGCAACCGGGAGACCGGAAGTGAGCTCGTCCCGCTCGCGAGAGCGCTCTACGCGGCCCTCGACGTCGGCCGCTCGACGCTCGTGCACGGGGACTACCACCATCACAACATCCTCGACGCCGGCGACCGCTACCTCGCGATCGACGCCAAGGCGATGCTGGGCGAGCCGGAGTTCGATGTCCCGTCGTTTCTGTGGAACCCCCTCTCGTACACGATGACGCGCGACGTCACCGAGCGCCGCCTCGCGGCGTTCGCCGCCGCCGGCCTCGACGACGGGCGGATGCGCGCCTGGGCGGTGATCCGCGGCGCCTACCTCGGTGCCGACCAGGACGAGATGCGGGTCCTGCGGTCGCTCTTGTGACCGCGGTCTAGCGGGCGCGGCCGTGCGGCCGAGATGAGCGCCGCTGCCGGCGCCGGTCGCGCTTGGACGATGCAGCCGCAGGCGCCACCGCCGGTGTTGCCGCCACTGCCGCGGCCGGCTGCGCCTCGGGCGCCTGCACGAGCCCGCCGCCGACGGACTCCACCCCGATCAGGGCCGTCTCGTCGTCCAGGCGCCGCTTGTACTCGGGCTCGCGCTCTTTCAGCAGGGCGACGAGCGGAGCCGCCACGAAGATCGAGGAGTACGCACCAGAGGTGATCCCGACGAGCAGGGCGAACGCGAAGTCCTTCAGCGTGGCGCCGCCGAACGTGAGCAGCGACACGATCGGCAGCAGCGTGATGAACGTCGTGGCCAGCGAGCGCGGGATCGTCTCCCACAGCGAGACGTTCGTCAGCACCCGCATCGAGGCGCGGCGCATCAGCGGGATGTTCTCGCGGATGCGGTCGAAGATGATGATCGTGTCGTAGATCGAGTAGCCGAGCACGGTCAGGATCGCGGCCACCGTCGCCGTCGTCACCTCCCGACCGGCGAGCGCGTAAACGCCCACGGCGATGGCGATGTCGTGGGCGAGGGCGACCAGCACCGGCAGCGCGAACTTCCACTGGAAGCGGAAGGAGACGTAGATCGTGATCAGGAGCAGCGAGACGAGGATGGCGAAGATCGCCTGTCGGGCGATCTGGCGCCCGAAGCTGGCGGACACGCTCTTGGTCCCGAACGCGCGCGCAGCGACGGTCTTCTGCAGTGCGCTCGCGAACGCCTGCGACTGGACGTTCGTGAGCGTCCGCGTGCGCACCTGGAAGCTCCGGTAGCTGTCGGCCCCGGTGGTCGCCCCGCGCCCCTGGATGACGGCGTCGGCTCGACCGATGCGTGCCGCTTCGGCGCGTACGCGCTCGAGCGACGCGGGCGCCGGTGTCTTGAACGCGATCTGCGTCCCGCCCTTGAAGTCGATGCCGAGGTTGAGCCCCCTGATGCCGAGCGCGGTGATCGAGATGGCGACAACGGCGCCCGAGATGACGAACCAGAGGCGGCGCTTGCCGATGAAGTCGACCTTCAGCCAGTCGCGGATACCGCGACCGGTCGCGCCCATGAGCGCCACGTTCTCGATCCAGGAGAAGCCGGCGAGCAGCGACAGCAGAGCGCGCGTGAAGACGACCGCCGTCAGCATCGAGATCGCAGTACCGATCAGGAGCATCAGCGCGAAGCCCTTCACGGTGGCGGTCGCGACGGCGAAGAGGACGAAGGCGGTGATCGCCGTGACGACGTTCGCGTCGATGATCGTGTGGAACCCGCGGGCGTAGCCCTGCGCGATGGCGCGCCGCATCGAGTGGCCGGCGCGCGATTCTTCCTTCACGCGTTCGAAGATGACCACATTCGCATCGGCGGCCACCCCCAGTGTCAGCACGAGGCCCGCGAAGCCCGGCAGCGTCAGCGTCACGTTGAAGAGCAGGATCGCCGCGTAGAGGAACGCGGCGTACACGCCGAGCCCGAGCACCGCCACGACTCCGAGGAAGCGGTAGAAGATGACGAGGAAGAGCGCGACGATCAGCAGGCCGACGAGGGCTGCGCGCTTCGCCTCCTTGAGCGAGTCCTTCCCCAGCGTCGCCGAGATCGCCGTCTGGTCGAGCGTCACGAACTTGACGGGAAGCGCGCCGGTCTGCAGCACGAGCGCCAGATCCTTGGCCTCCCGCACCGAGAAGTTGCCGCTGATCTGGGCGCCGTTCGACCCCGAGATGCCGTTCGGGTACTGCGTCCAGTCGATCTGGGGCCACGACTTGATCTCGCGGTCGAGCACGATCGCGAAGTGCTGGGTGATGGTCGTGCCGTTCCCGATCGTGTTGGTGAGCAGCTTGCCGCGCTGCGCCTCGGCCCGGGTGATCTCCTCGAACTTCTTGCGGCCGTGACCCGTGAACGAGAGCAGGACGATCGGCTCACCCGTGTGTCCGGGCGTGGTGTCGAAGTCCTGCTTGGTCCCCGACAGCTTCAGGTCGGTGCCGGTCATCTCGGGGACGTTCGGCGGGTCGTGCTTGAGCAGGTAGTAGTAGCTCTGGGTGACGGCGGGGCTGTTGACGCCCGGGCAGACGCCGTCGGCCACGCCGCACTCGACGAGCACGGTCTTGGGCGGGGTGGCGAAGAGCTTCCAGCCCTTCGGCAGCGTGTTCGCCGACTGGGTCGCTCGCGAGCTCGACGACGACGGCTGGCGGAGCGCAGCGCGGAGGGCCTTGCTGTTGAGAGCCTGCTGCTTCGTCGGCACCGGGCCCACCCGCAGCCGGTGTTTCGCGTCGAACACGTACCACGCGTCCGACGTCGGCTTGACGAGCGCCTGCTGCCCCGAGAGGAGCGCGTAGATCGAGGGCTTCGGGATCGGGTTCTTGTTGATGTCGATCGACGGCGCCACGAGATCCGCCTCGAGGTCGTAGAACTCGAGCTGCGCCGTCTTGCCGATCACCTTCGCCGCGGCCTCGGGATCGCGGACACCCGGCAGCTGGATGGCGATCTGGTCGCTCCCCTGCTTCGTGATCACCGGCTCCGCAACGCCCAGCTTGTCGACCCGGCTGCGCATGATCGACACGGAGCGGTCGAGATCGGACTTCTGCAGCGTCTGCCCCTTCGGCGGCACCGCCTTGAGCGTCACCTCGAGCCCGCCCTGCAGGTCGAGTCCGAGCGTCGTCTTGCGGTGGATCGGCGAGCTCTTGAAGCCGAGCAGCGCCACGCCGACGAGGGCGGCGACGACAGCGGCGAGGACGACGGTGGCGTTGCGACGTGTCACGGTCTGCTCAGGTTAGACAGAGGCCAGGGCGGATGGTTGGTTGCGGCTCAGTTGCGGCGGCCGAACAGACGTCGCTGCGTCGCCTCGAGACCGGCCTCGTCGTCCGGAACGGTGACGGCCTCCTTGTTGCTCGTGAGCTCCCCGGGCGGCCGGCGATCGTGCTCGTGCTCGCCGTCTGCCTCCGCGTCCTCTTCCTCGTCGTCGGGCTTCACCACGGTGGCGACGCTTCGCCGCGCGATGCGGACGTGGACGTTGTCGGCGATCTCGACGATCAGGTCGCCCTCCTCGTCGATCGACTGGACGATTCCGTAGAGACCGCCGACGGTGAGAACCTCGTCTCCGTGCTCGACCGACTCGAGCAGCTGCCGCTGGCGCTGCTGGCGGGCGCGCTGGGGACGGATCAGCACCAGCCACAGCACCGCGAAGACCAGCAAGATGATCAGGAATCCTCCGTTCACGAACCCTCCTCCGAGGCGCCCGCGAGCCGTGCGAGCGCCGCGGCCCGAAAGGGCTGGAACTCCCCGCGCTCGATCGCCGCCCGTGCGTGTGCAGTCAATCTCAGGACGAAACGGAGATTATGCAGGCTGAGGAGCCGCAGCCCCAGCAATTCGTCCTGGTTGACCAGATGCCGGACGTACGCGCGCGTGAACCGCGTGCAGGCCGGGCAGTCGCAGCCGTCTTCCAACGGGCCGGTGTCGCGGGCGTAGCGCGCGTTGCGGAGGTTGATCCGCCCGCCGGCGGTCAGCGCCGATCCCGTCCGCGCCGTTCGCGTCGGCAGCACGCAGTCGAACATGTCGATCCCGCGCGCGATCACCTCCAGGATCCCTTCCGGATCGCCGATGCCCATGAAGTAGCGCGGCTTGTCGGCCGGCAGCAGCGGCGTCGACCAGCCGACGACATCGAGCATCTCGTCCCAGTCCTCACCGACCGCGAGGCCGCCGAGGGCGTTGCCGTCGAAGTCGAGGGGGATGATCTCCGCGATCGACCGGCGTCGCAGCTCCGGGTCGGTGCCGCCCTGCGCGATGCCGAAGACGAGCTGCCCCGGTGCGTGTGCCGCATCGCGCTGGCGGGTCGCCCAGAGCGTGGTGAGGTGCACCGCCCGCTCGAGTCCGCCCCGGTCGATGCCGGCCGGAGGGCAGACGTCCAGGCACATGGCGATGTCGGAGCCGAGATGGCGCTGGATGCCGGCGACGAGCTCCGGCGTGAACCGCTCCGCGGCGCCGTCGTATACCGATCGGAACGTGACGCCGTCGTCGTCGACGGCGATCAGCGTGTCGCGGAGGGAGAACACCTGAAAGCCGCCCGAGTCGGTGAGGAGCGGGCCGTCCCACGCCGAGAACGCGTGCAAGCCGCCGAGCTCGGCGATCAGCGCGTCGCCTGGCCGGAAATGGAGGTGATACGTGTTGCCCAGCACGATCGAGGCGCCCAGCGCGCGCACCTCGTCGGGGTGCAGCGACTTGACCGTTCCCTTGGTGCCGACGGGCATGAACGCGGGCGTCGGGACGTCCCCGTGCGCGGTGTGGATCACACCCGCGCGCGCCTCGCCATCCGTCGCCTCGAGCGTGAAGCTCATGCACCCGCCTCTCGACGGGGCTCGTCCTGCAGAGGCGAGCGGCAGGACGATCCTGCTCGGGGCACCCCAACCCACCACCCACTTTCTATTCTAGTCAGGCAACACACGCACATGCGGTACAGAATCGTGCCGGAAGTGTGTCGATCGCTCCACCGCTGACCCTAGAGCACGAGCATCGCGTCGCCGAACGAGTAGAAGCGATAGCGCTCGGCGACCGCGAGCCGGTAGAGCTCGCGGGTCTCGGCGACGCCGGTGAACGCCATCACGAGCGCGAGCAGCGTCGAGCGCGGGAGGTGAAAGTTGGTCAGCAGGGCGTCGACCCGCTGAAACGCAAAGCCTGGCGTCACGAACAGCGTCGTCCGCCCGGTGGGCTCGGCGGTCCGCGCCATCGTCTCGAGCACGCGGACCGTGGTGGTGCCGACGGCGAGCACCCGCTCAGCCTCGCGTATCCGCTGCCACGCAGCGGGGTCGACGTGGTAGCGCTCGCCGTGCAGCTCGTGCTCCTCGACGGTCTCTGTGGTCAGCGGCCGGAACGTGTCGAGCCCGACGTGGAGAGTTACGCGCTCGACGGTGAGCCGGTCGAGCAGCTCCGGCGTGAAGTGGAGGCCCGCGGTGGGCGCTGCGGCCGAGCCCGGCTCGCGGGCATACACCGTCTGGTACTGCCCGGGATCCGCGAGCGGCTCGTGGATGTACGGAGGCAGCGCGGGCTCGCCGGCAGGCTCGCCGTCGAGCCGCACCTGCCAGCGGCCGCCGGCAAGCGGCGCGAGCAGCTCGACGACCGGCGGGCCGCCGGGTGTCGCGCCGAGCAGCTCGCCCGGGCGGAACCGCCTCGACGGCCGCGTGAGCGCCTCCCAGACCCCGTCGCCGAGCGGCTCGAGCAGCAGCACCTCGGCCGCGCCGCCGGTCGCACGGCGCAGCCGCAGCCGTGCCGGAATGACACGCGTGTCGTTCACCACCACCAGCTCACCGCCGAGCTCGTCCGGCAGATCGGCGAAGACCCGATGACGTACCTCGCCGCTGCCGCGACGGAAGACCAGCAACCGCGAACGGTCGCGCCGAGCCGCCGGCTGCTGCGCGATCAGCTCCGGCGGAAGCTCGTAGTCGAGCTCGGAGGATCTCATCCGACGGCCAGAGTAGCCTTGCCGCCCATGGACGAAGACACGCTCGAACGAGCAAAACGGCACATCGAACAGGCCCGCGAGGGGCGCAACGCCGGCCGCTTCGACGCTGCGCTGGAGCGCGCCCGGGCCGAGATCGAATCGCTGACGGCGGCGGCCTGCGAGCTCGAGTCCGGGCTCCCCGACCGCGTCACCGCGGCCGTGCAGGATGGCCTGCGACGTGAGGTCGCAGTCGTTGCCCGGAGCCTCGCCGAGATCCGTGGGCTGCTCAACAACGCCGTGCGGCGCCTGGAACGGCTGGAGCAGGAGGTGCTCGCCGAGCGCCATGCGCGCATCGACGACCTCGCTCTCCTTGTCGACCTCGTGTCGGTCGGCTGGCGCAGCGTCGACGCACGACTCGAGCAGCTCGAGCCGCGATCCGCCCACGGCGCGCACGTGCTCCCGCTCGCGGCAGACGCCGCCTAGCCAGGCTCAGCGTCACCCGCCCGGTTCGCACGCGCGACCCGCCAACCGTCCCGACAGACGGCGTCCCGTCCCGCTCAGCCGACGGCGAGCACCACCGCGCACACGACGACCCAGACCGCCACCGTGACGAGAATGGGCTTGTCGGAGACGAGCACCTGGTCAGGCTCCTCGCCCAGCCCCCGGCGCCGGAGCAGGTAGACGTAGCGGCCGAGCCCGAAGGCGACCAGCGGGATCGTCACGGGCAGCGCCCGGAGATCGTGCGCTGAGACGGTGTACGCGGCGTAGACGGCCACCGTCACCGCCGCCACGAGCGCCACCAGCCGATCGAGCGCGGTGAGCGAATACGTATGCAGGACACGCCTGCCGGGTGTGGCCCGCGACTCGACGAGGACGAGCTCACC
>Ga0066710_100000821_pt1 | contig 20773 bp, 12 predicted proteins | sample GraSoiAngelo_159_FD_79666 | JGI IMG/M metagenome (GOLD analysis project Ga0066710, IMG submission 79666) | Grasslands soil microbial communities from the Angelo Coastal Reserve, California, USA - 14_1009_16_40cm | ecosystem: Environmental > Terrestrial > Soil > Grasslands | place: USA...
CCCATGATAACTGTCGCGGCCAGTACTGCCACGACCCAATACAGCCCCGCGAACTTGCCCGAGGCGCCCAATCCCAAGACCAACCAGAGCGCCAACCAGCCCCCCGGTTCGGCCGTCCCGCCGGCAACCGCGACCCCCGCGCTGCGGGCCGCGCCGACCAAAGTGGTGACTCCAAACGGGAGCGTCGCGAGAAACCAGAGCATCGGCGACGTCGCCAGCGCGCCGGCCACGAGAGGCGCCGCCCACGGAATAGCCCCGGGCTTGGTAATCGCCTCGGCCAACCCCCAGGCTGCCAGTGTACACGCCACCCACAACGCGACGATGATAGCCCTGGCACCGAGATCCCCGGCGAACGCCATCCCCCATGCCAGCAACAGATCATACGCATGGGGCATCAGATTGAAGAACACCCACGGAGTGGTCTGGAGCTGCCCGTTGACGAGCGCGCGCTGCGGCGCCACGAGATGGTAGCTCAGCTCGTCGAAGAACGTCGGCGGAATGGTGGCCCAAAGCCACGCGACCAGCCAGGTCGCGCCGAGGAGCAACCCGCCGGCTATGGTCGGCGGACCACCGCCGGCGTCCCGAAGCCGCACACAGCCGCGGAGCAGGCAGACGAGCCCAGTCACCAACAACGGAATCGCGGCAACGGCAGCCACCCACAGCATGCCGGCGAACGCGCTGAGGGTAGTCAGCAGAGAGAGCGCCGCAAGGCCGACGCCGACACGGAGGGCCAGCTCGACCACGGGGGGACGATCGGAACGCAACGCAGGGCCACGAATGTCACCCTCCAGCAGGACTCCGGCCCCATAGGCTGTGATCAGGAAGAGCGCCGGAACCAGCAACAGGCCAAGCCTAGTCCGATCCACCACAACCGTGCCCACGCACACCACTCCCACCGCAATCAGAAGCACCACGGTTGGAGGACACGATGGGAAGGGCTCTGGGGCATCCGCGCTCAACGGTAGACGGTCACGGTACGACTGGAGCTATTTGGAAGGCGGTGCCGGTGCGGCCGGCGGGGCGGCTTTTCGCGCATCGAGGGTCTTGATGCGAACGGAGGCTTCGGTCGCGAAGGGAGAGGACGGGTGGTCTTTCACGATCTGTTGGTAGTGTGCCAGCGCGCCCTCCGGTCGGTTCAGCAGTTCGTCGATTCTGCCGAGTTCGTAGAGTGCGTGATCCTTGTTGGGGGCGTTCGCCATCTGCACGATCGCGGTCAAGGTCTTTTCCGCTTCGTCCAGCTTGCCCTGCGCCAGTTGCGCGTGGGCCATGCGCTGATAGACCAGCGGAACTAGGAGTCGGTTGGCGCCGTAGCGGGCCAGAAAATCCTGGTAGGCCTTGATGGCACCGTCCCAGTCCTTGTGCTCGCTCAAGGCATTTCCCAACAGATACGCGGCCTGGGGCGCGACCGAGCTGTTCGGAAAGTCGGTGAGGATCTTCCGGAACGTCTCGTTGGCTTTCTGCAAATCCTCCGAACGGCGCGGCGCCGGGGGCGCTCCCATTTGCGATGGCTCGGAGGCCTGTTGAGTGGCTTCATAGAACAGGTCGGCCGCAGCGCGGTCGTTCTGCTGGCGCATCCACAGGACACCGCCGACCGTCGCCCCCGCCAGGACAGCCACGACCACGCCGGCAATGAGCCAGGCCAGATTCTCCTTCGCCTGGCGAGCCGCCTGTTCAACAGAATCGACAAGTTGGGCCGGATCGGTCGCTTCTTTCCGATATTTCTTAATTTTGAACATCTATTTCTTAATCTTCAACATCCTGCTCCTCGCACTGTCCTCGACCGCGGTCCCTTATACCAGTTTGTCCTTGCCTCTTTCCAGACCCGCGTCTAGAATCCTCCTCAGTGTGCCGTGCGCACGCCAACACGTATGACTGAGGGCGAGTGCTTAAGAGCAAGCCTCCTGGCACTCGACGATCTGGAGAACTACTACCGATGGCTCCTCGAGGAAGTCCGTCCGTTCTTCGGGGAACGGCTGGTCGAAATCGGGGCCGGCATCGGCACCTTCACCGCCCGGCTCGTTCGCTCACATGTGTCCTGCCACCCGACGACGCGAGTGGAGGTCTTCGAGCCGGAGGGCAACCTCTACCAGCATCTTCACAAACGGTTGGAGACCGCCTACCCCGACCTGCTGCGAGCAGGCCGCTTGACGACAACCAACGGAGTCTTCCGATCATCTCCGGAACGGTTTGACACCATCCTCATGATCAATGTCCTCGAACACATTGAAGACGATCAGGCATCTATCCGCTCTGCCTACCACGCGCTCGTGCCGGGCGGCACGTTTGTCGTGTTCGTGCCGGCTCTGCCATGGCTCTATAGCGCGCTGGACAGGGCGGTCGGCCACTATCGGCGCTACACGAAGCCGGACTTGGAGGGGTTGCTACGCACCGGGAGATTTGCTCTAGTCAAGTCCAAATACATGGACTGCATGGGGGTACTGCCTTGGTACCTCCTGAATGTCGTTGGGAGGCGTACGTCCATCAATCCCCACCTCGCGCATTTTTACGATACGTGGTTTGTCCCGTTCACCCGGTGGTTGGAAGGTCTACAGAATCCGTGGTTCGGGAAAAATGTCCTGGTCGTGGCGCGAAAGAATGCTGCCTGAGTCTCATAGAGCAGCGGGATCGCCTTCACATGTCTGCGCTTGATGCGAAGCTTAGCGCGCCTGACAAGAACAACGCGCTGGTACGCCGCCTGTCCACACCGATCGCGGTGACAGTCCTACTGGGTCTCACCCTCGCCTTCTATCATGGCCTTTGGCTGCCGGACCTCGTGCTGATCAAACGCGACGCGTTTCGATTCTTTCTCCCGCTCAAGCAGTACCTGATCGAGCGGCTGGCGACCGGCGAACTGCCGCAGTGGTTCCCATACGAAGGCCTGGGCCGTTCGTTCATCGGGGTGACACATACAGGCGTCTTCCACCCCTTCACCGCGCTCTATTTTCTCTTCCCCGTCCATGATGCCTATCGCGCCTCGACGCTTCTGTCTTGCCTGCTGGCCGCCGGCGGCGCGTTCGTGCTGGGACGCAAATTGGGCTTCTCGCACACGGCGGCGCTGGCCGCCGGCGTCGCATTCGCGCTCTCAGGCTATGTCGTCTCGCTCACCGACAACCTCGTCTACCTGTACTCGATCTGTGTCCTGCCCCTCTTTTGCGCAGCGCTCGAGAAGGCCCTTGTGAGCAGTCGCACATGGGCAGTGGTCCCTGCTGTTGTCTGGACTACAGTCTTTTTGAACGGTGATGTCCAGACAGGGTACTACTACGTCCTCATCGCGCTGCTCTGGACGGCGGCGCGCGCGCCGGGACCCTACCGTGAAGCTGGCCTCAGACTCGCGCTCACGGGAGGACTGTCGGCCCTGATTGCAGGCATCCAACTCGGACCATCATGGGCAGCGTTTGCAAACAGCGATCGTCTGGATACCGCATCATTCCTCGGACAAGCGCTGTATTGGTCCGTCCACCCATTACGGCTCCTGACCGTGCTGACTTATCCGGTCGGAGCCGATGCTGATCCCGCCGACCTGGGTAAGTTTTTTTTCGGCAGTCCGACCAATGGGCTGTGGTCAGAGAGCCTGTTCCTCGGAATTCCCGTGGCGGGGTTGGCTTGCCTCGGGGCATGGTATCGTCGCGACTTGAAGGTGCTCGCCTTGCTTGGTGGCCTAGCCCTGTTGCTGTCGCTCGGACAGTACGGCGGCCTCTATCAGATCCTTTACCGTGCACTGCCGCTCTGGTCAGCGTTCCGCTACCCCGAGAAGCTGATGGGCGTGGTCTCGTTCGCGGCCGCCATGCTTGCTGGAGCGGGCCTTGACGTCCTACGCGCGGGACGCGGGCATCCGGCGCCCTGGCTTGGCGCAGCAGTGCTGTGCCTCGGCCTGTGGTTCGGCCTGCGCACCGAAGCTGCCGTCGCGTGGACGGCCGTCCACTTCGGAGCGCCGATGACCCTGGCCGCCCAGGTAACCGGTTCCGCAGGAACAGCCTTCCTCTTCAGCGGAGCCGCAGCCCTGGGTGTGAGCCTTGTCGCCGCCGGAAGAGAGCGGAGTGTGCTTCGTATCGAGTGGCTGCTCGCCGTTCTGGTCGCGATCATCATGCTGGACTTGGCACGGGCGAACTCCGGCGCCTACCACACAGGCCCCGTGGAAACTGCCACCTTCAATCCGCCGCTCGCTCAAGCGATTGCAGATCGCGAAGGGGAGCTTGCTCCAGGCCGTTACAGACTCATCACGGTCCGCGATGGCAAATTCTTTGCGCCGGAACGGATGTTTCGTCTCCTCGGGCACGACGCGAATTCTGTGGAAGGTCGCCAGGCCCTCGCCTTGGAACACAACGCTCAGTTTCACATCGAGACGGTATATTATTATATTTCCGGTCTCAAGGAGAAGTTGCCGTCGTCGATCGGAACGGACGCGGCTGCGCGCTTCAACGTCACCTATTACATCGGCCGCCACACTCACTTGGATGACCCGAGGTACGCCAAAGAGGTCGTAGCCAGGCTTCCCGAGTACGACCGCGTCCTGTTCAAGAATCCCGTCCCGGCAAAACCCCGTGCCTATCTGTCCAGACGCCCGGAACGCGTCGTCTCGCCCGTCGATCCCAAGGCGCTATTCACGCGCCCTGACTTCCGGAATGGAGAGGTGGATGTGATCGAAACGGCGGGCGCGACCCTGACTGGCTCGATCGTAGGTGGTTCTGCTGCGATCGAGCGTTACGCACCCGAGGAGGTACGGGTACGGGTGGAAACCCCGCAGTCGGCTGTTCTGATTTTGCTCGATGCCTTCGACAAGGGCTGGACGGCCACACTTGAGACTGGCGCCGAGCTCCCGATTCTGCGGGCCAGCGCGTTGGTGCGCGCGGTGGTTGTACCGACAGGGACCCACACGATCACGTTCCGATATGTAACCCCACTGCTGCGAATCGGCGCGCTGGCTTCGCTGGCCGGATGCCTGATCGGCCTCGGCCTCATCGTGCGCGAGCGATGGTGGAGGCACCCCGACCGAGGCCTGCCATGAGCCTGCCGATATCACAGGATAAGTCCGTGGCAAAGCCAGGTAGTGGTTCGAAGGCATGGTCGTCCAGTTGGCCCGCGGTCGCCACACTCGTCGGCATCACACTCGCTTTCTACCACAGACTTTGGCTACCCGGTCTCGTCCTCACCAAAAGTGATGCTTTCGCGTTTTACCTTGTGATCAAGCAACACTTGATCGAGCGGCTCTCCACTGGCGAGCTCCCTCAGTGGTTCCCATACGAAGGCCTGGGCCGTTCGTTCATCGGGACCACCATCACAGGAATCTTCCACCCCTTCACAACCCTCTACTTTCTCCTACAGGTGGCAGATGCGTATCGGGCTTCGACGCTGCTATCGTGCGTGCTGGCGGCCTTCGGAGCGTTCGCGTTAGGACGCACACTGAACGTTTCTCGCGCGGGATCTCTACTCGCCGGCATTGGGTTTACCCTCTCGGGCTATGTTGTGTCGCTTACCTGCCACCTCGCATTCCTGTATTCGATCTGTGTGTTGCCGCTCTTTTGCGCAACCCTCGAGTTATCCATCCGGGAAAATCGCGCGTGGGCAGTGGCTTCCGCGGTTACCTGGGCGACGGTCTTTTTGAACGGCGACATCCAGACTGGTTATTACTACATCTTCATCGGACTGTTGTGGGCCACAGCGCGCGCGCCTGAGTCTTATCGGGAAGCGTGGCTCCGGTTGGGGCTCACAGGCGTATTGGCGGCTCTGCTCGCTGGTGTTCAGCTCGGCCCGGCGTGGCTGGTGTTTGTGAGCAGCGAACGTGCAGACCCGGCCCTATTCTTCCAGCAAGCCATGGAGTGGTCCACCCACCCACTCCGGTTGATCAGCATCCTGGCCTCGCCGGTGGGCGAGCACGTGGACCCTGTGGTTCTAGCCCGCGTTTTTTTCAAAACGCCGCAGGCAGGCTTTGTGGCGGAAAGTCTCTATCTCGGCATTCCCTTGACAGGGCTGGCCATCCTCGGCATTGGGCATCGCCGTGACTTGCGTGTGCTGGCAGTCTTAGGAATCTTTGCGTTTCTTCTTTCGCTCGGGCCGTGGGGCGGTATCTATGAGATCTTCTATCATGTAGTGCCGCTCTGGTCTGCATTCCGAGCCCCCGAGAGACTCATGGGCGTCTTCGCATTCGCGACCGCGATGCTTGCGGGGGCCGGGCTCGATGCATTGCGGACAGGGGTTGGAGGTCCGTGGCCTTGGTTCACAGTAGCGGTCCTCTGTGGCACCGCGGGGCTCGGCCTTCAAACCGAAGCCGCCGTTACGTGGGCAGCCACCAGCTTTGGAGCATCGGCGGATCTGGCCCGTGAGTTGGCGAACTCAGCAGCAACGGCCTTTTTCTTCAGCGTCATCGCGGCGCTGGGCGTCGGCATAGTCGCAGCCGGGATCAAGAAACAGGCGCTTCGCTCGGAACTCCTCCTCGCTGTCCTAGCGGGGATCGTTGCGTTGGACCTGTCACGCGCAAATCTCGGGGCTTATCACACCGGGCCGGTGGAGGCCGCCACGTTCATCCCGCCATTGGCCGAGGCGCTCCAAGCACGCGAAGGACCGCTCAAACCAGGCCGCTTCCGGGTATTCACGATCCAAAGAAACACGTTTACGCCTCCGTGGCATGTTAGATCGGTGATGGGTCCATATGGAGCAAGCTCGGTGCTCCGTCGTCAGGCGCTCGACCTGGAACACAACGCCGAGTTCAATATCGAAGCAGTCAAACCTTATTTGCCCGCTCATAGCAGCAAGTTGGCTGCAATGTTGATGGCAACAATAGCTCAACGGGTAGGAGCAGAAGTCGCCGCACGTTTCAACGTGACCTATTCCATCGGCCGTGGGGCGCATCTGGAAGATCCGCGGTACGCTCAAGGAGTCGTGGCCGTCCTTCCTGAGTATGATCTCGTCCTGTTCAAAAATCCCGTTCCGGCCAAACCGCGCGCCTATCTGTCGCTGAAACCGGAGCGCGTCGATTCGCCAGTCGATCCCGCCAAGTTGATCGCACGGCCTGACTTCCTGAGCGGAGAAGTGGATGTGATCGAAACGACCGACGCAACGCTACCGGGTCCCGCGCTCAGCGGCTCTGCCGTGATCGAGCACTACACGCCCGAAGCAGTGCGGGTCCGCGTGGATACCACACTGCCAGCTGTGCTCATACTGCTCGATGCCTTCGACAAGGGCTGGACGGCCACACTTGAGACTGGCGCCGAGCTCCCGATTCTGCGAGCCGACACGTTGGTGCGGGCGGTGGTCGTGCCGGCAGGAACCCACAGGATCACGTTCCGGTATGAAACTCCGCTCCTCCGAATCGGCGCACTGGCTTCTCTGGCAGGGTGTCTGATCGGCATCGGCTTCGTCGTGCACGAGCGATGGTGGAGGCACCCCAACCGAGTGTCATGAGCATACCGAGACCTCACGACAAGCGTAGTAGAGAGGGGGGTATTGTCTCTGCGATAGGAACGTCCAGTTGGTCCACAGCCGCCATTCTCGTCGGCATCACGCTTTCCTTCTATCATGGCCTTTGGCTACCGGGCCTCGTGCTGATCAAACGTGACGCCTTTCGGTTTTTTCTGCCTCTCAAAGAGTATCTCATCCAAAGACTGGAGGCCGGTCAGTTGCCACAGTGGTTTCCCTACGAGGGATTGGGACGCTCATATATCGGAGTAGCCCATACGGGTGTCTTCCACCCGTTTACGGGGCTCTATTTTCTCACCTCCGTGCCCAATGCCTATCGTGTCTCTACCCTCCTCACGTGCGTGCTGGCAGGGCTTGGCACCTTCATGCTGGCGCGGATGCTACGCGTTTCGCGCACAGGAGCGCTGCTGGCCGGTCTCGCGTTCGCGCTCTCTGGCTATGTCGTCTCGCTCACTGACAACCTCTTGTACCTGTACTCGATAGCTCTCCTTCCGTCGTTTTGTGCTGGCCTCGAAAAGGCGCTCAGGGACGGCCGCATGTACACCATCGCGCCCGCTGCCCTGTGGGCGACGGTCTTTTTGAACGGCGACATCCAGACTGGCTATTACTACATTTTCATCGGACTGTTGTGGGCCACAGCGCGCGCTCCTGAATCTTATCGGGAAGCGTGGCTCCGGTTGGGGCTCACAGGCGTATTGGCGGCTCTGCTCGCGGGAGTTCAGCTCGGCCCGGCGTGGCTGGTGTTTGTGAGCAGCGAACGTGCAGACCCCGCCCTCTTCTTTCAGCAAGCCCTGGAGTGGTCCACCCACCCACTGCGGTTGGTCACGGTCCTCGCTTCACCGGTAGGCGAGGACGCAGATCCTGTTGCCCTAGCCCGATCCTTTTTCGGCACCTCGAACGGGGGCTTTTGGGCAGAGAGTCTCTATCTCGGGGTTCCTCTCACAGGACTGGCCGTCCTTGGGATCTGGCACCGCCGGGACCTCCGCGTGCTGACGTGGCTGGGTGGCCTCGCCCTGTCTCTGTCGCTGGGTCGTTACGGAGGTCTGTACGAGCTGTTCTCCCAGGTGATACCGTTATGGTCGGCATTTCGTTACCCCGAGAAATTCATGGGGGTGGTGTCGTTTGCTATGGCGATGCTCGCTGGCGCGGGCGTTGATGCGCTCCGGGCGGGAAAAGGAAGCCCGCTGCCATGGGCAGGGGCAGCCCTCTTGTGTGCAGGAGCCGGAATCGGGTTTCGCGCCGAGGCCGCGAGCGCGTGGGTGGCGACGACCTTCGGGACATCGGCGGAGATTGCGACGCAGATCACCAATTCAACAGCGTCAGCTTCTCTCTGGAGCGCCGCTGCTGGTGGGGGGGTGAGCCTCATCATCGTCGCCATGCGAAGAGGCCTCTTGGACGAGTCAGTGCGGCTCTGCGCACTGGTCACGATTCTCATACTCGACCTCGCACGCGCGAATCTTCTCGTCTATCACACCGCGCCAGCCGAGGCAGCCACCTTTGTCCCGCCGCTGGCCGAAGCCATCCAGGCGAGCGAGGGAACCCTCACCCCCGGACGCTTCCGGATCGTCTCCATTCGGGAGAAGGTCCTTGCGTGGCCCAAGGACCTCATGGGCCAACTTGACATCTATGGAGCGGCATCCATAGAGCGCCGGCAGGCGCTTGATGTCGAACACAACGCCCAGTTTCATCTCGAGACTGTCTTGCCCTATCTGTCCGGCTTCAGCACGAAGTTTGCAGAAACGCTGAATCCGCGTACTGGGATTGAAGCCGCGGCACGACTGAATGCAACTTACTACATCGGGCGCCGGTATCACTTGAGCGATCCGCGATTCGCCAAGCAACTTATCGCCGAACTCCCTCCCTTCGATCTTGCGGTATTCAGGAATCCCGTCCTCGCCAAGCCACGTGCTTATCTTTCGCGGCAACCAGAACGTGCCGCAGGACCGGTTGAGCCGGTTGCCCTGTTCGGCAGGTCAGATTTCCTTAGCGGCGAGGTGGACGTGATTGAAAACAAAGACGAGGCCTTGCCGGGGCACTTGCAAGAGGGGACAGTCATCATTGAACACTACGGATTCGAAGAGGTGCGGATACGGGTGGATACTCCCCAACCCGCTGTCCTCGTTCTGCTCGACGCTTTTGAGAAGGGCTGGACGGCCACGCTAGAAAGCGGCCTTGAACTGCCCATCCTGCGGGCCAACGCACTTGTGCGGGCGGTGGTCGTGCCGGCCGGCCTCCATCTCGTCACGTTCCGTTATCAGACGCCCCTGCTGCTGGCAGGAGCCGTGGTCTCGCTCCTGGGGTGTGCAGTCTGCGTTGCGCTGCTCGTGCACGACCGCCGGGGGAGCCGCGCACAGACGTCCCGCCCATGAGCACGCCACCTTCGCCAGAGACGACCCTCCCGGACCGTGGGCGCAACGCGCCGTCCCGGTGGCCCGCGGGCGTGGCCCTGGCCGGGCTCTGCGGTATCACCCTCGCCTTCTACCACGGACTCTGGCTGCCGGGCCTCGTACTCATCAAACGGGACGCCTACCGGTTCTTTCTACCGCTCAAGCAGTATTTGATCGAGCGGCTGTCCGCCGGCGAGCTGCCGCAGTGGTTCCCCTACGAGGGGTTGGGCCGCCCGTATATCGGCGTGACCCACACGGGGGTCTTCCACCCGTTCACGGCGCTCTACTTCTTCTTCTCCGTCCCCGACGCGTATCGGCTCTCGACGCTCCTCTCGTGTCTGCTCGCCGCGCTTGGCGCCTTTGCACTGGGACGCACGCTGAACGTCTCGCGTGCCGGGGCGCTGCTGGCCGGCCTAACGTTCGCACTCTCTGGATATGTCGTGTCGCTCACGGACAACCTCATCTACCTCTACTCGATCTGCCTGCTTCCGATCTTCTGTGCCGGTCTCGAGAAGGCCCGGGTGGGCCTCCGGGCGTGGACGGTGGCGCCCGCGGTCGCATGGGCGACAGTCTTCTTAAACGGTGACGTGCAGACAGGGTACTATTACTTCTTTATCGCGCTGCTCTGGATGAGCACGCGCGCACCGCGGTCCTGCCGTGAAGCAGGCATCCGGCTGGCGCTCATCGCCGGGCTGGCGTTGCTGCTGGCGGGTATTCAACTGGGGCCGGCATGGGCAGTCTTCGTTGACAGCGAACGCGCGCAAACTGCGCTCTTCCAGAAGGAAGTCCTCTCGAGGTCAACCCACCCGCTACGATTAGGGACGATCCTTGCCTCTGCGGTCGGTGATAACACGGATCCCGTTATCCTCGGGCGGATCTCTTTCGACAGCCCGATGTCAGGCATGTGGGCAGAAAGTCTTTACCTGGGCGTGCCGGTGGTCGGGCTGGCCCTCCTCGGCGCCTGGCACCGGCGCGATCTGCATGTGCTGACCTGGCTTGGCGGTCTTGCTCTTCTTCTCGCACTCGGGCGATACGGTGGCCTCTACGAGATCTTCTACCGTGTAGTCCCTTTCTGGTCGGCATTTCGATACCCCGAGAAGTTCATAGGAATCGTGTCGTTTGCTATGGCGATGCTCGCTGGCATGGGCCTCGACCTGCTACGAACTGGTAAGGGATGTCCTGCTCTCTGGCTCGTGGTTGCGGCCCTCTGCGCAAGCCTGTGGCTCGGCCTTCGCTCGGAGGCTGCCAGCGCATGGGTAGCCGCCAGCTACGGGGCACCGGGACCTCTGGCCCATGAGATGACCAGTTCGGCAGCTGTGGCCTTCTTGTCTAGTACCGCCGCGGCGCTGGGTGTCTGGATTGCGGTCTTCGGGGCTCACAGAGGGTGGCTGCGCTTGGAAGTGCTTCCCCTGATCCTGGCCGTAATCGTGACGGTCGACCTCTCGCGCACAAACCTGGGGACCTATCATACCGCGCCGGTGGTAACCGCCACCTTTATGCCGCCGCTGGCCGAAGCCCTCCACACGCGGGAAGGGACGCTGGCCCCCGGACGCTTCCGGATCATCTCGACGGACTGGTCCAACACCGTGGTGCCAGAACACATCCTCAAGTGGCTTGGCTATTATGGAGCGGCATCCATCGAGCGTCGCCAGGCAATTGATGCTGAACACAACGCCCAGTTTCACATTGAGACAGCCAATCGCTATCTGACCGCTGCGAGCGCGTCGCTCGCGTCTCTCCTGTGGCAGAAGCCTGGAATAGAAGTAGCTGCGCGTTACAACGTCACCTATTACATTGGCCGCCGCTTTCACTTCCAGAACCCACGCTTCGCACGGAGTTTCGTCGCCGAGCTTCCCGACTACGATCTCGCCTTGTTTCGCAATCCCGTTCTCGCCAAGCCCCGCGCCTACCTGTCACAGCGCCCGGAGCGCACGGCCGCGCCCGTCGATCCCGCGGCGCTGATCGCACGCCCCGATTTCTTGGATGGCCAGGTCGATGTCATCGAGGCGCCGGCCGCCAACCTGCCCGGCCCGGCTCCTGATGGCGCTGCTGTCATTGAGCGCTACGGGCCCGAAGCAGTGCGGGTCCGCGTGGAGACCCCGCAGCCGGGTGTCTTGATTCTGCTCGACGCTTTTGAGAAGGGCTGGACGGCCACGCTCGAAAACGGCCTCGAACTACCCATCCTACGCGCCAACGCGTTGGTCCGGGCGGTCATCGTGCCCGCGGGCACACACGTGGTGACGTTCTGGTATGAAACTCCACTCTTGTACACCGGGGCGGTGGCTTCCAGCGCAGGAGTACTCCTCTGTCTGGGACTGATCGTGCAGGCCCTGTGGCGGACGCGGCAGACAGGTTCTACCCCATGAGCACCCCGATGCATTCGGAAGAGTCCATCGCTGGAATCAAAAGGCGTCTCTCGGCGAGAGTGTCGCGCGCAGGGCTGGCGGTCGGGGTCCTCTGCGGTATCGCGCTAACCTTCTATCACCGACTCTGGTTTCCTGGTCAGATCCTCATCAAAGGGGACGCTTTCCGCCTTTTCCTTCCGATGAAACAGTATACGATCGAGCGTCTTTCTACCGGAGGGCTCCCCCAATGGTTTCCCTATGAAGCCATGGGGCGCCCGTTCATTGGAGTAACCGAGACGGGTGTGTTCCATCCCTTCACGGTTCTTTATTTCCTCTTTCCCGTAGCCGATGCATACCGAGCCTCAACCCTCCTCTCCTGCATACTGGCAGCCATCGGCGCCTTTGTGCTGGGACGCCGATTAGGCTTTTCACACACAGGGGCGCTAGTCGCTGGGATTGCATTCGCGCTTTCGGGCTATGTCGTCTCGCTGACCGATAATCTCCTCTACCTGTATTCGATCTGTGTCCTGCCGCTGTTCTGCGCCGGTCTCGACAAGATGCTCAGGGACATCCGCTGGTGGGCAGTGGCCCCAGCGGTTGTGTGGGCGACGGTCTTTTTGCACGGGGACGTGCAGACAGGCTACTACTTCGGCTTCATTGCACTGCTCTGGACTGTAGCACGCGCGCCGGGACCGTACTGGGACGCCGGGCTACGGCTGGGGCTGGCGAGTGGGCTGGCGGCGCTGCTCGCCGGGATTCAACTCGGACCGGCGTTGACAGTCTTCGTCGGCAGTGCTCGCGCGCAACAGGCCCTCTTCCGCGAAGAAGTCATGCTCTTATCGACCCCTCCCCTACGATTGTTGACCATTCTGGCCTCGCCGGTGGGTGAGCATCTTGACCCGAACGTGTTGGGTCGCTCGTTTTTGGGCAACCCTGAAGGAATCGGCTGGACGGAGAGTCTCCACTTAGGTGGCCCGGTTTTAGGGTTGGCGCTTCTCGGGATCTGGTACCGCCGTGACCTGCGTGTGTTGGCATGGCTGGGAGGCATTGCGGCGCTTCTTTCGCTTGGACAGTTTGGAGGCCTCTACAAACTTTTCTACCATGTGGTGCCGCTCTGGTCAGTGTTCCGATTCCCCGAAAAGCTCATGGGCGTGGCGACTTTCTCCGTAGCAATGCTCTCGGGAGCCGGTGTTGATGTGTTACGGTCGCGGAACGGTCACGCAACGTTCTGGCTCGTGGGGGCGGTCCTCTGCGCAGGGGCGGGGCTCGTCCTTTCCACCGATGTGGTTGGCACGGTCGTAGCCAGATACCTGGGAACGCCAGTTCCTCTGACTACCCTCGTGACTGGATCAGCCGCGCGCGCATTCCTGTTAAGCGCCATTGCGACATTGGGAGTAGCAATTGTCGTTACTGGGTTGAAAAGAGGGATGTTTCGTTGGGAGGTCTCTCTGGCCATACTAGTGGCAATTGTCATGCTTGACCTTTCTCGAGCAAACCAGGGGGTGTACAAGACCGGACCAGCAGAAACCGCAACCTTTGTTCCCCCGCTGGCCAAGGCTATCCAAGCGCAGGAAGGTCCCCCAGCCCCTGGCCGATTCCGGCTGTTCTCGATTGGCGAGCCAGTCGTCGTGTGGCCGAAAGACCTGATGCACTCGCTTGGTTATTATGGCACCAAATCAGTGGAGCGCCGGCAGGCGCTTGATCTGGAGCACAATGCCCAGCTTCATCTGGAAACACTCGCTCCCTATCTGCCCGGCTACAGCACCGAGTTCGCAGTGATGGCCAACGCCGCCATGGAGCGGGGGAGCGGAACAGCAGCGGCCGCACGTTTCAATGTGAGCTATTACATCGGACGACGCTATCACTTGGATGACCCGCGCCTCGCCCAGGTCCGTATAACCGAGCTTCCTGACTACGATCTCGCCTTGTTTCGCAATCCCGTTCCCGCCAAGCCCCGCGCCTATCTGTCGCAACGCCCGGAGCGCGCGGCCGCGCCCGTGGATCCCGCGGCGCTGATCGGACGCCCCGATTTCTTGGATGGCCAGATCGATGTCATCGAGGCGCCGGCCACCACGCTGCCCGGCCCGGTCCCTGACGGGGCTGCTGTCATTGAGGGCTACGCGCCCGAAGAGGTGCGGATACGGGTGGAGACCCCGCAATCCGCTGTGCTCGTTCTGCTCGACGCCTTTGAGAAGGGCTGGACGGCCACGCTCGAAAACGGCCTCGAACTGCCTATCCTGCGGGCCAACGCACTCGTGCGGGCGGTGGTCGTGCCGGCCGGCCGCCATCTTGTCACGTTCCGTTATCAGACGCCCCTGCTGCTGGCAGGAGCCGTGGTCTCGCTTTTGGGGTGTGCGGTCTGCGTCGCGCTGCTCGTGGGCGCCCGCCGGGGGAGGCGCGCACAGACGTCCCGCCCATGAGCACGCCACCCTTGCCACAGACGACCCTCGCGGACCGCGGGCGCATCCCGCCGCCCCAGTGGCCCGCGGGCGCGGCCCTGGCCGGGCTCTGCAGCATCACCCTCGCCTTCTACCACGGGCTCTGGCTGCCGGGCCTCGTGCTCATCAAACGGGACGCCTTTTGGTTCTATCTCCCGCTCAAGCACTACCTAATCGAGCGGCTCTCCGCCGGCGAGCTCCCGCAGTGGTTCCCCTACGAGGCATTCGGGCGCCCGTTCATCGGAGCAACGCACACGGGGGCCTTTCATCCATTCACAGCCCTCTATTTCCTCCTCCCGGTCCCCGATGCTTATCGCGCGGCGACGCTCATCTCCTGCTTGCTAGCTACCCTCGGCGCTTTCATGCTGGGACGCATGCTGAAATTGTCGCGAGCAGGATCTTTGTTCGCCGGCGTCGCGTTCACGCTTTCGGGTTATGTCGTGTCGCTTACCGACAACATCGTGTATCTGTACTCAATCTGTGTCCTCCCCTTCTTCTGCGCCTCCCTCGAGAAGGTTCTTCGAGAGGGTCGCACGTGGGTAGCCGCGCCGGCAGTCATCTGGGCAACAGTGTTTCTGAACGGCGACATTCAGACGGGGTATTACTACGGCTTTATCGCGCTCCTCTGGATGGGAGCGCGCGCACCGGAGCCCTACCGCGAAGCGGTCCTCAAGCTGGCGCTCGCAGCAGGGCTCGCGGCCTTGCTCGCAGGGATCCAGCTCGGTCCGTCGGCCGCGGTTTTCGGCGATAGCAATCGAACACAGCCGTTGCTTTTCCAAGAACAGGCCTTGCGCTGGTCAACCCATCCGCTGCGCCTGTTGGCTCTGATTGCCTCTCCCATCGCCGCGGACGCTGATCCCTATGAGTTAGGACGCTTTTTTTGGGGCAACCCACAGTTTGGTGTGTGGGCCGAGAGTCTGTACCTCGGGGTTCCCGTCATAGGGCTCGCGTTTCTGGGAGCCTGGCAGCGCCGCGATCTTCGGGTCATAGCCCTGCTCGGAGTCATTGCGTTAGTGCTCGCTCTTGGACGGTACGGTGGACTTTATCAAGTGTTCTCTCAGTTGGTCCCGCTCTGGTCGGTCTTCCGATACCCCGAAAAGCTCATGGGCGTGGTCGCCTTCGCGGCATCCATGCTGGCAGGAGCAGGCCTAGACGCGCTCAGGGCCGGCCAGAGGCCCCCGGCGCCCTGGTTCGCGGTCGCGGCCCTGTGCGCCGCCGCCGGGTTCTGCCTGAAAACTGAGGCTCTCGGCGAATTGGCGACCGCCAGTTTCAGCGCACCCTCAACCCTGGCTCGAACAGTGACCAGCTCAGCGGCGCTTGCGTTCTTCTACAGCGCCTTCGTGGCGCTCGGCACAGGGCTGGTCGTCGCCGGGGCCAGGCGCGCAGGGATCCGCGAAGGGATTCTCTCCAGCAGCTTGATCGTCCTCGTCACAGTCGACCTTGTACGTGCCAACCTCGGAGCCTACCATACAGCGCCGAACGCAGACGCCACGTTCACTCCCCCGTTTGCGGAGGCACTGAAAGCCCGCGAAGGGCCACTGGTCCCTGGTCGCTTCCGTTTACTCACGATCAACGAGAGAACAGTGGTGTTGCCGGCCCGCGTCCAACAGAAGCTTGGGTATGAAGGCGCCTGGTCGCTACAGCGCCGACAGGCCCTCGATCTGGCTCACAATAGTCTTTTCCACCTCGAGTCGATCTATGCCTATCTTCCCGGCTATTCCGCAACGCTTGCTGTCGCGCTGAGACAGCAGGTGGGAATGGAATTGGCGGCGCGTTTCAATGTGCGGTATTTCATCGGTCGACAGTACTGGTTGCAGAATCCACGGCTCTCTGAGACATTAGTCGCCGCTCTTGACGATTACGACCTCGCATTGCTCTCAAATCCTATTCCGCCCAAGCCACGCGTCTATCTGTCTCGTCGGCCGGAGGGTACCGCTTCAGCGGTCGATCCTACCATTGTCCTCGCAAGACCAGATTTCCTGAACGGAGACGTGGATGTGATCGAAACGACCGACGCGACTCTGCCGGGTCCCGCGCTCAGCGGTTCTGCCCTGGTCGAGCACTACGCACCCGAAGAGGTGCGAGTGCGGACGGAGACCCCGCAGCCGGCCGTTCTGATCCTGCTGGACGCCTTCGATCAGGGCTGGACGGCGACGCTCGAGAACGGTACCGTGCTGCCGATCCTGCGCGCCAATGTGCTCGTCCGGGCGGTCGTCGTGCCAGCGGGTATCCACACCGCCAGCATCCGGTATGAGACGCCGCTGCTGCGCGCGGGCGCAGCGGCCTCCCTCGTAGGCATGCTGATCTGTCTGGGCATGATCGGACATGCCCGTTGGCGAAGACGTGCAACCCTCAGTGCGCCGTAACGGCCGTCGCGGTTGACACCCCGACAGGTCCGGAGTATGAGGGGCGTCATGTTCCGCTCTCGCTTGGATGCCCTGGCCCGGCGCTCTCTCTTGCGGCGACTGCGCACGATCGATTCCGCGCCCGGCCCCGAAGTCGAGCTGGAAGGACGCCGGATCCTCCTTTTCTCCTCCAATAATTACTTGGACCTCGCCACCCATCCGCGGGTGACCGAAGCCGCCATCAACGCCATCCGCCGCTACGGGGTCGGGGCGGGGGCCTCGCGGCTGGTTTCCGGAAGTCTGCGCCCCCATCGGGAACTGGAAGCGCGCCTGGCGGCCTTCAAGCGCGTCGAGGCCGCTCTGGTGTTCCCGACCGGATACCAGGCCAACCTGGGCCTGATCACCACACTGGCGGAAGCCTGCTCCGTTCTCTACGCTGACCGGCTCTGCCACGCGAGCTTGATTGACGCGTGCCGCCTCTGCGACGCCCCGCTACGGGTGTATCGCCACCGGGACCATGCCCAGCTGACGCGGCTCCTGCAACGGGAGCGGGCTCCCCGCCCCGCGCTCGTCGTCACGGACGGCGTGTTCAGCATGGATGGGGATCTGGCTCCGCTCTCCGAGCTGGACAAGGCGGCGGAGCAGACCGGCGCCACCGTGGTCGTGGACGACGCGCACGGAACCGGCGTCATGGGCGCGACCGGTCGGGGGACGGTGGAGCACTTCGGCCTGGAGGGGCGGCCGCTCGTGCAGATGGGGACCCTCAGCAAGGCGCTGGGCGGGCTCGGCGGCTTTGTGGCGGGGCCTCAAGACCTCATCGAGTACCTGGTGAACCGGGCGCGCACCTTCATCTACACGACCGCGCTCCCGCCCGCGCTGGCCGCGGCCGCCATCGCGGCGCTCGACGTGATCGAAGACGAACCGGAGCGACGGGAGCGGTTGTGGGCCCTCCGTCGTCGCTTGCACGACGGCGTCAGACAGGCGGGCTTCGACACCCTGGACAGCCGCACGCCGATCATTCCGCTCCTCATCGGAGACGCCGACACGGCGCTCCGGCTCTCCGAGGCGCTGCTGGCCCATGGCGTCTACGCGCCGGCCATCCGCCCCCCGACGGTACCCGCCGGGACCAGTCGCATCCGCCTGAGCGTGACGGCTGGCCACACGCCGGCGCAGATTGATCACCTGCTGGAGGTCTTGCAGAAGATCTGCGAGTCGGACGATGCTCTGCGGGAGAGACTTAGAGGTGCCCTTCCCCCGTCCCCTTGAGGGCGTAGCTTTCCAGTTCCTCGCTGACGTAGGTCACCTCGGAGCGGGTCTCCAGCACGGGCGGGACTTCGATCTCCTCCACATACTTCACGAGCCCGACGCCACGGGCAAACCAGCTCGTGATCCGGTCCCGGCTCGTGATCACGCGCCGGTCCTTCGTCAGGGAGATCACGATGGTCATCGAGGCATCGATCTGAACGGCTTCGTTGAAAGTGCCGGCGGGCACCGTTACCGGCGTGTGCGCCACGACCCGTACGTCAGCGACGATGTCCGCATGCTCGTGACGGCCGTCGCCGTCCAGATCCGCCTGCATGTCCACGCCCCTCTTCTCGAGCTGCCGGAAGGTGCCGTTCACGACCAGGGGGAACACCAGCACCCGGTAGGGGACCAGTTGCTGTTCAAACGGCGTGGTAGGCTGGCTGCCGTAATAGGTAATCCCCGTCTTGTCCCGGCGGAAAAATCCGTCGGTCGGTCCCTTGTTCCCCTGGTTGGTCTCGCGGAAGATCTTGACGGTTTCGCCCTTGATGTTGGTCGTGCCGATGGCGGAGACTTCGTTCGAAAAGGCGACCTCGGCGACCCGCGCGATCGTATCCGTGTGGGTGCGGCCACGATAGCGCCAGACGCTGCCGATCTCGTCCGGGAAATACTCTTCGGTGTTTTGAATCTCCTTGAGGACGGGATTGTTGCCGGCCGCATCCAGCCCGACCGAGGGCAGGATGCACACGGCTGCAAAGACCAGCACTGTGAGAAAGGCGGTCTGACGCATAGGACGGATTACCCTCTTGCGGGACCGGACGGTAGCGACTGATGCTGCGTGTCGTACCGTAGCACAACCCCTCCGCGCCATCAAGCCATGCTCCATGCTATAATCCGCGCGCGTGCGAGAGAATTACGTGGAATCCAGGAGATCGTCCGAGAGGCGTGTGGTGCTGGTGACCGGAGCCTCCCGGGGGCTCGGCCGCGCCATTGCGGTCGGCTTCGGCGCCGTCGGCGCTCGCGTGGTCGTCAACTACCGGACGAACTCCGAGGAGGCCGCCCGGACAGTCAAGGCTGTCGAAGACGCGGGCGGCTCCGCGTTCGTCTACCAAGCTGACGTCCGGGACGCGAAGAACGTCGCCGCGATGGTGACGGCCACGGTGGACCGGTGGCACCGGCTGGACGTGCTGGTCTGTAACGCGGCGGCATCCGCCGACAGCCTGCTCCTCCGCCTGTCGGACGAAGCCTGGGACAGAGTCCTCGCCACCACCTTGACCGGTGCCTTCCTCTGCCTGCAGAGCGCGGGCGCCGTCATGCAGGCCCAGGGCGATGGTTCCGTGATCCTCATCGGGTCCTTCTCGGCTTTGCAAGGACAAGCCGGCCAGGCGCCCTACGCAGCCGCCAAGGCAGGCCTCCTCGGACTCCTGCGAAGCGTCGCGCGCGAATGGGGCCCGGCCAACGTGCGCGTCAACATGATCCTGCCAGGCTGGCATCCGACCGCCCTGACCCGGTTTCGCGCCGATGCGGCGCCGCCGCCATTCGGCCCGGCCCTCGGACACGGCACGACCATGGATGCCGTGGCTTCCTTCGTGGTGGCGCTGGCGGACCTACGGGACATCTCGGGTCAGGTCTTCAACCTCGACAGCCGGATTCCACCCTTTTGATCAGCTCTGTGCCCACAGCCCGCGGCGTCTTCGTCACCGGCACCGACACCGGCGTCGGCAAAACGCTGGTGACGGCCACCGTGGTGGCGGCGTTGAAGGCGCAGAGCGTCAACACCGGCGTCATGAAGCCGATCACCACGGGATCGGCCGACGGGCGCGCACTGTCCGATCCGGATTGGCTCATCTCCGTGACGGAGACCAGTGATGCGCCAGACCTCGTCGCCCCTTATCGCCTCCCGCTCGCCGCTGCGCCCCTCGTCGCCGCCGCCCATGCCAACGTCGCGATCGACCCATCACGCATCACGCAGGCGTTTCAGGCCCTGTCGGCTCGCCATGACTGCGTGTTAGTGGAAGGCGTTGGCGGCGTGCTCGTGCCCGTGACTGCTGACCTCTTTGTCGTGGACCTGATCAAGCGCCTGGGTCTGCCGGTGCTCCTGGTGGCCCGTGCCGGCCTCGGCAGCATCAATCACACGCTTCTGACACTGGACTGCCTGCGAACCCGCGGCGTGCCGATCCTGGGCCTGGTCTTCAACCACCCGACCAGGCCGCCGGCGGCTCGGGACGAGAGCGACACGATCCCGACCATCCTGCGGCTCTCGCACGTCCGCTCGTTCGGTGAACTGCCGTATTGCGAGGGGCTTCCCGCCACGTGGCTGCGACATCGGGATACGTTCATCGCCCGACTCGACATCCAGGGACTGCTGGAAGCGTTGGGCCTGCGAAAGCTGGCTTGAGGTCCGACAGCGAACAGTGTAGGCTTGCTGCCGTCTACCCTCGGTGAACTCCTGGCCGAAAGGATTGGTGCCATGGTTCAATCGCCTGAGGAAAAACGAATGGCGCCACGCCATTCGTATACGTTCCCTGTCACCTACACAGGAAAGGTCGGCACACCGGCGATGCCGCCCCAGGAAGTGCTCTTTCAGGGGAAGATCGTCGACC
>Ga0066710_100000822_pt1 | contig 20770 bp, 22 predicted proteins | sample GraSoiAngelo_159_FD_79666 | JGI IMG/M metagenome (GOLD analysis project Ga0066710, IMG submission 79666) | Grasslands soil microbial communities from the Angelo Coastal Reserve, California, USA - 14_1009_16_40cm | ecosystem: Environmental > Terrestrial > Soil > Grasslands | place: USA...
ACCGGGTGGTCGCGGACGTCGCCGACGGCGCGCCCAAGCCGGGGACGCTGCCGGCGAGCACGGGCGGAACGTTTGCGTTCACGAGGATCGGCAGAGCTCGATTCACGCTCCTCGGTGACGCGTACGAGCTGGATCTGAGCTGGAATGAGGGCTACGGCGGCGGCGTGCTGCTGGCCGTGGCCGACGAGACGAGTGGGAGCGAGACGTATGGCGGCGGCCGTTACGTCCTCGATACGGTCAAAGGCGCGGATCTCGGCAACGACGGGAGCCGGCTGATCGTCGACTTCAACTTCGCGTACAACCCGTCCTGCGCCTTCGACTCACGCTGGGCGTGCCCGCTGGCGCCCCCGGCGAACCGGCTGCCGGTCCGTCTCGAGGTCGGGGAGCGAGCGCCGGGGCTCTGACAGAATCGGCCGCGTGCCGTTTCTCCGGCTGATCGACCCTGACGAGGCCGACGGGCTGCTTGGCGAGGAGTACGACGCCGCCCTGGCGCGGGCGGGGAAGGTCTTCAACATCGTCAAGGCGATGAGCCTGCGCCCGGCCGTGCTGCGGGAGTCGATGCGGCTCTATCGCGAGATCATGTTCGGATCCTCCGGGCTGACCCGGCAGGAGCGCGAGTTGCTCGCCGTGGTGGTCTCCCGCGAGAACGACTGCCACTACTGAATTCGGGCGCATGCCGACGACCTCCGTGCCGAGGGCGCCCCGAACGATCTCGTCGAGCAGGTAGCGGTCGACTATCGCAGCGCCGAGCTCGAGCCGAGGATGCGCGCCCTCTGCGACTTCGCCGCGAAGCTGACACGGGAATCGGCCGCGGTCTCGGCGCCCGACATCGAGGCATTGCGAGCGCAGGGACTCGACGACCCGGGCATCCACGACGCGATCCAGGTGGTCGCGTACTTCAACTACGTCAACAGGGTCGCCGACGCCGTCGGCGTGGAAGACGAGCCCGAATGGGGTGGGGGAACCAGCGACGTCTGAGGGCGGCCTAACGCCCACTCGAGGCCGGCCTGCAGCTGGTCGAGCCACTCGCCCTTCCGCGTTGGAAAGAGCCTCAGCGCCACGGGTAGGTGCAGCCGTCTCAGCCTCGCCGCGAAGTCCACGGTCTCCTGCTCCTTGAACCAGTGGCTGTGGTTGGGACCGCTTCCCAGGAAGAACTTCGTCCCCAGCACGCGCAGCTGCGCCGCCTCCAGCGACAGGAGGCGAACGGGGTCGTTCGCAGCGAGGGTTTTCGGGTCGGCGTGCTTGAAGGGTCCGTCGTGGAGGACTCTGACGTAGCCGCTCCAGGACTCGATACGGCCGAAGACCGGCGCAGAGCGCAGACCGATGTCGACGGCGCCGAAGCCACCCGCCGAGAGCCCGGCGAGCGTGCGCCCCGCCGCAGTCGGGACCGTCGGCAGGTGCGCGTCCACCCACGGGACGACGCCGTGGACGAGGTAGTCCTCCCACGGGCCCGCCCACTCGCCGTTGTAGTGAACGTCGGGCCCCGCAGCAGGCACGACCGCGATGAACGGCTCGATCGCCCCCGACGTGATCAGGTGATCGGCAAGAGAGTCGATGTGGAGCGAGTTGACGTACTCGTCGGGCGCGCCCGGCATGCCGTGGAGCAGATAGACGACGGGGTAGCGTCTCCCCCGGTCGAATCCCGGGGGCAGGTAGAGGAAGCCAGGCCGCAGCGGCTGCGGCGCGTGCGCGTCGGGAAAGACGCCGCGGAAGAGCGTCCCGCCCCCGGCGCCGGACTCGACGATGGTGAAGCCGGGGACCGCAACCGGCGACAAGGGCGCGGTCGCGATATGGGGACTGCCGGGCAGCAGGCCGAAGAGCTGGAGGGCAAACGGCAGCCGCCGGAACCACCGCATCTCGGCCGTGTGCTTCCAGGTGCCCACGAACTGCCAGACGGGCGCGCGCGGCTCGTCTCGCTCGATCAGGTGGTAGAGAAGTCCCGTCTGCCGCGCCTGGTCGACGACGATCTGGTCCTTCGTGCTCCACCACAGCTGCAGCGGGACACCGGAGCCGGCGATCGCGCGTGCATCGTCGAGCGGACTGCGGGCCGCATACGCTCGTGGATCGCCCGAAGGCGTGCCCCCGACCTCCTCACGCGCCACCCACTGGAGGTAGGTGCCGAACGGGAGGAGCGGAAAGTCGCGGTAGCGCATGGCGAGGTCGGTGTCCGCGTCGAAGGCGGCGGCGCCGGCCAGCAGATGCGGGAACCGTGCCACGAGCAGCAACGTCTCCTGGCCGCCCATGCTCCCTCCGAAGGCGTAGATCCGGCGCGGATCGATGCGGAGCCACGGAAGGCGCCGGCGCAGGATCGTCGGCATCCGCGCGAGATCGTCGATCTGACCGGCGTCGCCCCATGAGTAGAGGGCGAACCGGCGGCCCTGGCCTTCGGGGTTTACGACCGCGAACGGGCCGTGGGCCGGCAGATCGCCCCAGATGTGCGCGTTGCTCCTCGCCGGAACCCCGCGACCGTGGGGCGAGATGACGAGCGGCAGCGGCGGATTGCGTTCCGGCCCGTACCAGCGTGGCAGCAAGACGTAGGCCGGTCGGATCCTGCCGTCCCAGGCGCGGTAACGAACCACGAGCAGGCGCACGTCGGACGGCAGCCGGTGGCGCTCGACGACGGCAGCAACCGGGCGCGCCGGCTGCGGTGGAGGCGGCGTCAGGAGCACGCGCGGGCAGAGCCGAGCTTCACGGCGGCGACGTCACTCGCCTCGACCCTGCCGCCGGCGGCGCGCGGCTCTCCGCGCGCCAGCCCGGCCCCTCCCACCACGACGGCAGCGAACGCCAAGACGCGGGCCGGCCCCATCCAGCCGCTGGGAACGCCTTCGCCGAAGAGCGCGATCCCGGCCACGATCGGGACCGCGTTGGTGAAGAGCGAGGCGAGGCCGGCCGTCGCGAGCACGCCACCTCGCTGGAAGCCGAGCTGGAGCACGACGAACGCGGCGCCGTGGCACGCCAGCAGCACGGCGACGAACGCGAGACGAGCACCGCCGCCGACGGCCGCCTTGGTGGCGACGTCACCCGACGCGTAGAGCAGACCGGCTGCGATGCCGAAGCCGGCTCCGGCACGAAGCGCGCGTCTTCCAGTGAGGACGATGAGCCCGGCGAGCACCACCGAGACCCCGATCCAGATGCCGACCGCCGACGCACTCGCGCGATCACCCGCCGGTGATCCGTCGGCCAGCGACACGGCAAGCGTGACGAGGCCGCCGAGCGCGAGCGCGAGAGAGACGAGCTCCCGGCGGCCGGGCCGGGACGAGCCGAACCGCCAGGCGAGTAACGCCAGGACGCCGATGCCGCCCGCGGAGACGGACTGGACAAGGGAGAGCGCCGCCAGCTTGAGCGCGCCGACGTAGAGCACCCAGCCTCCGATCCCGACCAGAAAGCCGATCGTCCAGCGCCTGTGCGTGAAGAGGAGCAGGAGGGAGGTGATCGGGCGCAGCGGCGAGAGTGGCGGCATCGCAGCAGCCGCGCCGTGTTGCGCCCAGTAGCCCCAGTTGAGCGCGAGCGCCGAGCCAAAGGCGGCAACCAAGCCAACCGAAAGACTCATGCAGTCCTTCGCCCGGCGAACGGCAGGTACGACTCCGCGGCGAGCGCCGCGATGCCGATCCGGGGCAGATCGAGCCTGCTCTCGAAGACGACGAAGCGTCGCTGCCAGTCCGGAAAGAACTTCCGGTTGAAGAGCAGGAGGTTGTCCAGCTGGAAACGGCCCTTCAGCGCCAGCAGCGCTCGCCTCTGGACACGCTGGGAGCCCGACAGCTCCGCCCCGGGGGCGAGCACCGCCGCAAAGGGGGCGAAGTTCAGCGAGATGCGGCGAAACGCATGCGCGCGGGCCCACTCGACCGACTCGCAGACGAGCCATTCGTTGAACCCGTTCGGTGTCGTCCGGCGCCGGGGCATCGTCGAGAGCGACAGTGCGGCGCCGGGATGAGAGACGGCGAAGTGGAGGAAGCCCTGCGCCGTGCCGTCCGGCGAACGGCCGATGACGAAGAGCGCCTCGTCGCCGTCGAGCCTGAAGAGCGAGTCGATCGCCATGACGAAGCCCCTCTCCGGAGCATCGCCTCGCCACTCCGACGCGATCGCCTCGAGCTCGGCGCGTTGCTCCGGATCGATCGCGGCGGCGGTGACGACCTCCGAGCGATAGCCCGCCGCGCGGAGGCGAGACGTCGATTGCCGGACCTTCCTGATCGCGCGACCCTCGAGCGAGAACGACTCCACGTCGAGCACTGCCTCGTCGCCGTGGTAGAGGGCGCGCAGACCGTGCCGGCGATAGAGGGCGAGACAGGCCTCGGAGGCGCCGAGAATCGCGATGCGCCAGCTGCGAGACCTGGCGTAGGCGATGAACTCGCCTACCAGATCGTCGAGATCGTCCGCAGGACCGAGCGGGTCACCCGACACGATCGCAACCCCGCCGACGACCCGATAGGCGACGAGCGAGCGCTCACCCGCGCCGAAGAAGTACGACTTGTCCGCACGAAGTACGAACGGAGCCAGCGTGTCCGAGCCCGACGCCGCGACGATCTCACGTGCCCGCCGGCGCGGCCGCTCGTCCCGGTCGACCCGGAATCGCCAGGGAGCCAGCCACGCGGCGAGAAGCACCGCTGCGCCTGTCAGACCGAGCGCGAACACCGATGGGCCGAACCAGCTCCCGAACGGGCCGGTGAGGTGCTGCGAGCCACGGAGCGTGGCGCCGACGACGGCCGTGAGCGTCTCCCGAAGCGCAAAGCCCACGCTGTAGGGGCGGTCGGCGGCGAGACGGTTGGCCCAGAGCGCGGTCATCCCGTACGCGCAGATGGCGGCCGCAAGGAGCGCGAGGCGGAGCAGCAGGCGACGCCGGATCTCCGGGTCGCCGCCCACCCGGAAGTCGCCGCGGCGCGCGAGGAGCGCGGCCGCCAGCCCTCCGGTCACCAGTGCCCCGTAGTCGCTGTGGGCGAGGTGGAGAACGGTCGACCCGGCGAGAAGCGCGAGCGCCAGCTGCCACGATCGGCGGCTACCGCGAGCGAGACCGCGGGCGACGTAAACGAGCGCAAGCCCGAACGGCGCGGCAAGGGCGCTCGCGAGCGGCCTCGCGCCCGGTGCGAGCTCGGAGACGAAGGTCCTGCTGTGCTCGGGGAAGATCGAGTCGACGATGCCCATCGCACCGGCGGCGGCGGTGAACCACGCGAGCACGATGGGGAGCCGTCGTCTCGGGAGCACTTCTCCTCGAGCCAGCAGCGCGCCTGCCAGCGCCGCGAGCACGGCAGGGACGAGCACCGCGCGGAGTGTCGCGGCGTCCCGAAACGCCGATTCGGCCGCGATCTGCCGCACGACCAGGATGGAGACAGCCGTTGAGACATACGCCCAGGCAGCGACGAAGAGTCCTTGGAGGAGCGCGGCGACGAGCCGGCCGAGCGCGAGCAGCCTGGCGAGACAGCCGAGTGCGAGTGCGGCGCCGCCCCAGGCTGCAACGAAGAGCAGGAGCGGCGCCGCCGAGTGTTTGGCGAGCTCGTCGAGGGGAAGCGCATCGCCGACCGTCGGCCCCGGGAGATGCGAGCCGGGAGCGACGACGTAGAGCCAGCCTGTGGCCGCCACGACAATGGCGAGCCCCGCCGGCAGTGCCGCGAGCCGGACGGAGACTCGAGCCGTCTTACGCATGTGGGCTCCGTTCGACGTGGTCCGAGGCGGCCAGCAGCGCACCTGCTGCCTGGTCGCGCCAGATCGCCCAGGTGTGGCCGCCCCGGATGACCCGGAAGCGGTGGACGACACCGGCGCGCGCGAGCTCGGCCGCGAACGCAGCGTTCTGCGCGCGGAAGGAGTCGGTCGTGCCCGAGTACGCCCAGACATACGTCTTGGCCTGGCGGAGCGCTCCTGCCACCCGCGGCAGCGTCACCGAGGGGCTGTTGGCGGCAACGAGCGCCTTGTCGCCGCCGAAGATGCTCTTCAAGTCGGCGGCCTGCTCGTAGCCGGACCAGCTCTCGATCACCCGGAACTCACCGGGATGGTGCAGCCCGATGTTCAGCGCGCCGTACCCACCTTCGGACAGCCCGCCGACAACGCGGTCCGAGCCACGCGGGATCGTCCGGTAACGCGCGTCGACCGCGCGGACGAGGTCGCGAGCCACGAACGTCTCCCAGGCCTGGCCGTGCCCGACCCCATTCGCCCACTCCTTGTCCGTGAACGTGCCGGTCGAGCCGAACGGCATGACCAGGATCAGCGGCCGAATCCGACGCCGCGCGAGGAGAACGTCCTCGACGACTCCCATCCGAACGGTCTTGAGAAACGCACCCGGACGCCCCGGAAAACCGTGCAGCAGGTACATGACCGGGTAGCGCTCGCGCGGGTGCGTCGTGTAGCCGGGCGGAAGGTAGACGTCGACGGGCTGGCGATGGCCACCGAGCGCCGCACTGGCGACGTAGAACCGCTCCGCGCTGCCCGTGGTCCGCACGTAGGCGGGGTCCTTCGGCGGCGGAAAGCCGCGGTAGAACCAAAAGTTGGAGACGTAGCGAAACGCGCCGAGGAGCCCGACAGCGACGAAGGCGGCCGCGCCGATCGCCGCCGCGCCCCGCAGCAGCCGGCTGCGGGCGAGTGGCGTTTCCGATCGCCCCAGCGCCTCTCCGGACGTCACCACCACAGTCTCGGCGCGAGAGGGACCCGGAACAATCGGATGGACGGGCGATCCAGCAGTTCCCAGTGCCACAGCCCGATCGGAGGATGCGGCGATCCTCCGTTCGGCCGCTCGTACGTCACGCGGGTGAGGCGAGGTGGTCGAGCGCGAGGTCGAGCCAGGCAGGCGCGTGCAGCGACCAGAGCGACTGCATGTGTGCGCCCGGATAGATCCGGAACAGGTGCGGCACCCGCGCCTCGGCGAGCTCCTCGTCGAGCTGCTCGTTCTCGTGTCGGAAGCGTTCGTCTTTCGAGCCCACGTAGAAGCCGAGCCAGGTCGCGTTCTCGGCGAACCGCCGCCTGAGCGACGCGACGAACGTATGGGCGCTCGCGCGCGCATTCTTCTCGTCCGAGCCGAGATCGAGACCCGTCGTCCCCGTGATGTCCGTCGGGTGGAAGTAGCCGCTCCACGACTCGATCACCGAGAAGGCGCCGAGGTGATGGAGGCCGATCAGCATCGCGCCGTAGCCCCCCGCGGAAACGCCGACGATGGCGCGGCCCTTGCGAGACGCGATCGTACGGAGGTGCGTATCGACGAAACGGACGGCCTCGGTCGCGACGGCCGTCTCCCAGTTGTGGCCCGGTCCGGAGTCGAGGTACTCCGAATCCGGCTCGCTATCGCGCGCCCCCTGCACCGCGACGACGATCGCTGGGCGGCCGAGCGCCGACATCGCGCGGCGCAGGAAGTCCGTGCTCCGGTACGCGCTGGACGATGCCGGCAGTCCATGGAGGAAGTAGATGACCGGGTAGCGCTTCGTCGTCCGGTGATACTCCGGTGGGAGGTACACGCGCAACCCGATCCGGTCGCGGAGCGCCGGCGAAGACAGGCTCAGGTCGACCGGCTGGGGCCACGACTCCGCACGGGCCCTGCCGATCGCGAGCAGAACCGCACCGGCGAGCGCCGCCAGGACGACGCCCGCGCGCAGCGTCCGCGGCAGGATCTCGGCAACCGGCGCTCTACGCCGGTACAGCGGCACGGAGAAGGGCGCAGAGCGGCCGCGGCAGCTGGCCCTCGACCACGAGAGCGGCCAGCCCGATCGCAGGCAGCGCAGTCGAGCCCGAGTAGCACAGATAGCGCGGCTCCCAGCGCGGGAAGAACTTCGCGTTGAAGCGGTAGAGACTCTCGATCTGGAACCACTTGCTCGCCAGCCCGAGCAGCCCGCAGGTGATGCGGTCGAGCAGGCCGCGCGGGCTGCGCAGCGGACGGGCAAACGCTGCAAAGTTGAGCGAGATCTCCTCGACGCCCCGCTCGCGCAGGAGCTCGATGGCGCGGACGATCAGGAACTCCATCAACCCGTTCGGGGTCCCGCGGTCCCGGCGCATCAGCGCAAGCGACATCGCCGGACGGCCGTACGTCGGCAGGAAGTGGATCCACCCGCGCACCCGTTGCTCCTCGTCACGCGCAACGATCACGAGACCGTCGCTCGACGGCCCGTCGTCGAGACCGTCGACCGACATCGCGAAGCCTCGCTCCGGCTCTCCCGCTCGCCATTCTCTCGAGACTGCTTCGAGCTCGTGGAGCGTTGCCCGGTCGAGCCCGGAGACCGTTTCCACCGCGGCCGTGTAGCCGGCGCTGACCATACGGCTCACCGACTGTCGCACCTTGCGGATCGGCCGCCCCTCGAGCGAGAAAGGACGGGTGTCCACCATCGCCTCGTCGCCGATGTAGAGCGATCGCAGACCCGCCTCCCGCCAGTGCCGCGCGAGCCGCGCGCTCGCCCCGATCGCTCCGAGCCTGAGCCCGTGCGCATCCGCGAACGCGCGAGTCTCCTCGATCACGGCGCCGATCGCCTCGCCCGGCCCCACCGGGTCACCCGCGACGAGCAGCACGCCGTGCTCGACGCGATAGCCGACGAACGCCGTCCCGTCGCTGCTGAAGAGGTACTCGAGATCGTTGCGAAGCTTGAAGGCCGCGAGCGTGTCGCTGCCGTGGCGGCGCACGAGCTCCCGGGCGCGCCGTCGCTCGGCCAGACCCGTCAGACCGCCGACCCGGCGCGGGCGGAACACGGCCCACGAGAACAGGACGAGCGCGCCGGCCAGAAGCGTCTGGACGACGAACGGAGCGGCCGGATCGTCGAGACGCACGGGTCCCGGCCGCCAGGTGAGCAGCGCCCCGGCCTCGCGTAGAGCGATGTGGACGCTGGGATCGGTACCACCGGCGAGCCAGACCGAGATCACGGCGGCCACCGCCATCGTCGTGGCGACCGCGGCCAGCGGCAGGAGCACGGCGCGCATCCGCAACCGCTCGTGGTGGACGTCGAATGCGCTGCGCCCGTACCAGAGGGCGGCCGCAAGCGAGCCCGACAGCGCGGCCTCCTCGAAGTCGAGGCCCTTGAGCTCGTCCGCCACACCGAGGACGACCAGTAGGCCGATCGCGATCAGGAGCGCGCGACGGCGACGACGACGAAGGTGGATCGCGGTCAGCGCGAGCCCGACGCTGGCGGGCAGCGCGATGGCATGGAAGATGGGAAGGGCGGCGACGGGCTCGATCTTGAGGAGCGCATGCCCGCGCCAGGCCACGTTGGGCGTGAGAGCGGACGCCGCGTTGACGACGGCGACGGCGAGCGTGGCTCCCGTGGCGACAGTCGGCAGATCGAGCCTGAAGCGCAGGCGCGCACCGCCGGGCAGGTGGAGACCGAAGCGGCGATGCGTCTGCTTGTTGCGCCAGCGCGGGAACAGGTCTCGCCAGTCCTTCGCGACGAGCCAGACGCCGACCCCTGCGACGGTGCCCACCCCGGCCGTCGGATGGAGCAGGTGGAGCACGAGCCCCAGGCCGAGCATCGCGAGCGCGGCGATCCCGAGCGCGACTTCGTGGACTCTCTGTCCCAGGATGTAGACCCGCGGCCCGAGCGGGTGCTGCTCGACGCGGATCAGGGCGCCGGCCGCCAACCGTGACGACGTCGTAGCGACCCACCCCCGACCGGTCCCGTCGGGCAGGCGTGATCCGCTTGGAGCCGCAGCGTGGCTCCGCGCGGGGAGCACGGGTTGCCGGTCGAGGGCAGGTTCACTTCGCGGATCCTGGCGCCGAGGGCTCCCTCTCGGTATCGGCCGACCGGACGACCGGCCGGAGGATCTTCGGTGCAGATGTTGGGGCTAGATGGTGGTCAGACCCGGGGCAGCCGGACCTCGGCGCGCGTTCCCAGACCGGGGCGCGAGACGACGCTCATGCGGCCGCCTGCAGACTCGATTCGCACGCGCTGCGACGCGAGCCCGATGTGTCCGTCGGCCAGCCGCTCACCGAGCCGCTTCGGGTCGAGGCCCGAGCCGTCGTCCTCGACGACGAGCAGGACGTCGTCTCCGACCGGACGGAGCGTGACGGAGACCATCTTCGCCCGCGCGTGCCGCACGACGTTCGTGAGGAGCTCGCGGACGGCCGAGAAGAGCAGCTGGTCGTTCCTGCCGGCCGCTCCCGGCTCGACGTCGAGCCGCAGCTCGACCCCTGCGCGCTCCGCCGCGCGCGTCGCCACCGACCGCACGGCCGCGTCGAGCCCTGCCTCGTCGAGGACGTACGGGTGGAGCTCGAAGATCGCGTCACGCAGCTGCTGCACGGTCTCGACCAGAGCATGCTCGGCTCTGCCCAGGGCCGGATGAGCCTGCTCCTCCGTCGCCTCCTCGAGCTCGTGGAGCGCCGAGAGCAGGTTCTGGACCGCATGATCGTGGAGTCCTTCGGCGAGCGACTTCCTCTCCCGCTGCTCCGCCGACAGCGCGTCCGCCAGAAGCCGCGACCGTGCGTCGGCGAGCTGTGCGGCCGCCTCGGTCCTGCGGGCGAGGAGCGCGGACAGCGCCACACAGGCCGCACCGACCCAGATCAGATAGCCGGCGAAGGTGGCGATCAGCCGGTCGGCGTCGGCCGCGCGCGACGCCGGATGCACGACAGCCTGGATCACGTACGCGACGACGGTGGCCGCGGCCGCGATCGCCGTCACCGCGGGCCGGAACCGAAACGCGACCGCGACGGGGACGAGGAAGTAGGCGTCACGGGCGTTCGAGAAGGCACCGCCGGAGAGGACTGCCAGCGCCGTGAAGAAGGTGACGTCGAGCGCCGTCGCCGACAGCGCGAAACGGCCGCTGGCCGGCCGCAGCGTCACCCACACCAACGCCCCGATACTCCACACGGAGAAAAGCGCCAGCGCGACGTAGAAGCCGTTCTTCTCGGGGTTGGGGTGGGGCAGCTCCCGCGCGAGGATCAGAAGGCCGATGGCCGGCAAACGCAGCCACGCCACGAGCCTCTCGGTCTCGGTCGCCGCCTCGCGCGCGAGCGTGGTGTCGACCCTCGCCACGCTACTCGAGCAGTCCGCGGCGCATCGCCACCGCCACAGCAGCGGCACGGTCCGACACACCGAGCTTCTCGTACAGGTGCTGGACGTGCGTCTTGACCGTCGTCACGCCCAGGAAGAGCTGCTTGGCGATCTCGGGAAGGCTGTTCCCGTCCGCGATGAGACGCAGGATCTCCTGCTCGCGGTCGGTGAGCACCGGTGTGTCGTGCTGCTTGCGCAAGCGGATCTCGGCGACCAGGCCGGCGGCCACTCCCGGCGGCAGCACGTGCTCACCGCGGGCGCAGGCGAGAACGCCGTCGACGATCTCCTCTCGGCGCGCCTCTTTCGGCAGGAACCCCGAGGCACCGGTCTCGAGAGCCTTGTACACGACCCCACTGTCGGTGAACGCCGACACGAGCAGGACGCGCGTGGCGAGACCGTCGCGGCGCACGGCGTGGGCGATCGCGACGCCGTCCAGCTCGGGCAGTCGGTAGTCGACGAGCGCCACGTCCGGAACGAGGTCGCGAATGACGCTGAGCGCTGCTCTGCCGTCCCCGGCCTCTGCCACGACGTCCACCTGCCCGCTCGCGGTGAGCGCCCTGACGACGCCGTCTCGGTAGAGAGGATGGTCGTCCGCAACGACCACGGTGATCTTCGCGCCTTGCGTCATCGCGCTCGATCATCGTACTCACGGCTTCCGGCCGGGGCGTCGCGCGGCAGGCGCTTCCTCCCGGCGACCAACCGATCGGTCGATGGCGGCGAGACCTGTCCCGCATCGACACTCGGAGCGTGGCGGCTTCCGTTACCGTCGGCAGGGAGGAGATCACGATCCAGCTCTCCGGCTGGAACGCCCTGCCGTCGCTGCGCCGGATCGTCCGGATCCCCGTGGCCGCAGTCCGCTCCATCCGCACCGAGGGCTTCGCCGCCGACGACGTCGGTCATGTCCGAACCGGGATTTCGGGGCCGCTGACGGGCGTCCGCTCGGGGTCGCTCGTGCGGGAGGGCCGCCGCTACCTCCTCGCGTACCGCCCAGGGAGGCCGACGGTGACCCTCGAGCTGGATCGGGAGCGGTTTCCGGAGGTCGGCTACGACGCCGTCGTGCTCGGGGTCGATCCCGCGGCCGTCGAGCTCGCCGTCGACTCCAAGCCGGCGGCCTGACGCGCGCCCCGCCGCAGCACGCGGCTTTCTCCCTGCCGGCGGGTGATCCCGTCGGCATCCATTCGTTCGAGTAGAAGCTGCGCGTCCCGGCGGCCCGTGCCGGCCAGGTCGCGGAAGCGGGCGAGCGTGATCTCACCGGCGCGCTCGCACTCGTTGATCACCAGGTCGAGCGCGACGGCGTAGCCGCCGGCGCCGACCGCATAGCCGCCTCCGAGGCGGACGAGCGCGCCTCGCCCCTCCAGGAACCGGGCCAGCTCGGCGTCGTCGACCTTCACTGCCGCGACGCCCGCAGCGGCCAGGCGGCGCTCGAGCTCCGCCGCCTCGGGCGCACGCGCGCCCAGCTCGCCGGCAGCACCGGGCTCGTACAGGCGCGCGCCACGGCGCTCGAGCCCGAGCAGCGGCACGACGTCGGCGGCCCAGGGCTCGCTCGGGATGGGGACCCCGGGGTCGAGCCGATCGGCCTCGGCGATGCGCCGCCGTAAGGTCGCGCCCAGCTCCTCGATCCATGCCTTCGAGAACACCCAGTCGCCTGCGCGCTCGACACCCTCCGGCTCGCCGTCGAGCAGGTGACGCAGCGTCGACGCGCGAACGGGGGCATGGATCGTCGACGCGATCTCACCCCGCTCGAGCAGCGCCAGACGATCGGCGTCACGATGCCTCGGCGGTGAGGGATCGAGCACGACACCGCCGCCGACCGTGGTCTCGCCCCGAAGCACAGCCCGGTCTCCGCGCGCCGCGACGACAGGCTCCGCCAGCCGAAGCTGGGCCCAGTGGTCGCCGATCCGCGCCACACGCGCCCTCACATGACCCGTCCCGTGGTGCAGGGTCAGCCGCGCGCCGTCCTCCACCGGGACGAGCTCGTCGAGCGCGACGTCGAGGCGGTACGAGACCGGGTACTCGCCGCCTGCGACCAGCGCGTCACCGCGGCGAAGGTCTCTCCGCTCGATGCCGGGGAGCGACAACGCGACTCGCTGGCCGGCCTCCGCGCGCTCCACCGGCGAGTCGTGGATCTGCACCGACCGGACGCGCACCGGACGGTGACCCGGCTCGACCACGAGCTCGTCGCCGTCGGCGATCGAGCCCGACCACAGCGTCCCCGTGACGACGGTGCCGATGCCGCGAAGCGTGAAGACGCGATCAACGTACAGCCTCGTCGGCGCATCAGCCCGCCCATGGGTGACGTCGCCGGCCGCCCGCTGCAGCGCCGCCCGAAGATCGTCCAGACCCGCACCGGTCTTGGCGCTCACCGCCACCACCTCCGCGCCGGGTACGAGCTCCGCTGCCTCCTCCAGTGCGAGCTGCAGCGTCTCGGCGTCCACGGCGTCGGCCTTCGTGACCGCGATGACACCCCGGTCGACGCCGAGAAGGCGCAGGATCGCGAGATGCTCGCGGGTCTGCGCCCGCACGCCTTCGCCGCCGTCGATCACGAGCAGGAAGAGGTCGATCCCGGTCGCTCCGGCGACCATTGCGCGCACGAAGCGCTCGTGGCCCGGGACGTCCACGAGCGAAAGGCGCTCGCCGCCGGGCAGCTCGAGCGGCGCGTAGCCGAGGTCGATCGAGATGCCGCGCCGCTGCTCCTCCGGCAGCCGGTCCGTGTCCTTGCCGGTCAGCGCCCGGACGAGCCACGTCTTGCCGTGGTCGATGTGTCCGGCAGTTCCGACGGTCAGCGGCACGGGCTCACACCTGCCGGGCGCGCTGAATCACACCGGCGACCATCTCGACCTCGTCTTCACCGAGGGTGCGGCAGTCGAGCAGCAGGCGGCCGTCCCGGACGATGCCGACCACGGGCGGCTCGCCAAGCCTGAGCGGCGCAGCGAGATCCTCCTCGACGGCGCACGCAAAGCTCGCGAGCTCGGCCAACGGTAGCGCGCCGCCGCCGACGCGCGCGACGGTCTCCTCGATCTCCCCGCCGACGAGCGCGGCCAGGCGCTCTGCCCGATCGCGAACCCCGTCGACGGGCTCGTCGAGGAAGCGCAGGACCGGAATCTCCTGCCGCGCCCGCTCCGGGTCGAGATACATCGCGAGCGTCCCCTCCAGCGCTGCGAGCGTCAGCTTGTCCGCCCGAAGGGCACGTTGCAGCGGGTGCCTGCGCAGACGCTCGACGAGGTCGCCGCGGCCGACGACGATGCCGGCCTGCGGTCCTCCGAGAAGCTTGTCGCCAGAGAAGCAGACGAGATCGGCCCCCGCGGCGAGGCTGGCCGCGGCGGTCGGCTCGTCGCCGACGTCGACCAGCGCACCCGACCCGAGATCGTCCACGAGCGGCCGCGAATGGCGTCGCGCGACCTCCGCCAGCTCGGTCAGGCGAGGTTGCTCGGCAAAGCCGACGACACGGAAGTTCGACTGGTGCACCCGAAGGAGCAGGGCCGTCTCGGGCCCGATCGCACGCTCGTAGTCGATCGCGCTCGTACGGTTGGTCGTCCCCACCTCCACGAGCCGCGCACCGGAGCGCGCGAGCACGTCGGGGATGCGGAAACCGTCGCCGATCTCGATCAGCTCGCCCCGCGAGACGAGCACGTCCCGGCCCTCGGCAAGCGCAGCGAGCGCGAGCAGCACCGCCGCCGCGTTGTTGTTGACGACGAGCGCCGCCTCGGCGCCGGTCAGACGCCGCAGGAGATCGCCGAGATGGGTCTGGCGCGAGCCTCGCGCGCCCGCCTCGACGTCGTACTCGAGGTTGGAGTAGCCGCCCCCGATGTCGAGCACTCGCTCGAGCGCGTCCGCCGGCAGCGGCGCACGGCCGAGGTTCGTGTGCACGATCACGCCGGTCGCATTGACGACGCGCCGCAGGCTCGGCCGGCGCGCCTGGGCGAGCTCCTCGAGCGCGAGCGCCACGACGTCGCCTGGATCGCGCCCCTCCCGGATTTCGGATCGTGCGCGCTCGAGTGCCGCGCGCACCGCCGCCACCGCGAGGGGGCGCGGCGCTTCCGCGAGCCGCGCGTCGGCGAGCACGCGGTCGACGGAGGGCAGGTCGCGGAGACTTCCCATCACTCGGTCCGATCTTCGGGTCCGTGAGGTATTGAAGACAACGCCGGCATGAGCTCGCGCAAAAGCGCGGTCAGGGTCGCCTGCGCCCGCGCGCCGACCGCGAGCACGTGCGTGTGGTCGATCGGCTCCGCGAGAACGCCGGCAGCCATGTTGGTGACGCACGAGATGGCGATGCAGCGGAGGCCCATGTGCCGCGCCGCCAGCACCTCGGGGACGGTGGACATGCCGGCGAGGTCGGCACCCAGCGCCCGCATCATGCGGATCTCCGCAGGCGTCTCGAACGCCGGCCCCAGCCAGGCCGCGTACACCCCCTCGGGCAGCTCGAGACCGAGACGGCCGGCCGCCTCGTGCGCTGCGCTGCGCAGGGCGGGATCGTAGGCGTCGCTCATGTCGGGGAAGCGCGGGCCGAGCGATTCCTCGTTGGGACCGACGAGCGGCGAGGTGCTCTGGAGGTTGAGATGGTCGGAGATCAGAACGAGCCGGCCGGGCTCGAGCGACGTGTTCACCGCACCGCAGGCGTTGGTGAGGACGAGCGTGCGCACACCCAGACGGCCGAGCACGCGGACGCCGAAGACCACCTTTTCTGCAGGGTGGCCCTCGTAGAGGTGCGCGCGTCCCTTCATCACCGCGACGGGCACACCGGCGGCCGTCCCGATCACCAGCGTGCCCGCGTGTCCGACGGCCGTCGACGCCGGCCAGCCGGGAATCTCGGCGTAGGGGATCTCGACCGGTTCCTGGACCGCGTCGGAGAAGCCGCCGAGCCCGCTCCCGAGCACGACGCCGACGACGGGTTGCACCGGCGTTCGCTCGCCGATGAGGGACACCGCGGCGTCGAGCGCCGGAATCACGCGGCCACCCGGTGCTCGTACGCCGCAACGACGAGGCGCACAGCTTCGTCTGGGTCGTCCGTCACCGTCATCAGCTCGAGGTCGTCGGGAGAGATCATCCTGTTGCCGAGGAGCTCTTTCGACGCCCATGCGAGCATCTCGCCCCAGTAGTCGGAGTCGAAGAGCACGAGCGGAAAGTGCTCGATCTTTCCGACCTGGATCAGGGTCAGCGCTTCGAAGAGCTCGTCCATCGTGCCGAATCCGCCCGGGAAGACGACGAACCCTTCGGCCGCCTTCACGAACATCGTCTTCCGTGCATAGAAGTGCTTGAACGTGAGAGCGATGTCGCAGTAGGGGTTTCCCGCCTGCTCGTGGGGCAGCCTGATGTTGAACCCCACGGAGAGGCCGCCGCCGTCCTTGGCGCCGCGATTCGCAGCCTCCATCACTCCCGGCCCGCCGCCGGTGACCACGGCGAAGCCCGCCTCGGCGAAGCAGCGTCCGACCTCTCGCGCGGCCTCGTAGAACGGCGAGCCGTCGAGCACGCGTGCCGAGCCGAAGATGGAGACCGCGGGCCTGTCGATCGCGTCGACCGCCTCGAAGCCGGCGAGAAACTCCGCCGCGATGAGCGAGACGTCGACGGGCGGCGTCGGCTCCCGCCGGAAGACGCGCCGGTCGAGCTCGTGGCTCCCGTGCTCGGGCTCGCTCACAGACGATTCTGCGGGACGTGCGCGGCGATCATCCCGAGAATCAAAGCGAACGCGGTCGCACCGTACAACGCGGCCACGACCCAGCTCAGCTGGCGCGCCTTGGCCGGGTCGGAGCGCCCCCCACCTCGCCGGAGCACGCTCCAGGACCGCATCAGATGCCCCCCGTCGAGAAATCCGATCGGGAGCAGGTTGAACAGGTTGAGGAAGAACCCCACGTATGCGAGCGCGAACAGGAACCGCGAATCCTGCGCCTCGCCGACTGCGAGCACCGCGCCCGCTCCCACACCACCCACAACGGGGCCCGCCAGCGAGACGAGCGCGTTGCGCCACGGGTCGAACGGGACGTTCTTGAGCGCGACGTAGGCGCCGAGGAAGGGCACGAACACGGGCAGCGCGGGATGCAGCCCCTGGCGGCGCGCCTCGACGTAGTGCCCCATCTCGTGGACGGCGATGAGCAGGACGAAGCCGACGGCGAACTTCCACCCCCAGATGAGCGCGTAGCCACCGACCGCGATGAAGATGCCGAAGAACTTCAACGAGAAGACGCCGAACTTGACGGCGAAGCCGATGATCGCCGCGAGCGGCGCCACGATGCGCCCGAGGAGCTCGCGCGGGCTTCGCGGGCGCCGCACCGGACTGTAACTCGGGTCGGGCTCCGGAAAGGACCTGGGCTCATACGGATCCGGCAAGCTCATGCACTCACAGTACGCGCCCCTGCAGATCTCGGGGCGGAATCGTACGTTACGAACAGATGAGCGATGAGCGCAGGTCGCGTCGGGCCACTCCGCGCGAGCTACCGTTTTCGTCATGGACGTGTGCGAGGTCTGTGGCGGTGCTCTCCCACCAGTGTCGATCCGGAACCGGGACCCGTTCTGCAGCCGGGCCTGCGCCCAGGTGTTCCACGGAACCGGTGACCCCGCCGAACGCGCACGAGCTGCACGCGCGCAGCTCGAGAAGGCAATGGAGGACGGCACCGACGCCGCATCGCTCGAGTTGCGACGCGTGACCGTCGACGAGCGGACGAAGCTCATCGCAGAGGGCCGGTACGGCGAGGAGTTCCTGCGTGCCTTCGAGGCATACCTGATCGCGCACAAGTCCCCGGTCACCGAGGCGACGGTGACCTGGTTCTCGTATCGCAGCTCGGGCCCGACGATGCGCAGGTTCGAGGAGCCGGACGAGGACAACCCCTGGGCGTGGACGTACCGGGACGCGTCCGAGACCGAGGTGTGACCGCCCGGCTCGCGATATTTAAGTTGCTTCTTATTTAAGGAAGTGCTACAAGTTCCGGTGTGGACGCGGCCCTGAAGGCGATCGCCGAGCCGAACCGGCGGCGGATCCTTCGCCTCGTCCGCGACGACGAGCTCTCCGCCGGCGAGATCGCGTCCCACTTCGACATCAGCTGGCCGGCGATTTCACAACATCTCGGTGTCCTCAAGGAGGCGGGCCTCGTGGACGAGCGGCGAAACGGCGTGCGACGCCTGTACCGCGCACGGCCGGAAGGGCTCACCGAGCTGCAGGCGTTCCTGGAGGAGCTCTGGAACGATCGTCTGACCGCGCTCAAGCGCGAAGCCGAACGAGAGGAGAGAAGGCAACATGGAAAGCACGAGTGAAGCCGTCACCGTTCGCCGCGAGATCGCGATCGCAGCGAGACCCGAAACGGTCTGGGAGTTCCTCGTCGATCCGGAGAAGACGACGCGCTGGATGGGTCTGCGGGCAGAGCTGGACCCGACGCCCGGCGGCGCCTACGTCGTCGAGGTCCTGCCGGGAAACACGGCGCGCGGGGAATTCGTCGAGCTCGACCCGCCGCACCGGCTCGTGTACACGTTCGGATGGGAGGGAAGCGGCGACAGCGCGAGCGCAGTGCCGCCCGGCTCGTCGCGCATCGAGATCGACCTGGTGCCCGACGGCGACGGCACGCTGCTGCGCTTCCTGCACGAGCTGCCGACCCTCGAAGAGGCTCGCAAGCACGAGCACGGCTGGACTCACTACCTCGACCGGCTCGCGGTGACGGCCGGCGGCGGTGACGCCGGCGAGGATCCCTGGCTGACGGAGAAGCCATGACCGACGCACCCCACGACGCACGCTTCCCGGGCGAGAGCGACGAGTACCGGCACGCTCGCAACGATCTCCTTCGTGCGGAGATCGAGCTGCGCCGGCAGACCGAGCGCGTCGCGGCACAGCGTCGCGGCTTGCCGCCGGGCGGCGAGCTGCCGGAGGACTACGTCTTCGAGGAATGGGACGACGCATCCGGCGCGTCCCGCGAGATCAGGCTGTCAGAGCTCTTCGGCGACAAGGACACGCTCTTCCTCTACAGCTTCATGTTCATCCCCGGTCCGCAGGGTCTCCCGCTCGAGCAGGGATGCCCGAGCTGCACGTCGATCATCGACGCCGTCGACGGCGAGCTGCCGCACATCACCCAGCGCCTCGGCTTTGCGGTCGTTGCGAAACCTCCGGTCGCCCAGTTCCGCGCGCATGCGCAGACCCGGGGATGGCGCCACGCACGGCTGCTCTCGTCGGCGAACACGACGTACAACCGCGACTACCTCGCCGAGGCGCCTGACGGCAGCCAGCTCCCCATGGCCACGGTCTTCAGCCGCTCGAACGGCTCGATCCGGCACTCCTGGAGCAGCGAGCTGTTCCTCGCCCCAACCGATCCCGGCCAGCACCCCCGCCACGTCGACTTCCTCTGGCCGGTGTGGGCCGTGTTCGACCGCACCCCGGAGGGGCGAGGCACGGACTGGCATCCGCGGCTCGCGTACGACTGAGCCGGCTCAGTCGGAGCGATCCTCCCGTGTCAGACGCTGGTACTGCGCCTCGCTGCCGATCCACTCCTCGCCGCCGACGTAGATCTCCTTCTTCCAGAGCGGAACCCGCACCTTCAGCATGTCGATCGCCTCGCGGCAGGCCGCCAGCGCATCACCTCGGTGCGCCGCCGAAACGGCGATGACGACGCTCGTCTCGCCCACCCCCACGACGCCCACGCGATGGTGGATCGCAAGCTCGAGCAGCGCGTAGCGGGACTTCAACTCGTCGGCGATCGCGGCCATCGTCTCTTCCGCCATCCCCTCGAAGGCCTCGTACTCGAGGCGGACGACCTCGCGACCGCGTGCGTTGGCCCGAGTCGTGCCGATGAACGTGGCGATCGCGCCCGCGTCATCGCTCCGTACCTCCCGCACCACGTCGTCGAGTGAGAGCGGCTCCTCGGAGAGCCTGAAGGACCCGCCCGAGACGGGCGGGATCAGCGCCACCTCGTCCCCGTCGCGGAGGACGGCCGTGCGCTCGGCGTACTGACGGTTGAGCGCGTAGAGAAGACCCGCCGGCTCGTCGCCGAGGGCCAACGCGGGCCAGACGTCGCCGACCGTTGCGTCGTCGGGAACGTCCAAGGTGCGCTCACGTGCTCCCGCCTGCTCGCGCAACGCGGCGAACAGCTTCACCGACACCCGCATGGCAACGAGCGTACCTCGCCGGCTGATCCCCACTTTCGTCGTCCGCCGGCCGGCTGGTTGCTCGCGCGCCTCTGACATGTTACATCTGCGTCGAATGGCCACCCTTCTCTCCCGCTCGAATCTCAACGAACAGGTCTACGACACGCTGAGGCGCCGCTTGCTGGCCCGCGATCCCGGTGCCGGCGCCAAGCTCTCGCTGCACGAGCTGGCCTCGGAGCTCGGTGTGTCGCGCAGCCCTGTCCACCACGCGCTGACCCGGCTCGTGTCGGAAGGGCTGCTGACGGTGAAAGCACGCCGCGGCTACTACGTCACGCCGGTGACTCACGAGGCGCTCGTCGAGGGGTACGGAGTACGGGTCGCCCTCGAGCTCCATGCCGCCGACGTGGCGATCGGGAGTCTCGACCAGGGGCAGATCGCGCGGTTCCGGCGGTTGTGCGAGGCTACCGAGGCGGCGATCTCGCACGAGGAGTGGGACGCGACGAACGCGGCATTCCACGAGTATCAGATCGACCTCGCCGGCAACCGCCTGCTCTCCCGCTTCTACCGCGAGCTGTCGGTGAACCTGATGATGCAGGTCATCCGCGGCGGCCGGCTCGAGGGCAGCGAGTACCTGGTCACCGAGCACCGCGCGATCGTCGACGCGTTCGACGCGGCGGATCCAGCGGCCGCACATGACGCGATCCGCACGCACATCGAGACCGGCAAGCGGATCGCCCTCGAGGCAATCGAGCGGGCCGGCGGAGTTCTCTAGA
>Ga0066710_100000823_pt1 | contig 20760 bp, 13 predicted proteins | sample GraSoiAngelo_159_FD_79666 | JGI IMG/M metagenome (GOLD analysis project Ga0066710, IMG submission 79666) | Grasslands soil microbial communities from the Angelo Coastal Reserve, California, USA - 14_1009_16_40cm | ecosystem: Environmental > Terrestrial > Soil > Grasslands | place: USA...
CAACATGACCGCGGAGGGATTCGAGCGGCAGACCCTGATTGGTCAGGTCGGCCCGTATCATTACTTCTACGCCGCCAACCGCTCCCGGGTTGTCGTGTTTGAGGTGACATATGTGAACAGCGCCGATGCGAGCCCGCGCTCCGGGCGCGTCGCGCTCGACCTCAACCGGGACCTTGCGGCGCCACCGTTCGTGTACTACAACGACCTTCAAACCAACGCCACGAACTTCTTCCGCGGCGGCACCGGACAGACGATCCTCGTTCCGCTGACGAACGCTACGGTCGAGGTGTACGACGTCTCCGGACAATTCCGCACGAGCTTCGCGCTCAATCTGAGCGGGGAGCCCGCGACGGTGTCCGGGTCGACCGGGTGGGTGGTCTCCGCCGACTACCCCTACTATCTGTTCCTTCCCCTTCGGTCCGCCTCGCACATCGGGCTCGCGGTGCTCGACCTCGGGGTTACGGACCCGATCAGCGGCCGCATCGCCTCGCCGCTGCGCATCTTCTCGGAATACGTGCGGGACAACCCGACCTGGGAGTCCGAGGCGACCCCCACGTGCTACTACTTCACCCGGGACGTCTACGCCGCGTTCTACGATCCCTCCGATGGCGCGCAGGGCTCCACGCATATCATGCGGATCAACGCGACCGGCCGGGAAGTGACGGAATTCCGCGCGGTGTTCCCCGGGCGAATCCGTGGGTTCTTCGAGGTGGAGCAGACCTTGTCCCGGATTTTCGTCCTCCTGGATGCTGGCGGGATTTGGCAGGTGCGCACGGACCAGTTCGCTCCGCCCGAGCAATTCCCGGTCACGCCCCCGAGCACGACGACGTTGGTCGCCTATGCGGGCGCCCTCGGAGGCACGCTGTACGGGCCCGCGCTGACGCCGCAAGAACTGTTCGGCGTTTGGACGGATTCCGCGAAGGGCGAGACCGTCGTCTTCCAGCTCCTCGGGACGATCCTCACCCCGCTCCCGCCGGGGCGCTATCCGTCGGGAAACACGTATCTGCTCGGGACGGACTTCCGCGGCCGGGACATCCTGACGCTCATCTTCTTCGGGACCCGGGTCGCGTTCATCGTCGGGCTTTTGGCGGCGCTGTTCGCGGTGGGGCTCGGGACGCTCGTCGGCCTCATCGCCGGCTATTATGGAAAGATCGTGGACACGCTCCTCATGCGGACGACGGACATCTTCCTCGTCCTCCCGTTCCTCCCGATCGTCCTAATCCTCTCCCGCATCGTCGGCGCCTCGATCTGGAACATCATCTTCGTCCTCTCCTTCCTCGGATGGCCCGGCATCGCGCGGGTCATCCGCGCGCAGGTACTCACACTCCGGGAGCGCCCCTTTATCGACGCCGCCCGCGTCGCGGGCGCCTCGGACTTCCGACTCGTGTTTTCCCACATCGCCCCGAACGTGCTGCCCTTCAGCTTCCTGTACATGAGCTTGGGCGTCGCGGGCGCGATCATCACGGAGGCCGCCCTGAGCTACATCGGGCTGGGGGACATCACGGTCATCTCGTGGGGGGGCATCCTGTCCGACATCTTGACCACCGGCGGGAGCCTCGCCTACTGGTGGTGGCTCCTCCCTCCCGGCGTCTGCATCACGACCCTCTCCCTCGGGTTCTACCTCCTCGGCCGTGGGTTCGATGAAATCGTGAACCCCAGGCTCCGGCGGCGAAGACCCTGCGAATCGTCTCGGTCCGGAACCTGCGGATGTAGTTCAAGGTCCGGCAAGGCTTGGTCAAAGCCGTCGACGGGGTGAACTTCGGGATCGACGAGGGGGAGACGGTCGGCCTCGTCGGGGAGTCCGGATGCGGGAAGACGTCGCTCGCGTACGAAATCACGCAGCTCCTCCCGCCAAATGCGTTTGTGTTGGGGGGGCAGGTCTTCTTCGACGCGGACGGCGTCGCCGCGCGGTTCCGGCCGGAATACTGGGCGAAGGCGGAGGGTCGCATGAAGAACGACCTCAGCGCCGCCCTCGCGGACCTCGATGGAATCGAGAAGGCCGGCGTGACTCCGGAAACTGAAGAACGGCGGCAGACCCTCTTGGAGAAGATCGCGCTCCTCGAGCACCCGCTGTCCGACACGTACCGCTCCTACCTCACCGCGGAAGTCACGGAGCTTCACGCCAAGGTTCGCGACCTCACGCGACGGGCCGAGACGGGCGACGCGACGGCACGTCGGCAGCTTGCGGACGCCACCGCGCGCTACACCGCGGCCACGGGAGAGGGCGACCTCCTCGACATCACGAGGCGGCCGCAGGGGCGTCTCCGGGAATACCATCCGAAACTCAACGCGATCCGCTGGAAACAGATCTCAATCGTGTTCCAGGGCGCGATGAACGCGCTGAACCCCGTCTACACCGTCGGCGACCAAATCGTCGAGGCGATCCGGACGCACGAGGACATCGGCCCTGAGGCGGCCCGGCAACGGGTCCAGGAGCTGTACCACCTCGTCGGGATCCCGACCGACCGCATCGACAACTACCCTCACGAGTACAGCGGCGGCATGAAGCAGCGCGCGATGATTGCGATGGCGCTGTGCCTCAATCCGAAGCTCGTGATCATGGATGAGCCGACGACCGCGCTCGACGTGATCACCGCGGCCCGCATCATGGACGAGGTGCTCCGAATCCAGAACGAGCTCAAGACGACGATCGTGATCATCTCCCACGACGTCTCCACGGTCGCGAAGGTCGCGAACCGCATCGCCGTCATGTACGCCGGCCGGATCGTGGAGGAGGGGCCCTCGCGCGACATTTTCCGCCAGACCCTGCATCCGTACACGCAGGGCCTCCTCGGCGCGTTTCCCAGCATCGAGGGAGAGAAGACCCGCCTCGAGGCGATCCCGGGCAACCCGCCAAGCCTCGTGAACCCACCCTCGGGCTGCCGGTTCCATCCGCGGTGCAAGTACGTCAAGGACATCTGCCGGACCGTCGAGCCCGTCGACGTGATCCCCGTGACGGGCCACCGGGCCCTCTGCCACTTCTCCCAGGACTTCTTCGCACAAGGAGGGCTCGGGAACCTATGATTGAAGAGATGCCGGGGACCGCTGCGCCCGAGGACGAGGTCGTCATCAGCGTCCAAGGTCTGAAGAAGTACTTCGAACTCCGGCGCAGCCTGCTCGCGTCCCTCCGGGGGGGCGAGGCAGACTTCGTGCGCGCCGTCGACGGGGTGAACCTCGATCTGCATCGAGGCGAAGTCCTCGGCCTCGTCGGGGAATCCGGATGCGGGAAGACGACGACCGGACGACTCATCGCCCGCCTGGAGCGACCGACGGAAGGACGGATCCTATTCGAGAATTCCGACCTCGCGTCGCTCGATGGCCGTGACCTCTTCCACTTCCGCCGAGAACTTCAGATGATCTTCCAGGACCCGTACGAGTCGCTGAACCCACGTTACCCGGTGCTCCGTGCGGTCTCCGAACCGCTCATCATCCACGGCATCGGGTCCACGCGGGAGGAACGGGCGGACCTCGTGGTCCGAGCCCTCGAGGATGCGGGCTTGCGACCCGGGACCGATTTCCTGGAGCGATTCCCCCACGAACTGTCGGGCGGGCAGCGTCAGCGGGTCGCGATCGCGCGCGCGATGGTGTTGAATCCCAAGGTCATCATCGCCGACGAGCCCGTGTCCATGCTCGATGTCTCGATCCGCGCGGGCGTGATGAACCTCATGCTCGACCTCCGGGACAAGTACCAGATCCCGTATCTGTTCATCACCCACGACATCGCTGTCGCGCGGTACATGTCCGACCGCATCGCCGTCATGTACCTGGGGCGGGTCGTCGAGCTCGGGCCCACCGACGCGGTGATCAAGCGGCCGACGCACCCGTACACGCGGGCGCTCCTCGCGGCCGTCCCCGTGCCGAACCCCGAGCACGTGTACACGGCGGTCCCCATCACGGGGGAGCTGCCGAGCCCAATCGACCTCCCGAGCGGATGCCGGTTCCGCACGCGCTGCGTCTTCGCCCAGAAGATCTGCGCCGAGGTCGAGCCGCCCCTCGTCGAAGTCACGCCCGGTCACTTCGCGGAGTGCCACTTCGCGTCCGACATCTTCGATGGCCGAATGACCGCCCCCGCCAGTGTGCCCGAGCCTCAGCCACCACTCGCCGCGGGGTGAAGCGGTGGGTCTCGCAGGATGGCGCCCCACGCCCGAGCAGGGGGCATGGACGGTCTTGGCGGTGGCGACGGCAGTGTTTGTCACCCTCGCCGCCGCGTCGTCAGCGAACTATGCGTCCGTGGTGGTCGCGCATACGATCTCCTACATGGTTCCTCGATTCGCGATCTCGTACGACCAGACTGCGCCCAGCGGGGCCCTCACCCTGAATTCTTCGATTAACGCGTCATTCTCCCTTCGCGTCGAGAACCCGAGCTCGCGAACCCTCAGGTTCTTTTTCGTCGCCTACTCGGCGTGGATCGAGGATTGGCCCGCCCGGGACGGCTACAATGCAACGCGCCGCACGACGGACAAGGCCTTCGTCAACGGTTCCCAGACGGCGTACTTCTTCCAGGTCGTCGCAGAATCCCGCAACATCCCGCAGGACCCGGTCCCTGCCCACGGCAACGCGACCGTTTCCCTCTCTTTCAGACTCACGAGGGCGACTGACCCCTCGCGGTTCGACGTGGTCCGCAACATCACGGACGAAGGCGTCTCGCGCAACGGATCGGCCGACGCGGTGCCGTGGAATCACTGGGTCCGCCTCGACCTGCTCATTGAGGGTGTGCCCGAGCCGTCGAACCTTGAAGCGGGCTATCTCCGGGACCTACGGCGAATCGAGCTTCAATGGGGGCTGAACCTTGGCTTCTAGACTCGGGCCGCGCGCTCGGCGGGTCTTGCGCATGGCCGTGCTGACCCTCTTCCTCGGTCTGACGCTCGGATACACCACGTTCTACTCGGTCTTCCCGACGGTCGGGGTCCCGGCGGTGGGAGGCGTTTCGTTCGTCGGCGCCTTGCTCCTCCTCATCGGCGTCGCGATCCTCGGAGGGTTCCTGACCCAGGACGTCTATACCGGGACGGTCCAGAGCTTCGTGTCTCTCGCCGTCGGCATTGCGGTTGCGAGCCTCATGATGGCTTCGCCTTTGCTGACCGGCATGGTTCAGGCGCGTGCGGACGACCTCGCCGTCCTCGGGATCCAGCTCGGATTCCCGATCTATCTTGTCGCGGTCCCCGTCAACCTCTTTGGCGGGCTCATCGGTCTTGGGTTGCGCGAGCGATTCGCTCCGGGTCCGGTCGGAGGACGCGCGGCGTCGTCACGCTTCCGCGGCCCGTAGCCGAATCCCAATCATGGCAGCGGGCGACATTTTTATACGGGGATTCCCATGCACCCGCACCCAAAGGGATGGGATCACTGAACAGTTCTGAGGTATCGACATGATTCCCCAGCCAGCGAACAGCCTTGCAACAGGTGTGCCGAACGTGGAAGACGCGCGCGTGGACGCGGAACTCGAGGAGATGCTCCACAAGCTCCGCACGAACGTGAAGATCGTCGGCGTGGGGGGCGGCGGATCGAACACAATTGCCCGCATCTACAGCGAGGGCGTCACCGGCGCAGAGCTGTTCGCCGCGAACACGGACGCTCAGCATTTGCTCGCAATCCGATCGCCGAAGAAAATCCTGCTCGGTCGACGCTCGACGCGCGGCCTCGGGGCGGGGGCCCTGCCGCAGGTCGGCGAAGAGGCCGCTCGGGAAGCGGAGGAGGAACTGCGCGCGGTCCTCTCCGGCGCGGACATGGTGTTCGTGACGTGCGGCCTCGGCGGCGGCACGGGGACCGGCGGTAGCGGGTACATCGCCCGCCTCGCGAAGGAGGTCGGCGCCCTCACGATCGCAGTCGTCACGCTCCCGTTCCGCGGAGAGGGCAGGCTCCGCGCCGAGGCGGCGGAGTGGGGCCTCGAACGGCTTCGGGAGGCCGCGGACACCGTCATCACGATTCCGAACGACAAGCTCCTCGACCTTGTGCCCCGCCTTTCCCTCCAGGCCGCGTTCAAGTTCGCGGACGAGGTCCTCATGCGCTCCATCAAGGGACTCACGGAACTGATCACGAAACCGGGGCTCGTCAACTTGGACTTCAACGACGTGAAGACGATCATGAAGGGCGGCGGCGTCGCGATGATCGGGCTCGGCGAGTCGCAGGACGTCGGCGACCAGCGAGCGCAGAAGGCAATCGAGGAGGCCATCAACTCGCCCTTGCTCGAGGTCGACATCAGCGGGGCGACGGGCGTGCTCGTGAACGTCACGGGCGGCTCCGACATGACCGTCGGCGAGGCGGAGCGCGTCGCGGAGGTCGTACAGTCTCGGGTCTCGCAGAACGCGCGAATCATCTGGGGCGCATCCGTCGACCCGAGCCTCGAACACGTGATGCGCGTGATGCTCGTCGCGACCGGCGTGAAGAGCAAGCAGATCATGGGCCGCAGGGCCGGATTCGAAGGGGCCTCGCGCGCGGGCGTCGACCTGATCAAGTAGCCACCGCGCGAATCGGGGTCCGCCACCGAGCAGCGGCGTGAAACCTTAAACGCCCGCCGGAATACGCCCGCGCGTGGAAAAGGAGCCCGGCGCCATCGAGGTCCGTCTCTCGCGGGACCTCACGTTCCTCAGCGCGACGATGATGGGCATCGGGGCGACCGTGGGGGCGGGAGTCTTCGTCGTCTTCGGGTTCGCCGCCGGAGTGGCGGGGCCCGCCTTGCTCCTCGCGATCCTGCTGAACGGCCTCGTCGCCGGACTGACCGCGATCACCTACGCCGACCTCGGGACGACCTACCCGGAGGCGGGCGGAGGGTACCTATGGGTTCGGGAAGCGTTCCCGGGCCCCGTCGCGTTCGCGGCGGGCTGGATGACGTGGTTCGGCCACATGGTCGCCGGGTCGCTCGGCGCGCTCGGCTTCGGTTACTACGTGGCCTGGGCCTTGGAGGGGGAGGGATGGCTCGGGCCCCTGAGCCGAGCCGGCGCCGCGATCGTGTTCGCAGTCCTCGCGACTGCGGGATTTGTCGCCGTCGGCTACCTGGGCGCCCAAACCCGGCGGCGCGGGTTCGGAGTCGTCGGCTTTGCGAAGCTCGTGATCCTCGGGCTCCTCGTTGCGTTCGGTCTGGTCGCGACCGCGAGCTCACCCGTGAACCGGTTCGAGCCGTTCTTCGCGGGCGGTCAAGGGGGACTGTTGGCAGCGATGGCGCTCACGTTCGTGGCGTTCCAGGGCTTCGAGGGGATCGCGCAAGCCGGGGAGGAGGTACGAGACCCGGAGCGCACGATTCCTCGCGCGATGTTCTTCTCGCTGGCGGTCGTCGTCCTCCTGTACCTCGCCGTCGCCTTCGTCGCCCTCGCCGCGACCCGCACGGTGTCGGGCCTCTCGGCCTGGAGCTGGCTCTCTGGGTTTGGCACGGTCGCGATCGTCGAGGTCGGTCGTCAAGTCATCCCCGGGGTCGGCGGGCCGCTCCTCGCGTTTGGCGGTCTCGTGGCGACGCTGGCGGCGCTCAACGCGACGCTGTTCTCCGCCTCCCGTCTCTCCTTCGCGATGGGGCGCGACCACGTGCTCCCAACGACGCTCGGCCGCGTCCATCCGCGCTTCCGCGCGCCGAGCAGCGCGATCTTGCTAAGTGGAGTCGTCATGCTCCTGCTCGTTCTCTTTTCGGATGTTCAGGTGGTCGCGACGGCCGCGGGCCTCGCGTTCCTCTTGGCGTTCATCCTCGTGAACGTCGCGTACATACGGCTCCGACGGACCCACGCCACCGTCCGTCGCGGGTTCACCGCGCCCCTCTTCCCCGCATTCCCGATCCTCGCCATCACCGCCAACGTCGTCCTCGTGGGCTTCCTCGCGACCCAGTCCGGCACGGGTCAGATCGCCTGGACCGTCATCGTGCTGTGGATCGGAATTGGCCTCCTTCTCTACTATCCGTTCCGAGGTCGGAAGGATATCGTGAAACGGCTCCCGAAACGCATCGACGTCGCCACGCTCTTGGCGGCGGAGGCGCAGCCGATCGAGCTGGCAAAGTACCGGGTTCTCGTGCCGCTTCGCGAGTTCGACAACCTTGCGCTGGTGCGCCTCGGCGCGATCCTGGCGGCGGCGAAGAGCGGGGAGCTCGCGCTGATGAACGTCCTGGAAATCCCGCGGTCGCTCCCGCCAAAGGCGATCCGGTTTCACTACGTCGATGAGCGAATCAAGGGGCTTCGGAAGGTCGAGAAGTTCGCTAGCGGATTCGCCCCGGACACCCGAGCGACCGTCCGAATCGGGCACCTACCCTACGAGATTGTCCTACGGACGATCGAAGAGGAGGACGTAAACCTCCTTGTGCTCGGCTGGCGGGGCGGTCGCGTTGGTCCCGAGCTCCGGATCCTCGGGGATACGATCGACTACCTCGTGGCGCGCGCCCCGTGCGATGTCGTCGTCGCCCGCACGCGCGGCATGAAGGAGACCATACGATCGATCCTGTTGTACGTCCGGTCCGAAGAGCAAGCGCGGGGAGCGGCGGAGGTCGCCGCGACGCTGGCGCGCGCCGGCGGAGCAAAGGTGAGCGTTCTCGAGCTCGGCGAGGGAGGCGGCGCCGCGCCCGGGGCCATGACCGTCGTGGAGCTCGTCGCCCAAGCCCATGTAGACGCCCAAGTTCTGCGGCTCCCCGTCAAGAACGTTGTTGAGGCTGTAGTTGAGGAGAGCGGGAAGCACGACCTCCTCATCATCGGCGCGGGCGACCGACGCGCCTTGTCCCGGGCCGCGTTCGGCCCGGCGGAAGACGACATTGCGGCCAAGGCGAGGTGCCCCGTCCTGTTGTACCGCAAGGGGGCGCGCGCCGCGTCAGCGGGGTGACGCGAGGACCTTCAGCTTCCGATCGTGGAACAGGTCTTGGACCGTGTACAGGAGCGCGCTCTTCACCTGTTTCATCTGCTCGGGATCGTTCGTGAACGCGAGGAGCTGGTGGACAATCGCGTTCCCTGCGACATCCTTCCCGAACACCTGCGGCGGCGGGTTCTCGAGGACCCCGGGCGTACGCTTCGCCGCCTCGAGCAGGAGCTCCTCCACGGTCTTGTGGGGCACGTCCCACCCAACGGCCACCTCCAAGAAAATCGGATGGTGCTCGGACCGCGTGAAATTGAGGACGGGGGTGGCGAGGACCTCCCGGTTCGGGAGCGTGACGGTCTCCCCGCGCCCCGTCCGGAGGCTCGTCATCGTGAGCGAGATTCCGGTGACATCGCCCACGAGGTCCTCTCCGATCTTGACGCGGTCCCCGACCGAATACGGGTCCGCTTGCATCAACGCGAGGCCCGCGGCGGCGTTCCGGACCGCATCGAAGGAGACCGCGACCCCGATGACCACGACGAGGAGGAACGCGACGGCAAACGCGATCAGCTGCTCGGGCGTGAGGAAGAGGCCGAGGACGAGGAACAGGACCGTGATGAAGGAGAACCCGTAGAGGCCCGTGCGAGCGACGAACTTGAACTGATCGAGGACCTTCGGCCCGTACTTCTTTGATCGCTGTTTCATGTCGTCGAAGACGGAGTCGGAGAAGCGCGCAATCCCGAGGGTCACGATCGCGCCCGCGATTGCGATCGCGATGGCGGTGAACAGCGCCGAGGACGGCGTGGTCAGCCCGTTCCGCGCGCCCTCCAAGAACGATTTCTCCGGCACCGAGGCGGGCAGGACGTCGACGGCCCCCACGAAGGCGACGAGGACCGAGACGACGATGATGAGATACTTCAGGAACAGCTCCGTGACTCCCCATAGGCGAGGGGGCGCGAGGTTCCGCGGCTTCGCGGGCAATTCGCCTCGAAGGTACGCCCCGAACTGTCGGAGGGCACGGACGAGGATCGCCCCGACGAACAGGGCGAGGATGGCGAAGAACACCGCCGGGACGCGTTGGATGACCTCGACGAGGAGGCCCCGGACCTCCACGGAGCGTATCGCGGCGACCGCCATGATCGCGAGCGCCCAGATGCCGATGAGCAGCACCTCGACGACCCGATGGATGAAGTCCAACGCCCCGGCGTCGAGGTACTTCGACTCCTGCATCTTCAGGTACTCGAAGTAGCGGGACAGGTACGCGAGCGCGTACACCATGACCGCCGTGGCGGCGATGATGACCGCGACGACCCAGAGCGTGTCCTGCACGAATGCGGACAAGTCCGTGACGACGTCGAGACCGTAGAGGCCCGGGGGGAACGGGGGCACGGCGCGGGGCATGGAAGCCCGCTCCCCATAAAGGTATTCGCGGCCGGCGCTCACGCAGGGACAGCGGTCCCGCGAAGGAGGTAGATCACTCCGTATAGCCCGGGCAGCCACGGCAATGCGACGTGGCCGTCGAGCAAGATCGCGAATTCGTACTCCGGTCGCCCCGCATCGTGGCCGAAACGAGCCGCCAGGGCCGCGAGGTTCGCCTGCACCCGGGCCGCGACGCGCACCTCTCCCGTGACCCCAAAGTCCGCGACGAACGCGGGTGCGCCGGCGACGAAATGGAATTCGGCGCGGAGGGCCGCGTGCTCGCCGAGATTCTCGGGCAACGCCTTGTACTGCGCATCTGCGAACGGGTCGAGTCCCCGTTCGAAGTACCTCGCGACATTATCGATGAGCCACTCGATGGCCTCCCGTACCGCCGTGCCGTCGACGACAAGCGCGAGGCGGAATCCAGGCCCCTCGACCCCGGCCTTCACGTCCGCTTGGGCGTACACTCCCACTTCGAGGAGCGAGCCTTCGACCTCGTCGAGCAGATCCGCTGTCAACCGTTCGCCAATCTCCCGAGTCAAGCGGCCAACGTCCTCCCAGGACTCGGCCTCCGGCAGCTGAGAGAGCGCCTCGGAGGCCCTGCGTTCGATCGCCGCCAGGAACCCCGCCAGCGGGATCCCGATCGTCAGCGCCCCAATGCCGACCCTGACATCGACATCGATGCCGGGCGCGACCGGGACCGTGATGGACAGGGAGGCGTCGATCGGCAGCCCCGCTTGGACGGTCGGCCCGAAGTAGTTCGCCCTCCAGGCGTGCTCCCAGGAGGCGTTGCCCTCGATCATGTGGGGTTGCGTCACGTTGAGCGGGTCCACGGACAAGGATTGGTGGAGCGGACCCAAGAGGGCGGATGCGTGGGCGAGCACATCGTACGTCGGTTGGCGGCGGGCGCGGTCTCGGTATTCGGACTCGAGGAGGCGCACGAATTCGACGTGATGGGGGCCCGTCCATTCGAATTCGAGCGTGAGGGAGCGGCCCGCCGGTCCGTTCACCAGGACGCGGACGATCACCCCCGCGATCGCCACGGTGAACCGGGTCTCAACGGGGAACGCGATCCGAATCGCATCGAGGATTCTGCCGACGATTCCCAGGGCCTGCGTGGCGACCATCCGGAGAAAATCGAGCAGGCGGGACAACAGCTCGCTCAGCGCTCGGACGACTTTGAACGCGAAATCCGAGAGCCGCTCCATCATCATGGAAACAATCTCGAGCCCCCGGCCCATCGTGACGAGCATCCATCGCACCACGGCCGTGAGGTCCGGCAAAGCGAGGTCGATGAACGAGGCGATGCTGTTCATCAGGGAATCCGATGCCCGGTACGACACGCCCGTGAGGTTCCAACCGCTGTACGCGACCAGCGAGAGCGAGAAGTTCAACGACCAAGTCTTTTCGAGGGCTGCGGGCACGAGGCCGCTCGATCCTACGAGGACCGCTGTGGCCGTCTCGATGCGGAGGAGAGCGGCGCCCGCCACCCGGACCCTCCAGCCCGTCGCGAACGGTCGATGTGATTGTGCCCCCAGCTTCGTGAGGTGCGCATTCGGGGTGTCCTCGGACGCGGGGAGCTCGGAGGGATCCACGATTGCGACCGCGAGGCTTCCCCCGGCACCGGTTTCGTTCGAAGTCTCCATGTTCGCGCGGAGGTAGGCTGGGGACTGTCGGACGCGAAATCGCTCGACGAACCCGGGCTCTCCCGTCCACGGGTCGCTGAGCACGAACGGATCGGTGGTCGCCGCGTACGCCACGCGAAGGCCTGCCACGTCTTGGGCGGCCGTGGCGCTGCCGATCAATCCCTTGATGGAGTCCGCCGCGGATGCGAGCCAGCCGGTTGCCCCCGCGACCTCCTCCCGCATCCGCGCTCGCATCTGGAACCCGGGGACGGAAGTCGAATCCGCCAGGGCAAGGGCGTCGTGAAACGCCCCCAGGTCGACCGCCCTGCGTCCGGCGTAGGCGGCGAGATCCCAGCCATTTCCAATCACATCCGAGTCAATGGCCGATCGCAACGTCCCCTTCTGGGAGTCATTCAACCCGGGAAAACGGCGAACAGCCTCGACGAACAAGTCTTCCGTGAGCGCGTTCCGCGCGCGCCCGATCTCGGTCGTCGCATTCACAAGAACGACATCATGCCCCGCCGTCAGGTAGTCCACGAGATCTCGGAGCATCGCTTTCGTCGCGTTCCAGAAATTGACCGTGAGTCCATCCACGGCAATCGGATCGGAACCAAATCGAGCGAGGGCCAGGTCGACGGCGTGCCCGACGCGGAGGCCAAGGAGGTCGAGAAACGATCTCGAGTCCTTTGGATCGATCGCGCCCGTGGCGCTCGTCGGCAGCAGCCCCGCCAGCACGGCGTCGTGTGCAATGGTGGACGCGACGTCGTTCAGGAGGGAGCGGAGCGTGCCGCCGACCCCCGCGAGGGAGGGGCGAAGTCGGGAGTAGTAATCATGCCAAAATGGATTGTAGTCCGCGGAAAGGAGGTCGTGTCGCGGAAAGGGGACCGTCGCCACATGCGAGGGGATCGTGATGCGGATCCTCCCCGAACCATTCGGAACATCGTACCCTCGGGCTGGCAGCGGCTGGTCCCAAGGTCCGAAGAAGCCCGTGCCGACCCCTGTGTCCACGAACACGGCCCTCACGTATTGAACCACATATCGGGCGTAGCGATCCGGTTGGCCGGTGAGCCAGCTCAGGAACGAGTCGAACGCGTCGGCCGATTGGAGCGTCGCGTTCGCGAGCCAATCCGCCAACGGGGTCAGACCGAGGAACTCCAGGGGTCTAAGGACCAGATCATCCGCGAGCGCGGCGATCGCTTGCGCGAAGAGCGAGGCCATCGAAAGTCCTGCGGCGTCGAGGCCCGTCAACAAAGCGAACAGGTCCGTGGCATCCAGCGTCCCTCCCCCGACATACCGATTGAGGAGTTGGACCAGGGACCGGCCCGGCGGTGGCAGATCTTCGGGGACATGTGGGGCCGGATGGGCCGCGTCAATCGCGCTCGCCGCGTCGCGATCGTACGCGCGGAACAACCGAATCTGCTCCACGAGGAGTGCCGTGTTCACAGCAAGCTCGACGTCGTTAGCGGTGAGGACGTCACGCGTCGAGGTTCCCGGCCGCATCGGCGAGGCGACGCCGTCGAGGACCCGGAATTGGACCAGGGAGGCGAGAATCGCTTTGACGGTACGTCCGACGCCCGCGGCATCCCCTTCGCCCGAACGCGCGGCTTGCTCCAGTTTCCTCTGCATCAACGGGGCGGGGACCGGAACGAGCGAACCAAGCGACCCCAATTTCACCAATCTCAAGGCGTCCATCGAAAGGGAATAGTTCACCACGCCACGGACTGCCATGTACGCGACTCGGTCGATCGGGCCCAGCGAATCTCTCGCGGTCGGGTCCGGGGCCTGCAACGGCACACCGTCGATCACCTCCGTGCGCGTCGAATTCGAGGGTTGGACGTCCAACATGCGTCGCTGGGCCAAGCCAAGGGTGGCCTCGTAGGCGGAGACGCGAACCGCCACCGACTGGACGACCCGTGGAAAATGCGCCGCCACGTAGGCCGCAAGGCCGGAACTGAATGCAGCCGAGACCTTGCTCTCGTTCAGGGTACCGTTCGTGCCCGCGGCGATCGCGGTGAGCGCGATGAACTGCGCCTGAGAGAAGACCTCGCGGTGGATTTCTTCCGCGACCCGCGACAGGACGGCAAGACGAGCCTCGCGGGCGCGCGCCGCGGCCTCATCGCGTCCGAGCTTCGCGGAATACAGCGCTGCAAGGCCCGCAGACAGGAGCAACAAGACCGCTACCAACGCGAACGGAACACGGCCCGAACGATCCCCACGAATCATGCGTCGACGAGGCCGCGTTCAGGTCTAAAGCCCCGGGCGTACATGTAGCGTCCCGACGGCTTTATCCCGGCTCCTGCGATGCGCGACGTATGGGGAGGCCGCGGCTCTTCCTGGTTCTCGCGCTCGGCCTCCTGATCCTCGCCCTCGCGGTGCCCGTTGCGCTTCCTCAGGGACGGTTTATCGTCCTTGCCACCACGACGAGCACCGAGGATAGCGGGCTCCTCGACTATCTGCTCCCCCAGTTCGCGGCCCAAACGGGAATTCAAGTCCACGAGATCGCGGTGGGCACCGGGCAAGCGCTTGGGATCGCGAGTCGCGGCGACGCCGACGTGGTCCTCGTCCACGCGCCGAAGTCCGAACAGGCGTTCGTCGCCGCCGGGGACGGCGTGGACCGCGTCTTGGTCATGTACAACTACTTCATTCTGGTCGGGCCCGCGGCCGATCCCGCCGCCGCTCGAGGAGACAACGCCACAGCCGCATTTCAGCACATCGCCGCCTGTCGGTGCCCGTTCGCCTCCCGCGGGGACGGTTCCGGGACCCTCGTGAAGGAGCTTCAACTCTGGGCATCCGCCGGATTGGCTCCCGGGCCAAGCGAGTGGTACAAGGAGACGGGACAGGGCATGGGTGCGACCTTGCTCATCGCGAACGAGTTCCGGGCGTACACCCTCGCCGACGACGGCACATATGCCGTCATGCGCCCTCGCCTCAACCTGGCGGTAATCGTGGAGAATCAGCCGCCGCTCCTGAACCAGTACAGCGTCATCCTCGTGAATCAGACCAAGCACCCGAACGTCCGCCATGCCGACGCGAAAGTGTTCCACGACTGGCTCATCGGGCCGATCGGCCAAGACCTGATCCGGAAGTTCGTCGTCAACGACCGCCACCTGTTCACGCCGAACGCGCCGTAAGGGGGGAGAGCACGGTCGAGCTTTCCTCGGAACTCCTCCAGATCGCCGGGCTTTCCCTTTACGTTGCCACGTCGTCCACGGCGATCGCGTCGCTCCTGGGGATCCCGATCGGAACGCTCCTCGCCCTCCGAGAAGAGGCGAAAGGGCGGCGGGCGACCCTGACGCTCGCCAAGGCCATTGTCTTCACGCTGTACGGGATGCCGCCAGTCTTGGCCGGGCTCCTCGTCTACCTCCTTCTCTCCACGTCCGGCCCATTGGGGATCCTCGGGTGGCTCTACACGCCCGTCGGCATGGTCCTCGCTCAGGTGCTCATCGTCACGCCAATCGTCGCGGGTGTCACCTACTCCGCCGTTTCCTCGGTCGGCCGCGATGTCAAGGACGCCGCCCGGAGCTTGGGGGCACGCGGCTGGGCGCTCGCGGCCACGGTGATCGAGGAGGCACGTCTTGGGGTTCTGACCGCGATCATGGTCGGGTTCGGTCGTGCGATCTCGGAGGTCGGCGCCGTCCTGATCGTCGGCGGTAACATCCGGGGCTCGACTCGCGTGCTCACCACCGCGATCGTCCTGGAGACGAGCCGCGGGAATTTCACGGAAGCGGTCGCGCTCGGGGGCATCCTGCTCGGAATCGGATTCGTGATCTTTCTGTTCCTCTACCGCACGCAGCAGCAGGGGCACCGATGACCGCCGTCGACGTCAAGGGCGTTTGCAAGGCGTTCGGGGACCGGCGCGTGCTGGACGGGATCGAGCTGGCGGTGGAGCCGGGAGAGATATTCGCGCTTCTCGGCCCCAGCGGATCCGGGAAGACGACGCTCCTTCGAATCGTGGCGGGCCTCGAGTCCGCGGACGAAGGGTCGGTCTCCTTCGGCGATGGCGTCTCGGGGAATGGCATCCCGGGTCGCGACGTCGGTTTCGTCATGCAACGCCCGGCCGCATTCCGCCGAACGGTCTTCGAGAATGTCGCTTACGGCCTACGACTCCGAGAGGTCCCGGAGGAGAAGATCGACCGACAGGTGGCAACGGCGCTCGACCGCGTCGGACTGGCGGCGGCGCGCGATGCGAAGGCTTGGACGTTGTCCGCCGGTGAGGCGCAACGGATGTGCTTCGCCCGGGCGGCCGTGTTGGAGCCCCGCGTTCTGCTGCTCGACGAGGTCACCGCGAACTTGGATCCCACGAACGTCGCGCTCCTCGAGGCCGCGATTCGCGGGTACAATGCGTTGGTCGGCGCGACTGTGCTCATCGTCACGCACAACCCGTTCCAAGCGAGGCGGGTCGGCCAACGGGCGGGTCTCCTGCTCGACGGCAAGCTCATCGAAGTCAGCGACGTAAGGGCCTTCTTCGAGTCCCCGAAAGACGCCCGCACCCGCGCGTTCGTCCGCGGGGAGATGCCGTATTAGAGGAGGCCGACCCCGAGGGTCTCGACCTCGCCGACCCCCGCGATTCCGCGGAGCCGCTCTTCCAACCGTTCCGCTTCTCCGGCGGCGTCGGCGACGACGACCGTGGCCTCGATCGCCTTCAATCCGAACGCAATCGGCCGCACCGCCACATCGCGGACGGCCCCGCCAAGAGTCGCGCGGACGGACGATTCCAGCCCCGCCACATCCACGTCCGCGCCGTCCGGCATGATTCGATACGTGACGGCGACGCGCCCCATCTCAGGGCCCCTGGAACCCGCACTCCGGACACCGATAGGCGACTCCTTGGTCCCGGCACTGCTGACATCGCCCAAGGGCCCCGTTCCCGCAGCTCGGGCACGCAAACGAGGTGGTCCCCCTGCCTCCGATCACGAGGCCGCAGGAAATGCAGCGCTTCTCCCGGCGCATCATGGTCCCGCTCGCAACCAAGGGCCTGTATTAAACCTTCGTGACCCCGGGATGACCGGATTATTATTCTTCATCCCGGATACGTCGGCCGCTCTCTCGGTCCGGCGAGAGGGAAACCGCCGTAACGTTTATCTAGGGCGCGTAGTTAGCGATTGGCTCGCATGTCCGCCGTAGCGCTTGGGGCCCGTAGCTCAGCTAGGTTGGACGTGTCGTGCAGGCCGTCCCTAGAAAGAGCATCTGGCTTTTAACCGACTCGAAGGGGTCAGGAGAGAAACCAGGTGGTCCGGGGTTCGAAAAAGCCTTCGCGCGTCGCGCCGGGGGCCTCGAAAGTCCCCGCGGGCCCGCCCGCACGGCGACATGCGAGAGCGGGAACAACGAACGGGAGGTGCCCTCTTGCGGTTTAACGTTCTTGAACACAAGCTCGTCCCCGAGCATCGCCTGCTGTCGCCGGACGAGGCGGACGAGGTCCTGAAGGGACTGAAGGTGACCCGCGACCAGCTTCCGAAGATCCGGAAGACGGACCCGGTGATCCGGGTGCTGGAAAAGATCCACGGCCCCATCGAGGAGGGCCGGATCGTGCGCGTCCTCCGACTCAACCAGACGGCGGGCGTGTCCGAGGCGTTCCGACTTGTCATCGGGAGGTAGGAGATGCGCGATCTCGTCGACTCGTTCTTCCGAGAACGCAGCATCGTCAACCACCACATCGCCAGCTTCAACGACTTCCTACCGACGATCGACAACCCGAACTCGCGCATGCAGCGAATCGTCGACAACCTCCGCGTCTCCCCCGAGGACGAGCGGCGCGGGGTGATCAAGCTTGACGAGGACCGGACCGAGGGGGACATCATTGAGATCCGCATCGGGCGCAAGCGGGACGACAAGGGGCGCATCGACCTCGAGGCGAAGCCCACGATCAAGGTCGGCACACCCGTCGTCAAGGAAGCGAACGGCGCCACCCATCCGCTCACGCCGATGGAGGCGCGGCTCCGGAACCTGAACTACACGGCTCCGATCTACCTGGAATTCACGGTCGTCGAAAACGGGATTGAGCGGGAACCCGAGCCGATCACGATCGGGAACCTCCCGATCATGACCAAGTCGAAACGGTGCTCCCTCCATCGGGAGAACCTCGAGACGGAGGGCGAACTCTCGGACGAGGAGTACACCGACAAGCTCGTCAAGGACAAGATGGAGGATCCGTACGACCCCGGCGGGTACTTCATCATCGCCGGCACGGAACGGGTTCTGATTTCCCTCGAAGACTTGGCGCCGAACCGCGTCCTCGTGGAATTCAACGAGCGGTACGGTCGCGAGGTGCCCATCGCGAAAGTCTTCTCCCAGAAAGAGGGGTACCGCGCGCTCACGATCGTGGAGATGAAGAAGGACGGCGTCCTCGTCGTCACGGTCCCGACCGCGAGCGGACAAATCCCGCTCGTCATCCTCCTGAAGGCGCTGGGGATGGAGAAGGACGAGGACATCTACAACTCGATCGTCAGTTCGCCGGAGATGGCGAACATCGTGTACGCGAACATCGAGGAAGTCCGCAACAAGAAGTTGTACCCGCCCAACGGGATCTTCTCGAGGGATGACGCGATCGGCTACCTCGAACGAAAGTTCGCGACGGGGCAGGCGAAGGAGTACCGGATCAAGAAAGTCGAATCGATCCTGGACCGGAGCTTGTTACCGCACTTGGGAGACGCTCGGGAAGACCGGATGAAGAAGGCGATCTTCCTCGGCCGCGTCGCCCGGTCCGTCCTTGAACTGCAGCTCGGCCGCCGGCGGGAGGACGACAAGGACCATTACGCGAACAAGCGCCTCAAGCTGGCGGGAGACCTGATGGAAGACTTGTTCCGCGTGGCCTTCGCCAACCTGATCAAGGACCTGAAGTACCAGCTCGAGCGGAACTATGCGCGACGCAAGGAAGTCAAGATCAACAGCGCGATTCGACCGGACCTTCTGAGCCAACGCCTCCTCCATGCGCTCGCGACCGGGAACTGGGTCGGCGGGCGCGCGGGCGTGAGCCAGCTCCTCGACCGCACGTCTGCGGTGTCCGCGCTCTCCCACCTGCGTCGAATCACGTCGCCCCTGACCCGCTCCCAGCCGCACTTCGAGGCCCGCGACCTCCACCCGACCCAATGGGGCCGGCTGTGCCCGAACGAAACCCCGGAGGGCCAGAACTGCGGACTCGTGAAGAACCTCGCGCTCGTCATCGATGTCTCCGAAGGCTTCCCGGAGAACGAAGTGCAGCTCCTGCTCGCCGACCTCGGGACCCGCCAAGTCCAGGGCCAGGCCCCGGAGCTCACGCGCGTCTACGTGAACGGGGACCTCATCGGACTCCACGACGACCCGAGGACGCTCGTCCAGGAGATCCGGGAGCGACGCCGCACAGGCCTCCTCAGCCACGAGGTCAACGTGCACCATGACGAGAACATGAACGAGGTGTGGATCAACTGCGACGAGGGTCGCATCCGGCGGCCCCTCCTCACGGTCCGGGACGGGCGGCTCATCCTGAACCGCCGCCACTTGGAGGACCTCCGGATCGGGAAGATGCGATGGTCCGATCTTGTTCGGAACGGGATCGTGGAGTGGATCGACGCGGAAGAGGAGGAGGACACGTGCATCGCGATCTACCCGTTCGACGTGCCCACGCGGTGCAAGCACTGCAAGAAGCCCCTCTCGCGGAACGACGTCACGTGGAAGAACATGGGCGCGGCCGAAACCCAAGCGGAGCTCGAGTGCAAGAACTGCGGGAAGTCGTTCGAAGTCGTCTCGCTCTTGACCAAGGAGCACACGCACCTCGAGCTCGATCCGGTCACAATCCTCGGCGTGGCCTCCGGACTCGTCCCGTACCCCGAGCACAACTCGTCCCCGCGCGTCACGATGGGCGCCGGCATGGCGAAGCAGTCCCTCGGTTTGGCGGCGAGCAACTACCGGATGCGGCCGGACACGAGGGCCCACTTGCTCCACTATCCGCAGGCTCCGCTCGTCCAGACGGAGACGATGAAGTACGTCGCGTTCAACCGCCGACCGGCGGGACAGGACTTCGTCGTGGCGGTGATGTCGTACCACGGGTACAACATGGAAGATGCGATCGTGATGAACAAAGCCTCGATCGAGCGCGGACTCGGCCGAAGCTCGTTCATGCGTACGTATCGCGCGGAAGAGCGACGGTATCCTGGCGGCCAGGAGGATCACTTCGAGATCCCGCAACCCGATGTCCGCGGGGCGCGCGCCGATCTGAGCTACGCGAACCTCACGCCCGAGGACGGGCTCATCTCGCCCGAGGTGGCGGTCGTCGGGGGCGAGGTCCTCATCGGGAAGACGAGCCCCCCGCGCTTCCTGGAGGAGGAGACGGACTTCCTGACGCCCCAGAAGCGGCGGGAGACGTCGATCACGGTCCGACACGGGGAGTCCGGATGGGTCGACTCCGTCATGCTCACGGAGAGCGAGAACGGGTCCAAGCTCGCGAAGGTGAAGGTCCGTGACCTCCGGATCCCCGAGCTCGGCGACAAGTTCGCTTCGCGGCACGGGCAGAAGGGCGTGATCGGCCTCCTCGCGCCCCAGGAGGATTTGCCCTTCACGTCGGACGGGATCATCCCCGACCTAATCATCAACCCGCACGCGATTCCGTCGCGGATGACGGTCGCGCACGTGCTCGAGATGATTGGCGGGAAAGTCGCATCCATGGAGGGGCGCACGGTCGACGGGACGCCGTTCAGCGGGGAGCGGGAGGAGTCGCTCCGCAAGGGGCTCGTCGCGGCGGGGTTCAAGCACAACGGGAAGGAGATCCTGTACGACGGGTTCACGGGACGGATGATCCCCGCCGACATCTTCACGGGGGTCATCTACTACCAGAAGCTCCACCACATGGTCAGCGGGAAGTTGCACGTGCGGTCTCGCGGGCCCGTTCAGATCCTGACCCGCCAACCCACGGAGGGGCGGTCCCGACAGGGCGGTCTCCGCTTCGGGGAGATGGAGCGCGACTGCCTCATCGGACACGGGGCGGCGATGGTGA
>Ga0066710_100000826_pt1 | contig 20751 bp, 21 predicted proteins | sample GraSoiAngelo_159_FD_79666 | JGI IMG/M metagenome (GOLD analysis project Ga0066710, IMG submission 79666) | Grasslands soil microbial communities from the Angelo Coastal Reserve, California, USA - 14_1009_16_40cm | ecosystem: Environmental > Terrestrial > Soil > Grasslands | place: USA...
CTGCCGGACCGGATCCGGCACCGCTTTCCGATCTTCGAGCGGCGGGTCTACATCAACTCCTGCTCGCAGGGCGCGCTCTCGGACTCGGTGCGCGCCGCGTACGACGCCTACCTACGCGACTGGGACGAGAAGGGCGCGCCGTGGGAGTACTGGACCGAACGCGGCGAGGCGGCGCGCGCAGCGTTCGCGAGACTCGTCAACGCAGACGCCGACGAGATCGCCGTCACGACGTCGCTCTCCGCCGGCGTCAGCGCGCTCGCGAGCGGCCTCCGCTTCGCGCGCCGCTCCAAGGTGGTGCTGACGGACTGGGAGTTCCCGACGATCGGCCAGATCTGGCACGCGCAGGAGTCGCGCGGCGCGCGCGTCGTGCACGTGCCCGAGGCGGACGACGGCACCATCCCGCTCGAGCACTTCGAGCGCACGATCGACGACGACACGCTGCTCGTCTCGATCACGCACGTCTGCTACCGCAACGGCGCGATGCTCGACGTCGAGAAGGTCGTGAAACTCGCACACGAGCGCGGCGCCCTCGTACTGCTCGACGCGTTTCAGTCGATCGGGACGCTGCCTATAGACGTCCGCGAGCTCGGCGTCGACTTCCTCGGCGCGGGCGTCCTCAAGTACCTGCTCGGCTCGGCGGGCCTCGGCTTCCTCTACTGCCGCCGGGACCTCGTCGAGAAGGTCTGGCCGACCGCGACGGGCTGGTTCGCCGACAAGAACATCTTCGAGATGGACCACACGGACTACTCTCCGGCGCCGACCGCGAGCCGCTTCCAGTCGGGCACGCCGCCGATCCCGTCGATCTACGCAGGCATCGCCGGGATCGAGCTGATGCAGGAGATCGGCGTCGCCGAGACGCGCGAGCACGTGCTCGACCTGAACTCACGCCTGATCGACGGTCTCGACGAGCTGAAGGCGCGCGTCGTCACGCCGCGCAAGCCGAAGCGCCGAGGCGCGCTGATCTGCATCCGCTCGACCGACTCGCGGGCGCTCGTCGCCGCGCTGGCACGCGAGGGGATCGTGACCTCGGAGCGCGACGGGAACCTGCGCATCTCGGCCCACGCGTACAACTCCGTCGAGGACGTCGACGCGGTCCTCGCGTCGCTGCGCCGACACCGCAAGCTGCTCGCGTCATAGCATCCCTGCTATAACTCCGGGAGATGGCAAGCCCGCGGAAGACGGCGCTCGAGCGCCTGCACGAGAAGCTCGCCACGGGCGATCGAGGCTGGTTCTTCGCGGGAATCGCCGACCAGGTCGCGGAGCGGCGGATCGCCCAGGGCCTCTCCCAGCGCGAGCTCGCCGAGCTCGTCGGGACGACGCAGTCGGCGATCGCGCGCCTCGAGCGCGGCGGCCGACCGCCGCGGATCGACACGCTGCTGAACATCGCCGACGCCCTCGACTGCGACCTCGCCGTCGAGCTCGTCCCGCGCAGCAGTAGTTAGTCCAGCTCGGCTCTGCCGGCGACGATCGCGTCGGCCAGCGCATGCAGGGACAGGCGCCGCCGGCGCGCGGTCGCGCGCAGGACCTCGAACGCCTCCTGCGGCGTGATTCCGAGCCGCTCGGCCAGGATCCCCTTCGTCTGCTCGATCGCGACGCGCGAGTCCAGCGCGACGTGGAGCTGGGCCGTCCTGTCCGCCAAACCGTCGATCAACCCGAGCAACCGCTCGATCGTCTCGACGGCCTCGGGCGGCGTCGTCGGCGGCAACGCGAAGGAGAGCTCGCCGAGCTCGACTCGAATTGCCGAGCTGCCGTCCTCCCGGACGACCGCCCCTTTCGCTCCGCCTGGCATGAGTCTGTCCATGCTACTCATCGTGCGAACAGCCGCGTGCCGAGCTCGTCCACCGCGTCCGCAAGGGACCGCTGGATTCTGAACTGGTGCCCGGACCCCGTCACATCGAACACCCGAAGCGTGCGCGGATCGTCGCAGACGACCACGAGCTCCCCACCCTCGAGCTTGAGGCGCTCGGCGGCCGCGAGGAGGAGCTCGAGTCCGGCCGAGTCTAGGAAGGTGACATCCACCAGATCGGCGATCACGTGTCGCCCGCCTTGGTCGGCCACCGCCGTCAGCTCCTCACGGAGCATTTCGGCCGAGTCGGCGTCCAGTTCGCCCGCCACGGAGCACACAAATGCGCCGCCGGCGATCCGGAGGGTCGTGACGCGAAGTCCGGGCACCACTCACGGCACGCTAGGCCCCCCGCGTCAGTACCGCGTGTGCGTTGGCTTAAGGGTCGCTCACACCGCGAGGAGCCGGTAGCCGACCCCGCGGACCGTGACGAGGCGGGTCGGCTTGGCGGGATCCGGCTCGATCTTGCGGCGGAGGTTGGAGACATGGACGTCGCAGGCGCGCTCGTCACCGACGTACGAGCTCTGCCACAGGTGCTGCATGATCTCGCGGCGCGTCCGGACCCGCCCGGGCGTCGCGGCGAGCAGCGCCAGCAGCCGGAACTCCGACGGCGTCAGGTGGATCGGCTTGCCGTCGATCTCGACGGCGTGCATCGTCAGGTCGATCCGCAGGCCGCCGAATGCGCGCGTCGTCGTCGAGCGCGAGTTCCTGTCGAGCTCCCGCCGCCGCAGAATCGCGCGCACGCGACTGACGAGCTCGGCGAGCGAGAACGGCTTCGTCACGTAGTCGTCCGCGCCGAGCTCGAGACCGCGCACGCGGTCGACCTCCGCGTCCTTCGCGGTCAGCATGAGGATCGGGAGATCGCTCTCGGCGCGCAGCGTCCGGCAGACCTCGAGTCCGGGCAGCTGCGGCAGGAGCAGGTCGAGGATCATCAGGTCGTACATCTGCCCGCGCGCCGCGTCGAGCGCAGTGACGCCGTCGCCGACGACGTCGACGTCGAAACCCTCTTCCACGAGGGCGTAGCCGACCGAGTCGGCAATCGCCGGCTCGTCGTCGACGACAAGGATGCGCCCCTTCAACTGGCCTCCCTGATTTGCGCGGACGGAAGCTCGATCGTAGCCTTCGTGCCCTGGCCGGGCGAGGACGCGATGCGCAGCGTGCCGCCGACGGCGTTGATCGCCTGCGCGGCGATTGCCAGCCCGAGTCCGAATCCGTCGCGGTCGACCGCGCCGCGGTAGAACGGCTCCTGCACGCGTTCGAGATGCTCGGGAAGGATTCCCTCGCCCGGATCGTCGACCTCGACGGTCACGCGTCCGGCGCCGGAGTCCCAGGCGTTGATCCTCACGGTCCCCCCGCGTGCGTGCTGCAGCGCGTTCTCGACGATCGACTGGAACGCCTGCTCGGCCAGGTCGCGCTCGACGAAGACGGCGATGCTCGGGTCGCACGTCAGCTCGACGCGGTGCTCCGGCCCGTCGGCTCCGCCGGCGACGTCCTGGAGCAGCGGCTCGAGGCGGACGAACTCGAGCCGCGGAGGCTGCACTCCGGCCTCCGCGCGCGCGAGGACGAGGAGCGCCTGCATCAGGCGGACGAGCCGGTTTGTCTCGCGCTCGAGGTGGGCGAGGAAGCGGTCCCGCTCTGCCGGGATCTCCTTCGCGCCTCCCTGGAGCACCTCGACGGCGCTCGCGATCGCGGCCGTCGGGGTACGCATCTGGTGCGCCGCATTGCGGACGAACTCGCTGTTCACGCGATCGCGGCGGTGCTGCCGCGTGACGTCCTCGAGGACGAGCACCGGGCCCTCGTCGCGGACCGGCGGAAGCGCGAAGATCCGGAGCGTCCGCGAGCCCGCGTCCGCGATGCGTGGAGCGAGCCCGATGCGCGACCGCCGGGCCCGCTCGACGATCGTCGCGAGCGAGATCGACGGCCAAGGCTCCGGCAGCGGCCGTCCCACGACGAGCGCCTGCGGCCGGAACAGCACCTTGGCGAGCGGATTCGCGAATGTGACCTTGCCGTCGTTGCCCACGCGCACGACGCCGTGCGGGAACCCGAACAGGAACTCGCCGAGTGAGTCGCCGGCGTCGGCGCGGCTCCGCGGTTGCGTCCGCAGCCTCACGAGCAGCACGCCGTCCTCGAGCCTGCGGACGCGGATCTCGGTGCGCCGGCCCGAGAGGAACGTCTCGAGACGTCCCTCGCCCTTCGCGAGCAGCTCGCGCAGCGGTCGGCGGCTGACCGGCGGGACGAGGTCCTCGAGGTGCTTCCCCTCGATCTTCTCCGGCCCGAACCCGAACAGCCCGGAGGCGGCGGCGTTGGCCGTCAGGACGTGGCCCTTCGCGTCGACGGCGAGCAGGCCGTCGGCCGACTCGTCGAGCAGCGCCCGCAGCAACTTGACGCTGGGCCGCGCGCTCACCGCTTCGTGTCGGCCTCCATCATCAGGATCGCGCCGAGCGGTCCGCCGCCGGCGAGCCTCAGCGGCGCGAGCCGGATGTCGAGCGCGATCGGCCGGCCGCGCCTGTTGACCGCGTCGAGGCGGAGCACGCCGTCCGTCTTCCCGGCGAGCGCGTCCCGCAACGGCTTGCGCAGCTTGTCCGTCGGCAGGCCGATGTCGAGGTTGAGGAAATGCTGCCCGACGACCTCGTCGCTGCGCAGGCCCCAGAGGTCGGACGCGGTGCCGTTCCACGCCTGGACACGGAGCTCCTTGTCCAGGACGACGACGCCGGCGTCGAGCCCCGCGAGCACCGACTCGAGGAACGCGTTGACCTCGTTGAGCTCGTCCGTGCGCTGCTGCAGCTCGTCGTTGATCGTCTCGAGCTCTTCGTTCGTCGACTGGAGCTCTTCGTTCATCGTCTCGAGCTCTTCGTTCGTCGACTGCAGCTCTTCGTTCGTCGTCTCGAGCTCTTCGTTCGTCGACTGCAGTTCTTCGTTCGTCGTCTCGAGCTCCTCCACGGTCGACTGGAGCTCCTCGTACGCGGTCTCCACCTCGCGCTTCGACTCGTGGAGGGCCTGCCGGAGCCGGCGCGACCGGGTCACGTCGTCGAACGTCACGCTCGCTCCGACGATCTCGCCCGTGGAGGCGACGAGCGGTGCGATCTGGATGTCGACGAAGCGCACCTCGGAGCCCGCGTGCCACTCGACGTCACGCAGCGATACGGCGTGCCGCTCCTCGTACGCCTGCTCGATCTTCGAACGGAGCTCGATCGGCCGGTACGAGAACTCGAGATCCTGCAGCAGGACCCCGATGTCCCGCTGGCTGAGACCGAACAGCAGCCGTGCCTGCAGGTTCGCCGCGGCCAGGTGGCCTTCGGGGCCGAGGAGGATCTGCGCGACCGGCCCCGCCTCGAAGCCCGCATCGCGAATCGCGCGAACCGTCGCCGGGATCGCGTCGTCCGTCTCCGGCACCGTCACCGCCGCGCGCTCGCGGACCGCCGATGGGACCTTGCTGAAGATCCGCCGCTTGAGATCGACCGCCGCGAAGAGTGGCGACCGCGCGACCAGCACCTCCGACTTGCCGAGGAACAGGAAGCCGTTGTCGCGCAGGCCGAAGTGGAAGCTGGCCAGGATTCGCCGCTGCGTGTCGGCGTCGAAGTACATCAGCGTGTTGCGCGAGACGAGGAAGTCGATCCGTGAGATCGGCGGATCCTGGACGAGGTCGTGGCGACCGAAGATGACCGTGCGGCGCAGGTCGACGCGGAAGACGAAGCTGCCGTTCGCGGGCTCGAAGTACTTCTCGCGGAACTCCTGCGGGACCGGCTCGACCTGAGCGGCGGTGTACGCCGCATGGCGGCCCACGGCGAGCGCCTCGTCGTCGACGTCGGTCGCGTAGATCTTGACCCGCCTGCGGAGCTCGTCCTCGCCGAGCGCCTCGGCGAAGATCATGGCGAGCGTGTAGGGCTCCTCGCCCGTCGAGCACCCGGTCGACCAGATCCGGATCGCGTCCGCAGGAGCGCGCGCCTCGATGATCCGGGGCACGATCTCGCTCTGGACGTAGTCCCACGTCGGCAGGTCGCGGAAGAACGACGTGACGTTGATCAGGATCGTGTTGAAGAGCTGGACGAATTCGTCCGGGTGGCGCTCGAGGTAAGCGCGGTAGCCGGCGGCGTCGTTCGTGCGCGTCTCGTGCATCCGCTTCGCGATCCGCCGGCCGAGGCTGGGACGCTTGTAGCCGGTGAAGTCGAAGCCGCGCTCGTCGCGCAGGAAGTCGAGCAACTCCTCGATGTCCCCGCCGGGATCGGTGTCGCTCATGAGCTCTCCTCGGTGCCGGAGGCCTCCGTCTCGAGCGCCTGCAGGAGCTCGCGAATCACGACGGCCTGGTCGATCGTGCCGTTGGCGCGCCGGTCGAACATGGAGGCGCTGTGGCCGCCGCCGCGCCGGCGCAGGCGCTCCGCGAGCTGGCGCGTCAGCGCGGCGCGCTCCTCGAGGGCCCGGAGCGCCGTCCAGAGGGCGGTCTCCACGTTGCCGTTCTGGGCGGCCAGGAAGCTCTCGAGGCTGTAGACGTGCCCGACGCGGCACCGGTAGACGGGCCGGCCGTCCTCTTCGTCCTCCCAGATCCCGCCGTTGCAGTCCGGGCAGCTCAGGCCGGTTGCACGTCCCGGCTGCGGCTCGTCGCTCGCGGCGCGATCGATCTGGACGAGCCAGTCGTCGTACATGCCGGGATCGCGCGACCACCCTCCGTTGGGAGTCGCTGCCGACTCGGCGAGTGCGGGACCGATCGCCCGCGCGGCGAGGATGAAGTCGGCCTTCACGTGCTCCAGCGCGGCATCCGGCATCGAGCGGTAGAGCGCGTCCTCCGGATCCTGGACGACTGTGAGGCCGCCGTGCCTCTTGATCGCGCCGAGGCCGAGCGTCCCGTCGTCGAGCACGCCGGAGAGGACGACGCCGGCGACGCCCTCGCGGTGCGCGTGCGCGGCCGTCTGGAAGAGCCGATCGATCGCCGGCCGGTGCCCGTTCACCATCGGACCGGGATCGAGATGCAGGCGGTTGCCGTAGACGGTGAGGTGGAAGCCCGGCGGGCCGACGTAGATGCGGCCGCCCACGATCGGCTCCCGGTCCTTCGCCTCCTTCGCCGGCAGGTTGCCGGCACGGCCGATGATCTCCGGGAGGACGCTCGTCCCGAGCGGCGGGAGGTGCAGCACGACAAGGACCGCCGCCGGAAAGTCATGCGGGAGGCCCGCCGCGAAGTCACGCAGTGCCTCGACGCCACCGGCCGACGCGCCGACGACCACGAGATGGTGGCCTCGCTGCACATCGTTGGGCACCGCGTCCCCTCTCGCTCACGTGCGACCGGCTCCAGCATAGTCTTCCCTAGGGGCTGCGGCTTAGGATCTCTCGGTGGCCAGGCCGCGCGAGGAGGATCTTCCGGCCTGGAGCCTCCCAGCCGGAGCCGTCGAGCGGATCGCGCTGCCGACGGCGTGGCCGGAGCGCGTGACGCGCGACTGGGCCTGGGAGGGGGCGCGCGGCGAGGGCGTGCGCGTGTGCGTGCTCGACAGCGGCGTCGAGCTCGACCATCCGCTCGTCGGGCCGGTGCAGCACTCGCTAGCGGTGACGCGCACGCGCGACGGCGTCGTCGAGGTTCACGAGGACGACGCGGGCGATCTGTGCGGTCACGGCACGTCGTGCGCCGGGATCATCCGCTCGCTCGCACCCGACTGCGAGCTGACGAGCGTGCGCGTGCTCGGTGCGGGCTACACCGGCAGCGGGCCCGTCCTGCTCGCCGGGCTCGAATGGGCCGTCGATCAGGGCTTCGACGTGATCAACATGAGCCTCTCGACGACGAAGAAGCAGTTCGCAGAGACCTTGCACGAGCTTGCCGACGCGGCGTACTTTCGGCGTACGATGCTCGTCGCGTCCGCGCACAACATGCCCGTCGAGAGCTTCCCGTGGCGGTTTTCGTCCGTGATCTCCGTCGGCAGCCACGAGGATCCGGATCCGCTCGCGTACTACTACAACCCGGCGCCGCCCGTCGAGTTCTTCGCGCGCGGCCTCGAGGTCGACGTCGCGTGGCTCGGCGGCGCGACGCTGCGCTGCACGGGCAACAGCTTCGCGACGCCGCACGTCGCGGGAATCTGCGCGCTGATCCTCTCGCGGCACCCGGAGCTGACGCCGTTCCAGCTGAAGAGCGTCCTCTACCTGACGGCGTCGAACGTGAGCGGCGACGCATGAGCTTGCTCACGTTCCCGGTGCGCCGCCGGCGGTGCGAGGCCGGAGGGCACAGTACGAACCAGTACGGGCCCGGAGAGCATCGCGCTGTCAGCGGCGTCAGCCGTTCGCGGAGCGCCGCTCCGCGGCGCGGGAGCGAAAGGCGGCCGGGGGCGTGAGCGACTTGCGCGACGCTGTGGCGGCCGGCGTGCTCGGCGCGGAGGAGTCGTATCGGGAGCTGCTGCGCTCCGTCGTCGAGACGGCGCGCGCGATCTTCCGGGCGCGCGCGTCCTCGGTCTTCCTCCTGGACGAGGAGGCCGACGAGCTCGTCTTCGAGGCGGTCGCGGGCGAAGGTGCGGCGACGCTCGTCGGCCGTCGCTTCCCGTCGAGCACCGGCGTCGCGGGCTGGGTGCTCGTGACGCGGCAGCCGCTCGTCGTGGAGGACGTCGGCGCCGACACGCGCTTCTCGCGCGAGGCCGCAGAGAGCACCGGTTACGTGCCGAAGGGACTGATGGCCGTGCCGCTGCTCGTCGAGGACCGCGCACTCGGCGTGCTCGAGGTGCTCGATCGGCCGAGCGAGGAGCGCTTCACGCTCGCGGAGATGGATCTCCTCTCGCTCTTCGCGAACCAGGCGGCGATCGCACTCGACCTGCTCCAGCGGGCGCGCCGCGCGCAGGCGGCGCTCGCGGGCGACGGCGAGCTTGGAGCGCTCGCGCGGATCGCGTCGCAGCTCGAGTCCGCGCCGGAGGAGGCGCGCGCCGCCGGCCTCGAGCTGCTCTCGTCGCTCGAGCGGCTGCTCGGTTCTTGAAAGCAAGAGCCCGGGGAAGGCCCGGGCTCTTCGTACCGTCCTGGTAGTTCAGTCGAGCGGACTAGAGGTTCTTCTTGCCGGTGTGCGCCTCGACGTCGTCGTCGCCGTCGTCGCCGTCGTCGTCCACGGCCTTGACCGACTTGGCCGCGTGGCCCTCGACGTCTTCACTCTCGCGCCGCATCCCGGGCTCCCCCTCGGGATTCAGGTCGTCCCGCTCCTCAGTCGACATTGAACTCCTCCTTCCGGAAGGACGATTACGACTACCTGACGCGCGTACGGACGTCGATCTTCCCTCGCCGGATTCAAATTCGCAACGAAAGGTGCAAGGGTGGCGGGGGTGACCCGGCTGCGCGAGTCGCTGCGGACGTTCGCGGAGGCCTTCCGCAACCCTGCGCTCCGGCGCCTGGAGCTCGCCTGGGCAGGGGCGAACCTCGGTTCCTGGTCGTATTCGGTCGGGATCGCGGTCTACGCGTACGAGCACGGCGGTGCGAAGGCCGTCGGCATCGTCGGCTTCGCCCGCTGGACCGCGGCGGCGCTGCTCGCGCCGTGGCTCTCGGTGCTCGGCGACCGCTACCGGCGCCGGCTCGTGATGATCTCCGCCGACGCGATCCGGGCCGTGTGCCTGGGCCTCGCCGGCGTGGCCGCGGTCGCGGGCTGGCCGCCGCTGACGGTCTACGTGCTCTGCGGTCTCGTCGCGGCGGCGGCTGCGGCGTTCCATCCGGCGGAGGCCGCGCTGCGCCCGTCGCTGGCGCGGACGCCGGAGGAGCTGACGGCGGCGAACGTCGTCTCGAGCACGATCGCGAGCGTGGGACTCCTCGGCGGGCCTGCACTCGGCGGCATCGTCCTGGCGCTCAGCGGGCCTGGCGCGGTCTTCGGCGTCTCGGCGGCGCTGATGGTTTGGTCGGCGGCGCTCGTCCTGGTGATTCGCGTCGTCGAGACGCCGCCGGAGCGGACGGAAGCCGACGCGTCGTTCATCACCGCGGCGTTCGCGGGCTTCGCGGCGATCATCGGCGACCAGCGCCTGCGCGTCGTGATGGGTCTCTACACGGGCCAGCTCTTCGTGAACGGCCTGATGGCGGTGCTGCCGGTCGTGCTCGCGGTGCGGCTCCTCCATCTCGGCGGCTCGGGGCTCGGCTGGCTCAACTCGGCGGAAGGTGCCGGCGGCGTGCTCGGCGCGCTCGTCGCCGCGGCGCTCGTCGGCCGGAAGCGGCTCGGCGCGGACTTCGCGCTCGGCGTCGCGTTCTGGGGCGCGCCGCTGATCCTGATCGCGCTCTGGCTCAGCACGCCGGTGGCGCTCGTCCTCTTCGTCCTGATCGGGATCAGCGGGACGGTGTGCGACGTCGCCGGGATGACGCTGCTCCAGCGCATCGCGCCCGAGGCGGTGCTGGCGCGCGTCTTCGGCGTCTTCGAGACGTTGATCCTCGTCACGCTCGGGCTCGGCTCGCTCGCGGCGCCGGGGCTCGTCGCAGTCTTCGGCGACCGGGGCGCGCTGGTCGTCACGGGTGCGCTGCTGCCCGTGCTCTCGCTGCTCGCGTGGCCGCGGCTGCGGGCGATCGACCGCGACGCCGTCGTCCCCGAGCGGCAGCTCGACCTGCTGCGCGGGATCCCGATCTTCGCGCCGCTAGGGCCGCCGGAGCTCGAGCGGCTCGCGGCCGGGCTCGTGCCGGTGGAGGTCGAGCCGATGGCCGCGGTCTTCGAGCAGGGAGGCCACGGCGACCGGTTCTACGTCATCGACTCCGGTCGTGCGGTGGTCGAGGCGGACGGCGCCGAGATCGGCGAGCTCGGGCCGGGTAGCTTCTTCGGTGAGATCGCGCTGCTGCGCGACGTGCCGCGAACGGCGACCGTGCGCGCACTCGAGCCGCTGCAGCTGTGGGCCCTCGACCGGGAGCTGTTCATCTCCGTCGTCACCGGCCATGCTCCGAGTCTCGAAGCCGCGGAGTCGGTCGTGGGCGCCCGCCTCGCCGGTCCTGTCAGAGCATGATCTCGTAGCCGTCGTAGGCCCGCTCGAGCGTCTCTTCGAGCGGGAGCTCGTGCGGGCGGTGGATGACGACGAGCCGCCGCGCGCCCGAGTCCTCGAACGCCTCGACAGCTTCCTCCGCCGTCAGGTGGCCGCGCAGGTCCGGCTCCTGTTGCGCGAGCGTCGCCTCGCAGAGGAAGACGTCGACGCCCCGCGCGAGCTCCACGAGCTGCTCGCTCGGCGCCGAGTCGCCGGAGTAGGCCAGCGTGTGCGCGCTGTTCGACACGCGCAGCCCGAAGGTCAACAGGTCGTAGTGCGGGACGCGCCGCGGCGTCACCTCGAGGCCGGCCGTGGCGAACGGTTCGCCGTCGGCGTACTCGCGGACAGCGAACGTGTTGTCGAACATGTCGACGAAGCCGAGTCGTGCGCCGAACCCCCGCAGCGTCTCCGTTCCGCCAGGCGGCAGCCAGAGCTCCGGTTTGCCGTTGCTGCTCCGGCCGGGCCCGTACATCGCGCCCCACGTCCATGGGACGAGATCGCCCCAGTGGTCGAGGTGGAAGTGCGTGATCACGATCGCGTCGACGCGCGGCCAGCCTTCCATCTCGCGAAGGCGTGCGAGGACGCCCGGCCCGCAGTCCAGCAGAAGCCGTCCATCGTCCTCGACGAGATAGCCGGACTGCGCGCCGCCGGGGTTTGGCCACGCCGGCGAGCATCCGACCACGGTCAGCTTCACGCGCGTAGTCTCTCTGAATGGTATGAATCGCGCCGTGGCGACCCCGTCGATCGACGTCCTGCAGCGCGTCCCGCTCTTCGCCGGGCTCGAGCGCAAGGAGCTCGAGTCGATCGCGGCGTCGATGCGGGAGCGGACCTTCCCCGCCGGCGACACGGTGACGCAGGAGGGAGCGGGCGGTGCCGGCTTCTTCGTCGTCGAGAACGGCGAGGCCGAGGTGACCGTGCACGGCGAGCCGCGAGGCAGCATCGGGCCGGGCGACTACTTCGGCGAGATCGCGCTGCTGACCGGCTCCGACCGGACCGCGACGATCGTCGCGAAGAGCGACCTGCACTGCTACGGGATGACGCCCTGGGACTTCCGGCCGCTAGTCGAGAGCAATCCGGGCATCGCCTGGAAGCTGCTCCAGTCGATGGCCGAGAAGCTGCGCTCCTAGCCGTGGCCGGCGTCGGCAACGAACCGGATTCGACCGCCTAGGTAGACATTCGCAGGCCGATCTGCTTGCATCAAGCGGGCTGCTCGGGGGCGCCTTTGCGGCGGGAGCCCCCGAGCGCCTTTTCTTTCTTTCGAATCAGGTCAGGCGAGCCGGCGGGCGCCGTCGAAGCCACTGCTGTACGAGCCCTCGAGCCGCGAGATCTGGACGCTCGTGCCCGTGTGCGGGGCGTGGATGAAGCTGCCGTGGCCGACGTAGACGCCGACGTGGCCGGCGCCGTTGAAGAAGACCAGGTCGCCGGGCTTCAGCGCCGCACGGCGGACGCGCCGCCCGAGGCCGAACTGCGCGTACGAGCTGTGCGGCAGCGAGATGCCGATGTGCGCGTAGACGAAGCGGACGAAGCCCGAGCAGTCGAAGCCGGTGCGCGGGGATGCGCCGCCCCAGCGGTACGGGATCCCCGTGAGATGCCGGGCGAACCGCACGGCGCGGGCTCCCAGCGGGAGCGGGGGCGCCGGCTTCGGCAGCAGTAGGGCCGGGACGGGGGACGATGCCGCAGGAGCGGGCACCGGGGCCGGCGTCGGCACCGGGTCCGGCAGCGGAGTGGCCGGCGCGGGCGCGTCGTCGGCACTCGCGACGCGTGCGAACGCGAGCGTGAGCAACAGCAGGAGGAGGGTCGTGAGCCGCAGCATTGGAGAGCTCCCTTCGGGGGCATGCAGCGGCCCACCAGACCGCCGCAGTGTCGTTGGGCCAGCTCATTTGAGCAGCCTTTCGCGGCGGCCGCATCACCCTGACGGGCCAGGACCCGGGGCCTTTAATCCCTGGGACCCCGGGGTTAGCATGGCCCATGGCGACCGTGGGAGACCTGATGTCCAGGGAACTCGTGCGTGTCGCTCGTGACGATTCGATCGAGGACGCCGCCGAGCGGATGAGCGGCCGCCGGGTGGGCTCCGCGCTCGTCTTCGACGGCGAGCGGCTCGTCGGGATCCTCACCGAGCGCGACGTCCTCCGGGTCGTCGGCGCGCGCCGGCTGGCCGGCGCCGTCGTGAGCGACTGGATGACGTCCCACCCGGAGACGGTCGGCGCCGAGGAGACCGTGGAACAGGCCGGAGTCCTGATGCTCCACGGCGGCTTCCGCCACCTCCCCGTCGTCGACGGCACCGCCGTCGTGGGCATCGTCTCGATGCGGGACCTCGTCGGCGACGCGCTATCGGATCACGCGCCGCGCGGCGCCTGACAGCGACCGCCCCCTCGGGGGACACTGCCCGTGTCCGGCCCAGCCCAGACCGGTGCCAGGCAACGGCCGGGCTGGCAATGGACGTGGCCGCGCCAGGCCCGGTCGCCGGTATCGTCGCGCGGATGCAGGGGGTCGACCGGCGAGCGATGACCGATCTCGCCGCCGGTCACCTCGCTGCGGACTTCGCGCAGGGTGCCGTGCCGGCGCTGCTCGTCTTCCTTAAGCCGGTGCTGCACCTCTCGTACACCATGACCGCGGCGGTCGTCCTCGTCGGCACGGTGACCTCGTCGATCGCGCAGCCGGTCTTCGGACACTGGTCGGATCGTCGCGGCGCGGTCTGGCTGATGCCGGCCGGCGTGTTCCTCGCGGGCGCGGGACTCGCGCTCTCGGCCGTCTCCCCGAAGTACGCGCTGCTGCTCGTGCTGATCGGGATCTCCGGACTCGGCGTCGGCGCCTTCCACCCGGAGGCGATGAAGGTCGCAGGCCACGCGAGCGGCGCGCGTCGCGCGAGCGGGATGGCGTTCTTCGCGACCGGAGGCAACATTGGGTTCGCACTCGGGCCGCTGCTCGCAAACGCGGCGATCTCGCCGCTCGGAATGACCGGCGGCCTGCTGCTCGTCGTCCCCGGTGTGCTCGTCGCGTTGCATCTGCTGCGGGAGCACGGCTACCTCACGCACATCCGCAGCTCGCGCTCGGGCCACGTCGGCACCACTCCGGCGGCCGACCGGCCGGACGCGTTCAAGCTGCTGCTCGTCGTGATCGGCCTGCGCAGCATCGCGTACTACGGCCTCTTCACCTTCGTCCCGCTGTGGGAGGTCTCGCGCGGCCACTCGAAGTCGTACGGGAACACGCTGCTGTCGCTCGTCCTGCTCGCGGGAGTCGCGGGCACGCTCATTGCCGGGCCGCTCGCGGACCGGTACGGACGGCGCGTCGTGCTGCTCGCGAGCCTCGTGCTCTCGCCCGGCCTCGTGCTCGCCTACGTCCTCGTCGGCGGGACGATCGGCGCGGTCGCGGTCTGTGCGGCCGGCGCCGCCGTCGTCAGCACGTTCGGCGTCACGATCGTGCTCAGCCAGGAGTACCTCCCGAGCAGAATCGCGATGGCGTCGGGGATGTCGGTCGGCCTGGCGACCGGCCTGGGCGGCATCGCCGCGGTCGCGCTGGGCGCGATCGCGGACGCCGTCGATCTCCGGACGGCGCTCATCGCGACGGCGGCCGGCCCGGCCGTGGGCGTCCTCGTGGCGCTCATGCTCCCGGGCGACCGGCGCCTCCACGCGACTCCGGCGACGGCGGCGATCGACTCGCAATAGGCCTCGCCTACAATTCGCGCATCGCATCGACGCCAAACCGCGTCGAGGAGCGCTTCCTCTACGAGATCATCTCGACGGTCGGCTCCTCGCTCAACCTCGAAGAGGTGCTCGACGGCGTGCTGCGATTGATGTCGGATGCGAGCTCCGTGCACGCCTGCTTCGTCTACCTGCTCGACCGCGACGGGAGGCGGCTCCTCCTCCGAGCGGCATCCGATCCGTACGCATCGCTCGCCGGGCAGATCGAGCTGAAGCACGGCGACGGCCTCGCATGGTGGGCGCTCGAGCGAGGCGAGGCGGCGTTCATCCGCGAGCGTGCGCTCGACGACCCGCGCGTCAAGTACGTTCCCGAGCTGGAGGAGGAACGGTTCCAGTCGCTCGTGGCCGTACCGCTGCTCGGCAAGCGCGGGGATCAGATCGGAGCGATCACGCTCCACACCGAGGCGCCGCGCGAGTTCACCGACGCCGAAGTCGAGTTCCTCGCGTCGAGCGGCTCGCTGCTCGCCGGCGCGATCGAGAACGCGCAGCTCTACGACGAGATGCGGCAGCGCGTCGACGAGCTCGAGCATCTGACCGAGCTCGCCGAAGCAGTCGCCGCCGCGGAGACGCTGGAGGAGCTCGGGCCCGAGGTCGTGGAGCGCAGCCGGAAACTGCTCGGCGCGGAGGCCGCGCACCTCTACGTGCTCGATGCGGACGAGGAGCGCCTGCACCTGCGCTGGTCCACGGGCGGTGACGCGCCGGCGACGATCGGCCTCACCGATCTCGGACCGGAGGTCGGCCGGAGCGGCCGGACGTCGCGGCTCGCCGTCTCGCTCGTCGCCGGCGGCGAGCTGCTCGGCGCGCTCGTCGCGACCGGGACGCGCGAGCTCGACCTCGGCCGCGCGGCGGCGAACCAGGCAGCGGTGGCGATCAAGAAGATCCAGGTGCTCGAGCGCCTGACGGAGAAGAACCTGATCAAGGACTTCTTCGAGGACCTCGCCGCGCAACGGCTCGGCGACGCCCTCGAAGGGCGTGCGGCGCGGCTCGGCTGCGACCTCGACGAGCCGCACGTCGTCGTCGCTGCGGTGAAGGTCGACGACGGCCTCGAGCGCGCGCTCGCCGGTCTCGTCCGCGGCGCCCTGATCGACCGGCGGGACCAGTCGCTGCGTGCGCTCTATCCCCTCTCGCAGAGCGGGGCAGGCCGGCTCCTCGAGGACCTGAAGGGCGTCCACGGCGACGCGACGATCGGCGTCTCGGGGGCCTGCGTCGGCGCAGCCGCGCTCGCACACGGCTTCGAGGAGGCGCGGCACGCGCTGCTCGGCGCGGCCGTCACGCGGCGGGAGGGCGCCGTGCTCGCATACGACGAGCTCGGCCCGTACAAGTACCTACTCCGGATCGCCCTCGATCCGGCCGCCCGCGACTCGACGATCGACGCCGTCGCGAAGCTCGTCGAGTACGACGAGGAGCGCGGCGCCTCGCTGCTCGCGACGCTCGAGGAGTTCCTCCACCGCCGCGGCAACATCAGCGCGACCTCCGACGCGCTCTACGTCCACCCGAACACGCTGCGCCAGCGCCTGCGCAGGATCGCCGACCTGACGGGGATCGACCTCCGTCGAGACGACTGGCTGATGGTGGAGATCGCCGTGAAGATGGTGCGGCTCAGGGAGGCCCTGGGAGCGACCACGCCCCACACATGAGGGGCCGGGAGGTGTGGAGACATCCGCCCTCCCACCTTTCCTGTGCCGGGTGATACAACCTTGCGGCCACCGACCGAGGAGGAGTGATGGCCGTCGCGACCGACCCGAGGCTGGAAGAGGTCAGGAAGATCACCAAGGGCCGCGGAGTCGAGTTCTTCTTCGCGCAGTTCGTCGACATGTACAGCCGTCCCAGCGCGAAGCTCGTCCCCGCGGCGAACCTGGACGACCTCGCCAATGACGGAGCGGGCTTCGCCGGCTTCGCCGCCGGCGAGATCGGCCAGCTGCCGAGCGACCCGGACATCGCCGCGATGCCCGACCTCGACAGCCTGACGCTCGTCCCGTGGCAGGAGAACCTGGCGCGCTTCGCGTGCGACGTGACGGTGGAGGGCGAGCCGTGGCCGTACTGCCCGCGGACGATCCTCAAGCGGCAGCTCGCGCGCGCGAAGGAGCTCGGCTACGACTTCAAGATCGGCCTCGAGCTCGAGTACTTCCTCGTCCGCCGCAGGGCAGACGGCTCGATCGAGATCGCGGACCAGCAGGACACGCTCGAGAAGCCCTGCTACGACATGGCCGGCCTGACGCGCCGCTACGACTTCCTGACGACTGTCTCGAAGTACTGCAACGAGATGGGTTGGGGGAACTACGCGAACGACCACGAGGACGCGAACGGTCAGTTCGAGCAGAACTTCATGTACGACGACGCGCTCGTGTCGTGCGACCGCGCGATCTTCTTCCGCTACATGGTGCACACGCTCGCCGAGCAGCACGGGATGATCGCGACGTTCATGCCGAAGCCGTTCACGAACCTGACCGGCAACGGCTGCCACTTCCACATGTCGCTGTGGGACGGCGAGACGAACCTCTTCCTCGACGAGAACGATCCGCGCGGCCTCGGCCTCTCCGAGCTCGCCTACAACTTCATCGGCGGGCTCAAGGCACACGCGCGCGCGTACAGCGCGGTCACCGCGCCGACGGTCAACTCGTACAAGCGGCTGAAGCTCGGGACGACGACGAGCGGAGCGACCTGGTCGCCGGTCTGGATCTCGTACGGCTACAACAACCGGACGCAGATGCTCCGCATCCCCGGGCCGGGGCGCATCGAGGACAGGACGATCGACGGCTCGACGAACCCGTACCTGGCGGCGACCGCGGTGCTGGCGGCCGGCCTCGACGGGATCGACAAGAAGCTGGACGCGGGCGAGCCGAACAACGAGAACCTGTACTCGATCTCGTACGACGAGCTGAGTGCCCGCGGCCTCCAGACGCTGCCGCCGAACCTGCTGACCGCGACGATGGAGCTCGAGCAGGACGACGTCCTCCGCGGGGCGCTCGGCCACTGCCGCACCGAGGACTACGTCGACTACTTCATCAAGGTGAAGCGCGACGAGTGGAACCGGTACCACGAGCACGTCACGCCCTGGGAGATCAACGAATACCTGACCCGCTTCTAGACGTGTAGGAATCCTCCACAGCCGCGGCCGGAAGATTGGCCGCGGCTGGCGAGTCTCGCCCGTAGTCTGTGTAGGAAGTCTCCATGTGCGGAATCGTCGGTCTCTTCTGCAAGAACCCGGAGCTCGAGCCACTACTCGGGGAGTACCTGTCCGCGATGCTCGTCCAGATGGACGAGCGCGGGCCGGATTCCGCGGGCGTGGCGATCTACCGCGACCCGGCTTCGGACGGGTGGAGCAAGCTCACGCTGTACTGCGCCGACCCGGCGGTCGACTGGGACGCGATCGGCGGCGAGGTGCTCGACGTCCGCGCGAAGCACGCGGTCGTCCTGCTCGAGGGCGACGCCGACGAGGCCGAGGCGGCGATCCGGGCCGCGCATCCCGGCGTCCGCGTGATGAGCGCCGGCCGGGTGATCGAGATCTACAAGGAGGTCGGGCGGCCCCGTGCGTTCGCCGGAGAGTTTCGCCTCGACGACTTCGGCGGAACGCACGGCCTCGGCCACACGCGCATGGCGACGGAGAGCCGCGTCACGACCGAGGGCTCGCATCCCTTCTCCACCGGCCACGATCTCTGCCTCGTGCACAACGGCTCGCTCTCCAACCACAACCGGCTGCGCCGCGAGCTCCGACGCGAGGGGATCGAATTCCAGACCGAGAACGACACGGAGGTCGCGGCGGGCTACCTGACGTGGAGGCTGCGCGAGGGCGACTCGCTCGAGACTGCGCTCGAGAGCTGCCTCGAAGCGCTCGACGGCTTCTACACGTTCCTCGTCGGGACAGCGGACGGGTTCGCCGTTCTGCGGGACCCGATCGCGTGCAAGCCCGCGGTGCTCGCCGAGACCGACGACTGGGTCGCGATGGCGTCGGAGTACCGTGCAATCGCGGTCCTGCCCGGTGCAACCGACGCGCAGATCTGGGAGCCCGAGCCGCGCGTCGTCTATGCGTGGGAGAAGGCGCTCGTTGCGTGATGGCTGTCGCGGCTGACGTCGAAGTCGTCGATCTCGCGACGACCGCGCTACGCGACCTGAACCAGCGACTGCACGACCTCGATCCCGACGCGCCCGATCCGCGCTCGTGGCGGATCGTCAACCCGAACGGCGCGCACGCCGTCGCGTGCGGGCTCGACGCACTGGTCGACGTCGAGATCGTCGGCCACGTCGGCTACTACTGCGCGGGGATGAACAAGCGGGCGACGGTTCGAGTGCGCGGCAACGCAGGTACCGGCGTCGCCGAGAACATCATGTCCGGCTCGGTCGTCGTCGACGGGAACGCGAGCCAGTCCGCAGGGGCGACCGGCCGCGGCGGACTGGTCGTCGTCCACGGCGACGCCGGCGCGCGGTGCGGCATCTCGATGAAGGGCGTGGACATCGTCATCCGCGGCTCGATCGGCCATATGAGCGCGTTCATGGCGCAGCGCGGCACGCTCGTCGTCTGCGGCGACGCGGGCGAGGCACTCGGCGACTCGATCTACGAGGCGCATCTGTACGTCCGCGGGGAGGTCGCCGGCCTCGGCGCCGACTGCGTCGAGAAGGAGCTCCGGGACGAGCACATGGCGGAGCTGCGCGCTCTGCTCGAGCGCGCGGCGATCGCGGACGTCGCTCCCGCCGAGTTCCGCCGCTACGGCTCTGCGCGGCAGCTCTACAACTTCAAGGTGGACAACGCGTACTGATGGCGGTCACGCCTGACTGGCATCTTCGCGAGTCGTATCTCTACGACCGCACGACGATCGCCGAGATCCAGCGCGCCGCGCGCGAGGGGATCTACGACATCCGCGGCTTCGGCGCGAAGCGGCGGCTGCCGCACTTCGACGATCTGCTCTTCCTCGGCGCGTCCGTCTCCCGCTATCCGCTCGAGGGCTACCGGGAGCGCTGCGGCACCGACGTCACGATCGGGACGCGGTTCGCATCCGAGCCGCTCGAGCTGAAGATCCCGATCACGATCGCCGGGATGAGCTTCGGGGCGCTCTCCGCGCCGGCCAAGGAGGCGCTCGGCCGCGGCGCGACGGAAGTCGGCACCTCGACGACGACCGGCGACGGCGGGATGACGCCGGAGGAGCGTCAAAGCTCGAAGACGCTCGTCTATCAGCTGCTCCCGTCCCGCTACGGGATGAATCCCGACGACCTGCGCAAGGCTGACGCGATCGAGGTCGTCGTCGGCCAGGGTGCGAAGCCGGGCGGCGGCGGAATGCTCCTCGGCCACAAGATCTCCGATCGAGTCGCCGCGATGCGCGACCTGCCGGAGGGAATCGACCAGCGGAGCGCGTGCCGGCACCCCGACTGGACCGGCCCGGACGATCTCGAGATCAAGATCCACGAGCTGCGCGAGATCACCGACTGGGAGAAGCCGATCTTTGTCAAGATCGGGGCGACGCGCACGTACTACGACGTGCAGCTTGCGGTGAAGGCGGGCGCCGACGCGATCGTCCTCGACGGGATGCAGGGCGGCACCGCGGCGACGCAGGACGTCTTCATCGAGCACGTCGGCATCCCGACGCTCCCGGCGATTCCACTCGCCGTGCAGGCGCTGACGGAGATGAGTCTCCATCGCGAGGTGCAGCTGATCGTCTCCGGCGGGATCCGGACCGGCGCGGACGTCGCGAAAGCGCTCGCGCTCGGCGCCGATGCCGTCTCGATCGGGACGGCCGCGCTGATCGCGATGGGCGACAACAGTCCGGAGTACGAGGACCAGTACCGCGAGATCGGCAGCTCAGCCGGGTTCTACGACGACTGGCAGGCCGGCCGCGACCCCGCCGGGATCTCGACACAGGAGGACGAGCTCGCCGCGCGCTTCGACCCCGTCGTCGGCGGCCGCCGGATCGCGAACTACCTGCGCGTGCTGACGCTCGAGGCGCAGACGCTTGCCCGCGCGTGCGGGAAGTCGCACGTGCACAACCTCGAGCCGGAAGATCTGGTGGCCCTCACCGTCGAGGCCGCTGCGATGGCCCGCGTGCCGCTGGCCGGCACGGACTGGATCCCCGGCCTCAACGGCCGCTACTAGTACCGAAGAGTCAAGGCCGGGTCAGGTCTTGCAATAACGCATCAATGCAGGACCTGACCCCAGACGTGGCCCTTGCGGTCGGCGGCGCCGAGCTCGCGCGAAATCGCATCCGCTCGCTCGAGCAGGAGCGGTAGCGCCTTGCGCGCGGGGGCGCGGCCGAAGCGCGGGATCGGCCCCTGCAGCGCGACGATC
>Ga0066710_100000828_pt1 | contig 20736 bp, 20 predicted proteins | sample GraSoiAngelo_159_FD_79666 | JGI IMG/M metagenome (GOLD analysis project Ga0066710, IMG submission 79666) | Grasslands soil microbial communities from the Angelo Coastal Reserve, California, USA - 14_1009_16_40cm | ecosystem: Environmental > Terrestrial > Soil > Grasslands | place: USA...
CCGAAGGCATTGACCACTACAATCAAGGCCATTGGGATGTGGCACAAAAGCATTTTTCCGAAGCCGCGAAAGCCGACCCACAGTCGGCCGAAGCGCACTATGATTTGGCGTTAGCGCTGGATAAAGCCGGCGATCACAAGGCTGCCACTGAACATTTCAAGACGGCCTACGATCTCGGAAAGAATAACCCTGAGATTCAGAACTCGGGGATTCTGAAGGCCCACCTCAAAATGAAGTAATTCTCGTGTCATCCTGGAGATCGCGGGAGCCGGCAACAGACCGGCTCCCCATCCCTAGCTCGTGAAGCTAGAAGTTGTCTTTCGGGGATTGGCCGACGCGGAGCTGCTCGAAGACCGTAATCACGGGAGACGAGACGAGCAGATCGGCAGCTTGTTTCAGCAGATTTTGAAGACGAGGCGTGGCGAAGTGCTGATCGAGCACTTCTTTTGAGGCCCAGCGCTCAATTGTGATGAAGAGCGATGGATCCTCAAGCGAGCGATGGAGACTATAGTGGAGACAGCCTTCTTCCAGGTGCGTCGCACGGACGTTTGTCCGCAGCTCCCGCTCGAGCGCCGCCTCGCATCCAGGCTTGGCTTTTCCCTTGCCGATCACGGTCAGTTCAGCCACTGATAATCTCCTTCTCAGCCGGCCGTCACGTTCGGCCTGCTCTTCAGCGCGTCCAGCAACGACAGGAGGATGAGCTTGCCGTCCTCGTTGCCAAGGATCGCTTCGGCGCAGCGCTCGGGATGAGGCATCATGCCCAGGACGTTTCCCGCCGCATTCGTAATGCCTGCAATATTATCGATAGATCCGTTCGGACACGCGTCCTGCATGACGTCACCGTCCGGCGTGCAGTAGCGAAACACGATGCGTTTGGTGGAGATCAGTGTGGCGAGCGTATTGGGATCGGTGTAGTAGTTGCCTTCCGCATGGGCGACCGGGAGCTTCAGGACTTGACCTGGGGCACAACGAGCGGTGAACGGCGTGGCGTTGCTTTCGACGCGTACATGAACATCCCGGCACACGAACGACAGTGAGGTATTCCTCAGCATCGCGCCAGGCAGGAGACCAGCCTCCAATAAGATTTGGAAACCGTTGCAAATGCCCAGGACAAAGCCTCCCTCCGCAGCAAAGCTCGTGACCGCTTCCATGACCGGTGAAAACCGTGCGATGGCACCAGTCCGAAGATAGTCGCCATAGGAAAAACCGCCGGGAATGAGGACGGCATCGAGCGGTGGCAGTACCGAAGTCTTGTGCCAGATGAACTCCGCAGAGGCCTCAAGGACTGTGCTGACGGCATGGTAGCAGTCCTGATCGCAATTCGATCCCGGGAAGACAATGATGCCGATGCGAGGGCCAGAATCAGTCATACCGTGTACGATTGCCGGATCGTGTCAATCCTGCAGTTCAAACCGATACTCTTCGATGACGGTATTCGCGAGCAACGTTTCACAGAGCATCTTCAGTTGTGTCTCGGCGGCAGGTCGGTCGGTCGTCGTCAACTCGAGCTCGATGAACTTGCCGATTCGGGCCTCCTTCACGCCTGTCTGTCCCAAGGCTTCAATCGCATGCAGCACCGCCTGTCCTTGGGGGTCCAGGATTCCGCGCTTCAAGGTGATGAACACTCTCGCTTTCATCGCCGGGAGCGATGCCTCCCTGTGCGGGCTCCATCCGCTCCGAAGACGCGCTTGAAGATGGTGCCGATCTCCCGTGTATACGCCTTCGGGTCGAGACACACATCAATGGCAGAGGGCGAAAGATGGCGTGTGATAAACGCGTCCTTCTCGACGATATCCCGAAACGAGGCCGTCCCCTTCCAGGCCTCCATGGCAAGGCGCTGGACGGCTTCATAAGCCATGACTCGCGGGGCCCCACGGCGGACGAGCTCCAACATAATGCGTTGCGAATAAATGACCCCTCCGGTGAGATCCAGGTTCCGGCGCATCCGTTCCGGATACACAACCAACTGCGAGATCAAGTCCGTGAACCGCGCGAGCATGTAATCCACCAAGATCGTACTGTCTGGGATGATGACACGTTCCACTGACGAATGGCTGATGTCGCGTTCGTGCCAGAGCGCGATGTTTTCCATCGCCGCGAGGCTGTTCGAACGCACGATCCTGGCCAAGCCGCACAGATTTTCCGAGATGATGGGATTGCGCTTATGCGGCATCGCCGATGAACCTTTTTGTCCCGGGGTGAACGGCTCCTCCGCCTCCAACACTTCGGTTCGCTGCAGATGCCGAATTTCGGTGGCGAACTTCTCGATGCTCCCGGCGAGGAGCGCGAGCACGGTGAGATAGGCCGCATGTCGGTCGCGCTGGATGATCTGGCTCGAGGCCGGGGCAGGTTTGAGACCGAGGTTTTTGCAGACATAGGCCTCCACTTCAGGGGACAGGTGGGCGAAGCTTCCCATCGCGCCTGACAACTTGCCGTACGCAATGCCTTCCCGCGCCTCCCGAAACCGCTGCCGGTGCCGTTTGATCTCGTCATACCAGATCGCCAGCTTGAGGCCGAACGTGATCGGCTCGCCGTGAATGCCATGAGATCGGCCGATCATCAGCGTGTCGCGGTGCTCGATGGCGCGAGTCCGAACGACCGCCAGCAGGCTGTTGATGCCCAGGAGGATCGCATCGGCCGCTTCCACCATGAGCACCGCGAGCGAGGTGTCCACAATGTCCGAAGACGTCAGACCCATATGCAGATACCGTGCGGCGGGCCCGGCCTGCTCCGAAATGGATTCGATGAAGGCGATGACGTCGTGTTTGACGACGCGCTCCAAGGCTTCGATACGCGCGGGATTCACGCGTGCCTTGGCACGGATGCGCCGAAGCGCGGACGCCGGAATCACTTTCTTTTTGACCAGCGCCTCACAGGCCAGAAGCTCCACGCGGAGCCATGTCTCATATTTCTTCTGAGGTTCCCAGAGGGCCTTCAGCGCGGGACGGCTGTAGCGATCAATCATGGGCGACCGGCGGCGACGTCTCCTGCGCTTTCACGCGCAGACGAGGGTCGTCACGAAGAATACGATCGAGAATGCCGTTCACGAATGATCCTGACTGATCGTCGCCGAACGATTTGACGATCTCAATGGCTTCGTTCAGAGTGACTCGCGCCGGCACATCCGGCATATGCAAGAATTCGTAGACCGCCATGCGGAGGACAGCGCGGTCAATGAACGCCATGCGGGAGACCGTCCAGTTCTCGGCGTACCGACCGATGAGCGCGTCCAGTTCCCGTGCCTCGGCCATCACCCCCTTCACCAACTCCTCGGCAAATCTCCGCGCCTCGGCATGCACCGACATGCCGGCCCAAAAATCATCCAGCCACGCGGACGTTTCATGATGGATGTCCCACTGAAAGAGGATCTGCAACGCAAGTTCTCGTCCTTTGCGTCGAGGGCTCATCGGCTCTTCTTCCGCATCGATGCCTTGCCCATGCGTTTTCCCGGCAACCGCCTCATGAGATTCGCCATTTCCAACGCCGCCTGTCCGGCCTCATATCCCCTGTTACACTCCATCACACCAACAGCCCTTGAGCCGGCATCACGCACCAGACCCCGGCCACCGCCGGACCGTGCCTCGGCCTGCTCAACGGTATCCGTGGTCAACACCCCGAAAATGATCGGGACGTCGTGCTCGTACGCTGCGCGCGCGATGCCCTGGCTCACCACTGAACTGATATACTCAAAATGCGGGGTCTCGCCCTTGATCACCGCCCCTACGCAGATGATGGCTCCATACCGCCTTGAACGTGCCAGCCGGGACGCGACAGGAGGGATTTCGAACGCGCCGGGGACGAAGACGACGTCGATGGCCTCTTCCTGTACTCCACCCGCTCGAAGCGCCCGCAGCGCCCCTTCGAGGAGCCTCTTCGTGATGTCTTCATTGAACCGGCTCCGGATGACCGCGAACCGCAGACCGGCGGCAGAGCCGGTTCCCTCAAGAGTCCTAGGCATGTGTCTCTTTCCGAATGCGTCAGACCTTGTCGAGGAGGTGACCAAGTTTGGCCTTCTTTGTCTGGAGGTATCGGACATTACTGGCTTGGGGAGAGATTTCGATCGGCACCCGCTCCACCACCCGCAGTCCATATCCTTCCACGCCCACAATCTTGCGGGGATTATTCGTGATGAGCCGAATTTTGTGCAACCCCAATCCGACAAGGATCTGGGCCCCGATCCCGTAATCTCGAAGATCCGCCTTGAAACCCAAGGCGAGGTTGGCTTCGACCGTATCCTTGCCTTCATCCTGCAGCTTGTACGCGCGGAACTTGTTCACCAGCCCGATCCCACGTCCTTCCTGGTTCAGATACAGCAATACACCTTTGCCAGCCTTCTCGATGATCTGCATGGCCTTGTGCAGTTGCTCCCGGCAATCGCATCGGAGTGAGCCCAGCACATCCGCCGTCAAACAGCCGGAATGGACACGCACCAGCACCTCGTCGGTCGGCTTGATCTCGCCCTTCACCAAGGCGACATGAGCCCCGTGATCCAACTCATTCTCAAACACGTGCGCGGTGAACTCGCCGAAGATCGTCGGCAGCTTGGCCTGGGTGACTTCATGAACGAATGTCTCACGTTGCATGCGGTATTCAATCAGGTCCTTGATGGTCACGAGCTTGAGGTGATGGCGTTTCGCAATCTCCTGAAGCTGAGGTAGCCGCGCCATCGTCCCGTCCTCGTTCATGATCTCGCAGATCACGCCGGCTGGCGTGAGCTCTGCAAGCCGTGCAAGATCCACGGAGCCTTCAGTCTGCCCCGCGCGCTTCAGCACACCGCCCTTATCGGCACGGAGCGGAAAGACATGGCCGGGCCTGGCCAGATCCACCGGCTTTGTCTTGGGGTCGACCGCAGTGAGAATGGTCGTCGCCCGATCTTTCGCCGAAATGCCAGTCGTAATGCCGCGCCGGGCATCGATCGATACGGTGAAGGCTGTCCCAAATGCGGCGGTGTTCTCCGTGACCATCAGCGGAAGCTGAAGCTTGTCCACATGTTCCGGCGGCAGCGCGAGGCAGATCAGCCCGCGAGCATGGGTTGCCATGAAGTTGATCGCCTCCGGCGTCACCTTCTCGGCTGCCATGACGAGATCGCCTTCATTCTCACGATCTTCATCGTCGACAAGAATGACCATATGGCCCTTCTTTATTGCGGCGATGGCGTCCTGAATGGCGTCCACTTTCACCCCAGCTCTCCTTGCACAAGACCACGAAAATCTTCGCTCTGTTACCGAGACGTCAGTGTACTCCATTTTGCCTTGGAAATTAAAGGGAGTGACGGCTGTGCACTGGCCGCCAGAAGAGCGCCATGACGGGGACGATGAGGATGCAGGCCACCGCAAACATTGCAAAGCCAGTGGCGTACGTTCCCGTGAGGTCTCGGAAGACGCCCAATGCCGAGGGCACCAGGAATCCGCCGATCCCCCCCGCCGCGCCGACCAACCCCGAGATGGCGCCGATCTCCCGTCTGAACCGCTGCGGCACGACTTGAAAGATCACCCCGTTTCCCATTCCCAAACACATCATCGCGAAAAAGACCGTGGAGAGCGCGAACGATAGTGGCAGCAGCATGGCAGTGATGCCGACCAGCACGGCAATAACAGGATAGAGCACGGCGAGCACACGAAGACCGCCAAGGCGGTCGGCGATGAAGCCTCCGACGGGGCGAAACAAACTCCCCGCCAGCGCACAGGCCGCCGCTGTCCATCCCGCCTCGATATGCGTGAGCCCGTACTGGTCGAAGAAGAAAATGCTGAGGTAGCTGCTGAGACCCACAAATCCACCGAATGTGATGGCGTAGAGTAGGCAAAACCAATAGGTGTCGGGTTCATGGAGCATCCGGCTAAAATCCATGCGGTGATCGCTTCCCCCCTCCTCCGCGATACGGTCTGAGGCCAACATCCGGTACAGGCATGCGATCAGGAAGACAAGTGGGATCATCATCCCGAAGACTGCGTGCCAGCCAAACCTCACGGCAAGAAGCGGAGCCAAGGCAATGCTCACGATAGCGCCACTGTTCCCCGACCCCGCCACACCCATCGCCAGCCCCTGATGTTGAAGTGGATAGGCGCGGCTGGCTAATGGCAATGAGACGGCAAAGCTCGCCCCTGCGATGCCAAGCAGCAGCCCCACTCCGAGGATCTGCGGGAATGTGGTCGCGACCAGCCACGCCCACATCAACGGGATGGACATGGCAAGCATGGTCACAAAGCCGGTACGGCGAGGGCCGAACCGGTCCGAGAGGATGCCAACGACCACACGAAAAAGCGATCCGCCAAGCAGCGGCACCGCAACCATCAAACCTTTTTCCGTCGCCGTGAGTGAAAAGTCTTCTGCGATAAAGATTCCCAGCGCGCCGATGAGCATCCAGGTCATGAAGCTGACCTCGAAGTGCAGCCACGCGGCCAACAGCGAAGGCCAATGGCCGCTGCGAAGAGCCGCTTGAAGGGACACAGGGAGTTCTCCGTGAGGAAATGTCTTATAGCCTACCGGAAAACCGATCGCAACCTGAGGCCAAACGGTGTGGTTTCAGTACCATGAGTCCTTTATAATAGAAGTTTGACCTTGAGTCCTCAGGCATGGCGAATCCACCGCGCGATCAACAAACCCCAGAGAACGAAGACCCTGACCTCGACCAGGACGAGTCCGACCTTCCGGACGAGACGCTGGCGATCGAGCCGATCGTCGAGGAGGTGGATGAATCGGAATTCGCTCTGCCGGAGCCCGGCAAGGACAAAGCAGACAAGGCCGTTGCTCCGTACGATCCGGTGCGGCGGTATCTGGCAGAAATCCGCCGCTATCCCTTCCTCAGCAAGGAAGAAGAATTGCGGCTGGTTCATGACTTCCAAACGACTGGCAACCGCGACTCGGCGGTGAAGCTGATTCTGTCCAACTTGCGGGTCTCCGTGTCCATTGCCGCCGAGTACTTCCATTCAGGAGCCGACCAACTCGACCTCATTCAAGAGGGAAATGTCGGCCTGATGCAGGCGATCCGGAAGTTTGACGCATCGAAGGGCGTGCGCTTTTATTCCTACGCCGCCTGGTGGGTCCGCGCCTATATTCTTCGCTACCTGCTCAACAATTACCGGTTGGTGAAGATCGGGACCACCCAGGACCAACGCAAACTGTTCTACAACCTCAACAAGGAACGACGAAAGCTTGAACACGAGGGGTTCATTCCCGATGCGAAGCTTCTTGCCGATCGCTTGAATGTCCGCGAGCGCGAAGTCGTGGAGATGCAACAGCGGATGGGAAGTTGGGATATCTCCCTGGACGCGCCGCTAGGGCCGGACCAGGACGATACGCTGATGGACGTCCTCCCCTCGTCCGGCCCCTCCGCAGAGGAGAACCTGGCGAGCGAGGAACTCCGGGAATTGTTCCGTCACAAACTCGCTGCTTTTGCGGCGACACTCGACGACCGCTACGCAGACATCCTCCGGAATCGGATTCTGTCCGATACTCCGCTGACGTTGGATGACATCGGGCAGAAGTACCATATCTCGCGAGAACGAGCCCGCCAGTTGGAGGAAAAGATTATCAAGCGGCTACGGGAATTCATGAAGAAGGAAGTCAAGGACTTCGAACTGCTGAGGCCAACCTGAGGGCTCCGAGAATCAGGCCGGCTTCGCAGAGTGCTCCATCACGTGCCGCACCTTCTGGAGCAGACCATCAGGTGAGAACGGCTTATGAAGAAAATTGGCGCCTGGTTCGATAATGAACTGGCCTTCCTGCAACTGAATCTGCCGCGTACTGTCCGCGTGGCCTGAGACATAGAGCACCGTCATTTCGGGCCGGTTCGATAAGAGACGGGCTGCCAGTTCCAACCCGTTCATGCCCGGCATTTTCACGTCCGTCAACAGCAGATCGATTCTGCCCGTGTGCTCCTTGGCAATGCGCAACGCCTCAAGGCCGTCGCTGGCCTCCAGAACCGTGTAGCCGTTGTCCTGCAGCACTTGCACCATGATGATGCGAACCACCTCCTCATCATCCACCACCAACACGGTCTGGAAGGTGCGGTCGTGTTCTACGTTGGCACTCACGAGGTCACTCCATCATGAAGGGATCTTGTCCAAAACAAGTACCGTCGCAGTCCGTCAGAGTGGACTCAAGCCGAGGGGACTCCTAGGGAGTCACCGGCGAGTCAAGGACTTTTCGAACTTTCGTGGTGAGCCGATCCGGCGTGAAGGGCTTTTGTAAGAAGTTCGCCCCGCGCTGCAAGGCCATTTCATTGACAGTCGCGCTATCGGTGTGACCGGAGATATACAGGACCTTCACGCCTGGTCTCAAAGGCATCAGTCGCTCGGCCAATTCCCGACCGTTCATCTTTGGCATTTTAATATCCGTCAGGAGCAGATTGATCGGACCCGTGTGCTCATTGGCAATGCGCAACGCCTCGGGACCGTTGCTTGCTTCGATCACGGCGTACCCGCTTGCCTGGAGGACATGTAAGACAAACTTCCTGACGATCTCGTCATCATCGACAAGAAGAATCATCTCGGTATTTTTGGCTTTGTCCTGTTCCCCGTCCACTGTCCCTTCCTTTCGCCAGCGGCGTTGTTCCGGCCGTATGATAATTCAAAACCTAGGACATTCGCCATTCCCTTTTTATTTCGTCGGATGTGCGGCCGGTCGCACCTTGCCGAGTTCGGCAGAGAAGGAGGAGCAGGTCCCCATCAGGACTCCGGCGACAATAAGCGCGCTCCCCAGCCAGGCGACCGCATCCATATACTCCCCTAATACCAGCCACGCAAGCCACGCCGCAAGCGCGGGCTCCAGCGCGAAAATCAGGGCCACGCGCTGAGCCGGAACATGCGCCTGGGCCCAGACCTGCACCACAAACGCCACCCCGGTCGCCAGCGCCCCCGTGATGAACAGCGCGGTGAGGAAGGTCGGCGTCATTGCCACGGACAGCGATGGTAACCCCCATCCGAGCCCGGCAGGCATGAGCGCCATTGTGACCATCACGAGCTGCCAGAACGTAAAGGACGCCGGGTCGGTCCGGCGGCTGAACCGTTCAATCGAGATGATATGCATCGCGAAGGCGGCGGCGCAGGCCAGAGTGTACATATCGCCGGCATTGACGCCCGCAAAGGGCCTGACAAGCAACCATAAGCCGGCGACCGCGAGGGTGAGGGCGATCCACAACCTTCTCGTCAAACGGCCCATGAACAGGGGCACCAACACCACGTACAGCGCTGTGATGAACGCAGAATTGGAGGCGGTGGTCTCCTGAAGCCCGACGGTCTGCGTCACATATCCCACCAACAGAAACGCCGACGAGATCGCCGCCGCTCGCAATGTCTCAAAGTCGGACCGGAGGGCGTACCGGCAGGCGAGAATTCCGCCCCCGACGACGACGACGCTCACCAGGAATCGCAACTCAAGGAAGACAAGCGGCGGTGACTGGACGAGCGCCAATTTGGTCGCGGGAAATGTGGCCGCCCAGATGAACGTCGTCACGAGCAGCGCGAGATGGGGCATTCGGCTACTGAACCAGCACCGATGCGATGACCAGGGCAGTCAACAGCACCAGGATGGCCTGATAGAGGAGGACGCTGCGATCGCCGAGCCATGCATGTTGCCAGCTTTTCGGATAGAGCGCAGTCCCCGTAAGATATCGGCCTTCCTCATACAGCCCGATGGCCTGCTCGATCCTGATCAACGCTTGCTTGGCCAGACGATGGCGTTCGGCTTGCTGGAGTATCAGAGCGGCCATGGTCCCGTTGAAAAGAACAACCCCGACGCAGGCCATGGCTTTGAGGAGGGGACTCCTGGCCGCCGGTACGACCGGGACGAACAACAACACCACAACCAACGTGGCGCCGCCGAATGCGGTCAGCCATATCATCCGCTCGCGCCGACGAAACACTTCCTCCTTGTACCATGGATAGAGCCGGTCCAACACTTCGCGTCGCTTCTGCTCTTGCTGTAGTTCCCCTGTCATGGATCACATCAAGGCCCTGACCCCGACAGGGCGCGTGCGTCGAGGCCTGATCTCTCCGGCGAGCACCCGAACAAAGATGTCGTGTATTCTTTCCGCGTGGCGGGCGTAATCGCGCCGGAACAACTCTTCCGCTTGGGCCTCCTCGGCATCCTTGTACCCCAACCGCAGCGCGCACACATGCAATTCGACAGGATCGGCGGATAAGGTGTGCGTCTGCTGTTCTTCCACCATCTGCAGCTTATGCTCCACGTTCCGGAGGAACCAATACCCATCGAGCAGAAACCGGTGCTCGCCCGGCCCGATGAGTCTGGCCCGGAACAATTTGCCCAACGCTTTTTCAGTATTGCGTTCTTGAACAGGCATGGCAGCGCCGAACATGGCCTGCAGAGTCTGGACCGCCAGTTCCACCTCGCGAATGCCACCGCGTCCAAGCTTCACGTTTCGTTCGGATTCTTCCCGAGCGACCATCTTCTGATCAATCAACCGTTTGATCCGCATGACCTGCGCCAAGATGGCCTTCGGTTGCGCCTTGCGGTAGACAAAGGTCCGGATGACCTTCAGAAAGCTCTTCCCGAGGGCTTTATCCCCGGCGACCGGGCGGGCTTTGATCAGCGCCAATCGCTCCCAGGGCTGTCCCCGCCCGCCTTGGTAATATCGGCCGTATTCGTTGAGCGACCCGACGATCGCTCCCGCTTTTCCCTCCGGCCGCAGCCGCAGGTCCACACGAAACAGATAGCCTTCATTCGTGACAGCGGACAGCGCATTGGTGACGTCTTGCGCCAGGCGGCGAAAATACTCGGCACGGGGCAGCCGTGAAGTCTTCCCGCCGCTCTTCGTTCCGGTCGTCGTCCCCGCGTCGGACCCGCACAGATAGACGAGGTCCACATCAGAACTGAAATTCAATTCCTCCCCGCCCAATTTCCCCATCCCCAGCACCGTGAATCCGGTGCGCGCATACCCGTACGCCTGAGCCAGTCCTTCCCTGCAGACCGCATATGCCTGCTGAATGAGGACGTCAGCCAGATGCGACAATGCCGCCGTCGTTTCGCGAACCGACGCCTTGCCCAATAGATCACGGATCCCGATCGCGAGCAACTCCCGTCGTTTGAATCGCCGAAGCGCGTCCAATTGACGTGCGTGCGACCGCAACGAGCCGAGCGTCGCACGGAGGTCCTTTTCCAGCACACGCCGCGATCGGCAGCGATCCAGCACCTCAGGTCTCGCGGCCCAATAGAGGTATTCCGGATTCCGGATCAAGCTTTGAGAAAGAAAGGGGCTGGACCCGAATACGGTCATGAGCAGATGCAGCATCGCCGGGGAATCGTGGAGGGAGGAGAACAGTGCGACTTTGCTTGACGACGCCTTCGCAAACCTCTCCAGATAGTCAAGCGCCTGGTCAGGGTCGGCAGAATCAGCGGCCTCGTCCAGCACCGCCTCGACCAGATCCGCCAAGCGCTGCCGTGCCAAGGGATCGTCCGCGAGCGCTTGCAAATTGGCATCGGCGCGCGCGCAATCACGGAATCCGTATGGGCGCAGAATGTCGGTGACGGCATGCGCTCCTAGTTCCGGTGAGAGAAGCAATACGCGCGGAGAAGACCTGGGCATGGTGGCATTATACCGTGGAAGCCGAGCGGGCACGAGGGACGATCCGGTATAGTACCGGCCATGACTCCTCACGCATTATGGCGTGCTCTCCTTGCCCGTCCCTGGGCTCTTGGGACGGACACGATTCGCGCCTACTGCGCCGGAATGCCGCCGGAGTACCGTGGACGATTCTCGGTCGAGACGATCGCCGAACATCTTCGGCTACTGGAAGATCTCAAAGACACGCCCATGCGTGTCCGTATTACGCCGTTCGAAGAGGGGACTTTTGAAATCGTCATCGCGGCGCGCGATTATTTCTCTGAGTTTGCGATCATCACGGGGCTGCTGGCCGCCTTTGGATTCGATATTCAGGAAGGCTTCATCTCCAGCGCTGAACGCTACATCCTGGATCTCTTTCGCGTACGGTCCCTTGGTTCACAGCGTTGGAACAGCGAGACGCAGAGTCAGTTTCAGGATGAGTTGACCTGGCTCGTCGGCCTGCTTGCCGAGGACCGCTTTCAAGAAGCGCGAGGACATGTGAACCGTCGTCTCACGGAAGCACTGAGCGGCCGGGACGTCGCGGCCGCGCGGCTCGGACCTCTCGATGTTCAGTTCCGGAATCAGACGACGCGACCCTGGACCATGATGGAGCTCACCGGGAAGGATAGCCCCGGCTTCCTGTACGCCTTGGCCAATGCCTTGGCTCTTCGAGGCATCATCATACATAACGCCTACGTCCGCACCACGGCGCACGAGATCCACGATCGGGTCGGCATCACCGATCGTCACGGCCACAAAATCACGGGCACACGGCTCCAAGCCGAACTCCGCATCACGACGGTATTAATCAAGCAATTCACCCACTATTTGCCATCCGCACCGGACCCTGCCAAGGCCCTCGCTCACTTTGATGGAATGCTCGACCAGCTCCTCGCCGATACGCGAGCAGGCCGCATGCCCGCCTTTCTGCGCGAAAAAACCACCTTGGACTTTCTGGCCCGCTTGTTCGGGACAAGCGATTTTCTGTGGGAAGATTTTCTGCGGCGCCATCTTGACACCCTGCTGCCTGTCCTCCAAAAGCCAGGCCCAGTTGTCCGAGACCGGAATGAGTTGGCGCGCGATCTCCGCAAGCAACTTCGCCCGGCGACGACGTACACGGAACGTAAAGAGATGTTGAACGCCTTCAAAGACCGGGAGTTGTTTCGCATTGATATGGCGCACCTGGCCGACCGCAACACTCGTCTGGAGCCCTTTTCCCTCGCCCTCTCCGATCTGGCGGAACTGGTCCTCGAAGAAGCGTGCCATGTGTGCGTCACCGAGCTTCACGTTGAATACGGCACACCGCGCATGTCCAACGAACGACCCTCGCGGTTTGCCATCTGCGGTCTGGGCAAATTCGGCGGACGGGAAATGGATATGCGTCCGATATCGAAGTGCTGTTCGTCTATGACGGGACCGGAGTGACTGACGGACGGACCTCTCTGGAGACCAGCGAATACTTTGAACGCCTGTCGCAAATGCTCCTGCATGTCATCGAAGCGAAGCAGGAAGGCATTTTTCATCTGGATGTTCGACTGCGGCCGCACGGGGGAAAGAGCACCCTGGCGAGCTCCTTCGATGAAATGGCCCGGTACTACGCCAGGTCAGGCCCGGCGGCCGCGTTCGAGCGCCAAGCCCTCATTAAGCTGCGCTGGGTCGCAGGTCATCGCACCCTGGGAATGCGCGTCGAAAGGCTTCGGGACGCGCTTGTCTACAGTGAAGCGTCATTCGACATTAAAGCTGCGCTTGAACTACGAGCACGTCAGTCGGCGGAATTGGTTGGCCTCAGCGAAGTCAATGTCAAGTTCAGCCCAGGAGGGCTCGTGGACATCGAATATGCCGTGCAGTATCTGCAGATCATGCATGGCTCTCGTCATCCGGGCCTTCGCACGCCCACGACGCTTGCGGCTCTGTCGGCGCTTCGTAAGGCGGGGTTGCTGTCGGCGGCGGAGGAGACGGGACTGCGCGACAGTTATCTCTTTCTACGCCGGGTGATTGACGCCATGCGGATCGTCCGGGGAAACGCCCGGGACCTCGTGCTGCCTCGCTTGGACTCGGAGGAGTTTACCTTTCTGGCTCGGCGGCTTGGCTATCATGCGCCCCGCTGGAGCATTGGCACCGCGAAGCTACAGCGCGACATGTATCACCATATGTCATGGACTCATCGTTTCTTTAGATCGCGGTTTCGAAGCCCTTCCGCCTAAAACTCCTTGTACGGAAGCCATTTGCCGTTCATCGTAATTTTCACCCGCGCCTCGCCCTGGGCACCGGTCACTTTTTCCATATCCATCGTAAAGTCAATTGCGCTCATGATGCCGTCGCCAAACATTTCATTGGCCATGTCGCGCAGCGAGTCGCCGTATACGCCAACGATTTCCATCAATCGGTACTTGAACGGATCGGTCGTGATCGGAAAGTCGGTTCGCACCGGAAACCCCGAGACCGCATGCGCCACTTCCAACGTCAGTCCGAGCGCCGCCGCGAGCTTTTTCTCTTCATCCGGCCCAAGCCGCTGTTGTCCATTGAGCACGGCGGCCATGTAGACGGGGTTCCTGCCCACGGCCTGCCCCAAGTCTTGAAAGGTCATCTTTTTTTCCTGTCGTTTATTCCGAATGATCGCCAACGCCTCCATCCTATCCATGGATTCCTCCTGTGTGATGACTCATTGCCTCCGCTGGACGGTCGCATTTGCGCGACCGTTCCACCAGGAAATGGATAATGTGGTTTCGAATCTTATAATAATGCGGGTGTTCAATGATCGAGGTCCGGCTTCTCGGCCGCGGGATGGTGATGTCTACGACTTCCGCAATCTCGGCTTCCGGCCCGCGCGTCATCAGCATGATCCTGTCGGACAACAAGATCGCCTCATCCACGTCATGCGTGACCATGAAGACCGTGTTTCGTGTCCGCATCCAGATGCTGACGAGTTCCTCCTGAATCGCCCCGCGCGTCAAGGCGTCGATCTGGGCAAAGGGTTCGTCAAGCAGCAAGACTTTCGGCTCGACCGAAAATGCGCGAGCAATGCCCACGCGTTGGCGCATCCCGCCAGACAGCATGGCCGGCCGCTTCGAGGCGGCGTCGGTGAGGCCGACCATCTCGATGTACTTCAGCACGCAGGCATGCACCTGGGTCTGTGCCCACGCAGGATGCGCCGCCTTCACGGCCACACGAATATTCTCATAGACCGACATCCACGGCATGAGGGCGAAATTCTGAAACACCACCATTCGATCCAATCCCGGCGCATCAATCTCTTTGCCGTCGAGAACGACTCCGCCCGCCGACGCGCGCTCCAGTCCGGCGATGATGTTGAGGAGCGTGCTCTTGCCGCAACCCGAATGTCCGACCACCGTGACAAACGTGCCTTGATCAATGCCGCACTGCACGTCTTTGAAAATGCATTGCATGCCCCTGCCGCTGGGATCGGGGAAATATTTGCTGACGTACGAGACTTCCAAGAACGCGCCCATGGGCTCTCCTATTCTATGTAGGCGATGGCCCTGGCCAGCCGGGTGAACCCCGCGTCCAGGATCAGCCCGACGACGCCAATCACCAAAATGGCGAACATCACGCGAGTCAGCGAAAGATTGTTCCATTCATTCCACACGAAGTACCCGATGCCGGTGCCCCCCACCAGCATTTCGGCCGCCACGACCGCGACCCAGGCGCTCCCGATGGAAATGCGGAGGCCCGCCACGATAGTCGGTGCGGCCGCCGGCAGAATGACTTTGAAGAACCTTCCCCACCAGGACAACTGCAACAACGCGGCCACGTTGAGATAATCGCGCTTAATCGCGCTCACCCCGAATGCCGTATTCGCCAATGTGGGCCAGAGGGTGGACATGAAAATGACGAGAATCATCGCCCCCGTCGCGTCCTTGATGGTGTACAGAAACAGCGGCATCCAGGCCAGCGGCGAGATCGGCTTGAGGATCTGAATATACGGATTCGCCGCCTTGAGCAGGATGGGATTCAGTCCCAGGATGACACCCAAGAAAATCGCGACCACCGACGCCAGACTGTAGCCGATCGCCACGCGACCCAGACTGGAGAGCACTTGAAAGCCGATCCCTTTATCGTTCGGACCGCGGTCGTAGAATGGCTCAGACAGCATTTCCCACGTCACCGTGGCCACAGCCGCTGGTCCCGGAAGGCCCTGGGTCCGGCCTCCTCCCGACGGCGTGGAGGCCAATTGCCACACGAACAGGGCGGCGAACAGCAGGAGCGCCGAGAGCGCCACGGCCCGAAAGGTTTCATTTGGAACAGCCAACGTCATGACATCCTCCATTACGTCCGGCGTATCGCAAAGCTATTCACATAGTCCTCCGGCCGCTCCGGATCGAACACCTTCCCATCCGCAAACCGATGCGTTTTCATGTTGTCCTTCGGTGCCTTGTGGCCCATCGCCTGCATCACCTCCCGGCAGCTCGATGTGAGATAAACCTCCTCGGCGATCTTCCGGTAATTCACGTCACCTTTGATGTATCCCCACCGCTTCATCTGCGTCAGGATCCAGATGGCCATCGAATGCCAGGGATAGGGATCGAAGTCGATTCGATCCGGAACCGTACGCGTGTTGCCGAGACCATCAGGGAAGGTGCCAGTGAGAATCTGCTCCAACACTTCCACCGGTTGGTTGAGATAGTTCTTCGGCGCGATGGCCTTCGCAATGTCCTTCCTGTTCGCTTTATCAGAGGCGTGCTCCGTCGCATCCACGATGGCCTTCAGCAATGCCTTAAAGCTGTTCGGATTGCCCGTCGCAAACTCCTTCGAACAGGAAAAGGCGCAACATGGGTGTCCGTCCCAGATGTCCTTAGACAGCAGGTGGATAAAGCCAAACCCTTCGAAGACGGCCCGTTGATTGAAGGGGTCGGGCCCCAAATAGCCGTCCAGATTGTTGGCGCGTAGGTTCGCGACCATTTCGGGCGGCGGCAGCACGCGAATCTGTACATCCTTGTCTGGATCCACTCCGCCCTCCGCGAGATAGTAGCGGAGCAGAAAGTTATGCATGGAATAGTCGAACGGCACGGCAAATTTGAATCCCTTCATGTCCTTGGGCGCCTTCACCCCTTTGTGCTTGAGATGAAGCGTGATGGCCTGCCCGTTGATGTTCTCGATGGCCGGCATGAGAAACGGCGCCGATTGCGACCCCACCCCCATGGTGATTGCCAGCGGCATCGGCGTCAGCATGTGCGTCGCGTCCGTCTGCTTATTCAGGGCAAAGTCACGGATCATGGCCCATCCCGAGGCCTTGAGGACTTCCACGTTCAGCCCGTATTTCTTATAAAATCCTAACGGCTCGGCCATGATCAACGGCGTCGCGCAGGTGATCGGAATGAATCCAACCTTGAGGTCGGCCTTCTCCGGCTTCCCAGGAGCATCCGCCGCCCATGCCTGGAGATCGTTCAGCGGCAAGATGTCCTTGATGATCGCGAGGGCGGCGGCCGCCCCTACCAGCTTGAAGAATTCCCGGCGGCTTCGTCCCTGACCTTCGAAAAGGCCGTATAGCACGGCGCCCTCAACCAGTTCGGCCATTCGCTCGTTCGGTTCCGTATCCATGTGACCCTCCTTGAGCAATAAAAAGGCGCCAGCATGCCTGTATGCTGGCGCCCTTGCCAGGGCCGCCCCTTTCTCCACCACCATGTGGCCAAGAGGCGTGTGATGACTGGGACGACGACCGGATCGTCATTGGTCCGGTGCCATCCCGACTTTTCTAGAGACTACACGTCATAGTAGAGGAAGAATTCATAGGGATGCGGACGAAGCCGCATTGGATCCACCTCTTTCGTCCTCTTGTAGCTAATCCAAATATCCACGACGTCCTGCGTAAAAACGTTTCCCTTTAACAGAAAGGCATGGTCCTTTTCCAGGTTCCGCAGCGACTCCTCCAAGCTTCCCGGCATGGTCTTGAGCTTGGCCGCCTCGTGCGGCTCGAGATCATAGAGATCTTTTTCCATGGCATGGCCCGGATCAATCTTGTTTTCGATGCCGTCCAATCCTGCCATCAGCATGGCGGCAAACGCATAGTAGGGATTGGTGGCTGGGTCGGGGAAACGGACCTCGATCCGCTTCGCCTTCGGATTCGGCACATACATCGGGATGCGGATCCCGGCGCTCCGATTCCGGCTGGAATAGGCGAGATTCACGGGCGCCTCGAACCCCGGCGTCAGACGCTTGTACGAGTTCGTGGTGGGATTCGTAATGGCCGCCAGGGCGGGCGCATGTTTTAAGATGCCACCGATGTACCACAGGCACAACTGGGAAACGCCGGCGTACTCCTTGCCGGCAAAGAGCGGCTTCCCATCCTTCCAGATGCTCTGGTGTGTATGCATGCCGGACCCATTGTCACCGAACAGCGGCTTGGGCATGAACGTGACAGTCTTGCCGTGTCGCCGGGCTACATTTTTAATGACGTACTTATACATCATCATCTTGTCGGCCATGGTCGTCAGCGTGTCATACCGAAGGTCGATCTCCGCTTGCCCTGCCGTCGCGACCTCATGATGGTGTTTCTCGATCATGATACCCATCTTTTGCATCTCATCGACCATCTCACTGCGAATGTCCTGCTGGGTATCAATGGGTGGAACAGGGAAATAGCCTTCCTTATGGCGCGGTTTGTTGCCGAGGTTGAAGCCCTCTTTGCCGGAATTCCAGATGCCTTCGTCCGAATCGATGAAGTAGTAGCCGCTGTTGCTCGTCTGATCGTAGCGCGCGTTATCAAAAATAAAGAACTCGGCTTCCGGTCCCCAGTACGACACATCGCCGATCCGCGTAGACTTCAGATACTTTTCCGCCTTTTGCGCCACGAATCGGGGATCCCGGCTGTAATTTTCGCGCGTGATGGGATCGACGACGTTACAGATCATGCTGAGCGTCGGCATGCTCGTAAAGGGATCCATTACGGCAGTCTTCGTGTCCGGCACGATCATCATGTCGCTGTTGTTGATCGCCTGCCACCCACGAATCGATGAGCCGTCGAATCCCGAACCGTCGGTGAAGACCGAATCCGTCAATTCTTCGATCGGGATCGTGAAGTGCTGCCACGTTCCCGGAAAATCGACGAACTTCAAATCCACCATGATGGCCTTGTGTTTTTTTGCCAGCTCCAGCACTTCCTTCGCAGTCATACCGCCCTCCCTCCGTACATAAAATAAGCCTCTGTTCTCTCATGGCAACGAGGTTCGTTGCACGACCGGACGCCCCGCCCGATCTCCTCCGAAGAATTGTTCGATTCGCGTCGTGATCTCGGCGCTGATGGCGTCGCAGCGGTCCTGCGCCTCAACTTTCTCGCCGCCCTCATCCGTCACATAAAAGACATCCGCCACCTGGTCGAGTTTCGTGGCGATCCTTGCGGCATGCACCGAAAGACCGAGATCAAAAATGGTTTTTGTCAGTACGTACAGCAGCCCCTGCCGGTCGTCGGCAAAGACGTCGATGATGGTATACCGATCCGACGTCTCATTGTCCACCTGCACGACCGTGGGTTCTCGAAGGGGGACACCCTGTCGGCCGGCGCCGAAACGCGTTGCCTCCCGGAGCAGTTTTTCCACGTCCATGCGACCTTCCAGGACCGCGATGATGCTCTCGCGTATGTCGCCGGTGCGCCGCGTCTCCGGGCCTTCCGGGTAATCCGGATCGAGCACATGGAAAACGTCCACCACCACGCCGTCAGCCAGCGTCATGATCTGTGCATCGAGAATCTGTACGCCCCTTGATGCCAACACACCCGCAATCTTTGAAAAGATGCCAGGCGTCAGGCTGTCGCGAGTGTAGACGGTATATTCCGTCGCGTTGATTCCAGGATGGTGCTCGGCATCCACCAGCACGGTGGCGTCATTGAGCCTCCATAACCATTCCAAATGGGATGCGATCCGCTCCACGGTCAGGACGGAGAAAGCCCGATCCGGCCACGCTTCAAGCTGGCGGGTCAACCATTGCACCGGCAGGCGATCCTCCAACCGCTGGAGCACAGCTTTCCGGACTTCCATCTTTCGAAGCCGATCCTGCTCCGTCGCCTCGCGTCCCTCTTCCCTGGCCAACTCAGCGAGCGTCTTGAGATACAGCTCGCTCAACAGCGTCTCCTTCCACTTGGTGAAGACGTCCGGGCCAACGGCGGAGATGTCGGCGGCCGTCAACACGTACAACTTCTTCAATGCCTCGGCCGTGCCGACCTCACGGGCAAACCGCAGCACGACCTTGTCGTCGGATGCGTCCCGCCGAAATGCCGTATTTGACATGAGCAGGTGATGGCGGACCAGGAAGGCCAGCAGTCGGGTCTCATGTTCTCCCAAGCCGAGACGCGCGGCGGTCTCCCGTGCGATCCGTTCTCCGACCACACTGTGATCTTCACCCTGTCCCTTTCCCAGATCGTGGAGCAGCACGGCCAGGTACAGCACTTCTTTGTGTTTGATTTCCTGATAGGCCTGACCGAGCATGCCAGGCGCCACGCCCAGTGTTTCGGCTTGGCCTAGCGCAAGCAGACTGTGATGGTCCACGGTGTACTTGTGATAGGCATTGAACTGCATGAGGCCACGAACCGGTCCGAAGGCAGGGATCATGCGTTCCAGGAGGCGCACGCGATGCATGCAGGCGAGGCTGTCGGCGGCGGGCGCTGTCCCGTCGAGCATGGAAAGAAATGTACGGCATGCGTCCGCACTGCGAAATGCCGCATCGGGGACCGTCCCCAGCCGCTCGGAAAGATCCTGCAGCAATTCGTCGGCGATCGCGAGGCCATAAATCTGACCAAGTTGAAAAAGCCGTAGCACTCGGGCATCGTCCTCCAGGAATTGCTTCCGCAGAGAGACCGGGACGGTGATCTCATCCCGCGTGATCGCAAAATACGTTTCGATCTGACGGGCCGGCAGCCAAGCCGAAAGCCGCTGCCAGAACGACTTGACCATGGCCCGTGAGACGAATTGCCCCGTCACGTCGGCCACATGCGCTGAATGCCGATAGTACTGCTGCATGAACTGCTCGACCGACAACAGGTGCGGCGCGTTCTGAAAGCCCCAGGCAGCCGCGATCCTGATCTGTTCATCGAAGGTGAGGATGTCCTGGGCACGCCCGGCATGAAAATGCAGTTCATTGCGGATGCGCCAGAGGAAATCCTGGGCGGCCTTGATCGACACGGCATCACCGGTGGCCAGGACGCCCCGTTCAGCCAGCGCTTCAAA
>Ga0066710_100000829_pt1 | contig 20732 bp, 24 predicted proteins | sample GraSoiAngelo_159_FD_79666 | JGI IMG/M metagenome (GOLD analysis project Ga0066710, IMG submission 79666) | Grasslands soil microbial communities from the Angelo Coastal Reserve, California, USA - 14_1009_16_40cm | ecosystem: Environmental > Terrestrial > Soil > Grasslands | place: USA...
ACCCTGATCGGCGGGATGCGCACGCCCTCCTGGAAGATCTCCGTCGCGCGGCCGGAGAGGCTCCCGGGGCTCATCCCGCCGACGTCGCCCCAGTGAGCGCGCACGACCGGGGAGACGAACAATTCGCCGTCAGCGAACAGCGGATAGATCATCGCGACGTCGTTGAGGTGCGTGCCGCCGGTGTAGGGCTCGTTGTGCAGGAAGACGTCGCCGGGATGGATGTCGTCGCCGAACTTCTCCCGCACCGCCTTCATCGACCAGCCGATTGGCACGATGTGCAGGGGATGATCCTGCCCCCGCGACATCGCCACGATCTGTGCCCCGCCGTCCATGAGAACGCACGAGAAGTCTTCGCCCTCGTAGAGGATCGACGAATAGGCGGTGCGCACGAGCGTCACGCGCATCTCGCGCACGATCGAGACGAACGCCTCGCGGACCACCTCGAGGGTGATCGGGTCGATCACGACGTGCCCTTGCGCTCGAATCTCAGATCGCCGAGCTCGTCCACGACGCCCGCCCAGCCCGGCGACACGACGGTGGTCGCGCCGAACTCTTCCACGACGGCCGGGCCGCGCAGCTCGGCCCGCTCGGGCAGGCGCTCGCGGTCCCACACCGGACACTCGTGCCTGACACCGTCGAACCAGACGGGCCGCCGCTCCGCGAGCGCCGCCTCCAGCGAGGCGGCCGCGCTCGCGTGGCGCGCGGCGGAGGGCTTGGGCACCGTCCCGTAGGCGGCGAGCCTGGCGTTCACGAGCTCGATCGTCGCCTCGGGGTTCGCGTGGCCGTACGCCGCCAGATGCTGGCGATGGAACGCGGTCTCGATCGCCGCGAGGTCCAGGCCGCCCGCGCTCGCCTCGGCGGTGGCGACGTTCAGCTCGAAGGCCTGGCCGCGATAGCGAAGGTCCAGCGAGCGCACCAGCCGCTGGGCGGACGGCGCAAAGCCCTCGAGCTCGAGCTGAATGCGCGCGGCGCGCTCCATCTCCGCGAAGAGCTCGCGCACGACCACCAGGCGCTCGCGCAGCGGGCCGACGCGGGTTCGGACGTCGTCGTGCTTGACGTCGGAGGCGAGCAGGCCGAGCGCGGAGAAGTTGCCGGGGTGGAGCGGCACCAGCACGCGCGGGATACCGATCTCCTCGGCCAGCGCGAGCGCGTGCATCGGCCCGGCGCCGCCGAAGGCCACCAGCGTGAAGTCGCGCGGGTCGTGGCCGCGCTGGATCGAGACCTCGCGGATCGCCGACGTCATTCGCGCGATCGCGATCCGCACGATGCCGTCGGCGAGCGCCTCGACGCCGAGCGAATGGCCGAGCCGGGCGTCCAGGTCGGCGATGGCCCGGCGCGCCCGCTCGGCGTCGAGGGCGATGGCGCCGCCGAGGCGCCGGCTCGTCCCGATTCGCCCCAGCACGACGTTGGCATCGGTGACGGTCGGCTCGGTGCCGCCCTGGCCGTAGGCGGCGGGGCCCGGCATGGCGCCGGCGCTGCGCGGCCCGACTTGAAGGCTTCCGTCCACGTCGAGCCACGCGATCGAGCCGCCGCCGGCGCCGACGCTGTGCATGTCGAGCTGCGGAACCTTGACGGGAAACGCCCCGATCATCGCGTCCGAGGTCGCCAGCGGCGTCAGGTCGCGCACGAGGCACACGTCGGTCGAGGTCCCGCCCATGTCGTAGGTGATGAGATTGCGGACGCCGGTGGCCGCGCCGACCAAGCACGCCTGGCTGACGCCGCCAGCCGGCCCCGAAAAGATCGTCTTGATCGGCAAGCGGCGAGCGGTCTCGGTCGTCATCATGCCGCCGCTCGAGGCGACCGTGAGCACGCCGTGGCCGTAGCCCGTCGCGCGCAGCCGCGCCTCGAGCCCGGCGAGGTAGCCGTCCATGAGCGGTTGCAGGTAGGCGTTGAGCACGGTCGTCGAGAAGCGCTCGAACTCGCGGTACTCGGCGACGACGTCGGCCGAGCACGACAACGGGAGCCCGGGGCAGCGGCCCTTCGCGAGGTCGGCGACGGCGTGCTCGTGGCGAGGGTTCAGGTATGCGTGGAGCAAGCACACCGCGAGCGCCTCGGCGCCGGCCGCCGCCGCAGCGTCGAGCGCCACCTCGACGCTGGCCGGATCGAGCGGGATCAGCACGCTGCCGTCAGCGCCGAGACGCTCGACGACCTCGAAGCGATGCCGGCGCTCGACCACGGGCTTGGGACGGACGAACGTGGGCACGAAGAGCGCGGGGATGTTGCGCTTCGTGCGGCCGATCTCGATCAGGTCACGGAAGCCCGCGGTGGTGAGGATCGCCACGCGCGCGCCGCGGCGCTCGAGGACCGCGTTGGTGCCGACGGTCGTCCCGTGGACGAGCCGCCTGACGTCACGGCCCGCGATGCCCAACGCTTGGAGCCCGGACAGAAGCGCCGCGCCCTCGTTGAGCGGCTGCGACGGGACCTTGGTGACGACGACGCGGCCCGTCGCTTCGTCCACCGCGGTGAGGTCGGTGAAGGTGCCGCCGACATCGATCCCGGCGATGAACATGCGCGGATGATAGCATCATGGACAAGACGGGAGGCGCACCCATGACCACGAGGAGCGAGGCGATCAGGCACCTGTGGACCCACAAGACCCAGGACCATCCGTGGCTCCCCGACGAGGAGCTCGTGATCGAGCGCGCCGAGGGCGTGTGGGTGTGGACCGAGCGCGGCAAGAAGCTGCTCGACGGCTTCGCCGGTCTGGCGGTGGTGAACGCCGGCCACGGACGGCGCGAGATCGCCGAGGCCATCGCCGAGCAGACCGTGCGCCTTGCCTACTATCCGACGACGCGGCAGTTCTCGAACCGGCCGGCCGCCGAGCTGGCCGCCAAGCTCGCGACGCTCGCCCCCGGCGACCTCGACTACTCGATGTTCGCGGTCAGCGGCGCCGAGGCCAACGAGCGCGCGATGCAGATCGCTCGCCACTACTGGCTCGCCTCGGGCAAGCCCGGCAAGCACAAGGTGCTCTCGCTCCAGGGCGGCTACCACGGAGGGACGACGGGCACGTTCGCGGTCTGCGGGCTGCCGCACATGGTCGAGCCCTACGCGGCGCTGCACGTGCCGGGGTTCACCAAGATCACGCCGCCGTACCCGTATCGCGACCGGGGCACCGGCACCGACGAGCAGCTCGTTCAGCGCCGCGCCGGCGAGCTACGGGCCGCGATCCTCAAGGAAGGGCCGGACACCGTGTCGGCGGTGATCATGGAGCCGGTGATCTCGTCGGGCGGCTTCATCATGCCGCCCATCGGCTGGCTGCGCGCCGTCCGCGCGATCTGCGACGAGCTCGACGTGCTGATGATCGCCGACGAGGTCATCACGGGCTTCGGCCGGACCGGCCGCTGGTTCGCCTGCGAGCACGATGGCGTCGTCCCCGACCTCATGACGGTCGCCAAGGGCATCACGTCGGGGTACGTACCGCTCTCGGCCGCCATTGCGCGACGACGGCTCGCCGACGCGTTCGCCGACGACGCCAAGCAGGAGAACGTGCATCCCGGCACCTACGCGGCGCACCCCGTCGCGTGCGCAGCCGCGCTCGCCAACATCAAGATCTTCGAGCAGGACAACCTGGTGGCGAACGCCGCGGCGATGGGCGCCCGGCTCCTCGACGGCCTCCAGCAGGCGGTGGGCAAGAAGCGCATCGTGGGCGAGGTACGCGGCCGCGGGCTCATGGTGTGCGTCGAGCTCGTGGAGCCCGACGGCTCCGGCCGCCCGCTCGACAAGGAGCGCGTGGCCTCGCTCGACCGCAAGGCATGGGACCGCGGCGCGATCGTCTACGCGCGCGGCCAGGTCGTGCGGCTGGCGCCGCCGCTCTGCATCAACCGCCAGGAGATCGACCAGCTCGTCGACGTCGTCACGGCCTCCATCGACGAGCTGGACGCCGAGCTGAACTGAGCGAGTCGCCGCCTAGCTCTTGGCCTTCGCGAGCTCCTCGGCGCAGGCGCTCGCCAAGCCCGAATTGGGCGTTTTACCGCCGCGCGGCGTGGCCCAGCCGCCCTCTTCGACGAACTGCCGCTGCTTCCACGACTCGATCTTCCGGAACTCGGTCAGCTTCGCCGCCACGTTGGGCTGCTGCATGAAGCCCGCGACGCAGGCGGGAGTGAGAGCGACGATGATGGCCGAATCGACGCGCTCCGTCGCGATCCGCTCGGCGGTGCTGCCGAGGATCCAGCCCATCCATGAAAAGCCGATGATCACGGTGGCGACGCCGCCGCCGATCGCACCCCACACCGCCGGTTTGATCCAAGGGGCTTGCACTGTCATGAGGCACCTCCTGCTCCTGATCGAAAGGTGGTTTCCACGAAGTTGCGACTACCAGCGTCCGCCGCGTGAGGATCCGCCGAAGCCGCGCGAGTTTCCCCCACCGCTACCACGGGTACCGCCGCTGGCCGACGCCTTCTCCACGCGGATCTGACGCCCGTCGAGATCCTTGCCGTTGAACTGTGCGATCGCCTTCTCGGCTTCCTCCGCGGTGGCCATCTCCACGAAACCGAAGCCTCGCGAGCGCCCGGTGTCGCGATCGGTCACGACGGCGCTCGATTCCACCTGGCCGGCCGCGGCGAACACTTCCCGGAGCCGCTCGGTCGAGGTGCTGAACGCCAGACCGCCGATGAAGAGTTTCTGCGCCATGGGGCGCCTCCTTCGCTGCTTCCACGCTGTGAGTTCATGCGCGCTCCAGAGAAACGCGGACGGCCGCTGGAGTCGTGGCCCGATGCCCTGCAGGAGTTCCCGTGAACACACACCGGATCAGGCGCCGGTACGATAGCACAAATTATATATGAGATAAATGCTATATAGTCGAGCGGAGCATGACCCCCAGATTCCAGGCGGCGGCGCAGGTTCTGAGCGGGATTCAGGGCTTGTCAGCGACGGAGCGCGAGGCCGTCGTCGACCGTCTGAAGCTCGGCCGCGCGGCCGCTCCCCGCGCCGGCTCGGCGACGACCTCGAGCATGCCCGTTGATCGCGCCTTCACCTGGCCCGAGTTCGATCGCTGGCAGGCCTTCTTCAGCGCCCGCGGCATGTTTCCCGCCCGCTGGGACGGGTTGCAAGCGGCGCCCGAGCCCCAGACTCCGCCGGCGGCGCGCGCGATCTACCGGCTGCGCAAACTGGATCTCCTCTTCGAATGGCTCGATACGCTCGCGCACGGCGCCGCGGCCTTCGGCCACTACCGGAGGCAGGGGATGCGCGCGCGGATGGTCCGGCAAGGCGGGGGAGGGCGCTGCCCGGCGTGCGAGTCGTTCAACGGGCACGAGGTGACGCCCGGAGGCGCTCCCATGCCACCGATTCATCCCGGTTGCCGCTGCGTGCTGGTGGCGATGACGGAGGCGCCACCTCCGGAACGTAGGGGGACCCGGCGTCGCTCACGGCGGGGTCCCGACGGGGAGAGACGCGCGCCCTAGAACCCCTTGCGTCGCATGCAGCTGCGATAGGCGGCTTGATAGGCGGGGTCCTTCGCACCCTCGGCGTTCATCCCGCGAATTTGCGGATCCGACGACTCGACGAGCGGAACCGCGAAGGCCCCGGGGCCCGTCGTCGTGCCGGCGCGCGCGCCCTTGGCTCGGGCGTGGTCGCCCGTGGTCGGTGAAGCCCCGCCGGCCCTGGCCACCGCGGGCGCTTCGTCGTTGCAGGCGTCGAAGTCCGCGGCGGTCGGGACCTGGCCGTGGGCGGTCCCCGCCGCGGCGATCGAGACGAGAACAATCAGGGTGAGGGTCCTCACCCGCGGGCTCCGGCGGACACCGTCATCCCCGGGTCTTCAATTCCGTCATTCTGGTGCGGCCCTCGAGCTCGGCGGCTTCCGCCGAGCGAAACTGCGTCCGCGATTCCTCGACGAGAACGCCCGCGCTGTCGCGGATTATCCACGTCCACCACATCGAGCGCCCGCGGATCTCGACGAGATGTAGCGTCATGATCGGCTCCGTCCTGCCGGGTTGCCCGGCGCCTACTCCCAAGTCGTCGGCGCCTCGCGATCACAGCGGATCGCGTAGGCCCGCGCCACGTTGTTCTCGTCGTCATACTCGACGACGACTTCGAGGTACGAGCCGCGCTCGGGCTCGGAGCGCCGGATCCGGAGCTGAGCGCCTCGGGGCTCGGGACCGATCGCGTCCCTCAGGAGGGCAACGTAGCGCCGGCACTCCGCGTGCGCGCGTTGCGCGTCACCGGCCTCTCCGGCCCGAGTGAAGGACTCGCGCGCCGAAACGGCTCCCAGCGAAATGACGCCCTGTGCCATCGTTCGCGTGCTCGCCTGGCTCGTATGTCTCCGAATCGGCGGCCCCGGCAAGGAATCTCCGGGGCGCCCGGCCGACTTCAAGTCTTGACATGATAACATATAACTTATATAAAAAATAAAGCATGGTTGGCCGCGGGAGGTGTCGATGAACGAAGACCGCACCAGGGTTCTCCTCATTCTGTCCCGCAACCTCCTGGATCAGGCGCGGGTGCTCGCGGGAAAGGCGACGATCGCCCTCAAGCTCCCGGTGAGCCTTCAGATCGTGCTCCGGGCCCTCCTCGAGGAAGGACTGAAGCGCGACGGTCACCCGGCCTTCCTCGCCAGGATCGGGAGCCAGGCCCAGGCGGTTCGCGACACGCGCATCATGGCACGCCGGACGAGGGCGCTGGGCACGCGAGCCAATCCACGGCCGGGAAACTCGCGGAGGCGTCGAGCGTGAGGGCCGGCGCGAGAACGGTGGGAGGTGTCGGTGACTGATCTCTGGCTCGTCCCGTTGATCGCGATCGCGCTGACGCAGGCGGCGGTCCTCGCGACGTCGGTGTACCTTCACCGCACGCTGGCCCATCGAGCGCTGGCCGTGCACCCGATCGCGGACGTGGTGTTCCGGACAGTGCTCTGGCTCACGACCGGACAGCGCCGGCAGGCCTGGGTCGCCGTTCACCGTAAGCATCACGCCTTCACCGACCGGGAAGGCGATCCGCACAGCCCGCGGCTGCTCGGCCTGTGGCGGGTCCAACTCCTGAACGCCTACTACTACCAGCGAGAAGCGCGCAACCCGAACACGATCCGGACGTTCGCCCCGGACGTCCCCGAGGACAGGCTGGATCGTGCGGTGTATTCCATGGGCGCGCTCGGCCCCACACTCGGCGCGGGGTTCCTGTGTCTCCTGCTCGGCGTCGGTCCGGGGCTGATCACGGCGCTGGCGCATGCCGTCCTCTACGTCGGGGTCCTGGCGCCGCTCATCAACGGCGTCGGGCACTGGCGAGGCGCCCAAAACTTCGCGAACACGGCGTACAACTCGACGGTGCTGGCCTGGGTGACGGGCGGCGAGAGCCTGCACAACAACCACCATGCCGCCCCGCGCGCGCCGAAGTTCAGCGTGCGACGAGCCGAGTTCGATCCGTCGTGGCTGGTGATTCGCGCGCTGGCGGCGGTCAGGCTCGTGGTGGTCGTCGGCTCGCCTGTTCACCGGTCCGCAGGCGATCGAGCCACCCGCTGAACGAGGAAGAGCGGAGGACGGTCATGGTCAAGTGCCCCACCTGCAAGCGAGAGCTCAAGGATGAAACGCAGAAATTCTGCAACGAGTGCAACCGTGGCTACGGCAAGCCGGGGCAGGGCACGCGGCGATCACCGGGAAGAACCGCCGCACGAAGGCGCCGCCGCCGCGGCCATTGACGTGTAACGCGTTCCCGGACGCCCGACCCCTCAGCTCACCGCAGCAGCTTCGGCAGGCGCCCCTTCAGCACCGCTTCGGCCTCCGCCACGATGCGCTCGACCAGCTCGCCGGCCGGCGGGATGTCGCGGATCAGGCCGGCGTCCTGTCCGATGAGCAGCGAGGCGTTCTTCGCGTCGCCGCTTTCCTGGGCCTTCTGAAGCGCGGCGGCGGCCTCGGGCTGCCGGGCGCGCAGCTCCCACTCGCGGCCGGCCCAGCGTTCGATGAACTCGTTGCGCAAGGCGCGCGCCATCGCCCCGGGCCACACGTTGTCGCGGGCGACGTCGGGGATCTCCGTCAGCACCGTGTCGTGCCCGTCGCTGTCGAGCACCGCCTGCTTGAAGTTGGGATGCAGCGGCGATTCCCTCGTGGCCAGGAACCGTGTGCCGAGCAGGGCGCCCTGCGCGCCGAGCGCCAGCGCGGCGGCGAGCCCGCGCCCGTCGGCGATGCCCCCGGCGGCGACGACCGGCGTCGAGCCGACCGCGTCGACGATCATCGGCAGCACGGTCATGCTCGCCATCCAGCCCACGTGACCGCCGCCCTCGGTGCCCTGCGCCACGATCACGTCCGCCCCCGCCGCCTTCGCGCGCAGCGCCTCCGGCACGGTCCCGACCATGTACATCACCTTGCTGCCTGCGTCGTGCGCGCGGCCGAAGAGCGATTTCAGATCCTGATCCGCGCGCGCCCAGGCGGCGGAGAACACGGGCGGGCGCGCCGTGAGGGCGGCGTCGATGGCGGGCCCGCGGCCCCCCAGGAACAGCAGGAAGTTGACGCCGAAGGGGTGCTTGGTCGCCTCGCGGATGGCGCCGATGTCCTTCGGGATCTGCTCGGCCGGTGTGCGCGCGATGCCGAGCGTGCCCAGCCCGCCGGCGTTGCTGACCGCCGCTACCAGGGGAACGGAAGTGTTGCCCGCCATGCCGCCCAGCATGACGGGATGCCGGATCTGGAGCAGGTCACAGACCGGTGTGTGGATCATGCTTAGTGGGAGCTCCAGGCGAACGGCGCGAAGTGGCCGTTGTTCCGGCCCGACGTGTCGTCCCAGTCGATGCCGAACGCGTGCAGGTGGCCGCGCGCGGCTTTGGCCAGCGCGAGCCGAGTCGCGGCCGGATGACCGACGTTGTCGAGGTAGATCGGCTCCCCCGTCTTCGCGCCGGAGACGCCTTCGACGGCGATGTCCAGCACCCCCGGGATCGAGACCGAGCGGCGCAGCCCGTTCTTCTCGATCTTGATCGGCTTCGCCTCGGCGCCACCGAAGCGGCCCACCAGGGGACCGAGCGCGGCCATCGGCCCGCCGCCCTGGCCGCTCGCGATCGCGGTGAGCGCCTCGCGTTGGACGGTCGTGGCGCGCTCGTCCAGGATCACGCCCACCGTCCAGTCGCCCTTGGCCATCGGGCCGGGCGTACGCAGCAGGACGGCGAAGCTCAGCCCGTCGAGCCTGGTTCCCGCGTACTCGCCGCGCTCGACGGTGAAGACGAGTCCCGCGGCGCAGTAGCCCTTGGTCGGCGGCGCCGTCATCGCCGACGTCGGGCATGGGCACACGAAGTCACAGCTGCAGGCCTCGAAGTACTGGCCGTTGATCTTCCACTGCGCATTTGCCATGTCGTCCTCCTCGATCAGGGAAGCATGCTACATCGGGGAGCCGCCGCCACGCAGCGCCACGACGAGCTCGGGCCTGATGACCACCGCGGCGCCGAGGAGCACGAGCGCGACGCCGATCGCCCGCGCGATCCACTCGCCGCCAGGCAGAAGCTTCTCCGCGGCGACGGCCACCGCGATGAGCAGGCCCCACGCCAGGCCCATCGCGCCGGCCACGACCAGCACCGCCATGAGCGCCCAGCAGCACCCCATGCAGTAGACCGCATGGGCCCACCCCATCGAAAGGCTGCCCCGCCAACCTGCGCGCCAGTGACCCAGAAGGAACCCGACAGGACTGCGGCAGGCCCGCAGGCACAGTTGCTTGAGCGGCGAGAGCTGGAAGAGCCCCGCCGCCAGGAGCAGGCCGGCGACGATGTACGCCAGGGCCTGCGAGGTGATGGCGCCGAGCACGACGCTCGCGAGATACGTCGGCACCCCCGTCACCGCCCAGAGCGCGAGATAGGTGAGCGTGAACAGCACGACCGGCACGATCCGCGCAACCGCGCTCGCGGCGTTCCGCTGGGTCGCGGCGTAGAGCGCGATCGTCGGCGCGGCGCTCGGCAGCATCATCGCCGCCATCATGACGGTCCACGCCGCCACGTACAGGGCGCCCTCGGCGACCGTCGGGGCCAGCGGCATGCTCATGCCCGCCATGTCGTCGGCTTGCATGCCCGACGACAGGAGCCGGGCCCACGCCGCCACCGTGATCAGCAACAGGACGGAATAGGTCAGGAGGGTCAGGCGATCGCCGAGCATGGCCCGCACTCTATCCTCCGCTCTTGAACGTGTCCAGCGATCGGCCGATGCGATACAGTGAACTAGGCGTCTGAAGGAGGAGGATCGGATGACATGAGCGACCCGGAAGATTTCGCCGCGATGTTCGCGCGCGAGTCGGCGCGGCCGACGCTGGAAGTGGGGCAGGTCGTGAAGGGGCGCGTCATCCACATCGATGCCGAGAACGTCTTCGTCGACGTTGGCGGCAAGGGCGAGGCCTGGATCGAGCGCGCGGAGCTGCTGGACCCGGAGGGCAAGCTGCGCGTCGGCGTCGGTGACGAGATCGAGGCGACTGTCGTGGCGACCGGCGACGAGATACGTCTCTCCCACAAGCTGCGGCAGGGTGCTCAGGCCCGGCAGGCCCTCGCGGTCGCCGCGCAGACGGGAATTCCGGTCGAGGGCAAGGTGGCGGCCGTGATCAAGGGCGGCTACGAAGTGACGGTCGGTGGCCTGCGCGCCTTCTGCCCGCTGTCTCAGATGGACATTCGTCGCGTGGATGCCGCCGCCGCCGGAGAGTACGTGGGCCGCGTTCTCGAGTTCCGGATCACGACGTTCAGCGACAACGGGCGAAACCTCGTGCTCTCCCGCCGCCGGCTGCTCGAGGAGCGCGCCGCCGAGGCCGCCGAGGAGACGCGCAAGAGAATCATTCCCGGGGCCGTGCTGAGCGGGACGGTCGCGTCGCTGGCCGACTTCGGCGCGTTCGTCGACCTCGGCGGTCTCCAGGGGCTCGTGCCCGTGTCCGAGATCTCGCACTCGCGCGTCAGTCGCCCGGCCGATCGGCTGAGCGTGGGCGAGGCGGTGACGGTCAAGGTGCTGAGGGTCGACACCGAGAAAGACCGGATCTCGCTCAGCCTCAAGGCGCTCGAGGGCGACCCGTGGGCCGCGGTGCCAGGCCGGCTACGTGAGCGCCAGGTGATCCGCGGACGAGCGGCCCGCGCCACCGAGTTCGGGATCTTCGTGGAGCTCCTGCCGGGCGTCGACGGTCTGCTGCATATCACGGAGATCCCGCGCCACCGTCAGGGCGCGCTGCGCGAGGCCGCGACCGGCGGCGCCGAGGTGATCGTGCTGATCGTGAGCATCGACACGGAGAAGCGCCGCGTCGCGCTCGCCCTGGCGCCCGAGGGCGCGGCGCCGGGCGAGCAAGTGGAGTCAAGCGTCGAGGTCGGCGCGCTGCTGACCGGCACCGTCGAGCGGCTCGAGAACTTCGGCGTCTTCGTGCGGCTCGGTCCCGGACAGACTGGGCTCGTGCCAGTTTCCGAGCTGGCCACGGCTCGCGGCACCGATCTGCGCCGCGCGTTCCCTGTGGGGAGCGAGCTCAAGGTGGTGGTGGTCGCCATCGAGGAGGGTGGGCGGCGCATTCGGCTCTCGCACACCCAGGCGCTGGCGCGCGAAGAGCGCGCCGAGACTCAGGCGTATCTCGGGCAGGACACGAAGCGTGGCGACGGCTTCGGGCTCACGCTCGGCGAGCGCATCACGCGGAACCCGAAGCGCAAGTAACACCGAAAGCGAGGAGACCCGCATCGTGAGCGAATGCAAGCACGGCATGAAGACCGGGTGCGTCTACTGCCATGGCCACGTGAAGCCGACGCCAGAGACGGGCCGGGCGCCGAAGAAGCGCGGCAAGCCAACGCGCCTCTCGGAGCAGATGAACGACCGCATGACGGATCTGAAGCAGCGACTGAAGAGGCTTCGCGGTCAGACGCCTGACGCGTAGGCTCGGCTGGCCGCTGCCGGCCGCGTGAACGGGCGCGTCCGCGCGTCCCTTCCGGGAAACTCACTCGATAGGAGAAGCTCATGGCCCAGCTACCCGATCCGCTCAAGACGCTGACGCCCGAAGCCAAGAGCGTCTACGACAAGATCACCGCCAAGCGCGGCCCGATGCGCGGCGGCCCGTTTGCCTCGCTCATGCACCACCCGGCGCTCGCCGAGAAGGTCGGCGACCTCGGTGAATTTCTCCGCTTCGGCGGCACGCTGCCGGGCGACGTCCGCGAGCTCGCGATCCTGATCACCGCCCGCTCGGTCAACCAGGCCTACGAGTGGGTCGCCCACGCGCGCGTCGCGAAGACCGAGAAGCTTCCCGACGACGTCATCGAGCGCGTGCGGACCAAGGGCGACCTCGCATCGCTGCCGGCGCGCTACGCCGGGCCGGCGAAGGTCGTCCAGCACGTGCTCGGCTACCCGACGATTCCGCAGGCGCTACAAGATCAGGTGCAGGGCGAGCTCGGCGTCACCGGGCTCCTGGAGCTCGTGACGCTGGCCGGGTCATACCGGATGATCGCCGGCGTACTCTTCGCCTTCGACACGCCGCTGGCGGAGGGCACGCCCGCCCCGTTCTGAGATGCTTCGGTCATGGTCCGTGTCCCGACTGAGATCTCGACGCTGCTCCAGGATTTGACCGCGGCGCTCCCAACTGTCCTGGGAGAGAACCTGGTTGGAATCTACCTCTACGGCTCGCTCACTCAAGGCGCGTTCAACCCTGAAAGCAGTGACGTCGACTGCATCGTCGTGACGCAGCACGAGCTGACCGACCTCGAGTTCACTCAGCTTGATGCCTGGCTCGCCCGCGCCAGTGCCGAGAGCCGTTGGGTCGTGCGCCTGCAAATATCATTTCTGATCCGGGATGAAGTTCTGACAAACACTCCCAAAGGCAATTGCCTCTATCAATTCGGCCGACTCGCCCGCGTCGGATCCGATGGCAATCCGATCATCTGGTTGAACGTGTTGGCGAGCGGAATCGTGTTACACGGCCCACCAGCCGAGTCGTTCCTCCCGCCGATCACGCGGGAGATGCTCTTTGCGGCACTCGCCCGCGAGGCTGGCTATTTGCGTGCTGAGATCGTCGAGAAGCCGAACAGCGAGTGGCGCGATGTCCAGAGGTATCGCGCCTACGCAGTGCTTACACTGTGCCGGATTCTCTACTCACATACGCATGGCACCGTCGTCTCGAAGCCGCAGGCTGCTGGCTGGGCGCTCCGCACCCTACCGGACGAATGGCACGACGTCATCGGCCAAGCACTCGAGGCCGATGTCGGAAAACGAGTCGTTGGCATCGACCTTGCGCATATCGCGCGCTTCATCGACTTCGCGGATGGGCAACTTCGTGCTCGGCGGTAGGCTCGCACGTGAGCTGCGTCAGCAGCAGGCAAGTGCCGCTGGTCCGGGCCGCAGATCGCGAGCGTGAGCCCTGAAGAATTCTAGATAGAAAGGGTCAGTTTCTTGGCGAGCAGGAGCGCGCGAGGGGCGGTGGAATTGTCGCTCACGGCGCGTTCAGGTCCGCCCAGCTCTCGGCACCCATGAACTGGCGCCAGCGCCCGTAGAAGCCGCGCTGGTTGCTCTCGCTGGCGTTGGCCTCCGTCACGTCGCAGATGGTGCCCGGGAGCTTGAGCCCATGGTCCTCGAACGCGCGCGTGGCGCGGCCGAGCCCCATCTCGTAGCTGTAGGGATACTGGCGGGCGATGGTGCCACGGCTCGCCTTGTGGGCGTAGTTCCAGTTCTCCATGTCGTCCTGCTCGGTGAGCCCCGCCGGACCGGAGTAGCGGATGTAGTAGTGGCGCAGGACGTCCTTCACCTCGGCGGGCGCGTCGGCGTCGACCAGGTACCAGCGCCACACTTCGGTCTGGTGCGGCCCGCGCGGGTGCCATACCGCGAGCGTGCGCGGCTGGCGCGCCAGCGGCGAGGCGTTGGGGAACATCGTGCCGGGGCCGCCGAAGAGCCGCCAGTATTCGCCACGACGGCGCTTGCGCTCCTCCTCGCAGTGACGGAAGTACTCGGCGACGATCGGCGTGTCCTGATAGGCCGGAGCCAGCGGCGAGTCGTGCTTGCGGAGGAACGCGATCATCGAGTGACCCAACTCGGGGAACGAGACGTCGAGCGATCGCGCCTCGTTCCGCTCCTGGACGTCGCGCCGGCCCTTGCCGCTCGGGCCGATGCCGACCATGTCCACCGAGCGGTGGCTCACACCATGGTAGCGGTCGCCCGAGAAGTTCTCGGCGGGGAACTTCCAGTTGCAGGGGATGAGCCACTTGTGGATTCCACCGATGACCTCGGTGCCGCCCTCGCGCCCATCCCACGTGTCGAGCAGCAGGTCGAGATAGAGCTTGTAGCCGCCGATGTATTCGAGGAACGTGGGCGCCGAGCGGTCCCAGGTGGCCCAGATCGTCCCCTTGTAGTTCTCCATCCGCGCGACCTCGATGAGCCCCCACTGGCTCCGGTCGAGCTGCGCACCGTACGCGTCCTTGGCGAACGGCACGCCGACCAGCGCCCCGTCGGTTCCGTAGCTCCAGCCGTGGTACGGGCACATGAACTCGACGGTGTTGCCCTCGTCGTACCGGCACACTTTCATGCCGCGGTGGCGGCACGAGTTCAGGAAGACGCGGACGCGCCTGGCGCGGTCGCGGCACATGATGACCGACTCCTCGCCCATGCTCGACGTGAGGAAATCGCCCGGGTTGGGTATCTGGCTCTCGTGGCCGATGAAGAGCCACGCGCGCGCGAAGATCCGCTCGAGCTCCTGCCGGTAGATTTCCTCGCTGACGAAGATCTCGCGGCTGATGATCCCGCGCTCGACGTCGACCAGCCCCTTGAGATCCCCGGGTTCCGTGGTGGCCATGCTCGTCCTCTTTCTATAGCCGCGCCTCGGCCGGCGGGGCCGAGCCCCGCGACGGCCTGCCGCGCGCACCTCGCTGCGTCATGGTAGGCCAAGATCCGCAGATTCGCGAGCACCGCGCGCGGGACTCGTGAGCCCCCGCCCCGCACGATGATAGACTCGGGACTCCATGGCCGAGTCCCGCCTGCCTTTACACGGAATCCGGGTCCTCGAGCTCGCCCAGGTCGTCGCCGGCCCCTTCTGCGGCACGCTCATGGCGGAGTTCGGCGCCGAGGTGATCAAGACCGAGATGCCGGGGCGGGGCGACGACCTCCGGCGTCTCGGGCCCTCCGAAGACGGCTGCTCTTACTGGTTCGCCGTCGATAACCGGAACAAGAAGCTCATGACCCTCGACCTCCACGTCGCGAAAGGCCAAGACATCGTCCGAAGGCTGGTCGCCAAGTGCGACGTCGTCCTCGAGAATTTCCGGCCGGGCGTGCTGGAGCGCTGGGGGCTCGGCTGGGAGGCGCTCCACGCGATCAACCCGCGGCTGGTCATGGCGCGCATCACCGCCTTCGGCCAGACCGGACCGCTCAACGAGGGGCCCGGCTACGCCGCGATCGGCTCGGCGTTCGGCGGCACCTGGTACGTCAACGGCTCCGCCGATCGGCCGCCGGCGCGCCCGACACCGGTGTACCCCGACTACATGACCGGGCTGTTCACGGCGTTCGGCGTCATGGCCGCGCTCCGTCACCGCGACCTGACCGGCGAAGGCCAGTGGATCGACGCCGCGCTCTACGAGTCGGCGTTCCGCGTGATGGAGTACACGACGACGCTGTACGGCCGGCAGCGGGTCGTGCGCGAGCGCGGCGGCCTCCAGCACGCGGGCTGGCCCGGCGGCGCTTTCGAGACCCAGGACCACAAGTGGATCGTCTTCACGGCGCCGGCGCAGCACCTCTTCGAACGGCTGTGCGCGATGATCGGGCAGCCCGATCTGCCGCGCGATCCGCGCTTCGCCGGCGCCGCGGAGCGGCCGAAGAACATCGGCTCCATCCTGGATCTCATGACCGAGTGGTTCGCGGCCAGGCCGTTCGACAAGGCGATGGCCGAGCTCGAGGCATCCGACATCCCGCACTCGCCAATCATGAGCATGGCCGACATCTTCACCGACCCGCACTACCGTGCGCGGCAGATGCTCATCGACGTTCCGGCCGAGGGGTTCGGCGCGTTACCGCAGCCCGGCGTCGTGCCCAAGCTCTCGCTGACGCCCGGCCGCGTCACTCACGCCGGCGCGGCGCTCGGCCGCCACACGGATGAAGTCCTCTCGGGTGTGCTGGGCCTCAACGCCGACGAGATCGCATCCCTTCGCGCCGAGCGCGTCGTCTAGCTCCAGCCCCGTCGGCCAGCACCTCGCCAGTCTAGCCCTCCCCGGTGGACAGCGCGGTGATCGTCGGCCACCGCAGCAGGCTCAGAGCGAGCGGGCCGAGCACGAGCGCGGCGCCGAGCGTGTTGAGGATCGCGAAGCCCCACACGCCCAGGATCATGCCGCCCGCGGCGGAGCCGAACGCGCCCATCATGCCCATGAAGAGATCGGCGAGGCCCTGCGTCGACGCCCGCTCGGCCGGCGAGAGCGCGTCGGTCAACAAGGCGCTGCCGGACACGAAGGCGAGGTTCCAGCCGACACCGTTCAGGAACAGCGCCCCGATGACCAGCACGCGGTCGGTGCCGGGCGCGAATCCGGCCAGCGTCACCGCACCGATCAGGACCAGCGCGCCGGCACCGATCGTCGGCAGGCGCCCGGCGCGATCGCTGAGCCAGCCCGAGAGCGGCGAGGTCACGTACATCCCACCGAGGTGAAGCGAGACGGCGATCCCGATCGCTCCGACGGAGTATCCGTGGTCGTGCAAGTACACGGGCGACGTCGACGTCGTGCTGATCATGACGAACTGGCTGATCGTGAGCGTCGCCAACGCGAGCTGTACGCGCAGATCTCCCAGGATCCCGCCGAGCGACCGCGCACGCTCGGCGGGCCCGCGGCCGCCCACGTTCTCCTGACGACGCGCGATCGCGAGCGGATCCGGCCGCAGGAAGATCTCGACCAGGATCGCCGCCAGCCCGTAGCCGGCGAGGCTGATCAGGAACGCGCTCGCGGCCGGTGAGAGATCGAGGTGCGCGCCGGCGCGGACCGCCGGCTCCATGAGATTGGGACCCACGAGCGAGCCCACGGCCGAGCCCCACACGATCAGTCCCATCGCGCGCCCACGCTGCGGGCCGGGGCTCACGTCGGCGGCCGCGTAGCGGGCCAGCAAGTTCGACGTCTGCGCGATCCCGAAGAGCGCCATCCCGACGAGCAGCAGCGGGAAGCTCCGCGTCATCATGCCGACGATGCCGAGCGCGGCGCCGCCCACCGAGAGCGCGTAGCCGAGCACGAGTCCGGGACGACGGCCCGAACGGTCCATGAGACGGGCCAGCGGCCAGCTCGCGAGCGCGGTGCCGAGCGCGCCGACGGCCACCGGTAGGCCGGACCAGGTATTCGTCCCGGTGATGCCGGCCGCCATGATGCTGCCGACCGCCATCCCGATCGAATGCCCGGTGCTTCCGCAGACCTGCGCGGTGAACAGCGTGGCCATCAGCTTGCCACGGCTCGCGACATGGTGCGGCGACGTTGCCGCTCGATTCATCGAGGAGCCAGTGTAGGAGGCGGGCGTGACCCAGTAAACGACCATTCCCGCGTCAATGGGCGCTCTATTGGCCGGGTGGCGATCAAATCGCTGCTTGACCGGCGATCCGCCACGGCTAGACTTGTCCGAATGCCAGGCGTGAAGCTCGTCAGCTTCGACATCGACGGCACGCTCGAGGTGGGCGATCCACCCGGTCTCGTCCCCATCGCGCTCGTCCGGCAGGCCAAGCGCCGGGGCTATCTGGTGGGAAGCTGCTCGGATCGGCCGGTCGCCTACCAGCAGGAGCTGTGGCGGCGGCTGGAGATCGCCGCGGACTTCACGGTGCTGAAGCACAGGCTCGCCGACGTCAGGGCCAGCTTCGTCGCGGCTGCGTACTTCCACGTCGGCGACACCGACGTCGACGCCTTCTACGCGATCGAGGCGGGCTTCAGCTTCCTTCGAGCCGACGGCCCGCGGCTAGACGGTCGCCCGTTTTCGCTTCAGCTCGGGGATGACGTGCTTACCGAACATCTCGATCGATGACATGACCCTCTCGTGCGGCACCGTCTCGGTCGCCATGAGGAACTGTAGCTCGTCGACGCCCGCCTCCTCGTGGATCGCGATAGCCTTGAGGCAGCTCTCCGGATCGCCAGCCACCAGCACGCCGCGGTCGACCAGCGTGTCGGCGTCGATCTGATTCCACAGCGCGGAGGCGATCTGCCCCGACCCGCCTGAGAGATCGACTTCGGGCGCTCCGGCCGCGCCCTTCTCGTCTTTCAGGTAGCGCGCGAAGTTCGCCTTCAGGTGCTCGGGCACACCGCCCCACGACGAGACGAGCTGCTCGTAGAGGTGCGTCTGGTCCTTCAGATACGGACGGTCGGGGCCGAAGAAGGTGCGGAGCGACTTCGCGGCGAGCTCGCGCGCGCCCTTGTTGTCCCAGTCGCAGACGGCCATGGTCGCGCTGAGCCACTGGTCGTTGATGAACTTGCCGACCGGATTGGCGTGCCGCACGCGCTCCTTGTACGCCTTGATGTGGGGCGCCAGGTACGACGGCGCCGCCACGCTGAGCGCCATCACGCCGATGCCCACCTCGGCGGCCAGCTCATACGTCGCCGGCTGGAGCGCCGCCACCCAGATGCGCGGATGCGGCTTCTGCAGGGGCTTGGGACGGACGTCGCGCGGCGGGACCTTCCAGAACTGGCCCTCGTGCGAGAACGGCCCGTCCTCCCAGATGCGCGGGATCATCCGGAGCGACTCTTCCCACATGGCGCGCGTGTTGCGCGGATCGATCCCCATCCCGATCTGCTCGTACGGCGCCGAGCGTCCGGTGCCGAACTCGACGCGTCCGCCCGACATGTGGTCGACCATCGCGACGCGCTCGGCCACCCGCACCGGATGGTGATAGGGGAGGATCACGACGCCGAAGCCCAGCCGGATGCGCTTGGTCAGCTGGCTCAGCGCGCCGAAGATCACCTCCGGGCACGGCGACATCGAGAAGCTCGTCAAGAAGTGATGCTCCACGAACCAGATCGCGTCGAAGCCCACCTGGTCGGCCAGCACGCACTGCTGGATCGTCTCCTCGATCACCGCGTGGTCGTCGACCACCGGGCGCTGCATCTCGAAGGCGAGACTCAGTCTCACGCGTTCCTCCAGTCGACTCGCGGCGCTCCGGGCACGATCGCCAGATGGATCGGGTTCACGCCGGGGATCTTGCCGGCCAACATGTGGATGGCGTCCTCGGCCTGCTCGAGCGGGAGCGAGTAGGTGTGCATCTTCGCGAACGGATAGCGACCGGCCTCGATGAGGTCGACGGCCTGGAACGTCACGTCGACCGGCATGCTGAGCACGCCGCGGATCGTCAGCTCCTTGTAGATGACGTCGTCGACCGGCAGCTCCTTCGCGGGCTTCAGGCCCTTGAGGCCGGCCACGACGATGCGACCCTTGCGGACCGCGATGGCGATGGCGTGATTGAGCGACTGCGGCGCGTAGGGCGTGGTGTCGACGACCACCTCGGCGCCGCCGCCGGTCGCCTCGCGGACCTGGGCGACCACGTCGCCGGCCTCGGCGTTCACGGTCGCGTCGGCGCCGAGCTCGCGGGCCAGCGCGAGCTTCGCGACGTCGCGGCCGAGCCCGGTGATCACGACCTGTCGCGCGCCGGCCGCGCGCGCGCCGATCACCGCGCAGAGCCCACGCTGGCCCGCGCCCAGGATGACCACGCGGTCGCCGGGGCCCGTGCGGGGCACCGCGGCCGCCCACGAGAGCCCGGCGGCGAGCGGGTTGAACATCACCGCGACGCCGGCCGGGATCGTCGGGTCCATCTTCTTGAGCACCGTGTGGGGCGAGAGGTACATGTGCTCGGCGTACCCGCCCCAGAGATGGGGCGGCTTGCCGACGTCGGTGTAGCCGTAGGTGCCGCCGCGCCTGGGACAGGCGATCGGCGCCCCGCGCGCGCACGCCTCGCACTTGCCGCAGCCGTAGCCCGAGCGGACCGCGACCCGATCGCCCTCCGTGACGCCCCAGCGCCGACGGGCGCGGGCCCCGATCTCCTCGATCACCCCCAGCGGCTCGTGCCCCGGGATCACCGGGTACGGCGTGTAGTCCTCGTGCGGCGGCTGGGCGCCTTCGTATTGCTCGTAGTCGCTGCCGCAGATACCGCACGCCTCGATGCGGAGCAGTCCGTCGTCGGGGCCGATCACCGGTCGCGCGAACTCGCGCGCCTCCAGCGTCTGCGGCTTGACGAGCACTCTCGCGCGCACGGTCGAGGCCATCGTCGTCGTCTTTACTTATCGCCGATGTCGAGGAGCGCGCTCAGCCCCCGGTGGAACGTCGGCGCGCCGCCCGGGACCAGGCAGGTCTCGAGCACCTCGAACAGCTCCTCGCGCGTCGCGCCCAGGCGCATCGCGCGCTTCATGTGCGCGACGAGGCCGGCCTTGTCCGATCCGCGGAACGCGAGCAACGCGATCGCGACGAACTCCCGCACCTTGGCCGACACGTGCCGCCCCTCGCCGAGGCCCAGCTCGTAGATCCGGTTGTACGCTTCCACGAATTCTGGATCCTGCCGCGCCGCCAGCTCCCATTCCGGATAGATGTAGCCGCGGGCTTCCTTCATCCTTGCGATCAGCGCGTCCGCCCGACGCACGCGCTCCGCGTCGATCGCCGTAGTCGGTGTCATCGCTCGCCTCCCGTCGGAATTTCCTGGTGGCGGAGATAGTGCGCTCGCCGGCCCCGGAAGACAAGACGCGCGCGCGTCTCCGCCGGAGTCGGTGAGCTTCACGTGCCGGAACATGGTCCACATCAAGAGGTCGTAGACCCCGCGACCGTTCGCGTCAGGTTCGTCGTCGCCGCCGCGGCCTCGCGCTCGTGATCCTCGACGATCGCCATCACCCACGCCTGCCGGGTCGGCACGTCCATCTGCGAGAG
>Ga0066710_100000830_pt1 | contig 20726 bp, 17 predicted proteins | sample GraSoiAngelo_159_FD_79666 | JGI IMG/M metagenome (GOLD analysis project Ga0066710, IMG submission 79666) | Grasslands soil microbial communities from the Angelo Coastal Reserve, California, USA - 14_1009_16_40cm | ecosystem: Environmental > Terrestrial > Soil > Grasslands | place: USA...
TTTCCAATCCTGAGCCGGTCGCGCCATTCATGGATTTCATTGCCGTCGGCGAGGGCGAAGAGCTGGTGCGCGAGCTGGTGTCCCTGTATCGCGAGTCTTACAAGGACCGCGGGGAATTTCTGGAGACGCTCGCCACGGTACCCGGCATCTACGTCCCCGGCCGCTACGACATCGCCTACCATCCCGATGGCACGCTGTCCGCCGTGCTGCCGCGCGCGGGGGCTCCGGCCGTCGTCGTCAAGCGCCGGCTACCCGACGTCAACCAGTTCGAGACGATCTCGCTGGTGAAGACGCCGCAGGCAGAGTACGGCCACATGGCGCTGCTCGAAGTGGGCAAGGGCTGCGGCCGTGGTTGCCGGTTCTGTCTGGAAGGCCAGGTGTACCGCCCGGTCCGCCATCGCAGTGTGGCAGCGCTCGGCGACACGGTCGCTCGGCTCGCGCAGGATCCAACCAATCGGCGCATCGGTCTGGTCGGCGCCTGCGTATCGGACTATCCGTGGATCGGCGATCTCCTGAAGGTGGTCGAGGCGAACGGTCTCGAGTTGTCCATCTCGTCGCTCCGCGCCGATAGCCTCACCGACGATCTGGTCAGCGCGCTCGCCCGTGGCGGCCATCGGACGCTCACGGTCGCCCCCGAGGCCGGAACCGAACGCCTGCGTCGCGCCATTCGCAAGGCCATTACCGACGAGCAGCTTTATACCGCCTGCGACCTCGTGCGGCGTCACGGCATCCCAAATCTCAAGACCTACTTCATGATCGGCCAGCCAACGGAGACCGCGGAGGACGTGGAGGCGATTGCCGACCTCGCGCGAAGGATGCTCGAGCGATTGCGCGTGCTCGACTCGGCCGGTCACCCGTTCGGCCGTCTGACGCTCTCCATTTCCTCGTTCGTGCCGAAACCGTGGACGCCGTTCCAGTGGGCGCCGTTCGACGGCGCGGAGTCACTCTCGGCCAAGCTCGAGGTGATCAAGCGCGGCGTGCGCAAGCTCTCCAACGTCCGCGTGCTCCACGAGAATCCGCGTGAGGCGGCGCTCCAGGCGCTCCTCGCCCGCGGCGATCGGCGCGTCGGCGACTTCCTCGAGATCGCAGCTCGACACGAGGGTGATTGGCGCCGCGCCCAGCGCGAGTGGGACGGCGACCCCGGCTTCTACACCACGCGGACGCGTGGCGTCGGCGAGCGGATGCCGTGGGACCACTTCGAGGTCGGCGTGAAGAAGGCGGGGCTCGTGCGGGAGTGGGAGCGCGCCCAGGCCGAAGCGACCGCGCCGGTGGGAGCCGTCTGATGCTCGTCGGCGACGCGTTCGGCCGGCCGCTCAGGAACCTGCGCTTGTCGGTGACCGACCGCTGCAACCTGCGCTGCAGCTACTGCATGCCTGAAGAGGAGTACGCCTGGCTGCCGCGCGATCAGATCCTCCACTTCGAGGAGATCAGCACGCTCGCCGACGTGTTCCTCGGCCTCGGCGTGGACAAGGTGAGGCTGACGGGCGGGGAACCGCTCCTGCGCCGCAACCTGCCCGAGCTGGTTCGACAACTCGCGAGCAAGCCCGGTCTGCGCGATCTGGCCATGACGACGAACGGCGTCCTGCTCGAGGAGCATGCGTCGGCACTCAAGGAGGCGGGGCTCCATCGGATCACCGTCAGCCTGGACACGCTCCGTCCCGAGCGCTTTCCTCCGCTGACGCGTCGCCCGGCCGAGACTCACGCTCGCGTGTTGGCCGGAATTGCCGCCGTGCCCGCAGTCGGCTTTACCGAGACGAAGATTGACACCGTCGTCATCCGCGGCGTGAACGACGACGAGCTGGCCAATCTGATCGAGTTCGGACGATCGATTCCCGCCGAGGTGAGGTTCATCGAGTACATGGATGTCGGTGGGGCAACGCGGTGGTCGATGGACCAGGTCGTGTCACGCGCTGAGATCCTGAGCGTACTCGGACGGCGCCACGGCGCCATCGAGCCGCTCGTCGAGCCGGGCAGCACGGCGCCCGCCGAACGCTTCCGCCTGCCTGACGGGACGACGTTCGGGATCATCGCGTCGACGACCGCGCCGTTCTGCCGATCGTGCGACCGCAGCCGGCTGACGGCCGACGGCATGTGGTACCTCTGCCTCTACGCCGTCGAGGGCGTCGATCTGCGCGGGCCGCTGCGCGCCGGCGCCCGGCGCGAGGAGCTGATCGAATTGATCACCGGCGGGTGGCGAAGCCGTGCCGATCGCGGCGCCGAGGAGCGGCTGGCCGGACGCGACCGTGGGCCGTTGATGCAGATCGGTCAGCTCAAGCGCGATCCGCACCTCGAAATGCACACGCGCGGTGGCTAACGGAGGGCACGTGAGCGCTGACAACGCAAAGGTCGACGTTCGGGAGCACGGTGCCAAAGGGCAGACGAGCGACCGCCGCCTGTACATGCAGTTGCAGGTGTTCACGGGCTGCGGCGACGCCAAACCGCTCGTGCGGGCGCTCGAGGCGAGCCGTATCGAGGGCGCGCTGTATCATGACGTCAACGATCCGCGGGGCATCGGCATCCTAGGGATCAGCGAGGACCCGGTGTTCTTCGCCACCACCTTCCGCGAGCTATTGAACACCGACTCGTTCGCCGCGCTCACGCACCGGCCCCAGTTCACGATGTTCGGCCGGACCTACACCTCGGGCTTCGAGGCGGACCTCGACGAGTGGCTCTTCCGGCGGCCGCGCCGGACCGCGCTCAACCCCGTCTGGCCGTGGGCGGTGTGGTATCCGCTGCGACGAAACGGCGCGTTCGCGCGGCTGAGCCCGCAGGAGCAGGGGAGCATCGTGAAGGAGCACGCGGTGATCGGCCACGCCTACGGCGACGCCGATCTCGCCCACGACGTGCGCCTGGCGTGCCACGGCGTGGACGTCAACGACAACGACTTCGTCATCGGCCTGATCGGGAAGGACCTCCACCCGCTCTCACACATCGTGCAGGCGATGAGGAAGACCGTGCAGACCTCGCAGTACATCGACACGCTGGGCCCGTTCTTCGTGGGCCACGCGCTCTGGCAGAGCTCCGCGCGGGCCTAACGCCCTTCCAGTCGATTCGCTAGCGCGCCTTCCAGGCGGCCACGTTCGCCTCGATTTGGCGGGCGTGGTTCTCGAGGTGGTCGGCGTAGATCCTGAGCCAGTCCTCGGCCGTGTAGTGGCCGGACTCGGTGTGACGGCCCTCCTTCAGCCACGCGGCGTCGGGCAGGCGACGGAGCAGCGCCGTGGTGTTGGCGCGCACGGCGTCGACGGTGGCGAGCGCGACATCCAGCGGGTGCGCGTGATAGTCGAAGTCACGCGCCCACTGCGCCTCGTCGTAGCCCTGGATGAGCGGATCCTTCTCGGACGCCAGCACGCGGATCCGCGACGCGGCCTGCGTCTCGGAGTCGGAGCAGTGGACGACGACCTCGTGGGCCGACCATTCGCCGGGCTTCGGCCGCCACTGCATGGCGTCGGCGGGAACGGTGGCCAGCGCAGCGCGCAGACGGCGGGGGCCGGCGGCGTATTGCTCGACGAAGGCGTGACGTTGGGCAGGCGTCATCGGCATGGGTGGCTCTCCTCTTCGCGACGGCTCACGGCTTGCCGGCGATGGCGCGCTCGACCTGGGCCAGGTGGACGTCGTCGTGAGCGGCCATCAGCGCCGTCCAGTCCGCGAACGTCACGCGCCCGAGCGTCGGATGCTGGCATCCGCGCTGCCACTGCTCAGGCGCGAGTCGGCCGAACAGGTCCAGCGAGTCGCGCCGCCGGCGGCGGAACGCCTCCAGGGCGGCGTCGGGATCGCAGCGTGAGTACTGGCGCTCCTCGGCCCAGCGCTCGGGATCGATGGCCAGCTCGGCGCCGACGAGGCCCCACTCGGCGGGATTCGCGACCCGGGCGCCGACGACCAGGACTTTCGGCTCCTCCGTCGCGAGCATCGTGCGGAAGCGCAGCATGCAGATTTCCTCGATGTCGCGCAGGTGGCAGAACACCTCGGTCGCCGACCAGCTCTTGGCATCGGGCCGCCGGCCGACATCGTCCCGGCTGCGGCCTCGCACGGAGTCGCCGAGATCGGCCGGCGTGCGCTCCAGGCGGTCGAGGCGTTGGGCGAGAGGGAGGCGAGCGTACTCCTCTCGCGTCGCCATCAGGGGAGCGGGGCTGGAAGGTCGGACGCGCCCATCAGGTACAGGTCCACCCCGCGGGCGCACGAACGTCCCTCGGCGATCGCCCACACGATCAGGGACTGGCCCCGCTGCATGTCTCCGCAGGTGAAGACGCCAGGAACGCTGGTCATCCAGCTCTGATCGCGCCACACGTTGCCGCGCTCGGTGAGCTTGACTCCGAGCTCATCGACCGGGCCCTTGCGCTCGGGTCCGACGAATCCCATCGCCAGCAGGACGAGATCCACGTCGAGCGTGAATTCCGTGCCCGTCACCGGCTTGAAGTCGAGCCGCCCGCTTTCGCGAATCATCTCGACATTCACGGCGTGGAGTTGCTTGACGTGTCCCGTGGCGTCGCCGGTGAAACGCTGCGTCGAGACCGCGTAGACGCGGTCGCCGCCCTCTTCGTGGGCGGGAGAGACGCGGAAGATGTTCGGCCACAGCGGCCACGGATTCTCGGGGGCGCGCGCGTCGGGCGGGCGGGGGAGCAGTTCGAACTGATGCACCGAGAGCGCGCCCTGACGGTGGACGGTGCCGAGGCAGTCGGCGCCGGTGTCACCGCCGCCGATGATGACGACGCGCTTGCCCTGGGCGCTGATGAACTGCGCGTCGGCGATCGCGTCGCCCTCGCACCGCTTGTTCTGGAGCGTGAGGTAGTCCATCGCGAAGTGGATGCCCTTCAGCTCGCGCCCGGGCACCGGCAGATCGCGCGCAGCGCCCGCGCCGCACGCGAGCACGATCGCATCGAACTCGGCCTGGAGATCGCCGACCGGCATCGCCGTGCCGATGTCGGCGTTGGTCTGGAAGACGACGCCCTCCTTTTCCATGACCATCAGGCGCCGGTCCAGGAACTTCTTCTCCATCTTGAATTCGGGAATGCCGTAGCGGAGCAGGCCACCGATCCGGTCGGAGCGCTCGAAGACGGTTGCCCAGTGACCTGCGCGGTTGAGCTGCTCGGCGGCTGCCAGACCAGCCGGGCCTGAGCCGACGACGGCGACCTTCTTGCCCGTTCTCACGGCCGGGCCCTGGGGCAGGACCCATCCTTCCGCGAACGCCCGCTCGACGATCGAGACCTCGACGGCCTTGATGCTGACGGGATCGTCGTTGATGGCGAGCACGCACGAACCCTCACAGGGCGCCGGGCACAACCGGCCGGTGAACTCGGGGAAGTTGTTCGTCGCGTGCAGGCGCTGGATCGCCTCGTGCCAGTGATCGCGATAGACGAGGTCGTTCCAGTCGGGGATGAGATTGCCGAGCGGACAACCCTGGTGGCAGAACGGGATGCCGCAGTCCATACAGCGGGCGGCCTGGCTTTTGAGGTCGGGTTCCGGGTAGGGGAGGTAGACCTCCTTCCAGTCCTTCAGGCGCTCACTCACCGGCCGGGTCGGCCACTTCTTGCGCTTGATCTCGAGGAAGCCGGTGACCTTACCCACTGGTGGTCCCGACCAACTCGGCGAACGTCGGCGCACGGCCCTCGCTGCGCGCTCGCGCTTCGGCCAGCAGCACGCGCTTGTAGTCCCGGGGCATGACCTTGACGAAGCGCGACTGGGCCTCGCGCCACGTGGCCAACAGGCGGGCGGCGTACGCGGAGCCCGTCGAGGCGACGTGGCGCTCGATCAGGTTGCCCACCAGCTCGATGTCCTCGGGCTGATCGAGCGCCGCCAGGTCGACCATCCCGAAGTTGCAGCGCCGCTTGAAGTCGCCGTCGACGTCGAGGACGTAAGCGATGCCGCCGGACATGCCGGCGGCGAAGTTGCGCCCCGTGCGTCCCAGCACCACCACGCGGCCGCCCGTCATGTACTCGCAGCCGTGATCGCCCACGCCTTCCACGACGGTGTAGGCGCCGCTGTTGCGGACGGCGAAGCGCTCGCCAGCGACACCTCGGACGAAGGCCTCGCCACCGGTCGCACCGTAGAGGGCAACGTTGCCGATGACGATGTTCTCCTCCGGGGTGAACGTCGACCGGCGCGGCGGGAAGACGATCAGGCGGCCACCCGAGAGCCCCTTGCCCCAGTAGTCGTTGGCGTCGCCCTCGAGCATGAACGTGATGCCGCGCGGGACGAACGCTCCGAACGACTGTCCGGCCGAGCCGACGAAATGGATCTTGACGGTGTCGTCGGGTAGGCCCTCACCGCCCCAGCGGGAGGTCACCTCGTAGCCGAGCATGGTGCCAACCGTACGATTCACGTTCCGAATCGGCAGGGTCAGCTCGACGCGCTTGCCGTGCTCGATCGCGTCTCGACAGGCGGGAATGATCGTCGTGCGATCGAGCGCCCGATCGAGCCCGTGGTCCTGGGCCACCACGCGGTGGCGAGCCACCTCAGCCGGCATGTCGGGCTTGTAGAGGATCGACGACAGGTCGAGCCCGCGCGCCTTCCAGTGCGCGAGGGCCGGCTTGAAGTTCAGGCGGTCGACGCGCCCGATCATCTCGTCCATGGTCCGGAAGCCCATGCTGGCCATGTACTCGCGGACTTCCTCCGCGATGAAGCGGAAGAAGTTTTCGACGAACACCGGGTCGCCGGTGAACCGCTTGCGCAGCTCCGGGTCCTGGGTGGCGATGCCGACCGGGCACGTGTTGAGGTGGCAGACCCGCATCATGATGCAACCCATGACGACCAGGGGTGCCGTCGAAAACCCAAATTCCTCGGCGCCGAGCAGAGCGGCGATGACGACGTCACGGCCCGTCTTCATCTGACCGTCCACCTGGACGACGATCCGATCGCGCAGCTTGTTGAGGACGAGCACCTGCTGAGTCTCGGCCAGGCCAAGCTCCCACGGCACGCCCCCGTGCTTGATCGACGTGAGCGGCGAGGCGCCGGTGCCGCCGTCGTGGCCGGAGATCAGCACGACGTCGGCATGGGCCTTGGCGACTCCTGCCGCCACGGTTCCAACGCCCACTTCGGCCACCAGCTTGACGTGAATTCGCGCTTTGGGATTCGAATTCTTCAGGTCGTGGATGAGCTGAGCCAGATCCTCGATCGAGTAGATGTCGTGGTGAGGCGGCGGCGAGATCAAGCCGACGCCGGGCGTCGCGAACCGCACCTTGGCGATCCACGGATAGACCTTGGGCCCGGGGAGCTGACCGCCCTCGCCGGGCTTGGCGCCCTGGGCCATCTTGATCTGCAGATCGTCGGCGTTGACGAGGTATTCGCTGGTCACGCCGAACCGAGCCGAGGCCACTTGCTTGATGGCGCTGCGGCGCGAATCCCCGTTGGGGTCGCGACGATAGCGCGCGGCGTCCTCGCCGCCCTCGCCGGTGTTCGATTTCCCACCGAGGCGATTCATCGCGATCGCCAGCGTCTCGTGGGCTTCCTGGCTGATGGAGCCGTACGACATGGCGCCGGTGGCGAAGCGCTTGAGGATCGATTCGACCGACTCCACCTGGTCGAGCGGGATCGGCGTGGCGGCCGGCTCGAGCTCGATCAGTCCCCGCAGCGTGGCTTTTCTCCGCGACTGGTCGTCGACCAGCTTCGTGTACTCGCGGTACACGTGGTCCTGGCCTGAGCGGGTGGCGTGCTGGAGCTTGAAGACGGTGTCGGGGTTGAAGAGGTGATACTCGCCGTCGCGCCGCCATTGATACTCGCCACCCCAGTCGAGCCCGGCCTCTCCCACCGGTCGCGTCGGGAAGGCCTCGTCGTGGCGGAGCCGAACTTCCTCGGCGACGACGTCGATGCCGATGCCGCTCACGCGCGAGGCGGTGCCGGTGAAGTAGGTGTCGACGACCTCGCGGTTGAGCCCGATGGCTTCGAAGATCTGGGCGCCGCAGTAGCTCTGCAGCGTCGAGATCCCCATCTTGGCCATGACCTTGAGGATCCCCTTGTTGAGCGCCTTGATGTAGTTCTTGACGGCTTGGTGATGATCGACGCCGACGAGCAGGCCCTGCGCGATCATGTCGTCGAGCGTCTCGAAGGCCACCCAGGGATTGACGGCGCCCGCTCCGTACCCGATGAGCAGGCTCATGTGGTGGACCTCGCGCGCGTCGCCGGTCTCGATCACCAGGCCGCACCGTGTCCGCTCGCCGCGCCGCACCAGGTGGTGGTGCACCGCTGCGGTGGCGAGCAAGCTCGGGAGGGCGGCGCGCTCGCGACTCACGCCGCGGTCGGACAGGATGATCACGTTGTGGCCGGCGGCGATCGCCTCGCTGGCCCGCCGCTGAAGATCTTCGATCGCGCGCTCGAGCCCCGGGGCGCCCTCCGCGATCGGATACAGCATCGGCAACGTGGTGGCCTTGAACCAGGGATGGGCCACGTGCCGGAGCTTGGCGATGTCCTCGTTGGAGAGCACGGGATCGGTCAGATTGATCTGGCGACACGACGCGGGCTCGGGCTCGAGGAGATTCCGCTCGGGCCCGACCGTCGACTCCATCGAGGTCACCAGCTCTTCGCGGATCTGATCGAGCGGCGGATTGGTGACCTGAGCGAAGAGCTGCTTGAAGTAGTCGTAGAGCGGACGCGGGCGGTCGGAGAGGACGGCCAGCGCCGCGTCGGTACCCATGGAGCCGATCGGCTCCTCGCCGTTCTTGGCCATCGGTCCGAGGAGCAGGCGCAGGTCTTCGTGCGTGTACCCGAACGCGATCTGACGGGTGAGCACCGACTCGTGATCCGCCTCGGCGACCGGCTGGGCAGGAAGGTCCTCGAGGCGAACCAGGTTCTCGCGCAGCCACGCGCCGTACGGCTTCTCGGCGGCCAACTGAGCCTTGATCTCCTCGTCGGCGATGATCCGGCCCTGGGCGGTGTCCACCAGGAAGATGCGCCCGGGGTGGAGCCGGCCCTTGATCAGGACGTTCTCGGGAGCGACGTCGAGGACGCCGACCTCGGACGCCATGATGACCAGGTCGTCCCGGGTCACGTAATAGCGCGAGGGGCGCAGGCCGTTACGGTCGAGCACCGCGCCGATCACGGTCCCGTCGGTGAAGGCGATCGACGCCGGGCCATCCCACGGCTCCATGAGCGACGCGTGGTACTCGTAGAACGCCCTGCGCTCGGGACTCATCGACTCGTGGTTCTGCCACGGTTCTGGAATCATCATGAGGATCGCGTGGGGCAGGGAGCGACCGCTCATGACCAGGAACTCGAGCACGTTGTCGAACGTGGCCGAGTCCGAGAGGCCCTCGCGCGTGACCGGGAAGATCTTGGCCAGGTCCTCGCCGAGGACATCCGACCGGCAGAGTGCCTCGCGCGCGCGCATCCAGTTGATGTTGCCGCGCAGCGTGTTGATCTCGCCGTTGTGGGCCACGTAGCGGTACGGATGGGCCAGCGGCCACGACGGGAACGTGTTCGTGCTGAAGCGCTGGTGGACGAGGGCCAGGGCCGACTCGATGTCGGGATCGATCAGATCGGGGAACATGCCCTCGATCTGGTCGGCCGACAGCATGCCCTTGTAGATGACCGTGTTCGAGGAGAGGCTGGGCACGTAGGTCAGCTTCTTCTCGGGGAAGTCCATCGCCGCCACCGCGTTCTCGATGCGCTTGCGGATGACGTAGAGCTTGCGCTCGAAGTGGGCGTGCTCGCGGACGCCGGGGCCGCGCCCGACGAACATCTGTCGGATGACCGGCTCCACCGAGCGCGCGGTGGCGCCGAGGTGCCGGTCGTCGGTCGGCACGTCGCGCCACCCGAGGAAGCGCTGGCCTTCCTCGGTCACGATCGTCTGCACGAGCACCTGGATCTTGTCGCGCTGGAGGAAATCGCGCGGTAGGAAGACGAGACCGGCGCCGTACTCGGTCGCCGCCGGCAGCGTGATGCCCTCACGGGCGCAGGCCTTGCGCAGGAACTTGTCGGGCATCTGCAGCAGGATGCCGGCGCCGTCGCCGGTGTTGGGCTCGCAGCCGCAGGCGCCCCGGTGCAGGAGGTTGATGAGCACGTTCAACGCCTGCCGGACGATCTGGTGCGACTTTCGACCCTTGATGTCGACGACGAAGCCGACGCCGCACGCGTCGTGTTCGTGGCGGGGATCGTACAGACCCTGAGCGGGCGGTGGTCCGAGCTCGCGTGGCACCATCATGGACACTCCCTGCACCTTGTGAACAGTTGCACGATAGTACTGGCTGAATGAGCATAAGTCAGCCCAAAAAAATCAGATGATATGAATTAGAAATACTAATGCTAGACTCTCCCCGTGCATCTGGAAACGCTGCGCCTCTATTGCGATATCGTCCGCCTTCGGTCATTCTCCCGCGGCGCCGAACAGAACTTCGTGTCCCAGTCGGCGGCCAGCCAGGCGGTCCAGCAGCTCGAGCGCGATCTGGGGGTGGCGCTGGTCGACCGGACGAAGCGGCCCTTCATGGTGACGCCCGAGGGGCAGGCCTTCTACGAGGCGTGCCGGTCGGTGCTCGAGACATGGGAGAAGGCGAAGGCCGAGGTTGCCTCAGTGAAGGCCAGGGTGGACGGCACGGTGCGGGTCGCGGCGATCTACTCGGTCGGGCTGCACGACATGAGTCACCACCTCCAGCGCTTCATGTCCCTCTACCCCAATGCGCGCGTCCAGCTCGAGTGCCTGCATCCCCACAAGGTGGTGGAGGCGGTTCTCCGAGACGAGGCGGACGTGGGGATCATGTCGTACCCCCCGACCGATCGCGCGCTGAGCGTGGTGCCGCTCCGGGCCGAGCCCATGGCGTTCGTCTGCCACCCGAATCATCGACTGACCAAGCGTCGTGTCGTCGCGCCCGAGGACCTGAGCGGCGAGCCATTCGTCGCCTTCGATCGGGAGCTGACCATTCGTAAGGCCATCGATCGAGCCCTGCGACAATGCGGGGTGAAGATGAACATCGTCATGGAGTTCGACAATATCGAGACGATCAAGCAGGCCATCATGATCCAGGCCGGGGTGAGTCTTCTGCCGCGTCACACGGTGGACAAGGAGGCGGGCATCCGAACCCTGGCCGTTCTTCCATTCGGAATCTCCGATCTTGTGCGCCCGGTTGGAATCATCCACCGACGCCAGAAGCCGTTGACCCCGGCAGTCAGTCGATTCGTCGAGCTTCTTCAGGCTTCGAACGCCGACCCGTCTCCGCCTCCCGCCCGCCAAACCGCCCCTCGGTGACCTCGTTGCCGAGTCAGTGCGAGCGGGGCTACCATCCGTTCGCGGCTCGACTGAGCGAGGCGATCTAACCGCGCGACAATCCTTGCCCATTGGGCCGTGGTCCGATAACATGAACCACGGGCTGTTCCGGACGCAGGCGCGGGACAGTCGTGCAGTCCGGGGCGAATCCGACGGGGCGACTTGGTGGAACGGGTATGCGCCGGCGCCCGACAGAAGGAGAAAGGACAGGGATCGATGAGCGAGACGGTGGCTCCGGTCAAGAGCACCGAAAAGGCGCGGAAGGGACTTGAGCGTGCCGTGATCCGCTTCGCGGGAGACTCCGGTGACGGAATGCAGCTCACCGGAGAGCAGTTCACGACGGAATCCGCGTGGGCCGGCAACGACATCGCAACGCTGCCCAATTTCCCGGCCGAGATTCGCGCGCCCGCCGGCACGCTGTTCGGCGTCTCGAGCTTCCAGCTCCAGTTCGGCAGCCAGCGCGTCTACACGCCGGGTGATCGCCTCGACTGCCTGGTCGCCATGAACCCGGCGGCGCTCAAGGTGCACCTTCGCGATCTGAAGCCGGGCGGGCTCCTCGTCGTCAACACCGCGGCATTCGACAAGCGCAACCTCGACAAGGCCGGGTACGCGCAGAACCCGCTCGACGATCCCGCGCTGGGCGAGCGCTATCGCCTGCACAAGGTCGACATGACGGCGCTGACGCTCGAGTCGATCAAGGACCTGGCGCTCAACACGAAGGAAAAGGACCGCACCAAGAACTTCTTCGCGCTCGGGCTCGTGTCGTGGATTTACACGCGCCCGCTGGAGCCGACGCTCGATTGGATCAAGAAGAAGTTCGCCAAGCAAACCAGCATCGCGGAAGCCAACACGCGCGTGCTCAAGGCCGGCCACGCCTTCGGCGAGACGGCCGAGATCTTCAGCGAGCACTACACGGTCGAAGCGGCCGATATGGCCCCCGGGCTCTACCGCGCAATGACCGGCAATCGTGCGCTGGCGTGGGGACTGCTGGCGGCGGCCGAGCGCTCGAAGATTCCCGTCGTCTACGGGGCGTATCCGATCACGCCGGCCAGCGGCGTTCTCGAAGAGCTGGCGATGCACAAGCGCTTCCGCATCCGCACGATCCAGGCCGAGGATGAGATCGCGGCGGTGACGGCGGCCATCGGCGCAGCGTTCGGCGGAGCCATTGGGGTGACCGGCTCCAGCGGCCCCGGCATCGCGCTCAAGGGCGAAGGGATCGGACTGGCCGTCACGGCCGAGTTGCCGCTGGTGATCTTCAACATCCAGCGGGCGGGCCCGTCGACCGGCATGCCGACCAAGACCGAGCAAGCCGACCTCATGCAGGCACTGTACGGACGCAACAGCGAATCACCCGTGGTCGTGCTGGCGCCCGCGACGCCGGGCGACTGCTTCTACGTCGCCTACGAGGCCGTGCGCATCGCCACCAAGTACATGGTGCCGGTCATCGTGCTCAGCGACGGCTTCCTGGCCAACGGGTCCGAGCCGTGGATGATCCCCGACGTCTCGACGCTGCCGCCCATCGAGATTCAGTTCCGCACGGCGGCCGAGGGCTTCTTCCCATACCTGCGCGATCCGGCCACGCTGTCGCGACCGTGGGTGCGTCCAGGCACGCCCGGACTCGAGCATCGCATCGGCGGCATCGAGAAGCAGGACGTGACCGGGAACATCTCCTACGATCCCGACAACCACGATCACATGGTGAAGACCCGGGCGGAGAAGGTCCGCCGCGTCGCCCAGGAGATTCCACCGACCACGATCAACGGCCCGGCAACGGGCGATCTGCTGGTGGTCGGCTGGGGCGGGACCTACGGAGCGATCGCCGCGGCCGTGGAGCGGGCGCAGACGGACGGCAGGTCGGTCGCGTCGATCCATCTCCGTCACCTGAATCCGCTGCCGCCCGATCTCGGCCACATCCTGCGCGAGTACCGCAAGGTGCTGGTCCCCGAGATCAACAGCGGTCAGCTCGTGCGCGTGCTTCGCGCTGAATATCTGGTCGATGCGGTCGGATTCAATCGCGTGCGCGGGCTGCCGTTGGCGTCGGAAGAATTGTACGAGGCCATCATCCAACTCATCGGGAGCAAGTCATGAGTCCAAGTGAAGCGGGGGCCGCCGAGGCCCGGCGCTATACCAGGAAGGATTTCGAGTCCGACCAGGACGTCCGATGGTGCCCAGGCTGCGGTGACTACGCGATCCTCTCCGCCGTCCAGAAGTTCATGCCGGATCTCGACATTCCGAAAGAGAACATCGTCTTCATCTCCGGTATCGGTTGCTCGAGCCGCTTCCCGTACTACATGAACACGTACGGTTTCCACACGATCCACGGACGGGCCCCGGCCATCGCGACCGGGCTCAAGCTGGCCCGCCCCGACCTGAAGATCTTCGTGGTGACGGGCGACGGCGACGGGCTGTCCATCGGCGGCAACCACATGCTCCACGTCCTCCGTCGTAACGTGGATCTCACCGTGCTGCTCTTCAACAACCGGATCTACGGCCTCACCAAGGGCCAGTACTCGCCGACCAGCGAGCAGGGGAAGGTCACGAAATCGACACCGATGGGTTCGGCCGACCGGCCCATCAATCCGCTGGCGTTCGCGCTCGGGTGCAGTGCGACATTCGTCGGACGCACGATCGATCGCGACATGCGCCACATGGAGGAGATGCTCAGGCGCGCGGCCCATCACAAGGGCACCGGCTTTCTCGAGATCCTCCAGAACTGCAACGTGTACAACGACATGGCCTGGAGCGTGGTGTACGAGAAGGAATCCAAGCTCCAGCACGAGCTGAGGCTCGAGCACGGCAAGCCGCTGCTGTTCGGTCCGCCCGACGACCGCAAGGCCGTCGTGATGGAAGGCGTCACGCCGAAGGTCGTGAGCGCCAAGGGCGTGCCCGAGAGCGCCCTGTGGATCCACGACGAGGCGAACGTGAATGCAGCCAAGATACTGGCCGATCTGTGGACTCCGGAATTCCCCGTCCCGATCGGCGTCCTGACGGCGCGTCAGGCGCCGACCTACGAGGATGTTCTGCTCGAGCAGGAGCAGCGCGCGATCTCCGACCGCGGGCCTGGCGACATCGCCAAGCTGCTCGTTTCCGGCGACACGTGGAAGATTGAGTAACGCTCGGAGGGGGGCGCCGCCCCCCTTCCGACACTCGCTGGCGTCCGGCGGTCAGTTGAAGCGTACGATACCCCCCTCGGAGATCTCGATTTGCCGCTGACCGCTGCCGTCGTACATGAACTCCGTCACCTCTTGGGCCCAGAGGGTCTCGTCACCACACCGGAAGGCCGGATGGTGTACGAGGCGGACATGCACACCTTCTACAAGGGCGCGCCCGACGCCGTCGCGTTGCCTCGAACCGCCGAGCAGGTCCAGAAGATCGTGCGCCTCTGCCGGAGCGAGGGCGTTCCCGTCGTGCCACGGGGTTCGGGCACCGGATTGATCGGCGGCGCCGTGGCTCCGCGGGGCGGCGTGATGGTGTCGCTCAATCGGATGGACGCCGTCCTCGAGGTCGATCTTCCCAATCGGTGCGCGGTCGTCCAGCCCGGCTTGATCAACCTGTGGCTCACGAAGACGGTCGCCGATCGCGGCTATCACTTCGCTCCCGATCCGTCGAGCCAGATGGTGTCGTCCATCGGCGGCAACGTGGCCACCAACGCTGGCGGGCCTCACTGTCTGAAGTACGGCGTCACCACGAATCACGTGCTCGGCCTCGAGATGGTCACGGGCACGGGCGATCTCGTCCGCCTGGGCGGCCGGGCTCCCGATCGGCCGGGCTACGACCTGACGGGGACGGCCGTTGGCAGCGAGGGAACGTTCGGGCTCGTCACGGCCATCACGGTCCGGCTGCTCCATGCGCCCGAGGCGGTGAAGACGGCGCTGGCGACGTTTGCCTCGATCACCGAGGCGTCGGAGGCCGTATCGGAGATCATCGCGGCCGGCATCGTTCCGGCCGCGCTCGAGATGCTCGACGCCGCGATCATCAGCGCCATCAACGCGAGCCTCGGCAAGATCTATCCCGACGCTGCCGACGCGGTGCTCCTCATCGAGCTCGATGGACCACGCGCCGAGGTGGAAGCTCAGGCCGAGCGCGTGGCCGCGATCTGCCGCCGGCGTGGCGCGGTGTCGCTCTCGGTGGCGGCCGACGAGGCCGAGCGGGCGCTGCTCTGGAAGGGCCGCAAAGAAGCCGCTGGCGCGGTCGGCCGACTGACGGCCTCCTATCTGCTGCAGGACGCCGTGGTCCCGCGGTCGAAGCTGCCCCAGATCATGCGCGAGATGGAAGCGATCGCCGCTCGGCATCGCGTGACGATCGCCAACGTCTTTCACGCCGGCGACGGCAATCTCCACCCGCTGATCTGCTACGACGACCGCAACGCGGACGAGCTCGAGCGCGCCAAGCGCGCCAACGAGGAATTGCTGAACGCGTGCATCGCGCTCGGCGGCTCGGTCACCGGCGAGCACGGCGTCGGCCTCGACAAGGCCAAGAACCTGCCGCTCCAGTATGGCGACGCCGATCTGAACTTCATGTTTCGGCTGCGGCGCGTCTTTGATCCCGACGGCATCATGAATCCTGACAAGCTCCTGCCGTCGCATCCGGCCTGCGGCGAAGGATTCCGGCCCAAGCGCCCGGTGCTCCCCGCCGGGGCCTGGATCTGATGGCGGTTTCCGCAGCCTCCGTCGCCGGCGCGCTCGCCGAGCGTCTCGGCCGCGAGCGAGTCGTGATCGATCCGAGCGCGCTGGCCGCCGCCACCATCGACGGCCGAACGCCGCGATGGATCGTCCGCCCGGCATCGATCGAGCACGTCGCCGCCGTGCTGGCCATTGCGTGGGACGAGAACCTCGCGGTGGTGCCTCGCGGAGCGGGCACCGCGCTCCTGCTCGGCGCACCGCCGTCGCGCGTCGACATCGTCCTCGATCTCTGCGGTCTCGATCGGGTGCTCGAGGACCACCCCGATGACTTGACGGTGAGCGTGGAGGCTGGCGTGACCGCCGGTGCGCTCGCCGAGCGCCTCACCGGCCGGCGCCAGTGGCTCCCGGTGGATCCGCCGGGGTGGCGAAGGCGAACGCTGGGTGGCATGACGGCGACCGGCGGCGCCGGGCCCTTGCGCGCGCGCTACGGGACGCTGCGTGATCTCCTCCTCGGCGTGCGCTTCGTCCAGGCCGACGGGGTCGTGACCTGGGGCGGGGCTCGCGTCGTGAAGTCCGTCACCGGCTACGACGTTCCCAAGCTGATGGTCGGCTCGCTGGGAACGCTCGGCGTCCTCTGCGAGCTCACGCTGCGGCTCCAGCCAATGCCCGACGCCGAGCAGACATGGCTCGCGACGTTCGCCTCGGTCGGCGCAGCCCAGGCGTTTGCCGCGCGTATCGTGGACTCGCCCCTCCAACCAACGCGCCTCGAGTTTCTCAACGAGCCCGCGCTGCGAGCGTGCCAGATGCCCAGCGCGGCGGCCGGCGTGGCCGTGGCCATCGGCAGCGCCCACTCCGCCGTTCGCGAACAGGGCGAGCAGATCGCGGCCATCGCGACGAGCGAGCGGGCGCGCCTCGCGGCCGTTGGCGACGAGCTGTGGGCCCACTACGACACCGCGCTGACGCCCGCCGAAGGCGAGGTCGTGCTCCGCATCGGATCGCTGCCGAGCCGGCTGGCCGACACCGTCGGCGCGGTCGAGCGAGCGTTGACCGGGTCCGAACGAGCCGCGCTGGTCACGGGCTGCGCTGCGCTCGGCACGCTGCGCGTCGGCATCACCGGCGCCGACCCCGACATCGCTCACCGCCTGATCGAGGACGTGCGAAATTTCCTGGGCGCGTTCGATGGCTCGATCGTCATCGAGAGCGCCCCGACAGCGCTGCGGGCCGGCGTCGATCCATGGGGACCGGTCGAACCAGCGACGCTTGGTCTGATGAGCGCGATCAAGCGCGAGTTCGATTCACGCGGAGTGCTGAACCCCGGCCGGTTCGTTGGCGGACTGTGATGACCGCCGTCGCGCCCAACCTCGACGACCTCAGGCGTTGCGTGCACTGCGGGATCTGCTTACCGCAGTGCCCGACCTATCGCGTGCTGGGCGAAGAGATGGACTCACCGCGCGGCCGCATCTATCTGATGCGTGCGGTCGCCGAGGGTCGACTGGGCTTGACCGAGACGTTCGCGCGCCATCTCGATCTTTGCCTCGGCTGCCGCGCCTGCGAGACGGCATGCCCGGCCGGCGTCCCGTTCGGTTCGCTGCTCGAGGCCGCCCGCTCGCAACTCGCGGAGCAAGGCCCGCGGCCTCGCGCCGCCCGGCTGCGCCGTCTGATCCACCGGACGTTCCCCGAGCCGCGAAGGCTCGGCATGCTGCTCCGCGGCTTGCGGGTCTATCAACAGAGCGGACTACGACGCCTGGTGCGGAGCAGCCGCGTGTTGAAGCTGACGCCGCAGGTGGCTGCCATGGAATCGCTGCTCCCTGACATCCCGCGGGCAGAAGCGCTGCCCGAATTGATTCCTGCCCAGGGCCGGCAGCGACTCGGCCGCGCCGGTCTCTTGACGGGCTGCATCCAGCGCCACCTGTATCCCGACGTCAACCGCGACACCGCGCGCCTGCTGAGCCTGGCCGGCTACGACGTCGTGATTCCGAGCGATCAGGGATGCTGCGGCGCGCTCGAGCTGCACGCCGGATTCCTCGACGACTTTCGCGATCGCGCCCGAAAGCTTGCCGCCGCGTTTCCACTTGATCTCGACGTGGTGGTCGTGAACGCCGCTGGCTGTGGCTCGGCGATGAAGGCGTACGGCCACTGGTTGTCGGGTGAGGCGACCGTCGAGGCGTTCGCGACCAAGATCAAAGACGTGAGCGAGGTGCTGGTCGACGCCGAGCTGCCGCTTGGGCCGCTCAACCTCACGGCGACCTACCACGATGCCTGTCACCTTGTTCACGGCCAGCGACTGCGGGTCGAGCCCCGCCGGCTGCTCGGGCGCATCCCTCAGCTCCGCCTGATCCCGTTGCCCGACAGCGACCTCTGCTGCGGCAGCGCCGGTGTTTACAATCTCCTCGAGCCCGAGATCGCGGGCCGGCTACTCGCGATGAAGGTCGACCGCGTCGTCGAGACCGGCGCCGCGGCGGTGGTGGCGGGCAACCCCGGCTGTCTGCTCCAGATCGCCAAGGGGTGTCAGGAGCGTGGGCTCAGCGTCGAGGTCGTGCATCCGGTGACGCTGCTGGCCCGCGCGACGAGGGCGGGTGGCAGTGCGAGCTGAGCCGCGCTCGGGCGCCGAGGCGAGCGGTGAAATGATCGAAGGTCGAAAATGAGTGGACGATGAAGATCAGGATCAAGGATCGCGCCGAGTTCCGTGCCGACAAGATGGCCAAGATCGCGCTCGCGACGACGTCGCGCACTCAGCTCGATCTCTACTGTCTCGAGCCGAACCAGGAGCAGAAGCCTCACGCGCATGCCGATCAGGACAAGATCTATCTCGTCCTCGAGGGGCGAGCCCGCGTCGTGGTCGAGGGAAAAGAAGAGGTCCTCGAGCCCGGCGAAGCGGTCGTCGCCGCAGCCGGTCAAGAGCACGGGCTCAGGAACGCGGGGCCCGGACGGCTGCTGGCCGTCGTGATCGTGACGCCACCGCCGCCGCACGCCTGATGGCGTCGTCCGTCCGCGCGTCGCTGATGATCACCTGCCTCGGCGAGATGTTCTTTCCCGAGGTCGGCGTCAAGATCGTGCGCCTGTTGCGCCGGCTCGGCGTGACCGTCGATTTTTCCGAGCGGCCAGACGTGCTGCGGGCTCCCGCTCTTCAACTCCGGCTATCATGACGAGGCCGCCGCCGTGGCCGCCCGCACGATCCCACTCTTCCGTGACGCCGAATACGTCGTCGTGCCGTCGGGCTCATGCGCGTGGATGGTGAAGCAGGAGTACCCGGGCTTGATGCACGACCCCGTCCTCAAGGTCGACGCCGAGCGGCTGGCCGCGCGGACGTTCGAGCTGTCCCAGTTCCTCGTGAAGGTGCTGGGTGACGCGCACGTGGCGGTGTTCGATCGCGAGACGCTGGTCGAATCGCTGGAGCAGCTCGGCGTGTTCTTCGAAGCCTGGCACGCCGAAGCGCCGGAGCCGGGGCGCGGCGCCGCGATCCACGTGATCACCGGCCCGAGTCGCACCGCCGACATCGAGCTGACGCTCACCCGCGGCGTCCACGGGCCCAAGGAAGTTCACGCCGTTTTCGTCGACACCCCGATCCGTGGCTGAGCGCTACTTCAGCTCGACCGACGTCGAGAAGTTGATCCCGAAGCTGACCGCGACGATGGAGCGGGTGATGGGCGCGCATCGCGAGGCCATGAAGATCGAGGGCGAGATGAAGGCCGAGCAGGAGCGCATCACGATGACGGGCGGGGCGGCGTTCGATCGGGCGAAGTGGCTCGCCGATCAGCAGCGGCGTGACCGTCTGGTCGAGCGGGTCCGCGCCGGGCTCGACGCCGTCACCAAGCTCGGCGGAACGCCCAAGGACCTCGAGCAGGGACTCGTGGATTTTCCTCACATGCGCGAGGGCCGCGAGGTGAATCTCTGCTGGAAATTCGGCGAGAAGGTCATCCAGTACTGGCACGGGCTCGACGAGGGATATGCCAGCCGCAAGCCGCTCTGAGCCCATGCAGGTCCGGGCCGTCTTCTTCGACCTCTTCGATACGCTGGTCCGATTCGATCGCGAGCGGTTGCCCCAGGTCGAGATCGGCGGGCGCAGCATCCGCACCACGGCCGGCCACCTCCACCCGCTCTTACGGACGTGGGCGCCCGACGTGACGATCGAGTCGTTCCACCAGGCGCTGCAGGCGAGCTGGCAGGAGGCCGAGCGCCTGCGTTCGATCGATCATCGCGAGGTGCGGGCGCAGGAGCGCTTCGCCCATCTCTTCCGCTGCCTCGCCCTCGATCCCGAAAGGTGTCCGCAGGGCTTGCTGCACGGTCTGCTCGAGACGCACCGGCGCGAGTTGTCCAAGGCCGCCGAGTTCCCGGCTCACCACGGCCCGCTCCTGACCGACCTCGCGCGGCGATACCGCCTGGCGCTCGTCTCCAACTTCGACTACACGCCGACCGCCCTCGGCATCCTCGAAGAGGCGGGCGTGGTGGATCTCTTCGAAACGATCCTGGTGTCGGACGCGGTCGGGTGGCGAAAGCCGGCGCCGGCCATTTTCGAAGAGGCGCTGCGGCGCGTCGGGGTGACGGCCGAGCAGACGCTCTTCGTCGGCGACCGCCCCGACATCGACGTGCTCGGCGCCCATCAGGTCGGCATGCGCACGGCCTGGATCAATCCGGACGCGGCACCGCTGCCGCCCGGCCTGCCAAGACCTGATGTAGAGTTGCGCGACCTCGCCGACCTGCGTGGCGTGCTGAACGACTGACGCTCTTGCATCCGAAGAGGGCCCGATTGCATCCAAGGACCAGGAGGTAGGCATGGCGACACGGAAGGTGGTCATCATCGGCTCCGGCCCCGCCGGCTACACGGCGGCGATCTATGCCGCCCGGGCCAACCTGGCGCCCCTCATGCTGACCGGCGTGCAGTCCGGTGGCCAGCTCATGCTGACGACGCTCGTGGAAAA
>Ga0066710_100000833_pt1 | contig 20712 bp, 16 predicted proteins | sample GraSoiAngelo_159_FD_79666 | JGI IMG/M metagenome (GOLD analysis project Ga0066710, IMG submission 79666) | Grasslands soil microbial communities from the Angelo Coastal Reserve, California, USA - 14_1009_16_40cm | ecosystem: Environmental > Terrestrial > Soil > Grasslands | place: USA...
AATTAACTACGAAAAGGAAATTGTGATGACCGCGCTGCTTTACCTGGGTTGCGACCTCATGCAGCGACTTAAGCAAGAAATCGTTGCTAAAACTTCCGTCCGGCAAGCTGGGCGTGGGTACTACGAAGAAGCAGGCCTGCGAGGTCGCCAGCGCGTCGCTAAAATCGCTGGTAGCGCTGAATCGACCGTCGCTAGCCTCAATCATTTCTTGCAGCTTGGGTTCTTCGACCGGCGCTATCCCATTACGCAGCGACTCCACTTTCCGACGATCGACATCAATGCCGAAAACTTCGAAACCGCCCGCGGCAAGACAAGCTCCAATACAGGTGCCAAGCTTGCCCAGACCACAAACAGTAATTCTTTGCAACGCTTCAGTCACAGAATTCTTGAAAGCCATAGGATATTTTGTAACTCAGGATTGTACAATGTGCGCCCCGTTAGCGGTGTATCCACCACGTGAAGAAATCATACAGGCGCCGGCGCAGTGTATTGTCCGGCGCCAAGGCATTGCGGATTTTGCGGTAGACATTCAGCGCGCGCCACCCGGCAGAATTCTCTACTGAAAGCAAGCATTTCTGTAACCCAATGGTCTCTTCCTGCAGTCGCTGGGTTGCTTGTCGCAATGCCATTGCTTCCAGCCTTAATGCGTGAATTTCCTGCTCACGAGCTTGAAGGATTTCTCGTTCTCGGCACTGAGCCGCCTGCGTTTGTGCCAAGACCGGTGCCAGGGAAAAGGGGGGGGCCGGTTCCTCGATGGCAGGACTCACGAATAAAAAGTTACAGTCTCCCCGGCTGCGCACTTCGCTCGCCAGTCGCCATCCGGAAGCGTTTTCGTACGTCCAGGCGCGATAGCCTGCACTTTGAAGAATTTCATTTACCTTCTCGGTGCACGTGTTCATCACTTGTAACCGCTCATCGTAAAGCTCTACGAGAATGAAATCCGTTGGGTGGCTGGTCAGAAAATGCCCGAGACCCCGCAGGACCATTTCTTCCGAACCCTCCACATCGATCTTGAGCAGCCGTATACGCTCGATCTCGCGGTTGTGTAGAAACGTCTCCAGTCGCCCGCAGGGTACTTGGATAGTCTGCTTGGAATTTGGTATGGATCCGACGGAACTCAATCCCGTCTGTTCGTCAATCGAGATATGAAAAGGCAATGTGCCTTCGTGGTCAGACAACGCAGCATGAACGACTTCTGCGCAAGTCAATCCGTTAAGTGACAGATTGCGGTTGGCTGTTTCACATGCTTGCGGATTAGCGTCAAATGCGTACACGTGACCTGTCTCCCCAACCAGACGGGCGAGGAGACAGGTGTAATAGCCAATGTGGGAACCGGCATCGATGCAAGTATCGCCCTGACGTACGAGCCGGCTCACCAGTTCGCTCTCGGGCGCCTCAAATATGCCGTTCCTGATCAGCAAACCGCTAAAGTAATCCTTTGGATCAAGCAGTAGATCGAATCCCAGCAGTGTCTTGATCCGCTGCAACCTGGAGGCAGATGAATCTTGAGGATCGACCCGCACTTCCTCAGTCGATTGAACGGGACTGGTACGACTCATGCCACTGGCTCCTCTGAACCCACGGTCGTTGCGCAGGCTTCAGCCCGAAGCTTCTCACGACTGGCTTCATGTGCTTTCTCCAACAACCATTGCAGTGTCGGCAAGGGGCTGCACACCATAAAAATCTGGTAGGCAAAAAGTCGTTTTGAAAATCTGATTAGTAGTTTATTCGCTGCCAATAGGAACCGGCCCAGAACATTGTCTCCGACGACTAACGGAAAAGGAGCGGGTATACCTCGAACCTCCTCGATGCGGTATCCAGATTGCTCAAATAATTTCCTGGCCGTACTGAAGGTGAATAAGCGGGAGTGGGTAAGATCAAGAATTCCTCGAGCGCCATAATTGAACCAACCGAAAAACAGCGCCATCCGAGTGACAATGAAAGCAACGTTGCCGGTGCTGAAAATGACTTTTAGATCTGAGCCCTTCGTACGGGAATGGCGGATCGAATCCAGGAGTCTCTCAGGCGACCGCAAATGTTCAACAATGTCCAATAGAAGGATGTAGTCGAAGATCCCGGCATCGACAGGGAAATCACCCTGATCCAGATCGGATTGAATAAATTCCAGCAAGTGCGTGGCATCAGCGATAGGAAAGCGGTCGACACCGGTAACCGTACACCGCTTCTCATTCAAGGCGTGAGAGACGTAGCCCGACGCACAGCCAATATCTGCCACCTTCGCACCCGGGCGCACACGCTGCAAGGCTAAAGTGTGAGGACTCTCAAAGGTCGACTTTGGCCGATAAAGAGGATTATTTTCCCATGGTTGAGTGACGTCGAACTTCCGCTGGTAAAGAATTCCGTAGTCTTGGGCTCGGCTAAGCAAGCTGGACCTCAGCGCTTGAAAGGCGTAATTAATTCCCTTAACGTATCGAATCTCGTCGCCGTAATACGTCGGAATTGGAAGTTCTTTTATACGAAGTCCAGCCCGCAGCAGTTGAATAATAATTTCAGTATCAAAGTGGAAGTCGTCGGTGTTGCGATCGAATGGAAGCCTTGCCAGGGCTTTCACGGAGTACAGCCGATAACCGCAATGGAACTCGGTCAAGGAGCTATGTAAAACTCGATTCTGAATGGCAGTTAGCACCCGGTTGCCGACATACTTGTAGAGAGGCATGCGGGCCCTGATCGCGTCGAAGCCGCGCATCATGCGGGAGCCGAAAACAGCGTCCGCTTCTCCGGTCAATACCGGCCGAAGAAGATCTGGAAGGCATTCAGGTGCGTACTGGCCGTTGCCATGGACCAGCGCAATGACGTCAAATTTCTTCTGGATAGCATAGTGGAAACCGATTTTCTGGTTCCCACCGTAGCCTTGAGGCTGCGGGTTGTACAGCATCGTGAGGGGAAGGGAAGTGCGCTCTTTCTTTCGGAGGTCGGATATTTTGCCAAAAGTCCGGTCGATTGACGAATCGTCAATGATCAGAACCTCTGTCTCGTATTCCGCAATAGTCGAAATGATTCTTCTGACGACATTCTCAATCGTGCGCTCCGCATTGTAGGCAACCACGAAAATGAGGACTCTTTTTCTAGTATTCTCCATACGGGATTCCTAGAGCGGCCCGTACCGGCGTATGGCCATAGGTGACGGCGTCTCCCCGATGATCCGTTGATCAGGATTGTAAAGTTCGGGAGAACAGGTGTTAGCGCAGAGAAATTGCGGAAATTTGGCAACAATGCGGGAGTTGCCGTCCGCTCCATATTCGAACACAATGGTTTGCTCCAGACCTCCGTAGCAAACCAGAGGGTTTGTGAAGCTTTGTTGCAAATGCCAGTGATTCGAGGATAACTTTAGCGGATTGTCAGGCCCCGGCGTGTGATCGGAGTAATAGTAGTTTCCGGCAACCGGTACGCCCGGATACGCGAGACGCAGCGCCATATCAAACCACATGTCATCGCGAAAGGGATCCTTCCCCTTCGGAATACCAATTAGCACAACAATAGTTTCTGGTCGTATCTGCGGGGCGTTCCCAATCACCTGTTTAAGTACGACCCTATGCTGCTGCCAAAGCGATCGAAAGAACGCGCCTCGCTCAACTGCGCTTGAAGCGCCGCAAAAAATGACGACAGCGGAGAGTGTCGTCACAACCGAGTCACGATTCCACCCCTTTGAGGCCGGCATTGCTACCACGGCGAAAGCCGCGCTCAGGACGATGCCAGCGCCAATTCCGGAGAGCAGCTGCGTACGCCAAAGAGTGCGAGGATCAATCAGAAGCAAATAAGCCGGAAAACTTAATACAAGTAAAACCGTTCCGAGTGCGAGGAACTTCCAGGGAATGGCAAAATCGATATCCGGTTTCGATGCAACCTCGTTGCCTTGCTTTCCGTCGAGCACGAACGTCATGGCTGCTGCAACAAACACAATCGTGGCAACCGCCGCCAGGCGATACACCTCACCAGTGGGAAGATATCCGTTCTGCCTTGTCCACGACCAGAACGACACGCTGGAGCGAATGTTGAAAACAAGATCGCTCATGAGCGAATGTACCGACCAGGTCTTACGGAGGACGGTCTCTTGATAAGTAGCACCCTTTGCGTGCAGATATCTCTTCAAGGACAACCAGATATACACAATCGGAACTACATACCAGCAGATCGAGCTTATCCACAAACGCTTTAACCTGGGCCGAAGCAAGAAGCCAGTCAGGAGCGGCGCAGCAAGAATGATAAACAGCGGGCTTTCATAACTCCATAAACACATGTACTGAAAAAAACCGGCGAATAGAAGCCATCCTGCGGCGCAAGTCCTATTCGGCTGCTGGACCGCAGCTACGAAACAATACAACGATAGCAGAAGCCATAACGTGAAACCGAGCTGGTTAAGCTGGCCAATCCACTGTAATGCGAGATCCGATGCATGCACGAGCGCCAGTGCACCCGCAACGTAGGATAAGAATAGGGCCGATGAGACCAGGCGGCGCAACAAAAGAAATACTAGTACACCCTTAGCCCACCACAGCGCTGCGTACACAAACTGATAAGGCACGAAACTGCCGGCGACTCCGCACACCCTTCCTATCAAATACGACAATTGGTAAAAAGTGCTGGTGTGAGGTCGCAGTGAGTCGCTGTACCGAAAGCCCTGCCAGGCCGATTGCGTCTGACTCTGGAAGGAAAAACCTGTCTCGCTGAACATGCCACTGGAAAAAGCAAAGTTTCCCCACATTGTGACTACGAGCAAGGCGTAGGCGATCAATGCCACCACGGTGAAGTCAATTCGTGGGGCAAATGAATCCTCGGGCTGCCTGAGTCTCCCTCCAGGTGACTCCAATAACGACTTGGCATCGGCGTTGGCCAAGACTGAGGGACGAACTGCGTTTCTCACTCCCATACCTCAGTCCCCAGTTTCCGGTGAACCCTTTTCTGGAAGTTCGGCAACTATCAATAAATGCCAACCTAATTTATGCTCCAGCCAGCGAAACCATGCCTGTGGCATCCATCGGAAGTACCAGTTCTTAACGTATCTATACTGCACGTAGTCAGGAATTCTGTAAGGAAAGAGGTGGTCCTTCCGCATCTCTACGATCGTAAAGCTCTGAAGCAGTTCTCGTGCTTCCTGAAAAGAGTAAACGTAACTAACGGGCGAGCCGATCTGAGCTTCGGAATATTTTGCCGGCAGGCGGCGCCAATTCCACGGCTCGAACCAAATATAACGCAGGTAGATCCATAAAACTTTCCATGAAACACGCGCATACAGCATGAGGCGGAGTTCGCCTTGCGGTTTAAGCCGTTTGGCGATCGCATCAATCACCATACGGGGGCGCGGAGTGTGGTGGATAACTCCGAACGAGTAAATGAGGTCGAATTTCTGCTCCGGAGGCAATAGCTGATCCAGTTTTTCCGCGTTTCCATTGATCAGGTTAGCCTTGAGACCATAAAGCTCAAGCCGTTTCGTGGTGATGGACAAACTCTCGGTCGAGAGCTCGACCACCGAGAGATTGGCTCCGTTGCGGACAAAATTGCAGGAGTCGGTGCCAATGCCGCATCCGATCTCCAGCACTTCTTTGCCACGCCAACGTTCAAACTGCGCAAAGCCGGGAATGTGCGGCTCGATGAAATACTTGCGCTGTTCTACCTCATCAAAATATTCACGGGTTCCGACACTTCGCTGAGAATGCCGTATATTGCAGGGCCGGCGATCCCAATACCGCTTAACATCCTGCACGGTTGGCGCCACTTATGACTCCAGTCGCATAATGACCAAGCGGTGATGTACGTAAAGAGTGCGGAGGTTTAGAGTTTTCAGCAGGCGGCTGCGAATGCGCATGAAATGACTGAAATAAAGATAGCCCAGCAGGCTTTCATGCCCGGTGAATTGGAGGAGGAATCTGCGCTTCAGCAGTCGCAGGCCCCAGGCGGCTTTTAATAAAAAGTTTGGGGTGGCGTCGACCTGTAATCTGACTTTTAATTTTTGGTACCACTCGTGCCATTGCGACAGCCACGTTTTATCCTGGTTGCGGCCAACGCAGAGTCTCGCAAACGTCTCCTGAAAAGTAAAAAAATGCGCCGCATAATTGTTACATCCTATCAACACAATATGCATCCCCGGCCGCGGTTTAATGCAGCCCAGATAATTCTCCCAGATAACTGAAAGCTGGTGGCGTAGCTGCTGCTCGTCAGAATTGTCAGTAAACCGGCTCAGCTCTTCGTCCATTTCAGGGCTACTGATACGCCCTTTGGCCACTTGATCCTGCAGTTGCCCTTGGAACACTTGCAGACGCTGATTCCACTCGTCCGAACGTTCATAGTAACAATCCACAAGCAGCACATCTGGCGTGACTCTTTCCGTAGGCACTGCACCCGCGCAAAAATCTGTCACTATCTGAGCCTCAGGGAATGTCCCGTGCCAATGATGTCTGATGTGCTCTAAAGTTTCAGAGTTCTTTCCCAAGTACGAGATGGAAGATTCTGGCGGTAGAACCTGAAGCAACTCCCGGACGTAGAGCGAGATGACTTGCGGTTCATAGTGGCAAAGTTTGTAGAGGGGTTGCAGTCGCCAATCCACCTCGCGGCTAAGCGGCAGGGCGCCATTCACCGGTACGCTTAGCGGAGAAAAGAACCGTCGACCATTTTCGGCGCGCTGAGCGAGGGAGAACATGGGCAGACTCGCATGTTTTAGACCCCAGTTCTCGTCATTTGCTTTGATTTCGCTTTGTAGCCGCACTTTGGCGTGGTAGTCATTGTGGACGATCGTTCCAACGCTGTTTGCCCATTCCCCGCTCAAATAATGGTCCTGATGAAGAACCCACAGATGGCCAAGCAAGTGATCGGTGCGTTTCCCATTCAGCAGCCACATTCGTTTCGCGAGGTTCGAATCGGAATGAAGATACCGATTCATGGACTCGTCAAAGCCGCGCAGGCGAAGGAAATAGTCGCGCGGCGCCAGTTGAAAATCCCCCGGAGCGTCAAACAAAAGAAATCGTTGGAAACGACAGTCGGGAACGGTTTCGGCAATCGCGGCTTTGTTGTGCACCAGCCAATCTCGGAGCAAGTGAAGATTGTTCTGTGGTTCGCTGCGCGGGAGTGCAGACCAGACGCTCTCCGGAATATCGAACCGTGGCATCTCATAAAAGCTGTCCGGCTGATTTTGCAGGAGTGCGCCAACGGATGGCCATTTGGAGGCCAAAACCAACAGCACGTCGGGGTTCGTCGAAAGGATCCAGTGGTTCTGGGGGTTCGACCGCACTATAGCGGCATTGCGGGCTACATTTTCGAGAATCTTTAGCGGGGAATCTCGTTTGATTCGTTCATGGATCTCCGGCGAAATCCGAATAACCTTTAAAAGGCGAAGGGCCTTTTCCGTGAGTGTGTCCCAGATGAATTCGGGCAGCGTCGGCAAATGCCTGGGAGTGTTGTAGTCCACAAAAAGGATTTCATCCTGATCGGTAAGCGTCTCCGCAATGCAATTAAAACCAAATGCGGTTCGCTTGTAGAGATTGAAACCGTAGTTATCATTTCTACCGTAGGTAACGACGGAAAGCACCTTGGCATTTCACCTCAATGGATTGACTTTTCGAAATTCCAGATAGACGTTCATCCTAACGATTTAACCGGCAGGTTTGCAAACGGCTGTGTTGGTCGTTCTGTCTTCGGAGCGAGCTGCTTGGTGATAGCCAGTCCAAAACAAATACTCAAAGTGGTACCAGCATGCTTTGCCCAATACTGGAAACAGCAGAGGAGCAAACGGCAAATGTTTGTCGAAGATCAAAGGCAGCGGGCTGACGCTCCACCCCAGAGCCCACCGCAAACCGCGCCTTAGCCTGGATGGCAACATTGTGGTTTCGAGTTCAGGATGCTTGCTCAATAGCCGGTACAGAGCGGCTCCAGCGTCGAAACGCTTCCGCATAAATGATTTCAGCGACAGCACAGGCTCGTGCAGTACGGTAGCTTCCGGATTGAAGAGTATCTGACAACCTAATCTCATCAAACGGTAGCCCAAGTCCGTATCCTCGAAAGCTGCTCCCGCAAACTGCTCGTCGAACAGGCCCGCCTTGAGCAACAGATCCCGAGGAACTGATGCGTTGCAGGTGTAAAGATGTTGAAAGGGGACATTGGACGAGTCGGGAAACCGAAAAGAGTGAAGTAGTTCTTTTTGGCTTATGACCCAATGAAAGGCAGAGTCATTTTGATTCCACCCATTCAGCACGCGTCCCAGGACCGCACATCCAGGATGCGAGTCATGGCTTTTCAGATGCTGTCGAACTAGATCGGGCTCCGCAATGACGTCATCATCGATGAAAAGCACGATCGCGCCTTGACAGCTTGCGATGCCAGCGTTTCTGGCCGCTGCAGCGCCAGGTTTAGGCTGCCCAAAGCATTGCCAATTAGGAAACCGTTGACCAAAGCGCCTCAGGAACTCTGGGGTTTCGTCACCACTGTCGTTGTCGACCACTACAACTTCAAAATCCTGAGTTGGAATGGTTTGCAGCAGCAGATTTTGCAGCGTACGCTCCAGTTGTGAAGCGCGGTTCCGAGTCGGAATAACGATGCTCAACTGCAATTCTGGTCCTCTTCCCTGCTAACCGTGTGGAAGCTGACTCTATTGTAGAATCTTCAAAGCATCCTGAGAAAGACCGGATGAAAGTCGCCACTGCTCCTCTCACTGCGGCATACCGACTCTTAGGCCAGAGGAACATTTCGTATCAGGAGCGTCTCTGGCGAACCGAATAGCAAGGACGATCGTGTCCGGGAGTGCGACTGCCGCTGCTAGCATCTGGCGCTGGCACCATCCAGCGAGATCTATACTCGGTGCTCTTTTCATTCTTCCATCCATCGCTACGGCGCAGTTGCTCTGTCCTCCGACGCCACCTGCGGTTAAACATGGCGATGAGGTGAATATATGCGCCGTAACGCAGGAAAAAGATGGTCCAATCTTCAAACTCCACGTTCGCAGCAAGATTTCCTACCACGACTTTATTCTTTGGGCCGATGAAGTCACCTATGATTCCAACAGCGGTGACGCTAAGCTCGAAGGCCACGTTGTTGTCGATGGCGGTCCTAATGACGAGCACATTGAAGCCAGCCAGGCCGAATACAACATTCGCAACCAGACCGGACAATTCCACAATGTAGTCGGCACTATCGGACTGCAAAAACCGATGCGTCATATGATCCTAACCTCTACCAACCCGTTCGCCTTCACCGGCAAGTTAGTGGAGAAAAACGGTCCCGATCATTACATCGTTCATGATGGCACGGTGACGAGTTGTGAACTGCCACATCCCAAGTGGCAATTCAACGCACATCGTGTGGTCATGGAACTTGGCCATAACGCTGTAATCTACCGCAGCACATTTCGTATCCGAGGCGTTCCCGTGCTGTTTTTGCCGATCGCCACGCACCCCCTACAAAAACAGCCTCGTCAATCTGGATTCTTAATCCCCAATTTAGGACGCTCTTCCACCAAGGGTACAATTCTAGGGGATTCATTTTACTGGGCTATCAATCGGAGCATGGATGTTACTGTTGGAGCCCAGTATTTTTCCCAGCGTGGATGGGCTCAGCACGGCGAATTCCGAGCTCGACCCAGCGAAAAGTCGTACCTTGACTTGACGTTTTTCGGCGTTGCCGATCGGGGGATTGGAACACCTCCGGTAAGCCAGGGTGGGCAGGAAGTTCGTCTCAAGGGAGAAGCCAGGTTTGGAGATAACTTCCGCAGCGTCGCCAACATTGATTATTTGAGTTCCTTTGTCTTCCGGCTTGCGTTCAATGAAGTATTCACCCAAACCGTGTCTTCGGAAGTTATCTCCAATATCTTTCTGACTAAGACATCACCAGGATATTTCTACAATGGCGCGATTCGGCGTTATGAAAACTTCGAGAGTACCGATAATGCCGACCGGATTGCGATCCTGCATGCCCCCACCTTGGAATATTCCAGCGTGGACCGTCAGGTAGGTCAATCCCCCTTTTTTTTATCTTTTGATTTAGCTGCGGAGGCTTTATCGCGTAGTGAGCCCACTTTTCGCACCGCTCCGCTGGTTGGACGTTTCGACTTTGCTCCTACGATCTCCCTCCCTTTTCTCTTTCGTGGGTGGTTACTCCGTCCCGAGCTTGGAGTCCGCGACACTTTTTATACGCAACGACTGTTGCCTTCGGGCGGTGTCGGGATTGCGTCCAACGATCCAACTAACCGGCGCGCGATTGACGCTTCCATTGAACTGCGACCGCCATCGCTGGAGCGCGTCTTCGATCGTGGTTTCTTCGGTCATAAAATCAAACACGTAGTCGAGCCTCAAGTGACGTATCGCCGCGTCGTTGGTGTTGACAACTTCGCGAATATCCTCCGCTTCGACGAGCGCGATATCCTCAGCAACACCAATGAGGTCGAGTACCGGGTCGTCAACCGCCTTTACGCCAAGCAGAGTTTGGACTCGTCACAGAATTGCGACACAGTCAGAGAAATATTCTCACCAGACCCATTGAGTTCGGCTTCGGGAGATTCAATCCCGCCGGATTCGCAATTGCTGCACGAGAACGAAGTGGCCGAAACCGCTCCTTGCCCTTCTGGGCCGGCCGCTCACGAACTGATTAGTTGGGAATTGGGGCAGAAGTATTTTCTCGATCCCAGCTTCGGGGGAGCATTGGTGGACGGTCGCCGTAACATGTTCACTACCACCGCCGATCTCACTGGTATTGCCTTTCTGACCAGCCCCCGCCATCTCTCGCCCTTGATCTCACGTTTACGAATAGCTCCTAGGCCGCGTGTGGATGCGGAGTGGGATCTCGATTACGACTTCAAGAGCAGCAGGATCAGCTCAAGCACCGCGATGGTCAATTACCATGTTGGTCTCATTAGTCTTGGCGGCAGTGACGTATTCCTGCGAGTTCCAGGTGAAATTCTAGTGACCAATAATATTTCGAGTCCGCTGCACTTTCATCAGTATCGGATTATGCTGGGGTACGGCACCCCCAATAAGCGCGGACTCAGTGGCGCAGGAGCAGTGGGCTTCGATGCCGACGTTGGCTTCTTGCAGTACGGCGCCTTGCAGTCCAGCTACAACTGGGATTGCTGCGGTATCAGCATGGAGTATCGCCGCTTCGCACTCGGTGCGGTACGCAACGAGAATCAGTATCGTTTCAGCTTTAGCTTGAGCAATATTGGTAGCTTCGGAAATATGAAACGGCAGGAAAGACTTTACTAGATCCCTAATGATTCCGCCCAATCCTGAATGATTGCGTCAAATCTATCACCAGGCCTGTGTCCGCAGGCTGTCAACACGCTGCGCTGAGAGTGCTTCGTATCGCGAGATAACGAAATCCGGCAAGCCATCCTCTATCAATTCACCCCCATGAAGCAATAGGACCCGGTCGCAGAACTGACGAATACTTGTCAGATCATGCGATACAAAGAGAATGGTCTTGCCCAGAGTTCGAAAATGCTCTATGCGCTCGAAGCACTTCCGGCGAAACTCTCCGTCCCCCACGGCCAGTATTTCATCGATGAGGAGAATGTCGGGATTCACCTCAGTGGCAATGGCGAATGCCAATCGCATGTACATGCCGGAAGAATACTGTTTAACCGGGACATCGATGAAGTCACCCAACTCGGCAAACTCGATGATTTGAGATTCGCGGCTTAGGATTTCGCGTTTGGACAATCCTAGAAGAAGGCCGTTCAGGAGGATATTTTCCCGGCCCGTCAGTTCGTGATGGAAACCGGCGCCGAGTTCAATCAGCGGGGCAATGCTGCCATTGACCGCCACTCCGCCACTCGTGGGAATGTAGACGCCGGCGATGATTTTCAGGATCGTGCTTTTGCCCGAACCGTTGCGGCCGATGATCCCCACCATCTCACTTTCCGACACCTGGAAGGAGACATGTTTCAGGGCCTGGAAATCATGGTAACTGGTTCGACGGCGGAATTTGGCGAAGGCCTCACGCAATGTGTCGGGCCTCTCCTGAATGATCCGAAATCGCTGGACAACATCTTCAAACTTTATTCTGACGGCGGCCTCCTTCATTCGAAAGTTCTAAATGTAGTAGATAAATCGATTCTGGTATCGCCGAAAGATGGAAAACCCAATGAACAGTGCGACTATTCCACACCCCAAGGACAGCGCGCATGAATTGAGAGACGGCAGCTTCCCGTAATAAATACTCAGGCGAAAACCATTCAAGACGTAGAGCAGCGGGTTCAGGTGAAACAGCCAGCGATACTTTTCCGGTATGAAGTCAAGTGAGTAGATGATGGGAGAAAAATAGAACCAGGCGGAGAGAAGAATTTGAACAATATGGCTGACATCCCGATAAAAAACGTTTGCAGTGGCGAAGAAAAAGGCCGCGCCCTGAGTGAACAGGAAGAGTCCGAGCATCGGAACCGGCAGGTATACCCACGTCCAATGCAACGGGAAACGTAACAGCACAATCAGAAGTGCTAACGGAATTAGTGAGAGCAAGAAGTTCACAATATTCGAAACAATCGCGGCCACGGGGAAAACCAGCTTCGCCACGTACACCTTTTTCAACAAGGCGCCGTTTCCCACAACAGAATCCACGGAATAAGCTAAAGCTTGTGAAAAAAACGTCCAAGGTAACAGCACGCTGAGAAGAAATACCGCGTAATGATCAATTGAGAAGCGCATGATTGTCCCGAAGACCAACGTCAGGACAATCATCAGTAGCGCGGGATTAAGCAGAGCCCAAAAAAAGCCCAACAGGGAACGCTTATAGCGCACACGCAGCTCTTTAAGGGCAAGAGCCCATATGAGTTCCCGGTATCGATAGGTATCTCGAACCAACTCGACCATGAATAGAGTCTTTCCTCCGTGTGCCGTTATTGCTTCGGACTGCGTTAAACGATGGTCGCAATTATTTTTATCTGTAGATTGCCTTCCGGAAGCGAGACCTCAACGCGGAAGATATAATCTCATCCCAGAATGCATGCCGGCTCTGTAATCATTGTCACACACAATTCTGAACAGCACATCGAGGGCTGCCTCAACGCGCTGGTAGGCGAAGGACAGTGGCTGGTTATCTTGATCGACAACGCTTCCGTCGACTCTACTGTCCGCCGTGCGCGCCAAGTTGGAAAAGATGTACGAATTGTATCGAACCCGATAAATATTGGGTTTGCTGCTGCAGTTAACCAAGGCGCGAAGATGGGAAGCGGAGAGGTGCTTCTTATCCTGAACCCAGACGCGATTGCCACTCCCGGATCACTAAACAAACTCGCCCAGACGGTATCAAGGGAAGGCGTAGGGGCCGCAAGCGGAGCGCTGGTATCGCCGGACGGTTCTCCAGACGCCGGTTTTAATATTCGCCGCTTCCCCAGCCTCGCTTACATGTTAGCTGAAGTACTTCTGTTAAATCGGCTATGGAACACAAACCCTCTCAATCGACAGTATCCATGTCTGGACCTTGACTATGGCTCCCTTCAGGAGGTTGAGCAACCGGCTGGCGCTTGCCTAGCGGTAAAGCGAGACGCATGGGAAAGCATCGGCGCTTTCGATCAAGAATTTTACCCAGTGTGGTTCGAAGATGTGGACTTCTGCCACCGTCTGGTTTCGAAGGGCTGGAAAATCATTTTTTGTCCAGAGTCAGTCTTTATCCACAGTGGTGGACACAGCGTCAATCAGCTTTCCTTCCATGACCGACAGCATTTCTGGTATCGGAACCTCTTGCGCTACTTTGCGAAACATCACACTCGTCGCGAAACCACGATTTTGCGTTTCGGTATAACTGCCGGCCTCGTACTGCGCGTCCTGCTCACACTGGCGGGTGTTAAACCGAAAGGAGTGAATACCGGCGAAGCGCTGCGGAGCTATACGCGGGTCTTGTGGCGTTATGGTCTGGGGGCCGGCAAGGATCAGAACGGCGACAAGAAGCAAAAGGTCGAATCATTTGTCAGTTAACGGTCTTGGGGAGGTTCTGCAACCGAGCCTTCCTTCATGCTTCCGCTCCTCTTTCGCACAATGAACATATCCATTTTAGGGACACGCGGTGTTCCGGCCCGCTACGGCGGGTTTGAGACCCTGGCCGATCAGCTCTCCACGCGCCTGGTACGACGCGGACATCAGGTCACTGTCTATTGCCGAAAGCCCTTCGTAGCGCCTGATGATGAATTCGATCACCGAATCAGACGAGTCATTCTTCCCACCATTTCCAACGAGCATCTTGACACTCTGTTTCATACCTTTATTTCGGTTCTTCATGTGCTGTTCACGCACGCGGAAGTGTTGCTCATTTGCAATGTTGCGAATAGTCCGATGGCCTGGATTCCCCGTCTGGCGGGAAAGCCTACTGCGCTGAATGTGGATGGATTAGACCGCAAGCGCCGCAAGTGGAATGTGTTAGGACAATGGTTCCTGCATTTCTGTGAAGGGCTCGCGGTCTTTACCCCTACTCGATTGATTACCGATGCTGGCACGATTCGCAGCTACTTCCAGAATCGTTATCACAAGACTTCCGAGATGATCGCTTATGGCGCGGAACCGCTCAGCACTGACAGCGACCTGTCCAAGTTCGGGTTATCAAGCCGCCACTACATCCTTTATGTTGCGAGGCTGGAGCCGGAGAACAATCCTGAACTCGTCATCCGGGCTTACCGGGATGTGGTCGCGGATTGGCCGCTGGTTATCGTGGGCGGCAATCCTTATCGACCGGCTTATGTCCAGCACTTAAAGTCGATTGCCGATAAGCGTGTCATCTTCACCGGTCCGGTCTACGGCGACGATTATTGGAAGTTGCAAAATAACGCAGGGCTGTTTGTCTTTGCGGGTGAGATTGGCGGTATCCATCCTGCACTTGTAGAAGCCATGGCGACGCGAAATGCAGTTCTCTACCTGGACACACCGACCAACCATGAAACCACGGGCGGATGTGGTATTTCCTTTCCTGCAGAGCCGCGCGGGTTGGCAGAAAAATTGGATCAGTTGATCGCTTCGCCCGACCAAGTCGATGATTTGAGAGAGCGGGCGCAACGCTTTGCGCGTGAGAACTATGACTGGGAGAAAATTGTTGATCAATATGAGCGGCTTTTTGAGGGGATGCTTCGCTAGGCTTAACGGGCGGGTTCGACCTGGGAACCGCGGCTTGGCCGGGTGGAGAACCAGCGCAAAAGTTGGTTGTCCGGAACTCGGCGTCGCGATTGAATTATCTTTCGCTTCCTTCGGAGATCGTGTCGCAGTTTCCAGACCGCCATCAATGCCGAAGCCAGGCGCCGATCTAGCAACAGACAGTAGGCGATCACTTGTGCGTCTCGCAGTGTAGCCGGGAAAAACAATCGGGCGTACAGCGGCAATGAGATGTTTTTGGCACGCATCAAAAAGCGATTTTTGATGGAATGCCAATTAATGGCCAGTGGAAGTTCTTCTCGGCGTTCGGGGGTTACCCGGCGGACGTGCCAGGCCACAGCTCGGGGCGCATAAAGGCACTGCCATCCCAGCAATTGCGCACGCCACGCCAGATCGGCGTCCTCACGATAGGCGAAGAAATGCTCGTCGAAAAACTCTCCCTCGACCGCGACATCCTGGACCATTTCGTTGCGATACAGCGCGGCAGCGCCGGTCGCTCCGAAGACATATTCCGATGTTTCAAATTGTCCCTGATCCAATTCTTTAGCGCCCCGATCGAGATGACGAAGGTTGGGTAGAAAGTAGATTCCTGTGGAGTCAATGATCTGGCTGAACTCGGATGGCTGGTCAGGCTTCCAGCGCAGGAGCTTGCCGCAAACCGCGCCAACTTCCGGATGTTCCTCTGCCGCGGCAATAGCCTGTGCAATAAAGTCAGGATTGAGAAAGACGTCTGGGTTCAGCGATAGAAACCAATCTCCCTGTGCAAGTTGTGCCGCCGCGTTTTGAGCTGCTGCAAACCCGATATTCGCATCGTTGTAGATAATCTTTGCCTGACTTTCGAATTTAGCGAGTATTTCTCGAGTGCCGTCCGTCGAAGCATTATCGACAATGATTAATTCCAATGGACGATGCGTCTGCGCGTAGATTGACTCGAGGCACCTCTGGAGTAATCCCGCCGAATTGTAGGTGGTCATGAGTATGGAGATGATTGCCAAAACAATAGGTCCGCTGCGAAAGCTGCGAAAGCAAGGAACGCCGTTCTAATGAGCTCCTTTACGGGAAATTACGGTGGGAATGGTTTTCAACAGGATCTTCAGGTCCAACCAAATTGACCAATTGTCGATGTACAGCAGGTCAAGTCGAGCCCATGGCTCGAAGCGAAGTTGGCTGCGGCCTTCCAGCGCCCACAAGCAAGTGAGCCCCGGTCGCATCCGAAGGCGGCGACGCTGCCATGCCTCATACTGTTCAACCTCCTGAGGTAAAGGTGGTCGAGGGCCAACCAACGACATATGTCCACGCAAGATATTCCAGAGCTGCGGTAATTCGTCCAGGCTGAACATTCTCATCCAGCGGCCCACTGGCGTACATCGCGGATCTTTGCGCATCTTGAAAAGAGGAGCCTCGGCCTCGTTCCGGTCGCTCAAATCAGCGAGCAGCTGGTCAGCGTCTAAAACCATGGTTCGGAACTTGAGCAGCACGAAGTGTCTTCCTGCCAGGCCGCAACGCGTTTGCCTAAAAAACACCGGCCCCTTCGAACTCAGCTTTACCAGGACTGCCAAAATGAGAAACAACGGTAACAGCGCTACCAGGGAGAGGACCGAAACAGCGATGTCGACGGCCCGCTTAAAAAACAAGGCAAAATCATTTTGAGGGGTACTGGCTAAAGTAAGCAGTGGAACATGCGCCAGGTGTTCTACGAAAATATGGGAGAAACCTTTCGGAAGAAAATCGAGTTGGATTCGAATACGCACTCCCTCTTGTTCACACTGCTCCATCAAAGGTTCCAGTTCGATCAACTCTTTTTTGTCCACGGCAAACACGACCTCATCCACTACACGCTTGTGCAACAGTTCCGCAAGTTGCTCTTTTGGCAACACTGAGTAAGAGCGGCGCAGGCCGGCCGGCGACGTTGACGATTGATTTCCAACATGCACAAACGCCAGAAGGCTCAATCCGAAACGCTCTCCTGCCTCCAGCAGCGTGGCTACTTCGAACGCGCCGTCGCCGCTTCCAACAATGACGAAATGGCGCCTTTGATCCGGCCTGGATCTGAGCCAGGTTCCGCCAATCAACAGCAGCCAGCGGCTGGTTTCCAATGACAGAACCTGCAAAACCGCGAAGAGCAAAAGAAAGCTTCGACTGATGTACTGACCTCTCACCAAAAACAGCAGGGAGATCAACGTCAGCAGTCCAAAGGAAGCAATTTTAAGTACGTCATTGGCGATGTCGCGAGGACGCCGCAATTCAACCTGCTTGTAAGCGCCCAAGATGTATCCCCAAAATGGAAAAATCAGCACGGCTATGATCAAAGCTGGAAAATAGACATTCAACAAATGGATGGGAGTGAGATGGTGCCAGCCCTTTTGCCCAGCCCACATTCGAATCAAGTAGGCGAGCATGAATGACGCTGCGGTGGCAGCCCCATCGTTTAGAACGCAGCTAAAAGCAATATTTCGCGAAAGACGGGAAAACATCTAGCAATTCAGTCGTCGATAAATTTTGAGACTATAGCATACGCTATATATGTGTGTAGTATTTTGCGTCGTACTTACTTAGATTGCGCCGTCCCCGTGGTGGGTCTTGAACCGATGTTGAAGTCCGATACGATTTCCGAACCCGAATCGTCTCATGCCGCATCGCAGCCAAAGTGGGCGCACTGGATAGATGTCGCTATCTTCATATGCCTGGCGGTGGTCGCCATCTGTGCGCCGCTCGCAACTAAGGGAGCAACTAATGCTTTCCGTGCCGCGATCGCACTCTGGCTGATAAAGCTGTGCGCTGGCAGAGCCCGGGTCTACCGGCAACCTTTGTCGCTTCCTCTCTTTCTGTTCTTGTCATTTTCGTGCGTTTCTACTTTGTTTTCCGTCGACCCGTTTCTCAGTTGGGGTCGAATGAGAACTGTAACCCTGTTGTTCATTGCAGTGCTGCTGCCACAGACATTGATCAGCCTGCGACAGATCAAGATTCTGACAGTTTTGCTGATAAGCGCCTGCTGCTTGACTGTCGTATATACGGGCTGGCAATACACGGTCGGAACAGGGGTCCAACTGGTTGCGACCGACGCACCTAGCGGCCGGTTTTCAAAATTCGGCTTGCAGCCTGATGACATTATCCAGCAAATCAACAGCAAACCAATCATGACCCCGCAGCAATTGTTTACCAGGCTCCATCAGGCGCATCCAGATGCTGAGGTACATCTTCTCGCGGCGCGGTCGGCTCCGGTAGAGCACTTAAAGATTTCAATTCAGCATCGGCAAGAACTGGAGAAGTACCTACAGCAACCCGGCCTGAAACTGCGTAGAGGTCATCCAGTTCGCGCTGAAGGTTTTCTAAAGCATTACTTTCCTTACTCTGAAGTTTTGGTGCTGATTGGCCTGCTAGTGTGGGGACTGTGTATTGCGGGCGGAAACGTCAACGTATGGTTACGGGCCGCTTCGTGTTTCGCTTTTCTATCGATTACTGCGGTCGTTGGGCTTACTTTGACGCGTATTTCCTTGGTCAGTCTGCTGCTCGGTTCTTTGCTGATTTCCTTGATGCGAGCTGAACGGAAGACTAGGGTGCGCGTTTTGCTTGGCTTCATGGTGGTCATCGCGCTTGGTGTGCACTGGATTGACCAGCGTAGAGCTTTAACAATATTCGACACGGCGGATCCGGGAACCCAATACCGACTTCTGATGTGGAGAGACAGCATCAAATTGATTCGCGCCCATCCCCTGGTTGGCGTAGGTCTCGACAGCATCAGCGGGGATTGGCAACGCTGGGATCTTGAAGCATATCGGCGTTTCCCCCTGCACACCCACTTTCATTCCACCCCAATCCAGCTCGCCGTAGAATGCGGTTTGCCCACAGTTGTCGTTTGGATTGGACTGATGACCGCCTATTTGGTCTTTCTCGTACGATTATTACGGTTGACGCGCCACCAGGGCTGGTTCGCCCAGGGGCTAAGTCTAGGAATTCTGGGTGGACAGGTAGCCTTTCTGCTTATCTCATTCCTGCAATACAACTTCGGAGATGCAGAGGCAATGATCGTCTTCTGGTTTTGTATGGGCTTAGTTCTCGCAGTTCACCGCGCTTTACAGCCTGCCCTAGTCTTTGGGAGTTGCTTGCCAGACACCAGCCTGTAGGCAAAAAGTGGCCAACTACAGTACCTTTGGTGTGCGCAAAGTGTGCGCAACAGACCAGCGCCCGACTATTCGGAACTGCACCCATCTCGCGACGTCCTTGGTACAAGGTTTAGAAAACGCTGCAGGATCAGGACTTCCAGAACTGCGGCTTCACACTCAAAATTCGCCGGTACTTAGTACCTTGGGGGTTCGACTCCCCCTCCCGGCACCAAGATTCCCAAAGAAGTTATTTTGATTTTGACCTGGACTCTGATGATGCCAAGAACGGCAGGTGTGCATAAAACATAGCAGAGAGCGAAGGCATATGCGGGATTGAGTGCGCGTCTTCATGCTGTTACCGAAAGAAGCTGGCCCGGTCACAGGCAGACCGAAGTCCTGGCTTGTGAGATCGACGGGCAGCGAAATGGTGTCGTTTGGCTCCCACTGACGTAATCACGTCTGGTTAGTATGCAGTGCTGGGGCGGACGGTTACCATCACCTCACGTGATCTGTTCTGCTGGCGTGTAATCGGCGGCCTTTATTCATCACCTGCCCCTTCAAGATCCGCACGATCGCGATTATCGTGTTCCAATTCCGTGTCGTGGCCGGCACACCGTACAGCTTGTCGATCTGGACAAGATGGCTGATCGTCTTCATGTGACGACGGTACATCCCAAACACGAATTGTCCTTCCGACGCCATCACCCGCACCAACCACTCCCCGTCTGAAGGGAAAGTGACTGGAAGCGACGCGCGGACGCCGCCGGGTTTCGACAGGATGCTCACGAACCGAACAACATCCGGGGATGACGGCTCAGCTGCAAATGGATTCTCCGCCTCCAGGCGGATAAGATCGCGGCCATCGCACAGCACAAGTTCCGCTTCGAATGGCAGCTTCCGGAGCACTGCGCTACGGAACCTTGCTCGAGATCCAGGTTTGCGAACGACAAACGTGCCCGCCGCACCCACATTCACGACATCGTAGTCACTCAGTTCTCGTGCGAGGATGCTTGGGCGAAATGCCCTGTGCCCGCCAACATTGACACTTCGCAGGAAAACTATGAGCGCCATACCGTGATTATCAAGAAAAAAGGTCGGGAACACTACGGCACCCATCAAGGGCCAGGAGCTTCACCCGCTGTTGCGGCGGCAAATCGACCACGGCTGATCCGAGCGCCTAATGAAAAACAAGGGATTTCCCTTCCGCGCAGGGCTTTGACCGCACGCATCGCTTTTATGTATATAGCGCCAGGCTGCTGCTGTTCGCATGTTCCTGCGCTTCTTCCGACTCTGCATCTTTGCCTTTACGGTATGCGAGCGTCACGTCAAGCGACTCGTGCCCGAGGCGAATTGGGATTCTGCTCATTGACATTGGTATGTTTAACTTTCGATCGGCCGACAACACTCTATCTGTGGTCAGATTCTTCATAATCCGCCTGTCGAAATCTCGGTTTCCTGTACGTCATACGATCAGGTACATGTAAAACTGTCTTCCAGAAGGAGAAAGATGATGAAATTTGCATTATTGATCTACGAGT
>Ga0066710_100000835_pt1 | contig 20707 bp, 16 predicted proteins | sample GraSoiAngelo_159_FD_79666 | JGI IMG/M metagenome (GOLD analysis project Ga0066710, IMG submission 79666) | Grasslands soil microbial communities from the Angelo Coastal Reserve, California, USA - 14_1009_16_40cm | ecosystem: Environmental > Terrestrial > Soil > Grasslands | place: USA...
CAGCAGGTCAACCGGTGCGTGCGCACGGAGCGCGGGCTGCGCTCGCGGGTGGGCCGCGCCCCGGTGATCGAGGACGTCGCGCGCGGGCTCGGCAGCGGCGAGGGCGGGACGGAGAGGGTAGCCAGCCTGGTCGTGGGCCTGCGCTCGCTCGACGAGGGGTCGGGGATCGAGGCGTTCGAGCAGCTGAGCGCGGAGGACCTGGGCGAGCCCCCCGCGTCGGTCGAGCATCTCGTCGAGCTGCAGCTCCAGCACGAGAAGATCGACCGCATGCTGCGCGCGCTGAGCCAGCGCGAGGAGCAGATCCTGAGGATCCGCTACGGGTTCCATGACGGCGTGGCTCGCACGCTGGCGCAGACCGGGCAGCATTTCGGCATCACCCGCGAGCGGGTTCGCCAGATCGAGTCCCGCGCGCTCGAGAAGCTGCGGCGCGCGCTCGAGCTCGAGGAGCTCGACGACGCCTCGGGAACGATCGTCCAGTGACCTCCCGCCTCCTCGCCGCGTGCCCGGCGCCCGTGTCCCCGAGACGCTGCCGCCGGTTCTGTTGCGGCCGGGGGGAGTGGAGCGCAGGGCTGGCGGGAGCGCGGCCCCGCCCGCGGGGCGGGGCGCCGCGATGAGCATCGACCTGCGCCGCTACATCGGAGACGTCCCAAATTTTCCCAAGCAGGGCATCTTGTTCCGCGACATCACGCCGCTGCTGCGCGAGCCCGGGGCGCTGGCCGCCAGCATCCGGCTCCTGGCCGGCGCCGCGGAGCGGCCACAGGCCGTCGTGGCGATCGAGTCGCGCGGCTTCATCTTCGGCGTCGGGCTCGCGCTGCACTGGGACGTGCCGTTCGTGCCGGCACGCAAGTTCGGCAAGCTACCCGGGAACACGGTGCGAGAGATCTACTCGCTGGAGTACGGTGAGGACTCGCTCGAGATCCGGGCCGACGCCCTCGAGCGCGGGCAGCGTGTCGTGATCGTGGACGACCTGCTCGCGACCGGCGGCACCGCGCGGGCCGCGGCGCGACTCGTGGAAGCGGTCGGCGCGCGAGTGGAGTCGCTGCTGTTCCTGATCGAGCTCGAGGGGCTGGGCGGCCGCGACCGGCTCGGCGGCCGCGCGGTTCACGCGCTGCTCCAGCTTCCCGCGTAGCAGGCTGCTGCAAAGCCCCGACTGCCGCGTTGCTCGGTCGCTCCTCGCTGCCTGCGAAGTATCCTGCGGATTCGTCTCCCTCGTCGCTTCCCTCGCGCCTTGCATTCGGGGCTTTGCAGCAGCCTGCGTCGGGATGGGCGCGGCGGGATGCGATTGCGCGGGCCCGCTCAGCGATAATGGGCGAGCTTGTTCTTGATCCCGGCGATCGAGCTTTCGGAGCGCTGTCCCGCGGGCAGCGCCTCCGCGAACCGGACCGCCTCCTCCAGCGTGTGGCGGGCCGCGGTCGAGTCGCCGGCGCCGGCGTAGATGTCGGCGCGAGTGTCGTACAGCCGCAGCTTTCGCGGCCCGTACGCCTTGGCCATCGCTTCGTTCGAGGCCTCGAGCGCCTTCGCCCACTGCTTCATCGCCCGATACGCGATCGCGAGCCGGGCGGGAGGGTTGTAGTCCTCGGGAAAATCGCGCCGCGACTGCTCCAGCATGGGGATCGCTCGCTCCGGCTCGCCCAGCTCCAGGTAGGCCGACAGCCGGTGCGGATCGAACACCGCCCGCTGCTCCTTGGTCGTGGCGCGCGCGGCTTCGCGCTCCAGGAACGACGCCCACTCGGCCGCGACCGCGTGATGCCCGGGGTCGTCCCTGGCGTCGGTGCGCGCCGTGACCAGCGAGCCGTAGATCCCGGAGCGGTCATCGGCCGCGATGTCCAGCGTGGTGTCGGCGAGCGCCGCGCGGCACGCGGCCTCGAACTCGGCGATCCACCGGGCGCGGTCGGGGTCGGTCGCGGGGAGATTCAAGGCGCAGTCCAGGCCGGATGCCGCGGCCGACGCCATGCCGGGGCTACCTCTCAGGTTGGGCAGCGCCTCGTGCGCGATCTCGACACAGCGCCGGGAGCTGTCGGCCTGCGACAGCGCGAACAGCAGCGCGTCGACGATGCGCGCGTAGCGCGGCCCGTGGGGGGAGGTCTGACCCAGCACCGCTTCATAGGCGCGCGCCGCGCCCGGGTTGTCGGCCTCGCCGTAAAGGCTGTCCGCGCGCGCCAGCTCGGCGTCCGGGCCGCGAGCGTGCCGCTTGGACTCGAGCGCATCGCTCGACGCGAGCCGGTCGATTTGGGCGACGGTCATGCCGCCCACCCAGCGCACCGCCACTTTCTCGTCGACCGGGTCCACGACGAAGAACGTCGGCAGCGCCTGCACCGGAAACTTCCTGCGGAACCCGGCGTTGCTCGCCTTCTCCGTGTCGATCTCGAGCCAGACGAACCGTCCGGCGTGCCGCGCGAGGGACTTGTCCGTGAAGACGAAGGCTCGCATCGAGCGGCACGTGTGTCACCACGGCGCCCAGGCCTCGATGAAGATCGGGATGTGCTTGGCTCGCGCGACGGCGAGCGCGCGGGTGTAGTCGTCGGCGATGAACGGCAGCACCGGCGCCGGGGCCGATGCGGAGGCGCCGGAGGCCGCGGAAGCGGCCAGCACCAGGAGCAGCGCAACGTGACGCAGATTCATCGGGGTATCCTAACAAAGACGGATGCGTGTGTCAGGGCGGCGGCTGTAAGTATGCGGCGGCTGTGAGGCGGCGGCTGTGAGGTGCCGGCGGCTGTGAGCCGCGCTGCGACAGCTTCATCGGGCACGCCCGTTTTCCGGTCCCCCTTCACCGGACGCAGCGCCTCGCGGCTTCGGCCGCGCGGCGCTCGTCGTCGGGGCACGACGCCGGCGCGCCACTTGGAGCGCCAAGGCCGACCGGCTCATAATCCCGCGCCTGGCTTGCCCGGCCGGCGTGCGTTCGGCGGTCGGGCCGCCGTCCACGTGGGTGGAGCGCGGGAGGGAGCGATGGAGATTCAGGAGCGGCTGGACCGGGCGCTGGACGAGGCCATCGCCCACCTCCATGCCCATTCGGGAACGATTCACCTGAAGCTGCCCGGTCAGCTCGTGCTGCAGCTCCGGGCCAGCCGGGCAATTCCAGACCCGGTGCTGGCCGTCGTCGCGACCGTGCCGTGGGGCAAGGGGATGGCCGGGCTGGCGGCCGAGCGGGCGCAGCCGGTGGACGCGTGCAACATCCAGACGACCGCATCGGGCGACGTGCGCCCCGGCGCACGAGCGACGGGTGTGGCGGGGGCCATCGTGGTCCCGATCATGTCCGGCGCGGCCGTGGTCGGCACGCTGGGGATCGGATCCCTGGAGGAGCGCACGTTCACCGGTACCGAGACCCGCTGGCTGCTCGACCACGCCCGTGCGCTGGCCAGCGAGCTCGAGGGAGCCAAGGCCGAATTCTGACGGGCGCAGGCCCTGCTCTCGGCCGGCGTGAGATCCCCGTGGATCGGGAGCCCGCCCCGGCATAGAATTCCAGGCGAGGTAGCATCCCATTCCCGTCTCGCCGCCGTTCGCGCCCGCGGCGCGGGCGCTGAACCGTCCCGGGCGCACACCCCCAATTCCTCCGTGAGGATCCGATCATGCCGTCTCGCTCTCGCGCTCCGTACGTGCTGTTGGCCGCGATCGCCCTCGCCCTGGGCGGGTGGCTCCCTTGCATGGTCGCGCCCGCGCCGGGTGCTGCGAACGAGGCGCCGCCCATCCGGCTCCGGGACTTGCCGGCCGTGAAGCAGCTCGAGTGCGACTTGGCGCGCGAAGGGGAGCACCGCGCCCTCGAGGAGGTGCGGGGGCGGGCCCGCGCGGCGCGAGCGATCGCGCGCGGACTCCGGCGATCCGGAGCCCGTTCGCACCGGGTCCTCCTCGAGGACGGGATCCCGGTCGAGGCGATCTTGAGCCGCTTGGCGGGCGCCGCGAGCGCTGTTCCCGGCCATCGCCCGGACATCGTTCCGTTCAACGTGCGCTTCAACGATCCGAGCAGCGACGGCGCGACCGCCGGCCAGTCGGAGGTGAGCGTGGCGATGGCCGGTTCCTTCGGGGTGGCCGCGTGGAACGACGGACAGGACTTCATCACGCCGCCCGCCGGGCAGGGAGTGGGCTACACCACGGACGGCGGCGCGACCTGGCACGACGTGGGCCTCCCGCCGCTGGGCGGCACGATCAGCGACTGGATCAGCGATCCGTCGGTCGCGGTCAACGAGAAGACCGGCGAGTTCTGGTTCTCGAGCCTCACCCAGAACGGCCCCAGCAGCGGCGGCGTGGCGGTGGTGCGCGCCACGTTCCCCGGCGGCGTGTTCACGTGGGACACGCCGCACGTCGCCAAGGACCTGAGCCTGCGGAGCAATCTGATCGACAAGGAATGGGTGGTGGCCGACTCGACGAGCGGCGTCCTGTACTTGACGTACACGCATTTCGTCACGTCCGGCGAGGACATCGGGTTCCAGCGCTCGACGGACGGCGGCGTCACCTGGAGCACCGAGGTCCACATGGGAGTCTCCGGCCGAGTCACGTCCGCGCGCCCGGTGGTGGCAGGGGACGGGACGCTGTACCTGATCTGGAGGGAGATCGGGACGGTGGACGCGGACTTCATCCGGGTGCGTCGCTCGACGGACCACGGCGTGACGTTCGGCACCCAGCACACCGCCGCCACGTACTTCGACAACTTCGGCACCGGGGCCCCCGGCTTCAACCGCAACCGCGACGTGGTCGAGCCTTGCCCGGCGGTCGACCGTTCGACGGGACCGCATCGCGGCCGGATGTACGTCGTCGTGCAGGAGTCCCTGGACTACTTCGATGATCCGCTGAGCACGCTGGGCAGCAAGAGCAGCGTGGAGAACGACAACTTCTTCGCGGGCGCCACGCCGTTCGTTCCGGGCCAGCAGCTCCACGGTACGCTTAGCAGCGGCACGCCCACCGACTTGGATTACTTCTCGTTCTCCGCCACCGCCGGCGCCAGCTACATCTTCTTCTGCGACTCGATCCCGAACCCGCTTTACACCATGCGGATCTTCTGCGGTCAGGATACGCTCACGCGGCTGGCGTTCAGCGGCGATATCGACGCCCCCGCGGGGGGCACGGGGCTCATCGTATGGACGGCGCCCACGACGGGCACCTATTACCTGCGCCTGGCGTTCGTCCAGGCCACGGGCAGCACCGCCGGTAACTACCGCATCGAGACGGGAGTCGCCGCGCGCGGATCGGAGCCGGGACGCGACCAGCGTGACGTCATCGTGCGCTATTCCGACGACGGCGGCGCCACGTGGTCGGGCCCCAGGCGGGCGAACGACGACGCCGCGCTGTACGACGATTTCCTTCCCGAGGTCGGGATCACGGTCGAGGGCTACCCGTACTGCGCGTGGTACGACTGGCGCGACGCGCTCGCGCACTGCGGCGGAGAGTCGCACGTGTACGTGACGCGTTCGCTCGACGGCGGGGACACCTGGCAGCCGAACCAGCGCGTCACGACCGCGAGCACCGCCTGGACCACGGCGCCGGTCAACATCGCACCGAACATGGGGGATTACATCGGCCTGTATGCGGGTGGCGCGCTCGCGCTCGGCTGGGGCGATGCGCGCGCCGGCGAGGCCGACGTCAACGTATGGGGAACGACGGTGCCGGTGAGCTACGACTTGGGCTGCCCACGCGACACGACCGTGCACCCGAACTCCACCCTCTCCGTCCCGGTGCCGGTGACGAACCATCACCCGCTCTACGCCAACACCTACGACTACACGGTGACCGTGGACCGGAGCTGGCCGGTGGCGAGCCCCGCGGGCTCCGTGACCGTCGCGGAGAACGGGGCGACCGGCACGATTCCGGTGTCGATCACGATCCCGGACACGGCCGATGGCACCGCGCACGCGTGCGTCACGGTGTCGCTCGCGGGCGCGAGCCGCAAGCCATGCTGCTTCGCGATCACGGCCCGCGGCGCGCTCGCGGCCGGCGAGCCGGGGGGCACCGAGCTTGCGATCCAGGCGGTGTGGCCGAACCCCGCCGCCCGGTTCCTCGCGGTGTGGCTCTCGCTCCCCGACGGGCGGCCGGCGAGGCTCGAGCTCGTGGACGTGAACGGCCGGCGCGTGGCGAGCAGGGACGTGGGATCGCTGGGGCCGGGCCTGCACGTCGTGCGCTTCGAGCGGGACCTGGCGGCGCTGCCCGCGGGCGTGTACGCGGTGAAGCTCACGCGGCCGGACCGATCAATCACGCGCAAGGTGTCGATCGTGAGATGAGGCCACACGGGTCGCCCGTTGCGATCCGCACGGGAGCTCCGCGCACTCTGCCGGGTCCTGCCGCCGGCCGGATCAGGATCTCCAGCCGGTTGCACCTGGCCCGGCTCTTGCCCTGCCGCCCGCGGTGCTTTGCGCCTGCCCGTGCGCCACGGACTCGAACCGGTGGCCCGCCCGGCGGCGATGTCGGAGCGGATCCAGGGAGGTCGAACTCATGCGCATCTCACGTTTCGCGAAACTCACGTTGCTGGTCTCCGTCGTGACCGTCGGCTCGGTCGCCGCCGTGCACGCCGGGCCGATCACCGCGGGCACGGTGGAGTTCTCGCCGTCGCTGGCGTTCAATCGTTCCAGCTACACGCCGGCCGGCGGCGGCGCCGCCGGATCGGTCACCCATCTCAACCTGACCGCGTCCCTGGGGCGTGCGCTCAACGACCGCTTCGAGGTGATGGGCGGCGTGATCGTCCAGCATCGCGACCTCGCCAGCGTTGGCTACACCGGCGAAGGCGCGGCGGTCGGCGGCCAGTACAACTTCCCGGCTCAGGGGAACGTGATTCCGTTCGTGAGCGCGAACGTGGGGATCGTGCGCTTCAGCAGCAACGGCGTCACCGACCGCTCAGTGCTCGCTCCGATGCTGCGCGTCGGATTCCGGTCCATGATCGGGGAGGCGCGCTCGCTGAACGTGTCGTTCGGTTTCCAGCACGAGGAGAATCCCAAGAGCTCGCTGGAGGACAGCGGCAACATGTTCGACGTCGGCGTCGGGATGTCGATGTTCCGCTCGCACTCGTAGCGGCCGGGCTGTTCCCAAGGAGACGTCGCGGGCGACGGATCGAATCCGCCGCCCGCGATGCGTTTGGGGCCCGGCGTGGCCGCCGCGCGCTCCAGGGTGCATCCGGGCCGGCCTGGATATTTGGAGTTGCGCGGCATGCGCCGCGGCGCGACGATGGAGAGCGCGGTTCGCGACGCGGGCCGGAACCCCCGTTCGGCGCCGCGCGCGAACGAACCCTGGAGCCATGCGGGAGCGACGGGCCCGGCCGCGGCTGCCGTGACCCGGCCGCCTCACGCGAGGCCCGGAAGGAGGTACGTGTCATGGGTCGAGTCCAGGACATCCTTGCCGCCAAGGGCGGCCAAGTGCACACCATTTCCGGAAGCGCCACCGCGTACGAAGCCGTCGAGAAACTGGTCCGCTGCAACGTCGGCTCTCTGGTCGTGATGGACGGCGGTGAAGTCGCCGGGATCTTCACCGAGCGCGATTACCTGCGGCGCGTCACGCTCACCGACCTGGCGCCGCGCGGCACCGCGGTGCGCGACGTGATGACTCCCCGCATCATCTGCGTCGAGCCCGACAAGAGCATTCGCGAGTGCATGGCGATCATGACGCAGGAGCGCATCCGCCACCTGCCCGTCGCGAGCGGCGGCGAGATCGTCGGCGTGATCTCAATCGGCGACCTCGTGAAGCACGTCTCGCGCGAGCAAGAGGTGGAGATCCGCTACCTGACGGAATACATCCAGGGGCAGGCGGGCTGACGCCGGACGAGGAACCCGTAACCGCCTGCGCGATTCGTCCGTGCGGGGCTCCCATTGCGCCCAACGCAGGGATTGCTTGACAGGGCGGACTTGAGACCCACAGGATGAGCGGGTCCTGGCGTTCGAAGTCTGCCACGGTACCCAACGTTCCCGGGCGCCGCCACGCCTCTGATCGACAGCCGAACGATCCGCCAGCTCGGCGATAATCCTCGGAAACTCGCATGATGAAACGTGTGCTGGTCGTCGACGACGACCCCGATATTCTCGAAAGCCTGTCGGCGCTGCTCGACGGATACTACGAGCTGTGTCTGGCTCGCGACGGCGCCGAGGCGCTGGAGGCGCTGGACGGCGGATTCGCGCCCGACGCCATCATCCTCGACTTGATGATGCCGATCCTGGATGGAGCGGAGCTGATGCGCCAGCTGGAGGCGCGCGGGGTGCGCATTCCCGTGCTCCTGTCCTCCGCCCACTCGGACCTCGACCGCTGCGCGCGGGATCTGAGGGCCGACGATTACATCATGAAGCCGTTCGGGTTCGAGGCGCTGCAGCTCAAGCTCGATCGACTGCTGAATCCCTGGTCCGCCGAGCCGGGCCGCAATCCCCGCGGACCTTGTAGCGAGCCTTGACCTTCGAGCCTGGCGAGCCTCCGCGCAGGGAGTCGGCGACGCCGGTACCCCGCCGGGCTTCCGTCACTTCACGATCGCGAATCGGTGAATCACGGCCCCCGCCGGGGTCTTCACCCGGTAGAAGTAGATTCCCGAGCTGAGCCGCTCGCCGCTTGCGGCGCGGCCGTCGAACGCCACCCGGTGCTCGCCCGCCGCGAGCTCGCCCGGGGCGAGCAGGGTTCGTACGCCGCGGCCGCTCAAGTCGAGGATCTGAACGCTCGCCCGGCCCGCCTCCGGCAAGGTGAACAGCACCTCGCCGCCGCCGGTCATGGGGTTGGGCCGGAACGCGGCGGCGAGGCCGCCGAGACCTGCGAACGGGTCGACGCCGGTCGAGGCGCTCGCCGGCTTGATGGTGACGTTGTCGACGACGAGCGTCTCGGCCGCCGCCACCGGGGCGTCCAGCACCTGGAGGTCGAGCGTCGAGCCCTTGCGCCGGGGGCTGTAGTCCAGCGACAGGAGCTGCCACGTCGTCGCGAGCGCCTGCCCCGGCGACGTGGCGGCGCCTTGCGAGCTGCCATTGTAGAATTCGCGCACCTGGAGCTGGGCGATTCCCGAGTTCCTCGGGGAGCGGACCCAGGCGCTGAAGCGATACGGCACGCCGACGTTGGCGCTCGGCACCTGCGCGATCCAGTTCGGGCTGTCGTTCACCCCGAACGTCGCGGTCGAAGCGGGCCCCGTGACCCACATGGCGTACGCGCGGTCGAAGCCGCCGGGCAGCCGCCGGAGGTTGCCGCCCGCATACCCGGCCCATCCGGTGAGATCGGTCTCGACCGAGGAATTCCCCACCAGGTTGGTCCCCGGCGTCACGGAGGCGACGATGATCGGGGCGCTGGTCGTTCGGGTCGCCCCGCGGTTGTCGGTCACGGTGAGCCGCGCGCTCCAGTTCCCCGCGACGTAGGTGTGCCAGACGCTCGCCATGTTGCCGGGGCCCACGCTGGTCCCATCTCCGAAGTCGAACCGGTACGATGCGATCGAGCCGTCCGGATCGCTCGATCCCGACCCGTTGAGCCCGATCGCGAGCGGCGCGTTGCCGGTTGCCGGCGAGAGCGTGAGCTGCGCGTTGGGCGCCTGGTTCGTCGTCGCAAAGACGGTCACCGCCACCTGCGCCGGAGTCGGGTCCGAGAGCCCGTGGCTGTCGGTCACCGTGAACTGCACGAAGAACGTGCCGCTCTGGTTGAAGGTCACGGAGCCGGGGTTCAAGGCGGTGTTGTTGGGGCCGGCTTCGTCGAAGATCCACAGGTAGGTCAGCGCGGTGTCGCCGTCGGGATCGCTCGCCGAGCCGGCGAATGAGACGCTCTGGCCCTGCTGGATCGTCACGTTGCCCGCCGGCGACACGATGACGCCGCTGGGAGGCCGGTTCGTGGTTCCGGAGCCGACCGTGATGGTGCGCGTGTCGGGGCTGAGATCCGTCTCGCCCGAAGCATCCGTGACCATGAACCGCACCCGGTAGACACCCGGGGTCGAGAACACGACCGGCCCCGGATCCTCCTGAGTCGAGTTCGCCGCGCCACCGCCGAAGTCCCACAGGTACTGTAGCGGGAGGTCGTTGTCGGGATCGGACGCGGTTCCGGTCCAGCTCAGGGACTGGCCGGGGGCGATCGCGACATCCGCCAGCGGGGAATCGATGTGGCCGTGCGGGGCGTCGGGGCTGATCGTCACGCTGTCGAACACGCTGCCTTGCGTGCACACGACGTCGTTCAGGTTCGTGCCGGAATCGCCGGGGGGGCCGCAGATCGCCTGGACCTTGATCGCGCTCGCGCTGAACGACAGCTTCACGGCCCCGTGATGGAACGCGCGGAACGCGGAGAACGGGGGCGGCGGGCACCCGCCGGCGTAGAGGCAGCTCCCGCTCGGATCTTCCTCCATACTCGACCCGCCGCCTCCGGCGGTGATGTGCACGACGCCCGACTGCGACCACGTGCGTTCGTAGTTATGGCTGTGACCGTTGAGGTTGAGCTGGTACTTGCTATGGGCCAGGCCGAGCTGATCGAGATAGCCCTCGAGCTCGGAGGATCCCGCATGATGTCCCGAGGAGTAGGCGGGGCGGTGGCCGAACGTCACGATGAAATCGATGTTCGGATTCGCCTGGGCGGAATCCATGATCGCGCTCGCGCGCGGGAACCAGTCGGCCCACGCGCCGCTCCACGGCTCCGGGTAGGCGATGAACCGCACGTTGCCGTAGTCGAACCAGTACCAGTCCTTGCCGCAGCAGGAAATCGCCGGGGATCCCGGCGACGTCATCGCGTTCGGCAGGTCGAACCTGCCTTTGTAATTACGCAGGTCGTCGCCGCTCGAATCCCATTCGTGGTTGCCCCACGCTGGCATGTACGCGGCGTCCTGGGACCACACCATGACGTCGTTGTAATGATTGTCGACTTCGACCTGGCCGTGGTCGTTGCCGTAGGTGAGGTCGCCGATCATCAGCGTGAGCGCCGGATGCTGATCGGCGACCTGCTGCTGCACCACGCCCACGCGCCAGTAGTCGGCGACGCTGCCGATGTCGCCTTCCGCCATCACCGTGAAGTCGGAAGCGCCCGGTCGTCGCGCGGTGCGGAACGTGTGGTCGGGGCCGCCGCCGATCGAGTAGTGATACAGCGTGTCGGGGAGCAAGCCCGAGAGCCGGGCCTCCCAGAACGGTCCCGGCGACGACCACGGCATCGGCGCCGGCGCGCCGGCGTTCACCGTCGCGTCATAGGCCGGCGTGAGCCCGTAGCGGATCGTGCTCTCGCTGCCGCGCCAGTCGCACGACACGGAGGCAGCGCCCGTGATCGTCCAGTGGATCTCGTCGGCCGCGTGCGCAGTGACGGCCGGCGCGAGAACAGTGACAGCAGCAAGGAGTAGAATCGAGCGTCTCACGGCCACGCTATTGGTGTGCGGGACAAGGGTGCGGTCGGTCCGAGCAGCCCGATGGTGTCCAGCGCCTTGCCGGTGGCGCCGCCGCGCCAGGGAGCATCGCGCGATGGGCGTCGCCGGTGGCTCGTCGCCGCCTTGCGCCGGGACTGTTTCGGACTCGGCCTAATGCGGCCGCCGTGTATTGTACGCGTCGCGCGTGGAGTCGCGCACTATCGATTTGATCATGCGGCGCTTGTTTACGTTTGCATGATGCAGCACGTTCGGGGATCCAGTGCAAGGTTTCCCTGTACAAAACACTAGATTCCGGACCAGACGGTCCATCACGGGAGCTCAGGTATGGACTCACCCGGCGAGATGACTCCATCGCGCGGTGCCGGCTCCGCCCCGGCGAGCCGCACGGTGTTCCTGCTCGACGTGGACAACACGCTCATCGACAACGATCGCATCGCGACCGATCTGCGGAGGTTCTTGAGCCGCGAGGTTGGGCTGGAGCGGCAGCAGCACTACTGGGACATCTTCGAGCAGCTTCGCGCGGAGCTCGGATACGCGGACTACCTGGGAGCGCTGCAGCGCTACCGGCTGGCGCATCCGCGCGACACGCACCTGCTGGCCATGTCCTCGTTCCTCGTCAACTACCCGTTCGCGAACCGGCTGTTCCCTGGCTCGCTCGATGCGGTCGAGCATCTGGCGATGTGGGGGCCGACGGTGATCCTCACCGACGGCGACGTGGTGTTCCAGCCGCGCAAGATCGAGCGGTCGGGCCTGCTCGAGGCGGTGGAGCGGCGCGTGCTGATCTACGTGCACAAGGAGCAGGAGCTGGACGACGTCGAGCGGCGCCATCCGGCGGACCACTACGTGCTGGTCGACGACAAGGTCCGCATCCTGACCGCGTTCAAGCGGGCGTGGGGCGGACGCGTCACCACGGTGTTCCCGCGCCAGGGGCACTACGCGCGCGATCCCGCCGTCGCGAGCTACCCGGTTCCGGACGTCACGCTCGAGCGCATCGGCGATGTCCTGAACCTGGATCTGGGAACGCTGCTCGACGCCGCACGGACCGGCGGCGCGGGGCCGCGGCGCTGAGGCTGGCCGGGGGCGCCGCCGGGATGCCCGGCAGTCGCGCGGTGATGCGCAGCGGCAGCGTCCTGCGCCGGGCCCGGCGAAAGCGCGGCGCTACTGCCCGGCGGAGAGCACGAGGCTCAGCGCCGCGGTCTTGCCGTAGCCCTTGATGTTGTACGTCAGGCCGCTCGACGAGTCGGCATAGCTCGTGATGCCCGAGGTGCCGTTGGGCGCGCCGGAGGCGGAGGTGCGATCCTCCCACGCGGCGCCGGAGCCCGTCGTGTTCGAGAACGGGTTCTTGAAGTTGTTGCCGCCGCTGGGCAGCAGCACCGCGACCTGGTCGGCGGTTCCGGCGTACGTTCCGTCGTTCTGGACGCCGTAGTCCTCGGCCGACAGCTGGAACGTGTGCATGTTCGACTTGGTGCTGCCCTCCTTGGCGCGGTTCTGCATCGCGATGAAGTTCGGGATCGCGATCGCGGCCAGGATGCCGATGATCACGACCACGATCATGAGCTCGATCAGGGTGAAGCCTGCGGTGCTGCGTCTCACGCGGATCTCCATTCGGGAGAGAATGTGTGCTGGGCGGAGTGCCCCCGCGAGTGCTGATGAGGAGCAAGCCGCATACCGCGACGACTCTTCCCGCGAGCGGCGGGCAAACCCCGCCGCGCGAGCGAAGCTGGCGCCGGGAGGCTGGAACGGAGGCCGCCCGGCGAGGCGGGCGACTTGCCGGGATCGCGCTCTCGCGGCGTGCGCATCACCCGCAACGGATGCATAAATCATGACTTCCCGGTCAGCTATCGCAACGTTGACGGGTCCGCGGAGGACGACCTAAAGTCATGAAATCCATGTCCTACGACAATCGCTGGTACTTCGTGACGAACTACGCGCTCGTGCTGATTCAGGTGTGGCAGAAGCCGGACTCCAGCGTGAAGTGGATTGCCGACAGCGTAGGGATCACGGAGCGCGCGGTGCACCGGATCCTCGCGGCGCTGGTCCAGGAGGGCTACGTGGAGCGGCGGCGAAAGGGCCGCAGGAACTTCTATTCGGTCGACCCCGACCGTCGCATGCGCCATCCCAAGATGGCCCACCTGGAGGTGGGCCAGCTGTTCAAGGTCCTGAACCTGGATTCCGGCCGCTCCTGACGAAGCTTTCGCTGGCCGGCACGGAACACCAGGTCGTACGCTCCAAGCAGGCTCTTCCAGACCCTTCCTGGCGGGGCCGGCTCGAACAACGGATGCGGTGGAAGCACCGGTGACGCGCCGCCTCCCAATCGCCAGGATGGTTACGTCAGGGCCATTCCGACTGGGCACCTGGGAGATTCCGGGACCGATGGCACAGCCGCGCACCTATCGAGACCTGGCGCTCGGCGCCGCCGTCGCGGCCGCCTACTTTGCCGCCGGCAAGATCGGACTGAGCCTGGCGTTCGTGAACGCGAGCGCCTCCGCCGTGTGGCCGCCCACCGGGATCGCGATCGCCTCGCTCTTGATCTTCGGCCATCGCGTCTGGCCCGGGGTGCTGCTCGGAGCGTTCCTCGTGAACGTGACGACGGCGGGAGGGATGGCGACCTCGATCGGGATCGGCATCGGCAACACGCTGGAGGCCGTGGTCGCGAGCGGGCTGGTCCGCCGGTTCGCGCACGGCCGGCGCTGCTTCGACGTTCCCCGGGACATCTTCGCGTATGCATTGCTGGCCGGCACCATCGGCACGACCGTGAGCGCGACGATCGGGGTCGCCTGCCTGCTGCTGGGGAGGCTCGCGTCCGGGCCGCAGGCGCCGGGCATCTGGCTCACATGGTGGCTGGGCGATGCCGCGGGCGCGCTCGTCGTCGCTCCGTTCCTCGTGCTGTGGGCCGAGCGGCACCGGCTCAAGTGGAGCGGCCGGAAGCTGCTGGAGGCGGTGCTGATGTTCGCGTACGTCATCGCCACGGGACTGTTCGTGTTCGGCGGCATGCCGGTGTTGGGATCCAAGAACCTGCCCGTCCAATTCCTGTGCTTCCCCGGGCTGGCGTGGGCGACGTTCCGCTTCCGCCAGCGCGAGGTCGCCACCGCCGTCGTGATCCTGTCGGGGATCGCGATCGCCGGCACGCTGCGTGGCCTGGGGCCGTTCGCCCGGCTCAGCCAGAACGAATCCCTGCTGCTGCTGCAGGCGTTCATGGCGCTCATCTCGGTGATGTTCCTGGCCTCCGCCGCGGCGGTGTCGGAGCGCAATCGCGTGGAGGCGAGCATCCTCCGTCTCAATGAGCAACTCGAGGACCGGGTGAGCGAGCGCACCGTGCAGCTTTCCACGACCAATCTGGAGCTGCGCCGCCAGATCCGCGAGCGCACGCGCGCCCAGGATCAGCTCGAGCAGAGCGAGGCCCGGCTGCGCGAGGCTCAGCGCATGGCGCGGATCGGGAGCTGGGAGTGGGATATCGCGAACGACACGCTGTGGTGGTCGGACGAGCTGTACGAGATCTACGGCGTCGATCCGGAGACGTTCGAGCTGCGGTACGAGAATTACCTGGAGCGCATAAACCCCGAGGACCTCGATCTCGTGCGGAGCACGATCGAAACCGCGCTGCGCGACGCGCGGCCGTTCAGCTTCGAGCACCGGATCGTGCGAGCCGACGGGCAGATTCTCGTCGTGCACGGCCAGGGACGCGTCATCACCGATTCGAGCGGCCTCCCGATCCGCATGATGGGAACCGGCCAGGACATCACCGAGGCCAAGCGCGCCGAGGAAGCGCGCGCGCACCTGGTCCGTGAGCAGATCGCCCGGCGCGAGGCGGAGCAGGCGAACCGGGTGAAGGACGAATTCCTGGCGACGCTGTCGCACGAGCTGCGGACGCCGCTGAACGCGATCGTGGGATGGTCCCACCTGCTGGGGGAGGGCAAGCTCGATGCCGCCGCCGCGGCGCACGCGGTGGAGACCATCCGCAGGAACGCGCGCATCCAGAGTCATCTCATCTCGGACATCCTCGACATCTCGCGGATGTCGGTGGGCCAGCTTGAGCTGAAGAAGCAGCCCGTCGATCTCGCGCAGGTCGTGGCCGGGGCCATCGACACGATGCGGCCCGCGGCGGAGGCCAAGCGCGTCGAGGTCGCGGCGAACCTCGACGCCCGCGTCCCGCCGGTGCTGGGCGATCCCGACCGGTTGCAGCAGGTCGCCTGGAACCTGCTCTCGAACGCGATCAAGTTCGCCGCCGACGGCGGGCGGGTCGAGATCTCGCTCGCGAGCGACGGGACTTCGGCCCGGATCGAGGTCGTGGACGACGGGCCCGGGATCGATCCCGATTTCCTGCCGCACGTGTTCGAGCGCTTCCGGCAGCGGGATGCCGCCCGCCGCCAGGCGGGCCTGGGGCTGGGACTCGCCATCGTGAGCCAGCTCGTGGAGATGCACGGAGGCGCGGTGGCGGCCATGAACCGCGAGGTCGGGCACGGGGCGCGGTTCGTCGTCACACTGCCGCTGCCCGGCGCGTACCCGGAGCCGGTCGGGGACGGCGAGCCGGGCGCGTACTCGGAGCAGGCCGTGGCGGGAGCGCAGCGGCGCCTGGCCGGGACACGGGTCATGCTCGTGGAAGACGACGCCGACTCGCGCGAGCTCGTCACCACGCTGCTCGAGCGCTGCGGCGTGCGGGTGCGAGCGTTCGACGCGTGCGACGAGGCGCTGGCGGCGTTCGGAAACGAGGCGCCGGACGTGGTGATCAGCGACATCCGGATGCCGGGCGAGACCGGCTACGACCTGATCGCCAAGATCCGCTCGTTTCCGAAGCAGCGGGGCGGCTCGGTGCCGGCGGTGGCGCTCACCGCCTACGCCGGCGCCGAGGACGTCCGGATGTCGATCGATTCCGGATACGACGCGCACCTCGCGAAACCGGTCCAGTTTCAGGAGCTCGTCATGACGCTGGCGCAACTGATGGCCGCCGGGGCCGGGCCGAGTTCGCGGCGCTCCGGGCGTCCCGCCGCCGAGCCGGGTCGGGAACGAGCAGGCTCGTGAGTGCCAGGTCGTTCGACGTGATCGTGGTCGGAGCGGGTCCCACCGGCGAGAACGTCGCGGGCCGCACCGCGCAGCGCGGCCTCGCCACGTGCCTCGTCGAGTCCGAGCTCGTGGGCGGCGAGTGCTCGTTCTGGGCGTGCATTCCGAGCAAGGCACTGCTGCGCCCGATGCAGGCGCTCGCCGCCGCGCGCAGCGTCGACGGCGCGCGTGACGCCGTCTCGGGTGGAGTGAACGTCGCGGCCACGCTCGCCCGCCGCGACGCATTCGTGTCGAACTGGAACGACGCGAGCGCGGTGCCGTGGCTCGAGGACAACGGCATCGCGCTCTTGCGCGGCCACGGCCGCCTGGCCGGCGAGCGGTGCGTCACCGTCACCGGTTCCGACGGCGCCACGACCGAGCTCGCCGCGCGGGATGCGGTCGTGATCTGCACCGGGAGCCGCGCCATGCTGCCTCCGATTCCCGGACTCGCGCAGGCGCGCCCGTGGACCAGCCGCGACGCCACGAGCGCGCGCCAGGCGCCGCGCCGGCTCGCGATCCTGGGCGGAGGCGTCGTGGCGTGCGAGATGGCGACGGCGTGGCGGTCGCTCGGATGCGAGGAGGTCGTCGTGATCCAGCGCGGCCCGCGATTGTTGCCGGCGGTCGAGCCGTTTGCGGGCGACGCGGTGCGCAAGGGGCTCGAGCAGCAGGGCGTGCGGGTGCTTACGGGGACGACCGCCACGCGCGTCGAGAGTCTCGCGGCCGGGCTCGAGATCCCGCTTTCGAACGGCGAGACGCTCGCGGCCGACCGGCTGCTCGTGGCCACTGGCCGCGAGCCGCGCACCGACGATCTCGGGCTCGACACCGTCGGCCTCGCCCCCGGTGCCTGGATCGATGTCGACGACAGCATGCGGGTGGAGAACGTGCCCGGCGGCTGGCTGTATGCCGCGGGCGACGTCAACCATCGCGCGCTGCTCACACACATGGGCAAGTATCAGGGACGCATCTGCGGCGATGCGATCGTGGCGCGCGCCGCGGGGGGCAACGAGGCCAGGCTCCCGGCGCCCTGGACCCGTTTTGTCGCCTCGGCCTCGCGCGCGGCGGTGCCGCAGGTGATCTTCACCGAGCCGGAGGTGGCCGCGGTCGGGCTCACCGAGGAGCAGGCGCGCGGGCGCGGCCTCGCGGTGCGGGCCGTCGACTACGAGCTGGGGCGCGTCTCGGGCGCGAGCCTGTACGCCGACGGCTACGAAGGCAAGGCGCGGATCGTGGTCGACGAATCCCGGGGGGTCATCGTCGGCATGACGCTGGTGGGGCCGTCGGTGGGGGAGATGATCCACGCCGCCACGATCGCGGTGGTCGGCGAGGTGCCGCTCGACCGGCTATGGCACGCCGTGCCGTCGTTCCCCACCATGAGCGAGGTGTGGCTGAGGCTGCTGGAGACGTACGGTCTGTAGCAGGGTGCTCGTGTCCGCTAGCGGGCCACGAGCAGCGACTCCGCGAACGGCCACTCCTCGTCGAGCCACTGCCCCACGAATTCGAAGCCGGTGCGCCGGGCGATGTCGCGCGACTCCTCCGGCGTGTACTTGTGCGAGCTCTCGGTCCAGATGGTCTCGCGCGCGAAGAACGGCACCCGGATCCCGAGGCGGCGGATCGTGACCGCGTGGGTGCGGCGCGATACCAGGTGCATCTCGATGCGCCGCGCTCCCGCGTTCCAGCGCGCCTGATGCTCGAAGCGGCTCAAGTCGAAGTCGGCCATCAGCTCGCGATTGATGCGCGCGAGCAGGTTCAAGTCGAACGCGGCCGTGACGCCGAGCGGGTCGTCGTAGGCGGCGAGCAGCCGCGCCACGGGCTTCATGAGATCGGTGCCCAGCAGGAGCGCGTCGCCCGGCTGGAGCAGCCGCCGCACGTCGCGCAGGAAATCCACGGCGGCGTCACGCTCGAAGTTGCCGATCGTGCTGCCCAGGAACAGCAGGAGCAGCGGCTGTCCTTCGCTCCGCGACGCCGTCACCTCCGCGAGCCCCGCCAGGTAATCGGCCTCGACCGGTTTCACCATGACCCCCGCCAGCCGATCGAGGTCGCGGACGCAGCGGCTGAGCGCCGCGCGCGAGATGTCGATCGGCGCGTACGTGACGGGCTGCCGCGCCGCGAGCGCCTCCAGCATCCAGCGCGTCTTGCGCCCGCTGCCGCTTCCCAGCTCGGCGATCGTGACTGGGGCGGGGAGGAGCCCGGCGATGTCCGCGGCGTGGCGCTCGAGGATGCGCTCGTCCGCCCGGGTCAGCCCGTACTCCGGCAGCAGGCAGATCGCGTCGAACAGCGCCGAGCCCAGGTCGTCGTACAGCAGCCGCGACGGAAGCCACTTGCGATCGGGGCCGGCGAGCCCCGCGCGCACGTCGTCCTCGACCTGCGCGAGCGGAGACCGCAGCCCGCTCCTGGCCGCGGCGGAGCTCACGACTTCACCAGCCGGAACGTCCCGTAGACGTAGGCGTAATGAGGCTGGAACCAGTTGCGGAACGAGCGCCGCAGGAAGCACGCCGCGGTGCAGGGCGACCCGCCTTTCAGCACGTAGTGCTCGCCGTCGAAGAAATTGGCGGAGTACCCCGCGTACAGCGGATGCGGCCGGAATCCAGGGAACGGCTCGAACACGCTCGACGTCCACTCCCAGCCGTTTCCGACCAGCTCCGACACGCCGAACGCGCTGTCGCCGTCCGGGTACGAGCCCACCGGGGTCGTGTCCCAGCGCTGGAAATCGAAGTTTCCATGCTGCGGCCGCGGCGCCGCGTCGCCCCACGGGTACTGGCGCTCGGAGCCCTGGGGCGTTCCGTAGGCGGCGCGATGGAACTGCGCCTCGGTCGGCAGCGAGCCCTTCGCCCAGCGCGCGAACGCGGAGGCTTCGGCGTGGCTCACGTACACCGGCGCCTCCTCGGGCAGCGGGGGTTCGGCGAACATCCCGCGCAGCCGCCAGCCGCCGTCGCGCTCGATCCAGAAGCGCGGGTAACGGATGCGCTCGCGCTCTATCCACGCCCAGTCCGCATCCGACCACAAGGCTCGGGACCGGTAGCCGCCGTCCCCGACGAACTCGAGGAAGCGCCGGTTCGTCGTCTTCGCGGACTCGATCGAGAATCCCGGCACCTGGACCGTGATGGCGTCGTACTCGTTGTCCCAGCCGAACCCGGGATCGGTGCGAGTGCGGCCGAGCGTCGCGGTGCCCGGTGGAACCGCGACCAGGCGGGGTGCCGCCTCAAGCCTCGAGCGCGGCTCGGGCGGCGGCTCGGGGGCGTGCTTCGCCTGGAACGGAAGCTGGTTCAGCAGGTAGGCCAGGGTCTCCGCATGCATCAGCCGGTGCTCGATCGCCATGTTGAAGATCGAGACCGCGTCGTACTGGGGATCGATCGTCCGCCCGCCGTTGAGGCACTCGTCCACGGTCGCGCGCACGCGCCGGTTGTAGTCGGCGATCGCCTCCCGCCGCGGCCAGGCCGAGGGCGGCTCGTTCGGCAACCCTCCGCCGACCGGGTCGATCCCGAACGCGAACAGCCGGTCGAAGCCCTCGTTGAAGGCATCGATCCGGAACGCCTGGCGCGCGACCAGGTTCCAGTCGAACGCCTCCAGGTGACCGAGATAGAACACCAGGCGATGGCGCTCGGGAATCGAACGCTCGTACAGCGCCTCCGGTTTGAGCAGGGTGAAGATCTCGTCGGTTTGTGCACGCGCCTCGTTCAGCCGGGACGCCAGAGCTTCGCGCTCCTCCGTCAACAGCAGCGCTCTTGGCATGTCACTCCTCCGTTGCGGAAAGCCGATGCGACCCTACCGTACGATTCTCGGGCTATTTGTGACCGGCTGGCAAGCGCAGGCCGCGCGGGATGACGGCGCGGTCCAGCAGGTCGAACGCCCCCTGCACCAGGAGCGCCAGCAGCGCGGCCGGAATCGCGCCCTGCAAGATGAGCCCGTTCCGGCGGAGCTGGATGCCGGACAGGATCGGTTCGCCGAGCCCGCCGGCTCCGATCAGCGCCGCGAGCGTCGCGGTGCCGACGTTGATGACCGCGCTGGTCTTGATGCCCGCCATGATGGCGGGGGAGGCCATGGGGAGCCGCACCTTGAGCAGCTGGGCGCGCCCCGACAGCCCGATCGCGTCCGCGGCCTCGGCGAGCGGGGCCGAGATGCTGCGGAGCCCGACGTAGGTGTTGCGGACGATCGGCAGCAGGCTGTACAGGAACAGCGCCACGAGTGCCGGGAGCACGCCGATCCCGAGCAACGGGATCAGCATCGCGAGCAGCGCCAGCGACGGCACGGTCTGGAGCAGCCCGGCGAGCGACAGGATGCCGCCGGCCAGGAGCTCCGAATGGGTGGCCAGGATCCCGAGCGGGATGCCGATCAGGATCGCGGCGAGCAGCGACAGCAGCACCAGCTTCACGTGCTGCGTGACGTTGCGCAGCACCGAGGCGAGCACGCCGCCCCGCG